>OGRE01001438.1_pt1 | contig 20438 bp, 10 predicted proteins | sample 1553421 | NCBI WGS metagenome assembly OGRE01 (sample SAMEA2580076, study PRJEB22360) | human gut metagenome | biome: human gut; feature: human-associated habitat; material: faeces | place: Denmark | collected 2008/2010 | reverse complement strand
ATCGACAGGGCTTTCGCCCTGCACAATCTTCCCGGCTATCCGTTTTCTACGATTGTCTGCCGGACAGGCAGTTTTACCTGCTCGGTCATCAGCTGTACCATTACCTTCACCGGAAAAACAGCACATGCCGCAGAACCTGAAAAAGCGGTTTCCCCGACCGCACCTTTACTGCATATCCTGCATCTAAGCGAAAGCTGGAATCGAGGGACCTTGAAAAATCCGGATTATTTCCGTACGACACTCATCGAACTTCATATCGGCGAAGAAGCTTATGGCGTTGCTGCCGGAAGCGGACTTATCCGGCTGACTCTCCGCGCCGCATCCGAAAAAATACTGCAAAAACACCGGCAACAGTTGGAACAATTCGTTCAGCAAACCATTGATTCCCATCCGCCCTTACGATGCTCCATCGAATGGACAGAACCTTTTGCGGCCAATGAAAATGATCCTGAATCCGTAACCTGGATTCAGGAAGCAGCCAAAAGCAACGGATTAGTTTACGAGGAAACCGATCATCCTTTTGCCTGGGGAGAAGATTTCGGATTATTCACTCAACATATTCCAGGTGCTATGTTCGGTCTGGGAGCAGGTATCTCTACTCCGGCCCTCCATACTCCGGATTATGATTTTCCTAACAACATTTTGCCAAATGGAGCCCGGATGTTTTACGAATTAGCCCTTATCACTCAACTGTCAGAATAAGTATTGATTATTCTGACAGTCGATTCCCAGTCATACAAATTCGTCTTGATCCAAACCAGATTAAATCCTGGCTAATCCCCCTGAACGTATTTTCCAATAATCATACAAATCCTCCCAATAAGTCCATAATAAAAGTTTCGCCATCCCCTCTCCACAATCTACCGTATCCTTGTATTTTTTCAATTCTTTACTAAAAGCCATAACACAAGTTTGCCGTACCAACCTCTCTTGTACTGATAAACGGCCTACCCGTTTCCCCGTAATCAGTCTCTTCAATTCTTTTACCAACTGACCGACCTGCTGTTCTCCATTCTCCTTTTCTGCTAACTGCAGCCAACGCTCGGTCCGAAAAAATTCTCCCCATACTCTTTGTAATCGCCCAAGCATATCATCACGTTCCATTCCCATTCTATTTTTTTGTAAAAAGGAAGGAGCATAAAATCCCGTAATATCTTCTTTCAATAATTGCATCAACTGTTCCGCCATTCCCTCTTGAAAAAAAGTCTCATCTAACCAACGGATATAATCCTTTTCACTCAATTTCAATACTTCCCGGTAATAATGCTTTACCTGTTCATTTTCCACCTCCTTCAACACCTGTTGCCAAGCCACACGCCTTTCCTCATACCTCTTCCATCCCCACTGTCCGGCAGCCTCTTTCTCTGTTTTTATATCTTCTCTTTCCGCATAACAATACCACAAAGCCTCCAATCGTTTTGCAGCTGTGATATTTCTATTCTCCAGTTGTTCCGGATCCAATCCCAACAATATGGACAAAGCTCTATCGATTTCCTGTTCACGACATCCCTGTAAAGCCTCCGTTTCCGAACACATCTTCCATATTCCGTCCTCTTCCCGGACCGGATTTTCCAATCGGTAGCGGATCACCGATTCCATAGAAACATCACCACTGATACGTAAACGTGCAGCTAAAATCCTTCCATCTCCGGGATGTTCCTGGAAATCCACTTTTATCCCTCCACCTCCGACATCAAAAACAACTGCGCAGGGGACATCAGCTTTCACCCTTCCTTTTTTTTGTTCCAATTCAAGCAATACTCTTCCCGTCCGGGCAGTCCACACTGCATTCAGCTTTTCTACTGCTGTATACAATAGCTCCACATATTCTTCCGGAATATCCTCAGCAACACATATATTCAGAGGCATTCCCGCATATGTATCCCAGCACACACAACGGATACACTCTACACAACGGAAAGGATTCACTCCATAATCGACATAAACCTGCGTCCGGAATAACCCATCCGGGTCTTCCCCTCTGTTCCTCAAACCCCTATCCGGTAAGAGACACAAAGCCACAGATACTTCTACCGGTACCGAACCGCTTTCGGGCAACATTTCCACGACCTGCTGTTCAGGAGAACACTCCAAATAATGCCGGATAGTAAAACATGCTCCGTTCCTACAGGTATCGACAGTTATAATCTCCGAACGGCCATACTGTATCCGTCCCCATTTCCCGTCCCCCACATACCACTTTTCCTTTATACCATCGGTCACATCAATCAAATAACCTGTTTCTTTTTTCTCCGCTACCGGCCAGGTTTCCACCGGTGTCTGTAAACCGGACATCTTCAGCAATCCGTTACTCATCCATGTTGTATCTGAAACTCTCTCCGGACAGAAAACCGCAAAAACATCCAGGGTCATAGAATCCCTGCCTTGTTCCAATCTAAAAATTCCTTTACTCTCCAATAACTTCCCCCGAATTCCCAATCCTCTGTCTATCTGGGCCAATACCATCCATTCCCGCCCCAAATATGTCTGCTCAATTTCTACATACATTCTGCCATTCCGTTCATATACCGGTAACACCACAGCATTCTCATCCTTATCTTTACCACAGGCATTTCCACTTTTTATCCCAACCATCCCTACCCAACAAAACAACAATACCAATAACTTTGTCCTCATGTTATTTCCATATTGAATTCACATTTTTTCTCCACGCTTTCCAAAAAACATCCTTTTCCTTGTCTGTTTTCCGATACATCACTTTCAATTGTTCCTCCATCAAAGCCACCACTTCCGGATACCTATTCCTTTCTGTTTGTATATATTCCATCAAACAATCCGTATAACACCATATCAAGAATCTTCCCCAACACTCCTCACCAGATACATTCCGGAATATTTTTCCCAAATCTCTGATATATTCAGTGACCGAATATTCCCGATCGTAACCTACAAAACAATCCGCTTTTTCTACCAACCGTCTGACAGTCTCCCTTCCCCAGTCTTCCCACCACTCCCGAGGCAGGTCCTTTCCCGATTCCAACACATAGGTTTGTAAAAAACGCAGGGCATCCTGCTGTTCTTCCCTCCCCACAGCAACAACTATAACCGAATCATTCCCCCAACATTTCCTTATCCCTCCGAGATAGGTAAAAGCCTGATTTATGTACTCCGAATATTGTTTTCGGATAGCAAGATTCCAACTTTCAACACTCAGACGCCCGTTATTTCTCAGAGTATCTCGCAACAAACGCTTCAAGTGACACATGCCCAATTCTGCCGTTTCCAACGAATAACGCCCTAAATCTTCGGCTTGTGCTTCAGGTAAGTTTCCACCGCTATCCTGAAAACGATATTTACGCTCCAATTGTTTTTTTTCTATCCAAACAGACAATTTTTCCTGAATTTCTTCAGACGCCAATCCGGGAAAATAACGGTATCCCCACTCAATAGCCAATGAATCATAAGCGCCAATCCGGGGTATCCGGTCGGACATATCGACTCCATCTTCGGGTTGTACAGCATAGTTCATACGCATATAATCCATTATAGAACTACCATAACCATGACGGTGTAAAAAAACGGCATCTCTTAACTGCTCTGTTTCACACAAAGAACTCCCATAAAAATTATGGGTCAATCCCAGTACATGCCCGACTTCGTGTGACACCACCATCTCCAGCAATCTACCAGCCAGTTCGTCCGGGAACTCCTCCTCGCTTTCTCCTGTCTGTGCAATATACCACTGGCATAACATATCAAAAACCGAATGAAAAACCGCAATATGACAACTCAGGATCTCACCGGTACGGAAATCTACAAAAGGACGTCCATAAGCATTCTCCATCGGAGAAGCCTTATAGACGATCCATGACAAAGCAGAATTATCTAAAGTAAATCCGGCCGAATCCGGAGCCATAAGTCCTGCTATGGCATTTTTAAAACCGCTACGTTCAAAAAGAGCATTCCAATTGTTCACGGCACGTAAAACATAAGGACGCCACTTTTCAGGAAAACTACGGTCGATATATATCCTAATCTTTTGCCGGGGTTCAACCAGTTCTCCCCGCCTATACCGGGCCGTATCACGATCCGCCACTTCCAGCCGCCAACGTTTCACTACGCGATCCGAGATGACCTGACAACTTCCCGGTTCCATATGTGCATAAGGTACAGTAAAATATCCAACCCCTGAAGAGGCATAACGTACCTGCATCAGATGCCGGGGCAACAACCTTAAACAACAACCTAATTTCCATCGAGTCACTTCTCCATTTGCTGAAGTTGCAGGCGTCCTCTCTACAGCTTCATAAATCCGTTCAGACCTGACAATCACACTTTCCGGCGTTCCAAGAATTGCCGTTACCCTTCCTTCACGCTCACTCCCTATCCCGATCAAAAAAGAAAAGGGTTGTAATCCCCACAACTTTCCATCACGAAGCCATTCGGTCACATCAATGATCTTCCCGGTCTTTTCACACCCCAAGATTTCAAATTCCTGTAAGGTAAGGGGCATTTCCCGTTCAGACAATAAACTTCCGAGTGAATATGACCCGGAAGTATCCACATAACTTCTTATCTCCTTCAATATTATCTGTTCCTTCTCTTCCTCCCACCGTAAAATCCTCGGACCGAACCGATCGCCCTGATATCCGAATTTAGCATCAGCAGATTTTTTTTTTCGTCCGGCACCCTCCAATATTGTAGTCGTCAGGCTCATATCACGTCCTAGCAGACTATCCGGGATCACCCATAAAATACGTCCATTCTGTTGATAAGTTGTAAACAAACCAGGTATAACTTCCGACTGTGCATAAAGCTTTATCATACACAGCAAGAAAAAAAGAATCCAACAGATTTTTTTCAACCAGGATAACATTTTCCGGGACCTGAACAGGTCCCGGAAAAACAACTGCTTCTTATTTAAAAGCATAGACAAAATCCACTACATTTTTAAATCCTTTAAACTCATAAACCATCAAGTCTTTCGTTCCCTCTTCCTTATCTATCTCTCCGGCTGCAGTCAGCTTCATTTCAAGCATACTGCAATTTCCATCCGGATATTCGGCCACTCCCCCCAGGTAACTTACAAAATCATAAGGAATCGCTTCTACCTCATCTCCTCCCGAAATATCCCAACGGTCCTCCCGTTGGCTGCGGAATTTCAACCGGGTAATCCGTACAGAAGGATCCGGATGGGCATAAATTTCATATGAACGAGGAGTTGAACGAGTCAAGTCTGCCCGATAAATCTTATTACCGACAGCATAGTAAAACATACGGTCAAAATAAGCTGAAGTGGCCACCGGTAATTTTCCTTCGACAAGCCCTGTTTCCGGGGTCAATTCCCAATAACCGCTACAGATTGTCCCTTTCTTCCCTTGTATCATCTCCGGAGAAATTTCGTAAATATACAAGCTACTTCCCCGACTGGCTATCGCCATAATCTTCGGAACATCGCGGGAAGTCGTCGCTCCGATATAAATTACATCTTTATCTCCAATATTGTTCGGATCGAATTTATTCGGATAACCGGCCTGCTCGCCTATGGTCTCCAGTTTCTGTTCATTCAGACTTCCGTCAATATCGTAAAGATCTTCCATGCCGCTAGCGATGTAGCGGTTCGTATTATAATTATTACCGCCAATATCCGCATTATAGTAAGAAAGGAAGCGTTTGTTCCTGGAATCATAAATAATATTTATTCCTTCCGGTGACACATCATAAGCCAGGGAAGCCCTCTCTGCATAATAATCCCCATCTGCAGCTTTCACCGGATAATAAACAGAAAATCCATCCGGCTTGGCAAACCAGAATACCCCGTCGTCCCCCCGTTTATCTCCTTCCGCATACATCGGTGCATAATGGGTGTCATTATTCAGCTTTTTGTATAACAACATTCGGTTATATGCATAACGTTCTTCCAAAGTAGCACCATCCAGCATATAGTTTTTCCCTCCTTCAGTGAAAATACCCAACAATGTCTCCTCAGATCCTTGCTGCATGGCATTTTTCAGATGCAAATTATTAATCGACAAGAACAAAGGTTTACCCTGCAACCTGCCTCCCGTTTCCTGTGCATAGATATCTTGTACGGCAACCCGGCTGCTACCGTCCCCATCGATACATCCCAATACGGCATTCTCACCGATATTCTGCAGCACAAACCAACAACGGTTAAATGCAGCCACCAAATTAACCACCGTCTCACCGAAGGTCACGATATTCTGTACCGTATCCAGCCGTAATGTAATCTGTCCGCTATTTTTCGGGTAAACCCATATCCGGCATACCGAATCCGTACCACATTCCGTCCACGTCACCCCACTTAGATTCTTTTTCCACAAATAAGTCAAATTGGCATTATCTTTCCGGTCCAACTGGGTAACAGCCGCTTTCACTTCAACCAAAACCGAATCTTTCTTCGGTATCGTAACACTGACGCTCCGCGGCATTTCTAACACCATATCGTTGATGTCATTATAATCATAATTTCCCAAATCATCGTAACAGGCTATTCCCAATACAGCCAATAATCCCCATACCAATATCTTTTTCATACTATCATTTTTTCTGTTCACATTCATCATCAATCCTTAGGAAACACAATCTCATTCTGAGGATTTTCGTCATCCATCAAAGGCGGATTACCAGCCTTCTTATAAGCCTCATACTTAGCACTGACCTCATCCCTGACTTCTTTCGTCTGCTCTGTCTCAGCATAAATTTTCCCCAAGTTGTCCATCATAAACATATATTTATTATTACTGTATATCCCCCACAACCTCTCATCCCAATCTGAAGGACGTATCGTATAAGCGATAGTAACTTCACAATCCGAATTCTCCACACGTCCCTCCCCAAACTCATGCTCAGCATTCTCTATATCAAAAGTCAGTTTTGTATTCAACTGGACACCGACCCTAGGGGGACGGGGTACAACCAACTGGGCCGTAAAAGTTTCAGCCCCAACAGGAAATTCATAAGAAGGTATAAACACAACCCCTTCCATCTGATCGACCGTTTTCAGGCAAAAATTCAAAGGCTTTTCCAAAGCATATCCCAAACAACGCACTTTTACCCCTAAAGCACGTTCTGTAACTTCATTTATATAATCCCGGTCATCGAAAACACACTCGGCTTTTGTATTGAAAAATTCCAGACGGGGGGCTTCGTTATATCCCTTTATATCATTTTTCTCACAAGAAATGGCGGTAATCAATACAACCATCATTCCATATATCAATCTTTTCATCACTTACTATTTTCCGGTTATACCAAACATATCTTCATTTTCAGGCAAAGGAAACTGATACTTTGTCCGTACATCGACCAAACTGCAATTTGCAAAAGTGACGTAGTTGTGCCGTTTATAAAAATAAAACAGCTGTCCCTCTCCGTAATACTCTTTCAGGTATTCACGCATCACTTCGTTGATCCGGCGCGTATGCCCACTGTCAAATCCTTCACGGGTATCCGGTTCGTCATATCCTTTTCCCCCATCTGTCGCATCACTGGAGGCGATTCCCCGTTTAAAACGAACCATATCCAAAATTTCAGCGCTGCTCTGCGGATCCGGATCACATTCAGCCATAATATAATACATTTCCGGAATCCTGATCAAGGGCATGACATCTGCACCGGAATAAGCTCCTGTATAATTCGGTAAATGATCTGAGGCATATCCGGTCTGATCGTATTTCGACAAGATTTTCTTTGTATCATCAGTAATCAACATCTCATGAAAAGCGGCATTTCCTGAACGGAAATCAGTAGAACCACCGGCAGATAAATCATAAAACTGCCCGAACAGTTCTTTGCCGACTCCCAAACCGGAAACATTCTGATTGATGAAATCAGGGTCCACCACTTTCTCCATCTCATAAATATGTAAACTAAAAATATGTTCATCGAATAAGATCCTGTTTTCTGTCGTCAAAGCTTCAGTCAACGGGAACAATTTACTTTCCACCACCTCACTGGCAACAGCATAAGCCTTAGCTTTACTTTCTTCATCCCCCTTGTAACAATATACCCTTGCCAACATAGCCTTTACAGCCCAACGATTCATACGAAACTGACGCAGCTCCAGAAACGGGTCTGCATTGACGTCATGAACAAAGATATCATGATCAGCCTCCCACAATAGAGAATCTGCCTGGTGTAAATCCGCCAGACAAGCGTCTACCACCTCCGTAGCAGGTAATACAGGAGTCGGTTCATTACTGAATACTGTCCGATAAGGAATAGCTTTCCCCTGAGGTTCCATAGCAAATACCGGCCCGAACATCCGTAACAGATCAAAATGCAGAAAGGCACGCAAACCCAAAGCTTCCCCTTTCATAATCTCATAATAACCCGGCGTTGTAATTACCTCACGGTTCACCTCCAGATAATGCAGGAAATTATTAATGTTCGCAATAATATTATAAGCACCTGAAAAAACATTATCTTTAATACTTTTATAAGTTCCGTCATAATTATAAATCGATGTCCAGTTCGTTATGTCAGGAGCGTACTCATACCGTCCGGCAAGCATCTCCATATAATTATAGGTTAGCTCACGTCCGTAAAGGGAAGACTCTCCCATTTTAAGATAAAAGCCCGTTAAAGCATCCTGGAAACCAAACTCATCTGCAAACAAATCCTCTTCCGGCACGGAAGTTTTAGGCTGTACATCCAGCCAGTCCGAACATCCGCTACTCCCCAATACGATCACCAACAGGAAACCATATACAAATTTATACATATTCATATTATTTAAATACTACATTTAACGAAATTGCAAACTGACGGGCAAAAGGATAATCCAATCCCCTCTCCTGTTTTACAGATGAGAGATAAAAAATATCCTCCATAGTAAATCCCCACTTCAACGAACTGATAAAACTCTTTTTCAGGAAACGTGTATTTTGCTGATCCATCCGGTAAGTCAGAGACAACGAACCGAAAGTCAATGTATTCTCATCCATCACAAAACGGGATGTCGGACGTGTTTCCGATCCGTTGACAGAGTTTGTCAGGCGTTTGTATTTAGCCACATCCCCCGGTTTCTGCCAGCGTTCCTGCAAGACACGTTTATCTACATTATACCGTAAATCGGCATTCTCGATTTTATCCACCAACGTCTGGTTATATACCTGTCCTCCGAATTTATAGTTAAAAGAAAGATTGGCTCCAAATCCTTTATAATTAAATGCAGTATTGATATTTCCCTGCCATTTCGGCTCTGTGTCCCCGTAAGGGATTTTATCAATAGCATTATACTCACTGGTCACTTTACCATTGCGGGTCAGTAATAACTCATCTCCTGTCATCGGATCGATTCCCAGCGAACGGACAACCCAAATACGCGTCTGTGACTCTCCTTCTTCATACATCGGCAGAGGTTTGTCTTTTTCATTGCTGGTATTAAGCTCATTCATATGGCGCAAAGCATCCGATATTTTTTTCAGTTTTTCTTCATTATGTGAACCATTTACCGTGATCACCCAATAAGCATCTTTATCCAGATTACGATAAGGAATAAATGAAAAATTCAGCTCCACCCCTTTCGTCTCCAGATTTCCCATATTTTCCGGATAAGAAGCAAAACCGACAGAAGGAGCCAGCGTGATCTGTGCCAAAGAATTTTTCGTATTCTTGATATAATATTCGGCCCGGGTAGTAAAACGCCCTTTGAGTAAGGAAAGTTCCAAGCCAACATTCCAGGTTCCGGTCTGTTGCCATTTCAGATTCGAATTACCCAAAGCGACCAGTTCCGTCCCCGTTGCATTAGAAGAAAAATAAGGTTTCATTAAATTGGTATAAGTATAAACTGAGCGGGACTGATAAGGAGAAAAACCTTGTGTACCTGTCACCCCATATGAAGCCCGCAATACCACATCATCCACCCATTTAACATTTCTCAGCCAACTTTCTTTCTTCATATTCCAGCGTAAACCTGCAGACCAGAAAGGAGCAAAACGATTGTCTTTACCAAACTGTGAAGAACCGTCGATACGGATATTAAAATCGGCAGAATAACGATAATCATAAGAATATCCCAAAGTAGCCACAGCTCCCAAAGCCCGGGTAGTTCCTTCACTTCCGGTCATGTTTTCATTGTATTTCTTACCAAACAAAATATGATCCATATTGCCGTTCGGAAAACCCGTCACCGTTGCTCCATAGACTTCGCTATGAGTTTGCTCTACCGAATAACGCAGATTTCCCGTCAGATAATGCACATCATTGACCACATTGTTATAACTGGCTGTAAAAGCAAACATATAATTGAAATCCTCCGACTGGTTACGTTTAAAATCACCCTTCAGGGTAGGATCCACCACTTCAGCAAAAGCGGTGTGCTGTGCAGGACGGAAAACCTCGTCCTTACCTGTCGATTTCTGTATAGAAATATCGGCCTGCAAACGCCAGGCATCCGTCGGAGTATACTCTAATTTAAAAAGGTTACGGATACTAAAAGAGGTGGTCCGGTCTTTACTATGAAAGGTCGTATTATACATCGGATTAGCCACCTGATAAGGTTGTGAATTACCCAGATAGATCATATCCCAGGTCTGCATAATTTTATTGATTTCTCCATTTTCTCCGTAAGGCCGTAAATAAGGATTCAAACGGGTATATTCACTGAAAGATCCGTAAGGACTGTCATCTCCTGTTGAATTATCCACGGTCAGACTGTTTTTCATCAGTAATTTACGGTAACGGTAAGAAAGATCCAACGCTGCAGTCTGGGTACTACGCCGTGACTCTTTCATTACTCCCGGCGTTTGATTGAGTCCCAGATATAATTTATACCGCAGAGCTTCACTTCCTCCTTCCAACGTCAGGGCATGCCGGTGTTGTACAGCTGTCCGCAAAGGTTGGGACAACCAATACGTATCAACTCCTCTTTTCACCTCACGCAAACGGTTCTGATAGTCCCGTTGGGAATCCAGGTCATTGGGAGAATATAAACCAGCCAAAGCTTCAACCTGGATTTTTTCCTCTGCATCCATCAAATTATAAGCCGAAAGGTCCGGCATTTGCAAACGCAGGTTACCGCCGTAACTCACATTGATTTCTCCTGGTTTCGGAGTGTAAGTTTCTATTACAATCACACCGTTAGATGCTTTCGAACCGTAAATCGCCGTTGCAGAAGCATCTTTCAGCATTGTGATCGACTGTACACGATCCGGGTCCAAATCGACCATCGTCTGCACGTCAATCTCGAAACCATCCAGTATCAATAAGGGTTGATTCGGATAAGTATCGTATTCTCCCTGCAAAGACACCAAGCTATTGTCTCCGGCCCCTCCGGCAGGCAGCGTGGAAGAACCACGCATACGCATGTCCGGTAAACGGTTCGGGTCCGAACCCGCACTGATATTTTCCATGATCCGGAAACTGGGTTCAATGGTAGACAAAGCCTTAGCAATACTTGTAGTACTGATCTTTTTTAATTCATCCCCTTTTACTGTTACCGCAGAACCGGTAAATCCTTCCTTTTTACGGGAAAACATACCGGTAACCACAACTTCATCCAATTCAGTCTCTGTTTCTTCCAGAACAACCCGCAAAGGTTGTACTTTTCCATTCTCTATTTTAACAGGAATCTCTTTGGAATTCATTCCCACAAAAGAAAATTCCAGAGAGATACCCGGAGTTTCTGTTATTTCAAGACTGAATTTACCGTCAATATCCGTTGCCACCCCTATCGTGGTACCTTTCACCACAACCGTAACTCCTGGTAGTACCCCTCCTTTAGAATCGACTACAACACCTTCCAGCTTAATTAATTTCTGGGGAGCAGCCATATCGGCCCCAGCTTGTTTCTTATAAATAACAATAATCTGATTTTCAATCTCATAACTAAAATCAGAACCACGTAGACATTGTTCCATCACTTCATTTATATTTCCCGATACAACGTCTACGGAAACGTTTCCAATAGCATTTATAACTTGCTCATTATAAGCCAATCGGTAACCCAACTGTCTCTTTATTTCTTTAAAAGCTTCTTTTAATGAAACATTTTCCAGACGTAATGTCACACTCTGTCCGGCAGCTTCAACTACTAAAGGTTCGGTTAATATTAACAAAGTAAATAAGGATAACCGGATCCATATTCCTGCCCAACGGCAGAACTTTCCCCACCGTATTCGATTCTCTCTATTATTTTTCATATTCTCATTAAATTACCTATTCCTCTCTTTCAACGGATAATGACCGTCCGGCCTTTCAATTCAACATCCAGTGTACGGGTCTTCTCCAGTATATTCATTACCTGTTTTAACGAACTACTCCGTTCAATTTCAAAAGAATAATATTCATTCTGTTTATCACTATCTACAAAAAATACTTCAATATCATACCAACGTGCCAATTCTCTCATGATATATTCCAGAGAACGGTTATCAAACAAAAAATACCCGTCGATCCAACTTGTTGCCGAAGCTTCAGCTTTTCCAACCACCCAGCGTTCTTCCATCAACTGTGCTTGTTCTCCCGGTTTCAGTAAAACCTCATGCTTTCCCCGGCTTAACCGGATACTTCCTGACAACAACACAGCCGAATAAGGTTCATCTTCATAATGACGGATATCGAAACGGGTTCCTAAAACCTTCACGACATTTCCTGCCGTTTCCACCCGGAAAGGCCGCAAGGAATCACGTGCCACGTCAAAAAATACCTCTCCGTCACAAGCTACCCGACGCTCTCCTGTCGGAAAAACTACAGGAAAACGTACTACAGATTCCGCATTCATCCATACTTTCGTCCCATCCGGTAAGATCATCTTATAATCCGTTCCTCTGGGTGTCCGGATCTCATTATATTGAGAAGAGTCTGCCCGCTTCACGTTTGCAGTCGGTTCATAACGGGCATACCCATCCTCAGCTAACAAGAAGCCTCCATCCAAATTGTAAGCAGAATCTCTGTTCAATGCAATCTCTTTACCGGAGGCCAGCCGAATGACCGGCAGAGAGGAGTCTGTTAGTCTCTCTGCCAGGTCCTGATCTGTTTGCTTCACTTCATTTCGCCAATAAAACCAAACGCCTTCCCCCATACACAACAGCAGAACAATCCCTGCTGCCCAACACCACCATCTCCGCCGTCTGTATCTCACAATCCGACGCCTAATATTCAATTTCAAACGTTCACGGGCCTTTTCCTTATCGGACAACTCCAATCCAGCCATCTTACACCTGACATACTCCCGTCTACTGATTTTTTTATAAAAATCTTGATGCTCCGGTGTTTTCAGCCAGTTTTCCAATGCCCGACTTTCCTGTTCGTTTAAATCTTCCAACAGAGAATGAATAATCAAACGCCTAATCACCTCTTCACTGTCCGTTCTCATAGCTAATCAAAAAGAGTTATTCAGCATCTTCTTTATCCCGGGAAAGGAAATCGTCCAGCGATGCACTCGGAAAATCCATACCTTCCCCCCGGAAATTTTTCATTCGTAAATAAATTAAATAACGGCTCAAAATATTGAATCCTTCATCCATCCCTTTCATCAGACTGTTTTCAGAAGAACGCCATACCCCACCACTACACGAGAAACCACCGACATAGACATCGGAAATTTTACCTCTGTCTTTCAATTCTTGCCAAGGTTTCGGAAATTCGGTGGACGACATCGATACGTTCAGATACATTCCCGCATCCTGCCATGACTTCAGGTAACTAGCCGTACTCGCATCAAGTGGACCACCGAAAGAGTACTCATCGGCTAGTTTTCCAAAAGCATGTCCTCCGGCTTCATGGCGCAGAATCTGGACAAAATTATTCGGGAAAGGCTCCTCAGATACCGGGCAAATAGCGACTCCTTCTCCAGATTTGGTCAGGTTGGCTACCCCTCCGTAACGTTTACCGTTAGCCATCACAATCACAACATCCTGAGTCGGAATATAGTCCAAACCTGCACCCTCAATACTAGTCTTGACAAACTCCTGAATAGCTGTATAATCACAGTTCATACCGGTTCCGAACTCATCATAAGAACATTTGAATCGGGTATTTACTTCCTTAGGTCCTCCATAAGTCGCATTATAGTCCGTACATCCAGATTCGGCAGACTCAGCATGCAGCAAGATAAATCCGAAGCGTTCCGAATAAGTTTTGAAAGGCTCCAGTGACTCCATACCCTCCATCGCTTCCTGGCAATATAAATCATAAACCCCCGATTCAATTTCTTCTTTCGTGAAACCATCTCCAATCAAAATAAAATTGAAAGTAATACGCGGGAAATCAGGTACTGATGCAAAAGGATCATCATAAGTCGGTTTCTTCCAGATCACAGTATGTCCGTCGTAAGTTTTGTACATCTGACTCAAAGATAACGGGAAGCTCAATCCCAGTACTTTATTTTTCAGATGCAATTTCGTGCGGTTGAAAAACTCACCTGTATTGGGCTCTAACTTGAAAACCATCTTGAATTGACCGTCTTCGTTTTTTGTTTCCTTAAGTGTTACCCAGCTCACCTCCTCTTCGTCAAACTCTACATCAAAAGGTATATTACATTCAAACGAATGTGTCAATTCTGTCATATCATATTTGGCAAACAGCTTATCGTTGTCCAATTTCCATTTGGGTTCCGGATATTGGGTCACTTTCAATGTATCGTTCAGATTACTCTGAGTGTCCTTCAGATAAACCATAGCCTCCCGGATAACATTGGAATTGTTCACAGTCAAAGTTAAAGCCAGATTCCGGTCAGTCACCGCCTTGGTGACAGGAGCTGTTATCCAATCCACGCCTTCGCTGAAAGTTACATTCAAGGTGCCGTTTGACCGGTAAGGAACTTTCAAGGAAGTATGGTTATACAAAGCGATGAACTCTTTTTCGTTGATTTCCAATACTCCTTTTTCCAGCTGATATACCGGCAAATTCCAGTTTTCTGTTCCTGCCTGAACCACCAGGCGTACTTTTCGTTCTACTTCAGTCGTATTTTCAATTACCGCAACCTTTACCTCATATTCTCCGGCTTGTCCACTTACCGGCTCCACCGATAACCATTCGGGAATATTTACAATTTTCCAAGCCTCACTAGAAGTTACCTGAATAACCTGCTCTGTTGCCAGAGAACCGAAACGCAGGGAACTCTCCGAGACTTCCAGCCGGGGCGTATCTACAGGATCGTCGTCGTCTGAGCAACCTCCTAAAAAGAAGGCTGCTCCCAAAAGAAACAATAAATTAATTAAATATTTCATATCACATATTTTTACTTGTTAAAATGCAAGGAACGGACGAACTTCTCCATAACTTCCGGCCAGATCTCCATAGACATGCATCGTTTCCCACCAACCATTTCGCAAATAAAATTTAAATACCATCGGATGTACCTGATAATCGGTTTCTGTCGAGGTATAAATCCGGTTGAAATAATCTGCCTCCCATGCATTGGTCTGATCAATGATAAAACTGACATCATATCCATAGAAATAGAACTCATTGCCTCCATTATCAACGATCAACTGGTTAATAGCTTTACGTTTTTCTTTCATGGCTTCAGAAGGCTCCTGCCCAGCTTCACCATCAGGAGATAAAACCTCCCCGTCAATCCAGCCTACCATTGCCTGTACTTCTTTAATAGCCGGCAGATACCATCCGGGATTTCCATTCTCGTCATTCAAATCACTGACATAAGCAGCTACAGGATAATGAGTTTTCCAATCGGGGATCTGTTTGTAAGCTTTCATATTCTCCTGTCCGTCTGTCTCACTACGGGCAATTACTCCCACATTATTAGGATCCTCCGGATGGATTTCATCATAAGGTAATCCTGTACGATACAACAGATTCAGATCCCTGTGAGCTTTCAAAGCTACCACTTTACCATGGGCACCTCCGTCGCTGATTTCATATACCAGACCTAAGGGTTCACCATTGACTACATACAAATCACCTACTTTATAATATTTACTTTGTATAATAGTCAATTTCACTTTCACATCCGTCTGAGGAATCTCAACGATTAATTCGACAGAACGGGAACCGGCTTCTGCAGGTGTAGCACTGATCTTTATCTGATTATTAATATCATCCTGTATCACAGTACACCATTTATCTTCGCTTTCAGGCAGGGTCATTCCCCATAGTTTTGCATTCGTAGAGACTTTTACAATCACTTCATCTCCAGCCTCATTCAAGGTAACCCGGTCTGTCGAAAGTACCAGTGACGGTTTGGTTCCGAGCTGAGTTACAACCACCTCACATGAAGCCGTATTAGAAGCCGCACCGGTACTCAGGGTGATGGTAGCCGTACGATCTGTTTCCAGCTCGGAAACAGTCGCATTCACCTTCAGCACATCTCCCTCTGTACTGATAGAACACCACTCCTGCGCCTCTTCATTAACTTCTGCTTTCCAGTTTTCCCAGGAAGAGTTTACCTTCACCGTTATCTCACCGCCTTCTGTTTTAAAATTAACTTTTTCCTGGTCGGTAGAAATTTTCGCCAAAACACTTCCTTCCTGGATAACTGTCAATCTTCCGTTCACAAAAGGAGTAGCACCATAAGGTGTGCTAAGTAAAATTCCAATAGAACGTTCATTCAAAGTCGGATTAGCCTCCACTGATAACAGGTATTTATCCGTTTCCCCTTCTTTCAGTTCCATTTTTACCCATCCCGAAGCCTCTACATTATATTTCTCGACTGTCGACAAAACTTCAATATCAACACTACCTCCGGCAGCATCTATACGGACAGTATCCGGATTCGCCACGATCATCGGCTCATTTCCCATTTGTTCGATAGCCAAAGTATCGGTGAAACGGTTACCTCCGACACCACCGGATACTTCCAACGTTGCACGACGGGCTGTCAACAATTCATTAAATTCGGAAGTCAGTAATAATTTTGAATTTTCTGCATCGAGTTGTACGGTAATCCAATCGACCAAGGTATCGCCACGCCACTTGTACTCGATTTCCGGACTGAAAGTCATATACATCACTTCCCTGGTTTCTTCTTTCGGAGAAAAAACGACTTTTTCCGGAGAAAACATAATAGACATTTTATCTCCGGCCTTTTGGACCACATCCAGGTACAAAGTTTTCATATTTTCCCCTTCCCCTGAAAAAATTTTCACCCGGGAAGAGCGCACTAATGTATCCAGATTCTGTAAAGGACTGATCACCAATTCTTTTTCAGAAACTTTCAATTTACACCATACACTGTCTTCCAATGGAGACATTTCCGCACCCCAGGGATAATTGGATTTCATTGCCAGTTTTTGTTCTCCACCCATTGCCGGAAACTCAAAAGTTGTTTGATTTCCGCCAATTGTCAACTCAACAGGCATATCGAGCCCATCATCATCTTTACAGGCAACGATACCCCATACGATGAACACGAATAAAACACTAAAAAATAAATATTTTGTCTTCATAAATTTATATTTAATGGTTAACCATTTTTAAATAGCAACGGATAACATGACAGTAACTCCTGTATGTTCCGGAAAATAGCGGCATACTCCCCCGGCACATTGTATTCCCTCCCGATTCCGGCCATAATCGACAGATGCCCGCAAGCTACGCCAGCTGTAACTCCCTCCGACACGATAATAATGAAGGCTGTCACCATAACTTTCATAATTACACATATCGCTTACATATACCATCCATGCCGGAGCCAATCCCAGCTCTAACAATCCCATGGCCCAACGCTGATTATCTTTTGAGTCGCTCCACACATGCTGCAACTCCATCCGTAAAGAAGTTTTCGGGGTAATTTTGTAAAGCAGATCGGCAACCAACACCTCTGAGTCCATCCTCATATTCCCAAAACCATATTTACTGAATTCCAGTTTCCTCTGGTGGAAAAACAACAATGTACTTTTGAAACTCTTCGACCATTTTCTCTCCAATTCCAAGCCGATCTCTCCATAAAGTAATTTTCCTTTCTGCCTGAAAAGATACGTACTCTCATCGTCCTTTTTCACAGTAAGGCTCCGATACATAGATCCGTTCACTGCAAAAGACAGGGGATTTCCTGTTTTCCCCCCCATAGGCAGCTCTCCAAACAAACTGAATTGTCCTCCTGTCTCTCCTGCCATCTTTATCTCATGCGGAAATAAAGTCAACAATGCATATTTATGTTGCATAGTCAATGCCGGCACATAATTCAAACTGACACTTTCATCACTTAAACAATCGTCTACCCGCAAATCTCCGTTTTCAAAAGCACGAAATGTTGCGGAAAAACCTATTCCCGGAGCATCGATCCCTGCATACAACAGTACATTACGACCTTTTCCATAGCGGATGTTATATGCGTCGTCCCAATACACAGAGCGACTTTTTGCAACATATTCCCCTCCCAGGGAAAATATCCCTTTGGACAAATCCAGCCTGCCGGCATAATTCCGTACTACCCGGTCGGCCTTCACATTATGTTCATCACTTCTGTCATCACGCAATACCCAGGAACCACCCACCGAAAGCAGCATTCCGTTTTCCGGGAACAACAAACTTCCCAAATCTATTTCTCCATCTGTACCATAGATCCGTACCGGAGCATATTCCTGAAATTTCTGCGGTACTCCGGCCACGACTTTCAAAGTCACCCCATCCCACGGACGCCACCTGATATTCCCCCCCATCAAGGCATTATTAATCCCCAAGGCCCTTTCCTCATAAGTACGAAAAATCAAACCACTTCCAAACTGTTCATATACCGTCCCTGCACGTAATTCCAAAGACTTACCGGTCCATTCAGCAAATCCTCTCATCAACTTACATCCCTCCCATTCCGGAGAAAAACCGATCATTGGTGGTTCATAGATATCATATTCCAAACCAAAACGGAAAGCTTTAAATGAATATCCTAAAGTCAGATAAGTATTGGTAGCCACTTTATCTTCCACCTTCTTCACCCCCAACTTATCATCCTTCATGTAGAATCCCCAGTTCGTCTCCAGACTTCCGCTAAAATGTCCCTTGGAGCGCTGTATTTCCTGGGCTTGTACAAACCCGGAAAATACAGCAAATACAACCAATAAAACAGGAATTTTACACTTATACATTCCTACCTATATTCAAAGATTTAATAACCGACATTCGTCCCAACAACTACCTGCTGAACATTCTCAACCAACCCCTGTTCGTTCGTTACAAAAACCACAAGCGTACTCTTTACCGGATCTGCTTTTCCCATATTGAGCTGGAATTTAATTTCTTTCGGAGCACCCGGTTCAAAAGCCACCGCTTCCTCTCCTTCAAATGAAGGCATATAATCACGCATAGTATGGAACCACTCTATCATCCCCAAAGAAACATGATTCAAATACATACCATCTTCAACCAAAGCAGCGATCACTTTACCGTTGAAAGATTTTTTACTACCGATCACGGCAGTCAATTCAACTTGTTTTTTATCTTCCGACAAAGAATTTTTAATGGCGATAGCAACCTCAGCCTTGGATTTAATAGCTGACAGTAACCCATCACGCCCCATGGCATCAACTGAAAATTTATCTTTATTACGATCTAAATATACCGAAGGAGTACCCGTAGAACCGAAATATGCAATAAAAGCTTTCTCCATCTCCCGGCTACGTTCATCGTATTTCTGCCACATTTCAGGAGATTGTCCCTCATAATGCGTCTCAATCAAAACGATTCTGGGATCTTTCCGGGCCAATGCATCTCCTTCAGTCAGTAATTTGATCGTATTGGTACAGTATCCGCAATTCGTTCCTGTCAGACTTTCTACCAACATACGCGCAGTAAATTCACCTTCTTTAAATGCTCCCAAATTCAATGCCTCTTCAGCTTCTTTACCCTGCCATATTGCAGTAATTCGATGCATCCCGGCCTCTGTCGTTCCGAAATAGGGGCTATCTAACTTTTTCCCGTCGATATAAAACTCTCCTCCAGAAATACGGCTTCCCTGTTCATCAACTAAATAAAGACAGGCAAAATCTCCCCCGTCTGCCACAATACTCTTTTTATCAGAAGCCACCTTTAACTTTACATTCTCATTCATAGCAATCACATCCAAGGTATTAGATACTATTCCCTTGTAAGTTGCTACAACTTTATAGGTACCCGGAGTGGCAGAAGACAAAGTGTTATCGACTAATTCCTGGTCATTGGCTTTATACACACACTGTGTACTTACATCTTTCCCGGTATTGTCCTTCACGGTAAAAACTACAGCATCCACCCCATCTGCAGAAAAATAAGAACGGTCTGAAGTCAGGGTAAGACTGCTTAAAATGCCGTCACCAGTATCGTCTCCATCATCCGAATCAGAACAAGAAAACGCTATCACACAGATAACAGACAAAAACAATAAAAACGATTTTCTCATAATTTTATAAGTTTAAAAGTTATTTTTCAAATAAAGAACGTACACCCCACCCGACAGGGTGACTGAAAAAAAACACATTTCAGGAAAAATATTTTTCCAGAGGCAAAGGGTAAGCTCCATTTCATTCGTTTCCCGGAAATATCCCTATGATTTTATTTAGAAAATCAAAAGAGTT
>OGRE01001410.1_pt1 | contig 20774 bp, 20 predicted proteins | sample 1553421 | NCBI WGS metagenome assembly OGRE01 (sample SAMEA2580076, study PRJEB22360) | human gut metagenome | biome: human gut; feature: human-associated habitat; material: faeces | place: Denmark | collected 2008/2010 | reverse complement strand
CAGATAATAGGGGATAAAAGTAAACAGACTCCTGTTAGAAGATATCAAGTGCAGATGTTTCTACAATACTGGTTGGAATATGATTCTTCAGTATTCTTAGATGCAGGGGAAGAAATGTTGAAATCTTCAGAAGTACGATATTATGTAAAGTATGTCTTTTTTGAGTTATTAGGACAGGTATCAGAAACGGATGAGGTAATAGAAGAATATGTTATAAAAAACTGCATGGATTCCACGAAAAGAAATACGTTGATAGATAATGTTATTTTAGGGAGAAAAACTTATGTAGATATATTACTTAAAAATGGAATATTGGAAAAATGGTTTTATGATGACAATCTTAAGGATATAGTGATTAGATTATTAGATTCAATAAGTGTCGACTTAGATGTTAGATATGTAGAATTTATAGAAAAACATGCATTTGTTAATGTTGAGGATGATGAAAGGTTTAAGCAATGTTTTTATCATAATATTGAATCTGAATCTGACGAATTGTTCGAATTAAGATTGAAATTTTATAATAAATATCCTAATTGGATTCAAGAGTTTTATATAAATGTATATAATTTAATGAAACAGTGTCAGATTAGGATGATAATGTTAATAACTTTGTTATTGAAAAACCATATGTCATCATCGGAAAAAATAATTTATAAATATGAAGAAGAGTTTGTGGATGTAACTGATAAAATGTTGGTGCAAAATGGCGAAAAGATACTAGAAGAATTGATTCCATATATTCCATTAGAAGATGATATAAGGATAAAATATAGCAGTTGGAATGGAAATGGTTTATATAATAAGAGCATAGAGAGGGTAGCTGTTGAATTAATTAAAAAGGCAAATGTTGCACTCATTTCAAAAAATCCAGATTTTGTATGGCGTTATTATGAGAGATATATGGGGAAGAATTATTTGGTTTTTAATGAGATAATTTTGCATTTCCTTTCCTATTTACCTGAAAATTATAGTAATAAAGTTATAGAATATATTACTAGAGATTTTGAAAGAAGGATATTTGATTATACAAGTAGTGAGAAGGATCAACTAGTATTAGCCAGAAGAATATTAGAAGTTCACATATCTAGTTGCGATAAATTGAGACGAAATGAGTTCCTTAATGCTTTAATAAAGTATATTCCATCAACAGGAAAAGAGAGGTATAAACAAAGAATTGAGTATAATAGAAGACATAAAGACGAATCTGTATATTGGAGTTTTTATGGGGAATTTCAATATAGCTTGTTAAAGTGTATTCCATATAACCTATTGGATAATTATTGTAGAGAATTGGTAAGTGTCCTAGATAGAAAGTTCAATGGTGTAATATATTTATATAATAAAGAAAATGGACATGCTGGATGGGTGAAGTCACCGGTATGTGGTAAAAAACTAGGGGTGACACAATGGAAACAGATTATAACTAATACCCGAATTGTGAATAGAGAAAACAGGAAGAACACACAGTGGAAAGAAGTTGAGGGGGGATTCATAGAAAGTTCACTAGAACTATACGCTAGAGATTTTCAGGCGGCGGTATCATCTAATATAGTAGATATAATAAATATGGTGCTTTCAGTGAAAAAGGAGAAAATTGATAAAATATATATTAATTCCTTATTCTATGGTGCATCAATGGCTGAAAGTATTAATGATGTTGATGTAACTGTATGGGAGAAACTTTTCTCAAGATTTCCATATTATGAGAATCCAGATATAGCATTTCCGTTTTGTGAGATTATTAGAAAGGTGGAGCTTAATTCGTGGTCAAAAAATACAGTTAGACAGTTGTTCGAAATTGCATCAGATTATGAAAAAATCATAGATACAGCTCAAGAAAGTAGTGAGGAGTTATTATCTAAATCTATAAATTGTGCAAGTGGATATGCAATAAATGCATTAGCAAATTTGTTATCAAAAAATAATTTATTACTTTCCCAAAGTAAGGATTTAATAGATAGAATGATTAAAGATAATAATAAAATTGTGCAGTTTTCGTGCTTTCCGTTATTGTACCAAATAAATTATTTCGATAGACAGTGGGCAGAAGAAAGGATGATTAATTTATTTAAATTAGATATTCGAATGGTTGGAGTAATGTATTCAAGAAATTATCTTCTTCAAATATATAACGAATATCCACAAGATGTACTTCAAATTATAAACACTTGTTTTATGTCTCAAGATAAAAGATTAATTGAAATTGGTGGATATGCTATAGGTGAGCTTTATATTACAAAAGATGAATTTAAAGATACTATAATTAATATCAAAATGATGAACAAAAATCAAAAAAATGCAATCGTTCATATGGCAGTATGTTATTTAAATGTGCCGGAATATAGAAACAAAAGTAAAGAAATCATTTTGAGATATATAAGGTTTAGTGATCAGATTAGTTATCCTATGTGGAATATATTTAGAGATAATATGCTTGATTTAGAGGCTGATTCAGAATTTTTGATAGAAATAATGAAATCTAATGTTAGTGAATTGTTGTTAAATTCATTTATTACTTATTTAGATAGCTCGATAGGTTCTTTGAAAGCTTATGGGGAAATAATAATTACTTTATGTCAGAATTGTTTAAATAGAGTAGATGGTAATAAAGATGCATCTTATGGTATAGTTGGGCATATTTCAAGATTAGTGCTTGCTTTATATGATGAAACGGTCGGCTGTAAATCAGAAACATATAAAAAAATCGCAGAAAAGTGTCTGGATTTATGGGATATAATGTTTGAAAAACAAATAGGATATACTAGAGCATTGAGTTTACAACTGATGGATAGGTAGAAGAAAAAGCATAATTGTATAATAGACAAGAAAGAGAATTGTATGGGATTATTCGAAATACTAAAAGGCGAACAGCCAGGCATAATAACCTCACTCCTGCATTACAGAAATGTAGGGCAGTACGGTGAGTATTTAACAGAATATGCACTTACACATGACAACATAGCTGGTGATCTTGTTGTCCTCAAGAATGTTTATGTTCCGACAGGCAGCAAGACTACGGAAATAGATATGTTGATGATACATGAGAAGGGCATATTTGTAATCGAGAGTAAGAATTACAGCGGGTGGATATTTGGCGATTGCAATCAGTTGAACTGGACACAGAGCTTTCCGAATGGGGAGAAACATAAGTTTTATAATCCAATAAAGCAGAACAGGACACATATAAAGGCGTTGGCAGAATATCTGGGAAAGCCAGTGTCAGAATTTATGTCGTACATAGTATTTTCTGAGAGGTGTACATTGAAGAAAGTACCGCCAGATACATCGGATGTTATAATAGTGCGTAGACCATATATGCTTAATAGATTACGATCTCAGCTTAACGGTATGTCAGTTAAGTATACTCATGATGAGATAGTGGCGATGAAGGACAAGCTGACAAATCTGACCAATAAGAGCACCGCTGAAAAGAAACAGCATATTGAAAATATCAAGACAAAGTGTCCGTTTTGTGGTAGTGAACTTGTGAAAAGAAATGGCAAATATGGCATGTTCTGGGGATGTAGTGCATATCCAAAGTGCAAATTTACAAGACCAATAGATAAATAACATTTATTGCCTTGGATATGGAGATATTTATCCAGTTACAGTATTCGGTAAGCTGGTAAGTATGGTATCATCTATAGTGGGGATAGCAGTAGTGGTTTTGCCTGCAGGAGTTATAAATGTAGGATATGTTGACGTGATAAAGGATAAAAGTGCAATGATGATGTATGATGTGAGAAAGCGATATGAATGACAATACAAATACTTTAAAATCCGCCATCTACGGTCTTGCCGTAGGTGATGCGTTGGGCGTTCCGTATGAATTTAAATTCAGGGGCGCATTTGAATGTACAGATATGATAGGCTACGGTACGCACAATCAGCCGGAGGGAACCTGGTCGGATGATACCAGTATGGCGCTTGCCACTTGCGCCAGTATCAAAGCGTGTGGCAGAGTTGACGTGGATGATATCAGAGACAGATTCCGCAGATGGCTAAAAGAAGGAGCATATACACCGTTTGGAGAAGTGTTTGACTGTGGAAATACGTGCGCTGCGGCTATCAGATCTGGAAGAGGTTGTGATGACGAGTGGTCCAATGGTAATGGTTCACTTATGAGGATCATTCCGTTGGCATTTGTTGAAGGGATAACGGACGCGGAGATAGAGGCTGTGTCAGCTATAACACATGCACACAGCTTGTCGAAGCTTGCCTGTGTGTGTTATGTTAGGATTGCCATTGATCTTGTAAATGGTGTGCCGCTTGCAGAGTCGATAAAGAGACATGTGCCGGGCAATTCAAAGTTGTCGGGAGCTATCGGTATTGAAAATGTATTGAGAAGTGATGGCATGGGATCTTCAGGCTATGTGGTTGATACGTTTGTGGCGGCTATGTGCTGCCTGCTTACGACGGATAACTACAGGGATTGTGTGCTCAAGGCGGTGAATCTGGGCAGCGATACAGATACTACGGCAGCGGTAGCCGGGGGACTTGCGGGAATCATGTATGGACTTGAAGGTATACCAGATGAGTGGTTGTCAAAGATGAAGTCAATGGACATGATAGATCAAGAATTGTTTTCTTCGCTCCAATAATTGTAATCCCACGTCTCTGAGGATATAGCATCATTGAAAAGCCTCATAAAAACAGATATAATGATTAACAACGGCCCATCACATCAAACAAAGAGTTGTGACGGGCTTTATCTTTAAATGATAAAGGAGATACATAGAAAATGGCAGATTTTAAATACGAAATAGTGGAGCACATAGGAGTAATCTCGGAAAGTGCAAAGGGATGGACTAAGGAACTTAATAAGATATCGTGGAACGGTGGCACACCAAAGTATGATATCAGAGAGTGGGCACCGGAGCATGAGAAGATGGGTAAGGGTGTGACACTTACAGAAGAGGAGGCGTCTAAATTAAAGTCGTTGCTGTAGAGACAGCACGAGAAAGGACTAGGTCAATGAAGATATTTGTTGATGCTGACGCGTGTCCGGTGGTTGATATAGTTGAAGACATAGCAACAAAATACAACATCCCGGTAACGCTTTTATGCGATACGAACCATGTCCTCACATCTGATTACAGCGAGGTTATCGTGGTCGGTGCCGGAGCGGATGCTGTGGATTACAAGCTGATAAGCATTTGTCATAGAGGTGATATAGTTGTTACTCAGGATTATGGCGTGGCTGCGATGGCACTGGGAAAAGGTTCATTTGCGATACACCAATCGGGAAAGTGGTATACAAATGAGAATATCGATCAGATGCTTATGGAGAGACAGTTGAATAAAAAGGCAAGAAGGGCATCGAGCAGGAATCATATCAAAGGGCCGAGGAAGAGGACAGAAGAGGATGACCAGAGATTTGCGGAGTCTTTTGAGAAGCTGCTGCGAAAGGCAAATAATCTGTAGATACATATGAAGGTGTTGAAGGATTCGAACCCTCACCACCAATGAACCGGAAGAGGTCAGATTTTAATGGATGATAAAAATACAAACAGAACAATAGAATACTACAATACACATGCTGACAGATATTCCGAGGTAACCAGAAATGCTGACATGTCGGACATTTACAAGCGCTTTGAGGAACATCTCAAGCCGGGCAGCAGGATCCTTGATCTTGGCTGCGGCAGTGGTCGTGACAGCAAATATTTTCTGGACAAGGGATACAAGGTTGTATCTCTGGATGCGTCTGAGGCTATGTGCAGGAAAACTCAGGAGCTGACGGGAAAAGCGGCTGTGCATATGCGCATTGAGGACATGAACTATGAGAATGAATTTGACGCTGTGTGGGCATGTGCTTCGCTGCTCCATGTTGCCAAGAGCGATATGCACAAGATCCTTGAGAAGGCTATGAAGGCGCTCAGGGTCGGCGGGGTATTGTATGCTTCGTGGAAGTACGGCAAGAGTGAACGGACGCGGGATGATGGAAGGACATTTGCCAATTATACTGAGGCCCGGGTTTGCGATATGGTGGCGTTGGTTTCGGGCGCATCGCTTGAGGATGTATGGACGAGTCAGGACGTCAGGCTTGACAGGATAGGTCAGGGACATTTGTGGGTAAATGTTCTGGTGAAGAAGACCAGAGTTGTCATAACTGAGAAGGAATTTCTGAACATTTTCTGGAAGCAATACCAGATCATTGAGAAGGATGTCAGGATCAGTTCGGAGTATGTGGACATTCACAAGAGCAACTTCCCGACATTTTCAAGCAGATACATAAATATGTTTCTGAACATCTGCAGCAATATTGATTCTCTGATTGAGATATATTGCAAGATGGTAGAGGAGGACGATTACAGGAAGAAGTACAATATACATGACAGGCTTACTCCTGTGCTTAGGAAATTCCCGGCTATCAGGCTTGACGCAGTGAGGACGATAGACACATTTGAAGATATCGAGTTGAAGCCGTTCAGCGCATTTGTGGATGGCAGGATCGCGGATTGGTGGAATGACTATAACCTGGTAAAACATGCCAGAAGCGAGAAGAATGAGAAGACGGGAAAGTACAATTTCCAGAGCGCAAATCAGAAGAATGTGCTGACTGCCCTGGCTGCGTATTTTATCGTGTGCAACCGCATATACGAGGAGATATGCGAGATCTCGGCAACGCCGAAGAAGCTGCTCAAGTCGAAATTATTCCTGTACGTGAAGAATGGTGAGTAGATAAGGAAAGGTAATAGACCATGGTAAAACAGATAGTAAGAGATCAGGTGTTTCTCAGCCAGAAGTCATCTCCGATGACGACTATGGATGCGGGGATCATAGCAGATATGCAGGACACATTAGCGGCAAATCAGGCGAGGTGCGTCGGCATGGCGGGCAACATGATCGGATATAAGAAGAGGATAATCATCGTCAGTATGGGATTTGCCAATGTTGTCATGCTGAATCCGGTACTCCTGTCAAAGTCAGGGGCTTACGAGACAGAGGAGGGATGTCTGTCTCTGGACGGCACGAGAAAGGTGACAAGGTATAGAGACATAGAAGTAGAGTTTCAGGATGCATCATTTGCAAAAAAGCGTATGAAGTTCAACGGATATATAGCCCAGATAGTGCTCCATGAGATGGATCACCTTGAGGGGCGAATAATTTAGGAGAGTTTATGGAATCAAAAGACGGAACATGGATTATGTATGGCGTTTCAGAGGATGATCCGGAGTGCCTGCACACGGTGGACGAACTTATCGGATATATAGAGGAAGTGGGATTCCTGCCTCTTTTCCGCAATGAGATACCTGGATTTTCGGTGGAAGAGCGAACCACGGAGAAGTATTGGTGGAGTGAAGACTCGCAGAGGGATCCTTGGGTGTGGCGTGAGATCATAGCCAGAAGAGGCGACATCGCATACGGCAAATTTTTCCACAATAAGGCGGGATTTATCTCAAAGAAATGGTTCCCGTATTTTGCAAATTATAGAAGAGCTGGATATGATTTCGATGCCAGATGGGATGATGAGCTTGCATCATTCAGGCAGAAGAAGATCATGGATCTGTTCATGGATGACCGGATAGACGAGGAGAGCGATGCGGAATTTGCAGCAGAAAAGCTGGATAGTATGTACAATACAGAACTTTTTTCATTCGATATAAAGAAGCTTGCCGGATTTGGCAAGGGCGGAGAGAAAGGCTTTGAGGGTACGATGACACAGCTCCAGATGCAGACATACCTGTGCGCATGTGACTTCAGAAAACGGTTGAACAAGAAGGGCGCGGAATACGGATGGAATGTGGCTGTGTATTCCATGCCGGAGAAGCTGTGGGGATATGACCACGTGACGTCCGCATATGGTGAGAACCCTGAGGAATCGTGGGAGAGGATAGTGAAGCATATGGATGATATCTACCCGATTGCCACAGAGAAACAGATAAAGAAAGTCTTAAAGTAGAGACGGTATACAGAAAACTCTAATTCAAAAGTTTACATCAAAAGTTTACACGTAACATTACATATATCTTTACATATGTGTTTACATATGTTATGTTTATATGCAAGTCAGGTTATAAAGAATAATATGATGCCTACTTGAAGAGGAGAAATGATGAACACTGTATATGATGTTATTATTGTTGGAACTGGCGCTGCAGGCTTGTTCTGTGCGTTGAATTTTCCAGAGACAAAAAAGGTCTGTATTATCACAAAAAGGCGGGCTGATGAGTCCGACTCTTTTTTGGCCCAGGGCGGCATATGTATGCTGCGGGGTGAGGAAGACTACGAAGATTATTTTGAAGACACCATGAGAGCCGGTCATTATGAGAACAATAAAAAGACAGTCGATCTGATGATCAGATCATCGAATCTTGTTATCAGAGAATTGATAAGGCTTGGAGTTAGATTTGAGAGAGATGAGAGTGGAAAGCTTGCCTTCACCAAGGAGGGAGCTCACAGCCAGCCAAGAATATTGTTTCACGAGGATATTACCGGCAAAGAGATTACATCCACTTTGCTGGAGTGTGCAAAGAAAAAATCCAATATCGAGATATATGAGTATACGACTATGCTCGACATCATCTGCAATGACAATGCCTGTGGTGGAGTGGTTATAGCTGATGAGGCCAAGAACATAAGCATACTTAGATCCAACAATGTTGTATTGGCGTGTGGTGGAATCGGAGGTATATATAAGAACTCAACGAATTTTGCCCATATAACAGGTGATGCCATAGCAATTGCCTTAAAACATGGTGTAGAGGTAGAGAATCTGAATTATGTACAGATCCACCCGACGACACTGTTTAGCCGGAATAAGGGAAGAAGATTTTTGATATCTGAATCTGTGAGAGGCGAAGGCGCATGGCTTCTTAACAAGGCGGGCGAAAGGTTTACAGATGAACTGCAGCCTCGTGATGTAGTCAGCCATGCAATATGGAAACAGATGGAGATAGATGGAACGGAGCATGTGTGGGAAGATCTGAGACCGCTTGGAAGAGATGTGATCTTGCAGCATTTTCCACATATATACAAGCAGTGTAAGGATGAGGGATATGATGTGCTTGTTGAACCGATACCGGTTGTGCCGGCTCAGCATTACCATATGGGCGGAGTGAAGGCAGATCTTGCCGGAAGGACATCCATGGAAGGATTGTATGCGGTAGGAGAAGCTGGATGTAATGGAGTGCATGGCAGAAACAGACTGGCAAGCAATTCGTTACTTGAGTCGCTTGTTTTTGCACAGAGGGCGGCAGATGATATCATGTTCAGCAGAGAGCACAGAGGCTGTGGAGAAGACAACATAGATCTGTCTGAATATGAAGATATAGATGGTTTGTTTAGAGAATATAAGAATATAGTTTTGACAGAAACGGAAAGAAGAGGCTGAGAATGAATCAGATAACAATGAAATTGAATGCGGACAAGCTTATAATGATGGCTTTACAGGAGGATATCACAAGTGAGGATGTATCCACAAATGCGGTGATGCCAAAGGCACAGAAAGGAAAAGTAGACCTGATATGCAAGCAGGATGGAATCATTGCAGGACTTGATGTATATGCAAGAGTATTTACCCTCTTAGATGACAGCACTGAGGCTGAGTTCTTCTGCAAAGATGGCGATGAGGTGAAGGCTGGCCAGCTTATGGGAATTGTGACTGGTGATATCAGGGTTCTTCTCTCTGGAGAGAGGGTTGCGCTTAATTACCTGCAGCGTATGAGTGGTATAGCTACATATACCCATGAGGTTGCAGAACTTCTTAAGGGAAGCAAGACTACTCTGCTGGATACCAGAAAGACCACGCCTAATTGCCGTATATTTGAGAAGTATGCAGTCAGAGTTGGCGGAGGCAGCAATCACAGATACAATTTGTCGGATGGAGTATTACTTAAGGATAATCATATAGGCGCTGCGGGTAGTATAACCAATGCAGTGAGAATGGCAAAGGAGTATGCACCATTTGTCCGCAAGATAGAGGTTGAAGTTGAGACACTGGATCAGGTAAAAGAGGCTGTTGAAGCGGGAGCCGATATCATTATGCTTGACAATATGACAACGGATCAGATGAGGGCTGCGATTGATTTGATCGATGGACGTGCGGAGACAGAATGTTCAGGCAATGTTACAAAAGAGAACATAGAGAGCATGATATCATTGGGAGTGGATTATATATCAAGCGGTGCGCTTACACACAGCTCACCTATAATGGATATATCGATGAAAAATCTTCATGCGGAGGGATAAAGTGAAGGCAAAAGAGAGAAGGGAAAGGATACTTGACATTGTGAAGAATTCAGATGTCCCTGTTCCGGCAAATAAGCTTGCGTCAGAATTTGAAGTCAGCAGACAGATAATAGTGCAGGATATTGCAGTGATCAGGGCGGCTGATGATGGTATAATTGCAACTAACAGGGGTTATATATACAAGAATGAATCAAAATGTCAGAGAGAGTTTAAAGTAAAACACGGTTATGACAGGACTGAGGAAGAACTCACGATCATAGTTGATTATGGCGGTGTTGTAAAGAATGTAAGTATAAGTCATACGGTGTACAATCGTGTTACTGCAAAGATGAATATTGCTTCCAGATACGACGTGGCAAAATTTATGAAAAAATTGGAAAACAGCCAGTCGTCCCTGCTTGGAAATGCTACGAACGGATATCATTACCATCTGATAGAGGCTCCAAGTGAAGAGATCCTGGACAACATAGAGCAGAAACTTGATGAGACAGGCTTCCTTGTTCCGTGGCAGGAGTGGGAGAAATAATACAAAATGATTTGGAGAGAATAAAATGACGATAAAAGAGATACAGGAAGAGATAATCAGACTGAAGAAAGAGAAAGATTTCTGTATACTGGCACATGCTTATCAGGGACATGAGATTCTTGAAGTTGCAGATTATATGGGAGATTCATATGGACTTAGCGTGGAGGCGAGCAAGGATTCCCGCAAAAATATAATAATGTGTGGTGTGCGTTTTATGGCGGAGACATGTAAGATATTGTCCCCTGATAAGAATGTGTACCTGCCTAATCCTGAAGCCGGATGTCCGATGGCTGAGCAGATGAACCTTGAAACGCTGGATGAGATGAAGAAGAAGTATCCGGGATATGCGGTTGTCGCCTATATAAATACGACATCTGAATTGAAAACTGCCTGTGATGTATGTGTGACATCCTCATCAGCAGTGCAGATCTGCAGCAAGCTTGATAATGACAAGATTCTTTTTATTCCAGATCCGAATCTTGGAAACTATGTTCAAAAGCAGATGCCGGAAAAGGAATTTGCATTTTTTAACGGCGGATGTCCTAGACATCTTGCGGTTACCCTAGATGATGCTTTGAAGGCAAAAGAGTTACATCCACATGCGGAACTTCTTGTCCATCCTGAGTGCAGGCCGGATGTAGTTGCAGAGGCTGATTATGTAGGTTCAACCACAGGAATTATGGCATATGCCAGAAAGTCAGAGAAAAAAGAATTTATCATCGGTACAGAGCACAGTATTGTGGAGCATCTTCAGTATGAGTGCCCTGACAAAATGTTCTATCCAATTTCTTCAAAGCTGATGTGCCATAATATGAAGCTTACTACCCTAGTTGACATATTGAATGTATTAAAGGGCACAGGTGGCGAAGAGATAGTCCTTTCTGATGAGGTGATGGAGGGAGCTTCCCGCTGCATCAACAGAATGATCGCGCTTGGATAACGAGGTGTGGATTATTATCCAGAGCAGTGGGACATATCCATGATCGATGAGGATATGGACAATATCGTAGAGCTTGGATGCAATGTCATCCGTATAGCGGAGTTTGCATGGCATATCATGGAGAAGACGGAGGGGCAGTATGACTTTTCGTTCTTCGATCATGTCATCAGCAAGGCAAAGGAGAAGGGGCTTCATGTGATACTTGGAACCCCGACAGCGACTATTGCTTAATTATATAAAATACGGTTGCTTATTAGTTCATTAAGCGACCGTATTTTTTTGTACCTGTGTTATAATGTTATAAAAGTGTATAATATTATTTGCAAATTATGATCAGCCAGACTGGCTGGAGTATAGGAGGACATGATGGGTATTGTTGAATTAAAAAATGATAAGATCGCTATAAAGGTGAATACTCACGGCGCTGAGCTTGTGAGCCTGAAGAGTATCGAGACAGACAGAGAATACATGTGGTGCGGTGATGCTGAGTATTGGGGAAGAGTTTCTCCTGTGCTGTTTCCATTTGTGGGAAAGCTTGAAGGACAGCGTTACAGACATAACGGGGTGGTTTATGAGAATATACCTCAGCACGGATTTGCAAGGGACAGCGAGTTTGTAGTGGGTGGCCAGACTGGTGATACACTGCTGTTTGTGCTTGAGAAGAATGATACATGGCAGAAGAGCTATCCGTTTGATTTCAGTCTTTGTATAGGATACAGACTTGAAGGTTCATCTGTACATGTTATGTGGACCGTTGTGAATGAGGGAACTGACACGATTCATTTTTCTATCGGTGCCCATCCTGCATTTGCATGTGAGGGAGGCATCGGCGGTTATTCTCTGGATATGCACACAGGTAAGAACGAGATTGAATGTGGTCTTTTGACAGCAAATGGAGTTCTTGGAGATAGAACAGTTACGCACAGACTGACAGATGGAGTCTTAAAGCTGCGTGATGAGATGTTTGATGAGGATGCCCTGATCATGGATGGTAAGGGTATAAATACGATTACATTAAGGAACTCATCTGATGCGCCGGTTTTGCAGTTGAGATTTGATGTGCCGCAGATAGGCATATGGTCTCCTGCAAAGAAACATGCGCCATTTGTCTGCATAGAGCCTTGGTTTGGCAGGTGTGACCGCGAGGGATATGACGGAGATCTGGCGGACCGTGAGTATTCAAACAGTCTTGAGGCTGGCCATTCGTTCAGCAAGGAGTATGTCATCGACATACTATAATGGAAAACATATCATGTGTCAGATTAAGATATAGCAGAATATAATTTGTAAGCAGGGCGGGACATCCCATTGGTGAGATGTCCCGCCCTGCTTGTTATGTTTCATATACATTAATGTAAAACCTATGTAAAAGGTGCCTGACTCCATTGTTGTTCATTTTTGTAGAGTGCTGAAAATACTACTTGACATATAATACTATGCGACGTATAGTATACTGCGTAAGGAGGTATAGCGATGGATATACAATTGAAGAGAGGGATGCTCGATGTGTGTGTGCTTGCGGCCATCAAGGACGAGGATTCCTATGGATATCAGATCATCAAAGATATGAAGCCGTATGTGACGATATCAGAGTCCACACTCTATCCTATCCTCAGAAGACTTGAGGCGGGAGCGCTGCTCACGGTTCATTCCGTGGAGCACAACGGAAGACTCAGAAAGTATTATCATATTACGGATGCCGGAAGAGCTAGGATAGAAGAGTTCAAGGAAGAGTGGAAGGAACTGGAATCCATATACAGATTTATTGTGAAGGAGGAAGTCAGAGATGAACAAACAGGAATATCTTGAGTCGATAAGAAGCAGGATCAGTGCGATGCCGGCTGATGATGTGAACAGGTTTATGGATTACTATAGCGAGATGATAGATGACCGCGTGGAGGACGGCCTTTCCGAGGAGGAGGCTGTGGCAGATATGGGATCACCTGATGCAGCAGTGGAGCAGATACTTGAAGATATGCCGCTTACAAAGCTTGTGAAGGAGAAGATCAAGCCAAAGCACGAGCTCAAGGCATGGGAGGTCGTACTCATAGTACTTGGTTCTCCGGTGTGGATACCACTTCTCATTACAGCGGCGGTATTGTTGCTCACACTGTGGATAGTTGCATTTGCACTTCTTATATCATTCTATGCGGTGGTGCTCAGCTTTGTGGTGGCGGGAATAGGCGGATTGATATGTACCATACCTCTGTTCGTGGCCCACAGCCCTTACACAGCAGTTCTCATGCTCGGAGCAGCACTCATAGGAGTTGGTATAGCGATATTGTTTGTTGTATCGGTTAAGCCTGTTACGGTTGGTATATTTAAGGTCTGCAAGGCCAGTGTGAATGGAATAAAGAGAATGTTTGTAAAGGAGAAATAGTCATGAGTAGAACAAAGAAAGCAGTTATTGTTGCATCGGTCATGATCGTGGCAGGCATTATCACTGTGATCTCAGCACTTGCTGTAAATGGATTCAGATGGCCAAATGTGACTGTGAATCTGGCACACATGACATCGGAGCCGGTTAATTACGTAAAGAAGACTGTTGATATAAAAGATAAATTCACTGCAATTGATGTAAAAAGCGCATCAGATGTGGATGTTGCCGTGAAGAAGGCGAGTGGAGATACAAGTTATGTGGAGTATTATGACTGCGAGAATCTGACACATCATGTAGATATATCAGATGGCGTGCTCAGGATAACCGCAGATGACAGTAGAAACGCGGCATTTAACATTTCCATTGGTATGTACTCTGGAGCATGGCCGTCCGTGACGGTGTATCTGGCCGGCACGGAGTACGATGATTTGAAGATCGTGACCAGCAGCGGTGACGTGGATATGGAATATTATCTGGCAATAGGCAATATCGATATAGAGGCCGCCAGCGGCGATGTGATCGTAAAGGGGGTAAATGCAGATGCTCTGACAGTGGCGACCAGCAGTGGTGACATTAAGTTTGACAGTGTATCGTCAAAGGATACAAGAATATCAGCAAACAGTGGTGATGTAAGTCTAAGTGATGTGGTGATGGATAATATTGATCTGAAGACCTCCAGTGGCAATATCACATCTGGCAGTATAAAGGCAAAACGTATAAACGGTCGTGCGTCAAGTGGTGACGTAATGATTAGAGACTGTGATGCTTCTGAGATCAATGTCGTGACAACCAGTGGTGATGTATCGATCGGTATTGGCTCAGAAATGAAGTATGAATACAATACAAAGACATCCAGCGGTGATGTAAATGTACCGGACTCGGTTGAGGGAGCAGATGAAAAGTGCAATATCGAGACTAGTAGCGGAGATATTGATGTCACACAGTAAGTCGTAACTGAATACATTTGAAAATTGGTTCAAGGCAGGTCTTCTGAAATGGAATGACCTGCCTTGAGTTGTATTTAGGCTAAATTAAAGTTAATTAATGAAATAAAATGTCGGTAAAGGCCTCTGCTTATTGTGGATTCACGCTAAAAATGGTATCTTTAATATGTATATATATTTATACGGAAGAAAATATCAGGGAGAGTAAAGGATGAGTGCATTTGCATTGAGACTTGCAGTATTACCTTCGGTGTTACTGCTGTTATTTGTAGTCAGAAGAAATAAGAATAGCAGGGATCCAATGAGCCTGCTAGTATGGCTTGCGGTTCTGGGAGCTGTCAGCACGATACCGGCAGTAGTCGTGGAGCTGGTTGGGGGCGTATTGTTATACTATATGGGATTGGAATCCGGAACGGCGGTTTATGAGCTGGTCAACTGCTTCTTTATAGTGGCGATGATCGAGGAACTGGGCAAATTTCTTGGAATGTTAATACTTACATGGAAAAATAAGAACTTTGACCACAGCTATGACGGCGTTATATATGGCGTGTGCTCGTCGCTCGGATTTGCAACACTGGAGAATATCCTGTATGTATTCCAGGGTGGAATAGGACTCGGAATCCTGAGGGCTGTGACAGCAATCCCACTTCACTGCTCATGCGGCGTTATCATGGGATATTTCTACTCAAAGGCGAGAGAGAATGCGAACAAGGGCGAGGGTGCCGCAGGCAATATGCTGATAGCGTATTTTAGCGCCATGGGAATACACGGACTGTATGATTTTGTGCTGTCGATTGATGACACCAGCGTGATCCTGTGCATACTGGTTCTGATCCTGTCGGTGGTTCTGATGTTCCTGCTCATATCCCATGCGGCAAAGAACGATCATATCATAGCGGTAAATCCTATATGGGTGAATCCGTATAACTTCAGATATATACCTATGTGTGGATATAATCAGCCAAATATGTACGGACAGAACATGCAGTACAATCAGCCAAATGTATATGGCAAGCGTCAGAACACCTTCCAGCCAAATGCATACGGCCAGACGGATCAGTACAATAATCAGCAGAGTGGCTATGGCCGGCAGCCTCGGTATGGTCAGCAGAATGGTTACGGTCAGCGGCCGGGGCAGTACAACCAGCCGGGCAGCTATACTCAACAGCCAGGACAGTACAATCAGCCGTCAAGTGGCTATGGTCAGCCACAGCGGTACGATCAGCAGAATGGCTACAGCCAGCAGATCCAGTATGGCCGGCAGTCACAGCAGAATAATCAGTATAGCGGCTACGGTCAGCAGCCACATTACGGTCAGTCATCACAGTATGATCCGCAGAACACATACAGACAGTAATAAAATATTTATATAGAGGAGAACAGGCAAATGTTATTGATAAAGAATGGAAGAGTCATTGATCCGGTCACCCATACAGACGAGGTCATGGATGTGCTCATCGACGGCAATCACATAGTTAAGACAGGATACGATCTGGAGGCAGAGGGTGCGGAGGTCATCGATGCAGATGGACTTGTAGTTGCACCGGGACTGGTAGACACACATGTACACTTCCGTGATCCGGGATTTACGTACAAGGAAGACATCGAGACAGGTGCCGCCGCCGCTGCAAGAGGAGGCTTCACGATGGTGGTATGTATGGCGAATACAAAGCCGGCGGTGGATAACCTTGAGACTCTCAAGTATATACAGGATAAAGGTGCAAAGACCGGAATACATGTAGTTCAGACAGCCACAGTCACAAAGGGCCTTGCTGGCAAGGAACTCGTGGACATGGACAGTCTTGCGGCTGCAGGTGCAGCAGGATTTACTGATGATGGAATCCCAATCATGGATGAGAAGCTTCTTCTTGAGGCTATGGAGAAGGCAAGGGATCTTGATCTTCCGGTGAGTCTTCATGAAGAGGATCCTCTGTTCATTGTACAGCCGGGAGTGAATCAGGGAAAAGTATCAGAAAAGCTTGGATACGGCGGTGCATCCCGCACAGCGGAGGATATTATGGTTGCAAGGGACTGCGTCCTTGCACTTCACACAGGTGCATCAGTGTGCATACAGCATATAAGCTCAGGCAATTCCGTGGATATAGTGAGAACTGCAAAGAAGCTTGGAGCGGACGTACATGCGGAGGCAACTCCACATCATTTCACCCTTATAGAGGATGCTGTGCTGAAGTACGGAACCATGGCGCGTATGAATCCTCCACTCAGAACCGAGAAAGACAGAAGACAGATCATAGAGGGAATACAGGATGGCACAATAGATATGATAGTGACGGATCACGCCCCGCACAGCAGTGAGGAGAAGGCGAGACCGCTTGACAAGGCGCCAAGTGGAATAACAGGGCTTGAGACATCTCTTGCCCTTGGAATATATTCCCTTGTACAGCCTGGATATATCTCACTCATGAAGCTCATGGAACTAATGAGCAGGAATCCTGCAGAATTTTACCGCATGGAACCGGGCAAGATAGCAGAGGGAGCTCCTGCGGATATAGTCATATTTGGCGAGAATGAGCAGTGGACAGTGAACAGCTTTGCGTCAAAGGCATCCAACAGTCCATTTGCCGGATGGACTCTCCCGGGAAAGGTTCACTATACAATCTGTGGCGGAAATATCGTGTATGACGCAGAAAAGTACGATGCTGAACATGATGTGTAAGATGCGGGCAGCATGATATAAAATGTAAGATATGAGAAGATCATAACAGAGATGGGACATATAGATATGGACAAGATAAGACGACATTATACATTCAGAGGAAGAGTGCAGGGAGTTGGCTTCAGATACAGGGCGAGCTATGCTGCATCCATGTACGGAGTCACCGGCTGGGTGTGCAACAGATATGATGATTCTGTTGAGATGGAGGCTCAGGGGCTGCCTGAGGCTATAGACAAGGTGATAGCAGTTCTCAGAAATGACAGATATATATTTATAGAGGATATGGATGTCAGGGAGATACCTCTGGAGAATGACAGCGGATTTCATGTGAGATCAAGCTGGTAACGCGCGTAGATAATAAGGAGAGTGGACATATGGTAAAGATAGATTTGATAACGGGCTTTCTGGGCTCAGGCAAGACGACATTTATTAAGAAGTATGTGAGCTACCTTGTTGGCAAAGGATATAATGTCGGAATCCTTGAAAATGATTATGGTGCAGTCAACGTGGACATGATGCTTCTTCAGGATGTGATGGGCGAGAACTGTCATGCTGAGATGGTGGCAGGTGGCTGCGGCGAGGACTGTCACAAGAGAAGGTTCAAGACAAAGCTCATAGCGATGGGGATGAGCGGCTATGACAGAGTCATTGTTGAGCCGTCCGGAATATTTGATGTGGATGAATTCTTTGACGTCCTCCACGAGGAGCCACTTGACAGATGGTATGAGGTGGGAAGCATCATTTCCATAGTCGATGCCGGACTTGACCGGGACATGAGCAGACAGTCCAGATATGTGCTTGCGTCTGAGGTTGCGAACTGTGGAACTCTGGTGATGAGCAAGGTTCAGGATGCATCGGAGGATGAGAAGAGGAGCACAATAGAATATATCAATGAAGTGCTCACCGAATTTCAGTGTAAGCGTCAGTTCGGCGATGATGTTCTGGAGAAGAACTGGGATGATTTCACGGACGATGACTTTGAAGGTTTTATGTCAACCGGATACAAATTAAACGACTATGTAAAATTATGGTTCAAACAAAGTGATGTGTTTAACTCGGTATATATCATGAATAAGGTCATGCCTCAGGAGCGGCTTGAGACGATAGTCAGGGATATATTTGCGGATAAGGAATGCGGAGATGTCTTTAGAATCAAGGGTTTTCTCCCTGTAAATGACACCGGATGGATAGAGCTCAACGCCACGGCAAAAAAGACCGAGGTGAGACCTATAGAGAACGGGCAGGAGATCATAATTGTGATCGGCTCGAATTTGGTGGAGGACAAAATAAAACGGTACTTTGAGTAAAGAGGCTGATGGACAGGAGCGGATTTTCATGACAGACAGGGCTAAGAAATTGAACAGAGAAGAGAAGCTTCAACTTCAGGCTGAAAAGCTGAAAGAACAGGCACAGATAGATCTTGAGGGATACGTTATGTGTCGTTCTGCACTCAGGGCGACCAGAACGGATCTTCATGAGGAGTCGGAACGGTATGACAGACTCAGGGAAGAATATGAAGAGCTGAAGAACAGACGCGCACCGTACAAGGTGCTGTTCTATAAACGCAGAAGGATCAGAAAGTGTAAAAAGCACATAAAGGAGCTGGGAAGGGCAAAGAAACGTCTGCGCAAACAGATGAAAGAACACCGAGAGGGTGTCAGACGAAGAACTGTTACCAACACATTTGCATTTGTTGCAGCGCTTGCGATGTTCGCCATGATGGCGTGGAGGATATGGCAGCTCGCACAGGGTGTGTACTATATGGCATTTTACAGAAATGGTGAGGCCCTTGAGATAACGGCTGTTGCTGTGCTCAGGCAGCTCCTGCTTGTGGCGTGCATCGTATATGGCCTGGTAGTTGTATGGCAATCCCTGCAGGTGTGGGGAATGAAGCGGGAAGGCTGGAATGGTGTAATAAGAATTAAGGTGAAACAGAAGGCCTACTGGATTATGATGATAGGCGTACCACTTCAGATAGTAAGTCATGGAGATATGCTGACAAATGCCATGATGCTCATAACGATTATCAGTCAGATGGTCATGGCGGCACTTTTGTCGACAGTCCAGTCGAGAAGGATACTTGTGAAGATATTTGCATGGTGTTATGTCGGGGGAATCTGCGTGATATGGCTGTATGGCGGAGTGTACTGCAGAAACTTCGAGATATCGGGAAATGATTCCGGAACCAGCACCTATGCGGTTGACAACAAGTCGAATTTTTTGCAGATATGGGAGATGTCGACTGAACCGGAATTCTATCATATGGGTATGTATGCCCAGAACAGGGATACCGATTATGGCATGATGATCATTCCTGGACTTGCGTATGCTGATACGATAGGCAGTGAGTCGAGGAAGATAGAGAACTGCACGTCCATGACGCCACAGGGGCTGGCAGTTACGAAGGAGTATACATTTGTCAGTGCTTACTGCAAGACGAAGAAACACAAATCTGTGATATTTGTTCTTGATACACAGACCGGGCAATATATTAAGACACTGGTTCTCAAGGACACGACACATGCCGGAGGACTTGCGTATGATACGAAGAATAATGTGCTGTGGGTTTCCTCGTATATGATTGATGAGGATGAGGACAGGAGCAGGAAGGCATCCATATCATGTCTTACGCTGGACTCCATAGAGAAATACGATGTGGCTCAGGGAAAGCCGATAAAATACAGGAACACATGTAGCGTCATGTTCCCTGCAACGTCATTTATCACGATATATGACGGACATATATATGCGGGCTACTGGCGAAAGGATAAGAACAGCTACAGCATGGCAGCCAGCTACGAGATCGTAAATGGCGGCACCGCCATATCCTCGGAGGAGGACGAGGCTTTCTATATACCAGGAAGGGTGCAGGGGCTTCAGGTGTACAAAAATGAGATAATATTCTCTATATCATATGGTATAGATGAATCCAGGATAGAGGTATACGATACAGATACAGGCAAGCTGTCCAGTGTGAATTACGGAACAGAGACACCGAGACAGGTGGTTAAGCTCCCGCAGAAGCTGGAGCAGATATATTCGTATAATGGCAAATTATACTGCCTGTTCGAGTCTGCAAGTTTTGCCTACAGGCTGACAGCACCGGTGTG
>OGRE01001395.1_pt1 | contig 20965 bp, 19 predicted proteins | sample 1553421 | NCBI WGS metagenome assembly OGRE01 (sample SAMEA2580076, study PRJEB22360) | human gut metagenome | biome: human gut; feature: human-associated habitat; material: faeces | place: Denmark | collected 2008/2010 | reverse complement strand
CCCCCAGCAGGCCCCCCCCCGCCGCCGCCACGCCGCCCAGCAGCATGGACAGAGGCATCCGCACTCCGATAGGGACGCTCTGCGCCAGCTGAATGGAGAGCAGGCAGCCGGTGAACAGGCCCACGGACATGAAGCCCGCATGGCCCAGCGACAGCTCACCCAGCAGGCCCACCACCAGATTCAGGGACACCGCCATGACGATGTAGCAGGCCATGGAGATGAGCATATTGGAGATCTGCCGGCTGGCAGTTCCGGAGTAAATGAGGGCAGCGGAGCCGCCGCAGAGCAGGGCGGTGATGAGCAGCGTCACGGCGTTGCCGCTGAGGCGCCGTGCGCCGGAGGTCATATTCTTTCCCATAGCTTACACCTTCTCACTGATACGCTTGCCCAGCAGGCCGGTGGGCTTCACCACCAGCACCGCCACCAGCACGCCGAACACGATGGCGTCGGCCCACAGGGTGGAAATATACGTCTTGGAGAGCTGCTCGATAACGCCCAGCAGCACACCGCCCAGCATAGCGCCGGGAATAGACCCGATGCCGCCAAACACGGCTGCGGTAAAGGCCTTGATGCCGGGCATGGCGCCGGTGGTGGGCCGGATGTAGGTGTAGGCCGCCCCGTAGAAGATGGCGGCCACGCCCGCCAGCGCCGAGCCGATGGCAAAGGTGACGGTGATGGTGCGGTTGACGCTGATGCCCATCAGCTCTGCCGCCTCCTTATCCTCCGACACCGCCCGCATGGCCTTGCCCATCCGGGTACGGTTGATAAACAGGGACAACCCCACCATGATAATGGCCGTCACCGCCATGGTGGCGATGGTAATGCCGTCGATGTACACGCCGCCCAGCTCCACGCTGGGGATGGTGAACAGCACCGGAAAGGCCTTCTGCTCCGAGCCGTAGATCAGCAGCGCCAGATTCTGCAGCAGATAGCTGACACCGATGGCGGTGATCAGGACCGCCAACGGCGGGGCCTGCCGCAGGGGCCGGTAGGCCAGAAATTCAACGGTGATGCCCAGCAGGGCGCAGATGGCGATGCTGATGAGGATGGCCACCAGCGGCGGCATCCCCAGCGTCAGCACGGAGGTGACAACGGCATAGGCTCCCACCATGATGATATCGCCGTGGGCGAAGTTCAGCATCTTGGCGATGCCGTAGACCATGGTATAGCCCAGAGCCATCAGCGCATAGATGCTGCCCAGGCTCAGGCCGCTGATAAGGGTCTCGATCAATCGGGTCATAAATCAGTTTCCTCTCTTTCTTCCGGATATCCCTCCCTGTCCGGAGGGCGGGCCGGGCGGCACAATACTGCCGTGCCGGAGATACACCGGCAGGCACTGTTCTGCCGTTCGGTAGACTGGGTGCTCTCCGGGGCCGAAGCCCCGGAGAGCGCCCGGTCACTTAGCCAAGCAGGCTGGTGGTGCCGTCGGCGGCGAACACCATGGCCTTGGCGTTCTTGTCGGGCTCACGGGTGGCGTCCCACTTCATGGTGCCGGTGAGGCCGTCCACGGTGATGGTATACATGGCATCCACCATGGCGGAGGTGAAGTCGGCGTCAGCAGGGGTCTTGCCGCAGGCCTCCATGGCCGCCTTCACGGCGTACACGGCGTCGTAGGCGTCGGCGGCGAACTGGTCAGGGGCGGAGCCGTGGAGCTTGGTGAACTTGTCCACGAAGGTCTGGGTCTTGGTGTCGGGAGCGTCCACGGCAAAGGGGGTCAGCATCATGACACCCTCCAGCATAGTCATATCGGAGACCTTGGTCTGCAGGCCGTCCAGACCGTCGCAGCCAAAGACCTTGATGCCGTCCAGCTTACCCTGAGCCTGGGTCAGGAACACGGAGGCCTCAGCGGCATAGATGGGCAGGAACACCAAATCGCAGCCGGAATCACGGATGGCGTTGATCTGGGTGGAGAAATCCGTCTTGGTACCCTCAGTGAAGGCCTGCTGGGTGACGATGGTCAGACCCCGCTGGGCCGCCTGAGTGGTGAAGGTCTCCACCAGACCGGCGGAGTAGTCGATATCGGACTGATAGAACACGGCGATCTTGCTGCCCAGCTTGTTGTCAGCGATATAGTCGGCAGAGGCAGTACCCTGTGCCGGGTCGTTGAAGCAGACACGGAAGGCCTTGTCGTTGCCCTGAATGCACTTCTCGGCAGAGGAGGTACAGGTGACGACGAGTACGTTGTCGTTCTTGGCAGCGGTGATGACGGACTGGGCCTCACCGGACAGCACGCAGCCCAGAGAGACGTCCATCTCATCGTCCATCAGCTTACCAAAGGCAGAGATGGCGGAGTCGGGATCGCCCTGAGAGTCCTCGGTCTGCAGCTTGAGCTGCCAGCCGTTGACGCCGCCGGCGGCGTTGATCTCCTCCACAGCCACCTGAGCGCCGTCACGGGTGGAGGTACCGTAGTGGGCATAGTCACCGGTCATGGGGCCGATGAGGCCCAGCAGCAGAGTCTGGTCGCTTCCGCCGCCGTTGCTGTCATCGCCGCCCTTGCCGCCGCATCCGGCCAGCAGGCCCAGCAGCATGGCCAGCGTCAATACCATACATACAAGTTTCATTCCCTTTTTCATGTTTCTTTCCTCGATTCTTGTGGGTTTTATTTTCAGCCGGTGGGCTTAAAAATACAAAAGAAAAACGGCCTTGCTCTTGCAGCAAAGCCGTCAGCCAAGTCTCTGTCCCGGACTATTCTGCCGGAAACCACTCGACGCTGCGCCTTACTGCGGGATGCGGGATAATTCGTACCAGTACGATCAGAACCAGCAGAACCGCCAGAGCCACCAGTACCCCCAGCAGAATGGACAGCAAAATGGACACCGCCAGAATGGCAGTGTCCAGAGCAAACAGATAAGAAGCGGTGCAGGAGGCAGACCGAGTGGCCGGTGCGCAGCACGCATCGGCAGCATGAGTACGGTTACAGGCGGAAGTGTACTTCATGGTGTCTGTCTCCTTTCCAAAGGCTGGCCCACACGGGCGGGCCGCTTGATGTTGCATAGTTTACCGGTTTTATATGCAAAAGTCAATGGGGGGTATGTCGAATTTACCGCCCCGCAGCCCGGCATTTTATACAGTTTTCACAAACTTGCAGGAAACTTTTATGAAATAGAGTTTCTTTTCAAGAAAATATCATTCCAATGACCGCATACAACCCATGCGATACCCACGTAAAAAGCGCCCCTCTCCATCGGGAGGGGCGCTTTCGTTCCGCTGTTTATAGGGGAATATTTTACTTGCTCACCGTGTACCAAGTGTCGCTGCCGTCAACAGTGGAGGTCGTGGTGCAGCCATTACCCAGAGTGATCTTGCCGGTTTTGGCATTGACCGGGTCTACCGTTGTCACGCCGGGATTATAATTTTTGAAGCTGCCGCCGTTTACCGTAATGGTGCAGCCGGCGGTAGCATTATCCTGGTGGTTCAGCACATAATACGTCCCATTGCTGGGGGTGGCCGTCTCGAACTTACCGCCGTTAATGGTCACCGTAGCCTTGCTTCCACTGCTCATGCTGGTGTAGACGAAGATACAGGAAGTCCCCTCGCTGGTACCATAGAAATGGCCGCCGTTGATGGTCAGCCTGCCATAGTTGCCTGCACGAACCGCAGAGGTCACCTTGTTGGTGTAGGTCTTATCCGAGCCGTATACCGCGCCGGTCTGGCCCTCGCTGCTGTCATTGATAGTCAGGTTGCCCTTCTTGCCGCCGATATAAAACACGCTGCCGTTATTAGGCTTTACGCCCGCCGCATACTCCAGTCGGATGGAGTGGCCGTTCAGATCCACGGTCACGGTCTTGCCGGACAGATAGATCTCATCGGTGACCACGATATCATCCACCAGCTTGAAGTAGCCCTTGGCATTTTCCATCTTCAACGCCTGCTCACCGGTGGCCACCAGATAGGGATTCTCCTTGGTGCCATCACCGCCATTAAACAGGCTGTTGGAGGTCACCACGGTAAAAGGGGAGAAATCATCGGTGCTGAAGGTCAGCAGGCCGGTGGCAGCGTCATAATAGTAGGTGTCGTTGGCCGCCTTGACCGCCTCGGCGCTCTCCGCCTTGGTCAGCGGCGTCTCGGAGTGATAGAACCCGATCACGTTCAGCTTCTTCTCCAGCTGCAGGGCGATGGTAAAGAACTTGCCGTCCGCTGCCGTGACCTTGTTGCCGTTCTGATCCTCCAGACGGACCTCGGTGGTAACGGCGTTGGTGCCGGTGACGATCTCAATGTTGGCCGGAGTCTGCCCTTCTGTCTTGACCAGCGTCAGCTTTCCGGCATCGGTGCTGCCTGCGGGAATGGTAGCGATCACAGTGGGGTCCTTCTCACGGTCCTGAATCACCGTGTCGCCGTCGGTATTCACATCGCCCACAGCCACCACGGGATAGGTGGCGTTGGCATCGTAGGTGTTGTTGAAGCTGTCGCTCTCCACGGTGTTCTGGGTGGCCACCACGGTGATGGCGATGCCGTCAATAGACTCGTTCATGTAGTCGTTGCCGGCGGACTCCTGCATATGACCCTTGATGGTGAAGGCAGCGCCCTCTTCCCCGGCCTTCAGCTGCATCTCGGTCAGGTTGATATCCGCATCATTGATGGTCCAGTCGATGACCTCATTCAGCTTGGCGCTGCCGTTGATGCCGGTGATGGCCACCTTGTACTTCAGGGCCAGATTGCCCTTGTTCACCACACGCAGCTCCGGCAGCTTGTAGGTGCAGCCCGGCTCCCACAGAATGGCTTCGTTTTCAGCGCCAGCGGCCTTCTTGAACTCCAGCTGCTTGCCCTGTGCATCGGCCCAGCTGGTGACATTGCCTTTCTCGTCCCATGCAGTGGCGTACTGGAGCTGAACATCCAGATTACCGGCCTGAATCTTGTTGACACCGGTGCTTGCGGTGTCGGTGAACCATGCGAAGGTAGCGCCTACCAGCATGGCCAGGCACAGGACCATGGCCACGACGCTGCCCAGCAAGGCCCGTTTGGTGCTCTTGCGGTTTGTCATAATATCTGCCTCCTATTTTTTGCGTGTGCGGGTCTTGGCCGTTGGGCTTTGTGGGGGATGCGGGGAATACGGATTGCCGCGTCGGGGCTGCGCCCCTCCTCAGAATGACGCCTTCTTTGACCCCTCCCTATCGTTTCAGAGAAACGATAGACGCCCATGGGCGTCCCGGCGCGCACTTTTACGCAGGCATATTACCACTTATATGGACACAATGCAAGTCCCTTTTTGTCAAAAACTGTCATTTTTTCTGGAATTTTCTGCATCCCATTCCCCGGTATGGCAAAAGGGCCTTGCTCCTCGCCGCAAGGCCCTTATTTTTCTGGGAACTTCGCTGCCATTACCGCAGCTGCGCCGTGAACACGATCTCCCCCGGCTGAGGGCATTGGGCCCGGATGAAGCCGTGGTGTCCCTCGGCAATGCTCCGGGCGATGGAGAGCCCCACACCGAAGCTGCCGTCGGCGGAGCGGGCCTGATCCGACCGATAGAACCGGTCAAAGAGCTTCTCTGTCTCCCCCTCAGCCAGCGGCGCACAGGCATTGCTGCACCGCAGGACGACACCCCGTTTTCCCTTCTCCAGCACAAACCGGATGGCCGTCTCCGGCAGGGCATACTTCACGGCGTTATCCAGCAGGATAGACACCAGCTGCCGCACGGCGTACTCGTCGCCGCAGTAGGTAAGCCCCGGCACGATAGCAAGCTCCAGCGGATGGCCCTGAGACCGGGCAAAATCCCGGAAGGACTCCGCCGTCTCCTCCACCGCCTCGCTGACGGCGAAGTCCGACAGCTTCAGCGGCGATTCCTCCTCGTCCATGCGGGAGAGCGTCACCGCGGTCCTGCGGAAGCAGAAATAAGCCTGACCTCTTCTCTCTTCCCTCTTTTATAAATAGGGCAGGGTCCGGCTCCCAAGGGAACCGGACCCTGTCCTGTTTTTTGACGCCTCACCTACTCGCCAAGGCTGCGGGAGAACCCCCCATCCTCACAGGATGGAGAGCTGTCCCGGATCCTCGTCACCCTCTGGGCCAGTCCAGATCTCTGGGCAGCCCCAGAATGTAGTCGGCGCTGACGTGGTAGTACCGGCACAGCTTCTCCAGCTTCTCGATGCCCATCTCGCTGGTACCGTCCCGCCAGCGCCGGATCTGCTTGGTACTGACGCCGATGACCTTCGCCAGATCCTGCACCTTGGTGTCGCTGTCCTCAATAATGGCGTCAATATTTGGATACTGCTTCATGTATGCTCTCCTCGTGGTCTATTGTCTATGCTTCATCGGCGATTTTTGTCGAATTATGTCGAAAATTTTACACGCAAAATGGCACGTTCGTCTTGACTTTGGACATATATGTCATTTATAATATGTAAAGACATATATGTCCCACATTTATTTGTTCGTTCTGTCCTCATCACCGTCATTGTTTGACATTCTCCACGCAATATGACTGGAAATTTCAGGACAGTTGCTCTGTTTCGACGTTCTTCATGAGCGAAAGATGCTTTAATAGTTCTGCACCCGCCAAGTGCTCCAAGCTATCTCCGGGAGGAACCCCCTATGACCGTAAAAAAACTCTTACAGATCATCAGCACCATTCTGGTGGCGCTGGTAGTCCTTCTGGCCGTGGCGCTGGTCGGCGTCCGACTGGCCGGCATCCGCACCTTCACCGTTCTGTCCGGCTCCATGGAACCCACTTACCATGTGGGCTCCCTCATCTACGTAAAAAAAGTAGACCCCACCACCATCCGGCCGGGGCAGGTCATCACCTTCATGCTGGATGAGAACACCGTGGCCACCCACCGGGTGGTGGAGGTGGTCCCCGACGAGGACGATCCCTCCACTCTGCGCTTCCGCACCAAGGGCGACGCCAACGACGCCGAGGATGGCAGCCTCGTCCATTATAAAAACGTCATCGGCACCCCGGTGTTCACCATCCCCAAGCTGGGCTACGCAGCCAATTACATCCAGCACCCCCCCGGCCTGTACGTGGCCATCTCCGCCGGGGCCGTCCTGCTGCTGCTGACCTTCCTGCCGGACCTACTCTCCGGCGGCTCCGGCAAGGAGCAGGGCAAGCGCATCCGTCAGGACAGTCAAAAGGCATAGATCCGTCGGTCCTGCCGCAAGGCTCACCATATCATTTGTTATCATTTTATGCAGGAGGAAAAACCATGAAAGCAAGGAACCGCATCAAACCCCTGTTGACCCTGTGCTGCGCCCTGCTGCTGGTAGCCGCCGGTGTGTTCGGCACGCTGGCCTACCTCACCGGCACAGACACGGTCAACAACACCTTCACCGTCGGCAACGTGAAGATCACGCTGGACGAGGCCAAGGTGACCACCGACGGCACGCCTGTGGAGGGCGCTGACCGTGTGAAGGCCAACGAGTACCATCTGCTCCCCGGCCACACCTACACCAAGGACCCCACCGTCACCGTTGAGGAGGGCAGCGACCTGAGCTACGTCCGCATGAAGGTCACCTTCAACAACGCCAAGGCCATCATCGCCCTGTGTACTGACCCCGAGTTTGCCGAGGACGGCCCCACCGGTGTGGAGAACGCCTATCCCCTGATCCGCATGGTAAACTTCGTGGAAGCCAACGCCGCCAAGTGGGACGGCATCATCCCCGATAACATGATGGACACCGAGGAAATGCTGGCCAATGCCAAGTACTTCGTCTACGACAAGCCCACTGACACTCTGACCTACTATTTCTATTACAACGAGACCGTTGCCGCCCCCGACGGTGATGTGGTCCTGCCTGTCCTGTTTGACAAAGTGACCCTGCCCGAGTGGGTCACCAACGACCAGCTGGCCACTCTGGAGAATTTCCAGATCACCGTGGTGGCCGAGGCCATTCAGGCCGACGGCTTCGCCAATGCCGGCGCCGCTTGGGCTGCCTTCCATGGCTGATTTCCCCCCCGGTTTCGACGGCACATGGGCTGCGCCCCACGCCGTGGAAATAACTTATAGTTTGCAAGAAAGGAAGAAGCAAGTATGAAAAAGAAAGCTCTGGCGCTGGTTCTGGCTCTGACCCTGTTGGTGGCCGGTGTCGTCGGCGGCACGCTGGCTTGGCTGACCGATCAGACCGACGAAGTGAAGAACACCTTCACCGTGGGCGATATCAACATCGGCCTCACCGAGACCACCGCAGACTACAAGATGGTTCCCGGCAACACCATCGCCAAGGACCCCACCGTCACCGTCAAGGCCAATTCCGAAGCCTGCTGGCTGTTCGTGCAGGTCACGGAGTCTACTGACCTGAAGGACTTCATCACCTATGCCATTGCTGAGGGCTGGACCGCTCTGCCTGGCGTGGATGGCGTTTACTACCGTGAGGTTCCCGCCTCCGCCGCCGACCAGACCTTCTCCGTGCTGGCAGGCGATGCCGTCACCGTGAAGAGCGATGTTACCAGGACTATGCTCGAAACCGCCAAGGCGGATGCCCCCACCCTGACCTTTCAGGCCTACGCCATCCAGAGGGATCACTTCGCCACGGCTGATGCCGCTTGGGCCGAGGTCAGCAAGTAACCAAGTGATCCCTTGCACATTCTGATACCCAAAAAACAAACAAAAAGGAGCGCAATTACATGAAAAAGAAGATCACTGCTCTGTTCCTGTGCGTGGCGCTGGCCGCCATCGCCATCGTCGGTGCCTCTCTGGCCTACTTCACCGACACCGACAACGAAACCAACACATTCACCGTCGGCGGCGTAAAAATCGACCTGATCGAGCAGCAGAGTAATGAGGACCATACCGGCTTTGTTCCTTATACGGGAGATAAGGTTCTCATGCCCATCGTCGGCTCCGCTCAGGGAGAAAAATACCCCAACGGCCAGCCCAAGGCTGCGAACTACATCGACAAGGTCGTAACGATTCAGAATACCGGCAAGTCTGCCGCTTGGATTCGTGCTTACTATGCGGTTCCCTCCGATCTGGATGACGGCTATGAGACCTTCAACGCCGGTGCGAACATCCTGCACGGCAACTTCGGCAACAAGATCGTTGACGGCACTGTCTACACCACCTTCGGTGCGGAGTGGAACTGGATGCATGACGGCAAGTGGAACTACTTCGAGACCACCATGGACGGCGTCAACTACAACGTCTACTTCGCTGATTACTACCAGCCTGTTGCGGCCAATGAGACCACCGAGCAACTCATTTGCGGCGTGTATCTGGACAAGAACGTGGATATGAAGGACGGCAAGTACATCGATACGCGTTACCCCAACGCCGATCTCTCTATTCTGGAAGGCACGGTCAAGTATCCCGTATTTGCGGTTGCTGTGCAGGCCGAGGGCTTTGACACTGCCGCAGCTGCTATGGATGCCGCCTTCGGCGCCAACTACGATCCTTGGGGCGGCGACGCCACCAACTGGCAGTAATTTCCCCAACAGGAAGCAGATCGGCTTCCCTGACTTCGTTATCTCCTCCCTATTTTTTTGCGGCACGGATCCTGTGACCCGGCTGATCCCGGCACGCCTGTTACCAGCGGGTCGTGTCGGGGGCGGGGAGTCCCCTGTGAGCCCCCTGCCACCCCGGTGAACCTGTTACCAGCGGGAACACCGGCGGCTGCGGCCTCTCCGGAGGCCCGGCCAAACCAGGGCAGCTGTTACCGGCAGCTGCACCGGTTTGACCGCTGCGGTCAACCACCTTCTCTGTCCTCCCTATGGAGGCTGACCATAGACAGGAAAGGAGCAACCACATGAAACGAAAGCTGTTATTACTGTCGGTGCTGGCCATCTGCGTGGCCACGCTGGCAGCCGGAACGCTGGCGTATTTCAGCGCCGACGGAACGGCACGCAACGTCATCACCACCGGCAATGTCTCCATTGCTGTGGAGGAGTGGGCGGATGCGGATAAGACCCAGCCCTTCGAGGACCTTACCGGCATCATGCCCGGCACCACCGTCACCAAAATTGCCGAGGTCCGCAACACCGGCGAAGCCGACGCATGGATCCGTGTCCGCCTCACCGGCGACATCCGCCTCACCGGCGACGGCACGCCGGATCCCTCGCTGGTAAAGCCTGACCTCAACACCACCGACTGGACGCTGGGTCTCGACGGCTACCTCTACTGCAACAAGGCCATCCGCCCCGGCGAGACCACCGCCCCTCTGTTCACCTGCGTCACCTTTGACGCCGGTATGGGCAACGAGTATCAGAATGCCACCGCCACAGTCCATGTGGCCGCCGAGGCTGTCCAGACTGCCAACAACGGCGTCACCGCTCTGGAGGCGCTGGGCTGGCCAACGCAGGGTTAAGGAGGTGCGGCACATGAAAAAAATGCGGCATATGAAGAGAAAAGCCCTTGTGGCGCTGGTGCTGTCTGTCACCATGCTGCTGACCCTGATGCCCGGTCTGGTCTTTGGTGTCTCCGACGATCAGGGTGACCCGGACACCGTCAGCTCCTCCATCGACTACCCCACCGTGAATTTCACCGACGTGGCCCCCTTCCTGCCCCCGGTCAGCGGTGCCGCCCCCCGGCGCTCCCCGGCCCGTGCCGCCGGTGATGCCAATACCGGCAGCGATAATGGCAATAACGGCATGGCAGTCAACAAGACCTCCGTTTATAACGAGGAGACCGGCACCTATGACATCACGCTGGAGGCCTACGCCACCGGCAGCAAGGTCATCAGCACCGTCACCAGCGACGTCCCCACGGACATCGTTCTGGTCCTGGATCAGTCCGGCTCTATGGGGGATAACTTCTCCACCACAACGTCGGACTCCTGGGTCTCCTACGGCAAGCGTACCAACGACGCAAACTATAATAACCGCATGGACAGCAGCAACAAGAGCAAGAACCGCAACCTTTACTACAAGCTGTCCGACGGCGGTTATGCAGAGGTCCGTATGGACCGCTCCGAAGCCGGAACCGTCAAAAAGTACACGGAGTATAGCGGAAACAACTACAGCTGTAATCACAGCAGTGATACCCTCTATACAGAAGTAAACGGTCAGTATGTAAAAGTATCTGTTTCCAGCGAATATGATTACACTTCCGCAGTGTATATCTATACCTACACTTATACCGCCCCCGACAACTCACCGGTCACGGAAACAAGCCGTGGTCCGTTCGGCGATCCCCCCTTCCCCATCTACAAGGAGGAAACCGTCACCGAGTATGCATATACCTATTCCTACACCGTCAACGGGACCCGCACGGACATCGGCACCTCCACCGGAGCGGACACGGTATTTGAAACCGAGCTCTATCAGAAGATTCCCTCCGGCACCAAAATCACCCGTCTGGAAGCCCTGAAAAATGCCGCCGCCACCTTTGCAAATTCCGTGGAGGAGAAGGCCAAGGGCGCTGACGGTGTCCTCGGCACCGAGGACGACATCTCCCACCGCATCGCCGTGGTGGGCTTCGCCAGCAAGTCCGACTACGGCGACAACACGGAGCTGCTGTCCATCGCCGGAAGCAACAGCGGCAGCGTGGGTGTGGCCTATCACAACATCACCGACCAGAACCTCAAGGACGTTCTTCAGAACGTGGACACCTCCGCCGGTCAGGCCATGGTCTCCACCGCCATTGATGCTTTGGCCGCCAGCGGCGCCACCCGGACGGATCTGGGTCTGGACATGGCCCAGCGCATCCTCTCCGCCAACCCCGTGCAGCCTAACGAAAAGCGCAACCGTGTGGTCATCGTCTTTACGGACGGCGCCCCCACCAGCTTCAACGGCTTTGAGAAGGATGTCGCCAACGACGCCATCACCCATGCCGGCGCCATCAAGACCGCCGGAGCCACCGTCTACACCATCGGCATCTTCTCCGGAGCCAACGCCGTCAGCACCGGTACCGAGCCCAAAGGCGACCTTGGTCAGAACAGCAGTTCCCTGAACAGTGCCTGCAACTGGTTCATGCAGCAGGTGTCCTCCAACAACGGCACGCCCCGCACCCCCAGCTACTACTTGTCTGCGGCGGACGCCGGTTCCCTCAGCAACATCTTCCAGCAGATCTCCGACAACATCGAGAGCGGCGGCTCCTCCTCCACCCTGACGGAGGAATCCGTGGTCCGGGATATCATCTCCCCCCAGTTCACCCTTCCTGCCGGAGCCACCGCCTCTGATATCACGCTGGAGACCTACGCCTGCACCGGTAAGGACGGCGACACCTACACATGGCGCCAAAACGACACTGCCATGGGCGCCACTGCCACGATAGACGGCAATAACGTCAGCGTCACAGGCTTTAACTTCTCCGAGAACTACGTGGGCACCGTTACGAATAACGGCATCGTCACCTACCGGGGCCATAAGCTGGTCATCCGCTTCAGCGTCAAGCCTCAGCCCGGCTTTCTGGGCGGCAACAATGTCCCCACCAATGCCGGGGCCGGCGTCTATGAAAACAAAGACTCCGAGACTCCCGTCCGGGAGTTCCCCCAGCCCACGGTAAACGTCCCCATCCAGCCCGTCACCGTTGCAGCGCAGGACTATAACGTCTATCTGCTGGGCGGTCTCACTGCCAGCCAGCTGCAAAGCGGCTCCACCGTGCAGGTGGGCAGCATCTCTCTGGACCTGACCAAGGCCACCGACCCCGACCACCCCTACGGCTTGGAGCCGTGGCAGACCGCCTACGTGGATATCACCGTCTCCCTCACAGGCCCGGACGGCAGCCCCGTCACCGACCTGACCCAGCTGCGGGCGGACACCTCCTGCGCCGTCTCCGTCACGGTATCCCCCAAAACGGAGCCGCAGGCGGATTCCAGCGGCACACCGGCCGCCAAACAGAGCGGCAGTGCCACCGGCAAGGTCAACGTCTTTAAGCCGACGCTCACCTACGAGGACGGCACCGTCTACTACGGCGACACCTTCGATAGGGCCACGCTGCCCGGTTACCGCACCTCCACCCGCTGGTTCCACGATACCACCGAGGATACCACCGTATCCATGACCGGCACTGCCCCGGCGCTGACCTACGGCTACACCTACGACACCACCCTTCTGACGGACACCGTGGATACCAAGCAGGACATCCCCGTGAAGGCCACCATCTCCATCGGTGACACCAACATCACCGCCGATACCACCTTCCTGCACACGGACTGCGCCGGAGAGACCTGGAGCCACACCAGCGGCGACCCCGCCTTCCTGCTCCACGTCAGGACCTGCGCCCTGACCGTCACCAAGACCGGCGGCGCTGACGGCGAACCCTATGTGTTCAACGTCTACCGTAACGGCAACCCCTACACCCAGGTCACGGTGGTGGGCAACAGCAGTGTCTCCATCTATGAGCTTCCGGCGGGCAAATACACCATTGCGGAGGACACCGGCTGGAGCTGGCGCTATGACGCCGCCTACGACCCCGATAAGCCGGACGGCTGCACCCTCACCGCCGGCCACAATAGCGGCAGCATCACCTGCACCAACACCCTGAAGAATGACCGCTGGCTCAACGGCTTCAGTGATGTCATCGCCAACATCTTCGGGATCCGACACTGAGAAAGGAGGAACTGTTTGTGGCACGCAGAAAAGATCCTTCGCCCCGGAAGCCGGGTGCGCTGCTTCTGACGCTGGTTCTGCTGGCGCTGGCCCTCACCGGCGCCACGCTGGCGTATCTCATCACCCATACGGACCCCGTCCCCAACCGGTTCACTCCCGCCCATGTGTCCTGCAACGTCACGGAGGACTTTGACGGCACGACCAAGAAGAACGTCAACGTCACCAACACCGGTGACATTGACGCCTACCTCCGGGTGAAGCTGGTGACCTACCGGGTCAACGAGGCCGGCCAGCACATCGGCGGCACGGCAGCCATCCCCACCTTCACCCCCGGTGACGGCTGGGTAAAGTATGGCGACTATTACTACTACACCTACCCCGTTGCCCCCAACGAACAGCCCAAAAATCCGCTCATCAGCAGCCTGACCCTCACCGGCAGCTACAGCGATGCCGACGGCGGCAAGCAGGCGCTGGAGATCATGGCGGAGGCCCTCCAGAGCACCCCGGCAGACGCCTTGGGTCAGGCTTGGGGCGTCACCATCACGCCGGGCCATGTGGCCCAGTATCAGTAAGGAGGGAACGGCATGAAACGAAAAACCATCTGTTCTCTGGCGTTGACGCTGCTGATGCTCCTGTCCTGTCTCTGCGCCGCCTATGCGGACACCGGCTCCGTCACCTATGACGGCAACGCCCAGAGCTTTGTGTTCCTCCCCGGCAGTGACGACTCTCCTACCGATTTGTTCCCGGACTTTAAGGGCGTCATGCCCGGCGACCGGTTGACCCAGACCCTGCGTCTGCGAAATGACAGTGACCACCGGGTGCGGCTGTACCTGCGCTCTCTGGGGTCCGAGTCCGGTTCCGAGGAATTTCTCTCTCAGATGACCCTGACGGTGCAGGCTCCCACCTCCACCCTTTTCGATGCCCCTGCCCATGAGACGGCTCAGCTGACGGATTGGACGGAGCTGGGGACCATCGCCCCCGGCGGCGATCTGGAGCTCACCGTGACCCTGAACGTCCCCCTGACCATGGGCAATGACTTCCAGTCCGGCATTGGCTATCTGGACTGGCAGTTCAAGGCCCAGGAGCTGGAGGACCCCACGCCCCCCACCGGCGACACCTACGCCCCCACCCTGTGGCCGCTGATGGCCACGCTCTCCATGGGCGCCATCGCCTTCCTCCTGAGCCGCAGAAAGCACCGGGAGGAGCCGTAATTTTCCGCATGAAAAGAGACTGCCGAACCCCTTCGGCAGTCTCAGCGTGTCAAAAAAGCCTCGCAGAGTTTGCCGCCCGCAGGCGGCAAAGAAGTAAAATCATTTTCTCTCACGACATGTGCGTGAGAGAAAATACTTCTCAGGCTGCAAGTGTGGAATTTGTGTGCCATAGGCGCACAAATTATGCACGCAGCAGACTGCAAGCTTTCTGTCGGAAAACCCGGAGGGTTTTTCCGACAGTCTCAGACTGCCGAACCCCTTCGGCAGTCTCTTTTTCTGTCTATCTCCCTGTCAGGGGCATGGGGAAGTCCAGCCACGGGGCCTCCTTGGGCGGCAGATGGGAAAACCGCATGGCCGCCCCGGTCTGTGGATGGGCGAACTCCAGCCGCCACGACCACAGGGCGATGCTTTCCCCTTCCTCTCCCCCGCCGTATTTCCGGTCCCCCACCAGTGGAAACCCACGGGAGGCAAACTGCACCCGAATTTGATGGGTCCGCCCGGTGTGCAGCCGGATACGCACCAGCGACAGCCCCTCCCGGCTCCCCAGCACCTCATAGGACAGCTCCGCCGGGCGCACGTCCTTCCCCGGCTCCGCCGCCACATAGGTGCGCCGCCGGACGGGATCCCGCCCCAGCAGGTCCGTCATCACTCCCCCCTCCGGCACGCCGTGGACCACCGCCAGATACTCCTTGCCGAAGGTGCGGCTGCGAATCTGCTCCGACAGCAGGGAGGCCGCCTTGGCCGACCGGGCATAAACCATCAGCCCGCTGACGGCGGCGTCCAGCCGGTGTACCGTGCGGATGCAGGGGGTCCCCAGTTCCTGCCGCAGCAGCTGGGGCATCCCGCCGGGCTCGTCGGTGCTCAGCACCCCGGCAGGCTTCACCGCCACCACGATGCGTGGGTCTGCGTAAACGATCTCCATGGGGCATCTCTCCCTTACCATTCATCTTCTATCCTCTATCCTACCACATCCCGTCTCCGCTTGCAAGAAAGCCCTTTCCATCTGCCGTCAGGCGTGCTATAATGGCACCAAACCATCAGAATACAGGAGGGGATTGCCGTGAAAAAGACCGTTTTGAGGAAATATGCCCAGCTGATCGCCGCCTCCGGCGTCAATGTGCAGCCGGGTCAGGAGGTATTCATCGCCGCCGATCTGGATCAGCCGGAGTTTGTGAAGATGCTGGTGGAGGAATGCTATAAGCGCAAGGCCAAGAAGGTGGTGGTGGACTGGAGCTATCAGCCCCTGCAAAAGCTCCACTACCGCTATCGGACCCTGACCACTCTCTCCAAGCTTGATAACTACGAGGAAGCCCGCTGGCAGCACTATGTGGATACCATCCCCTGCCGCATCTACCTGCTCAGCGAGGATCCCGACGGCCTGAAGGGCATCAATCAGGAGAAGATGGCCAAGAGTCAGCAGCGGCTGTACCCCGTCATCAAGAAATACCGGGATCAGATCGAGAATAAGTACCAGTGGTGCATCGCCGCCGTCCCCGGCGCCGCATGGGCCAAGAAGCTGTTCCCGGAGCTGCGGACCAGTCAGGCCATCGAGAAGCTGTGGGAGGCCATCCTGTCCACCAGCCGGGTGGACGAGGACCCCGTGGCGGCATGGGAGGCCCACAACAAGGACCTCCATGACCGGTGCCGGTACCTCAGTGGTCTGGGCATCCGGGAGCTGCGCTACAAGAGCGCCAACGGCACGGACTTCACCGTGGGCATGATCCCGGAGGCGCAGTTCTGCGGCGGCGGCGAGACCAGCCTGCAGGGCGTCTTCTTCAATCCCAACATCCCCACGGAGGAGTGCTTCATCTCCCCCATGAAGGGCGTGGCCGAGGGTATTGTCTACGCCACCAAACCCCTGAGCTATCAGGGTCAGCTCATCGACGGCTTCTGGATCCGCTTCCACGAGGGCAAGGCGGTGGAGTGGCACGCCGAGGTCAACAACGACCTGCTGACCAAGCTCATCACCATGGACGAGGGCAGCTGCTATCTGGGCGAGTGCGCTCTGGTCCCCTTTGACTCCCCCATCAATCAAACGGGCCTGCTGTTTTATAACACCCTCTTTGATGAAAACGCCTGCTGCCATCTGGCGCTGGGCATGGGCTTTGCCGATACCATCCGGGACTTCCAGAACAAGACGCTGGAGGAGTGCCGGGCGCTGGGCGTCAACGACTCCATGATCCACGAGGACTTCATGATCGGCTCGGCGGACCTCTCCATCGACGCCGTATGTGACGGCGGCAAGGTGGTCCCCATCTTCCGCAATGGTACATGGGCTTTTTGACCGCCACCTTTTTCAGAGACTGTACCCTGTTTTTGCAAAGAAGGATCAGGAGAAAGAAAATGGATGATGCGTTCATCCAATCATTGCAGATAACCCAAGGGAGGGAGGAGCGCTGCTCCTCCCTCCCTTGGGTTTGCTTTTCGTTTTTTATGCTGCTTTTTCTCTTCCACGAAATTTTTCTCCCAACGGAGGATTTTCCACCGCAGAAAAAAATCCTCCGTGGGAAAATGGCTCACCGGCGGGCCAAATTTTTCTATGTGGAACAAGTCCCGGTTTGGGAGACGGCGGCGTGTCCCATGGGACAAAAACGGTATTCCTTCGGACGTCAGGTCCCGGTCTGATATGGGGCGAGTGGACGTCCAAAAAATGTCCAATCTCTCAGCGCTGATACTCAAATTCCAGATCGTACATGGAGACAATATCCCCGTCCTGGATCCCCATCTGCTCCAGCTGATCGAACAGACCCGACTGGCGCAGAACCTTATCGAAGTACATCCGGCTCTCATAGTCGGAGAAATTGATGTTGCCCATGAGCCGCTGGAGCCACGGCCCCTCCACCAGCCAGGTGTGGTCGTCCCGGTGGATATCCAGCGGGGCGGTGGTATCCACCTCCGGCGGGCGGGGTACATACTCCGGCTCATAGACAGTCACCGGCGGCAGCTCCGCCAAGCGGCGGGCGATGGCCTGCACCAGCTCACGAGTCCCCTGATGGGTGGCGGCGGACATGGCCATGAACTCATAGCCCGCCTCCTGCACATGGGAGCGGAAGGCCTCCAGCTGGTCAGGGTCCGCCAACAGATCCGTCTTGTTGGCCACCACGATCTGGGGCCGCTGGGCCAGCTGTGGGCTGTACTGCTTCAGCTCGGCGTTGATGGCGTCAAAGTCCGCTATGGGGTCCCGGCCCTCGCTGCCGGAGACATCCACCAGATGCACCAGCAGACGGCAGCGGTCGATGTGCCGCAGGAAGTCGTGGCCCAGCCCGGCCCCCTCGCTGGCCCCCTCGATGATGCCGGGGATATCCGCCATAACGAAGGACACGCCCTCATCCACATACACCACGCCCAGATTGGGATAGAGGGTGGTGAAGTGGTAGTTGGCGATCTTGGGATGGGCCTTGCTGACCACGCTCAGAAGAGTGCTCTTGCCCACGTTGGGAAAGCCCACCAGACCAACGTCCGCCAACAGCTTCAGCTCCAGCACCACGTCGTGGCTCTCGCCGGGAAGGCCCGCCTTGGCGAAGCGGGGTACCTGCCGGGTGGGGGTGGCGAAGTGCTGGTTGCCCCAGCCGCCCCGTCCGCCCTTGCAAAGAACGAAGGGCTCGCTGTCGGACATATCCTTGATGATCTCGCCGGTCTCGGCATCCCGGATGAGAGTGCCTCTGGGGACCCGGATGGTCAGGCTCTGGCCGTCCTTGCCGCTCTTGCGGCCGCCCTGGCCGTCTACACCGGGGGCCGCCACATATTTGCGCTTGTAGCGGAAGTCCATCAGGGTGGACATATTGTCATCCACCTGCACGATGATGCTGCCGCCGTCGCCGCCGTCGCCGCCGTCAGGGCCGCCGGCGGCCACGTATTTCTCCCGGTGGAAGGCCACGGCTCCGTTACCGCCGTTGCCGGCCCGGACGGTGATGCGGGCTTTATCGATGAATCCATTTGCCATAATGCTACCTCGTTTATCTGAAAATGTGTATTCTACTCCAGTATGTCCTATTTTAACGGAAAAACGCCCTACCGTCAAGGGCGGGGCGCAGGAGAAAACAGGTGCGGCCTGCGGGGAAAACTCTTGCAGATACACGAAAAGGAGGACAGGCGTTTGCCTGTCCTCCTTTTGAAGTCAGAAGGTAACTCCGTCAGCGGGGCTCATCGGAGAAGCGGATGACGTCATTGGGGGTGCAGCCGATGATGCGGCAGAGCTTTTCCAGCGTGACCATGGTGATGTTGCGGCCCTTTTTCAAAGCGTCCAGCGTCTTGTTATCCACGCCGCTCTTCAGCAGCTGGTACTGGGAGACGCCACGGCGCTGCATAGTTTCCCACAGGGGGCTGTAATCAAACATCACGGTCACCACCTTTCTTCTCAAATCATTATAGAAAGAAAAGCAGAAAAACCATATTGTGGATATATCCACAATATGGTAGAATAGAAAAGGGTGATTATTTTGGCTGATTATAAAGAGATGTATTTGACCATGATGCGGGCAGCTGAACAAGCGATCCATATTCTGATCGCCGCACAGCAGGCGTGTGAAGAAGCCTATTTGCAGGAAGATGCTCCCCATGTATTTATCTTGGAAAGTGAATCCGATAACGCAAAACAGGAGTAAGGAGGGCAGGCATTTGCCTGTCCTCCTGATTCCTGTTGGGTAAAGGATATACGGTTTTCATGCCAAGGGTGTTACTCCAGTGCGTCACGGCTCTCGAACACGTCACGAATGGAGCCGCTGCGGTCGATCTCCGGCTCCGGCTGGGGCTGCTTGCTCATTTGCAGCTCCTGCCACTTGGCCTTGTCGATGAGCAGCTGGCGGGGCTTGGAGCCCTCGAAGGGGCCGACGATGCCCCGCTCCTCCATCTGATCCACCAGACGGGCGGCACGGGAATAGCCCAGCTTCAGGCGGCGCTGGAGCATGGAGACGGATGCCTGTCCCGTTTCCAGAACCACCTCCACGGCAGCGGGCAGCAGCTCGTCGCCATCCTCCTGTGCCTCGGCGGGTTCGGCAGAGGTCTTTCCTCCGCCGCCCTTTTCCTTCTCCTTCACCGCCTGCTCGATCTTGTCCATGACCTCACGGGAGTACTCCGCCTCGCCGGTGGTCTTGACGAAGCCCACCACCCGCTCGATCTCCTCCGGAGTGATGAAGCAGCCCTGCACACGGGTGGGCTTTCCGGCCCCCAGCGGGGCATAGAGCATATCGCCCTTGCCCACCAGCTTTTCGGCGCCGGTGGTATCCAGGATGATGCGGGACTCCAGCGAGGAGGCCACGGCGAAGGCGATGCGGCTGGGGATATTGGCCTTCATCAGGCCGGTGATGACGTCGGAGGAGGGACGCTGGGTGGCGATGACCAGATGCATCCCGGCGGCACGGCCCATCTGGGCCACCCGGCAGATGGACTCCTCCACCTCCTTGGCAGCCACCAGCATCAGGTCTGCCAGCTCGTCGATGACCACCACCACCGTGGGCATGGTCTTGAGCTCCTCATCCTGTCGGGCCAGCGCATTATAGCCCGCCAGATCCTTGACCCCGTGCTCGGAGAAGAGCTTATAGCGCTTCATCATCTCGAACACCGCCCATTGCAGGGCTCCGGCGGCCTTTTTGGGGTCCGTCACCACGGGGATCAGCAGATGGGGAATGCCGTTATAGGGGGCCAACTCCACCATTTTGGGGTCCACCATGATGAAGCGGACCTCCTCCGGGGTGGACTTATAGAGGATGCTGACGATGAGGGAATTGGTACACACAGACTTACCGGAGCCGGTGGTACCGGCGATGAGCACATGGGGAAGCTTGCCGATATCCCCCACGATGCAGCTGCCGCCGATGTCCTTGCCCACGGCGAAGGCCACCGGGGACTTATGCTCCGTGAAGGTGCGGGACTCCACCACGTCCCGGATGCGGACGGGGGTGACGGCCCGGTTAGGGACCTCGATGCCCACCACGGAAATTTTATTGGGGATGGGGGCGATGCGGACGCCGCTGGCCCCCAGTGCCAGCGCAATGTCATCGGCGAGGTTGGTGATCTTGGACAGCTTCACCCCCTGCTCCAGCGTGAACTCATAGCGGGTGACGCTGGGGCCGTGGACCACAGCGCCGGGGCGGGCGTCCACACCGAAGCTCTGAAGGGTCTGTGCCAAGCGCTGGGAGTTGCTCCGCAGCTCAGCCCCCACCTCCGTATAGTTGTCGGCGGTATTCTCATCCAGAAGCGTGATGGGGGGATACTGGTACGCCTCCTCCGGCTGGGCCAGCTCCTGCTCCACCGCAGCGGTCACCTCCTCGGTGGCGTCCTGCACCTCCTGCGCCGTGACGGAAGGCTTGTCCGCTTCACGGGGCTTAGCCACAGGGGCGGG
>OGRE01001386.1_pt1 | contig 21054 bp, 18 predicted proteins | sample 1553421 | NCBI WGS metagenome assembly OGRE01 (sample SAMEA2580076, study PRJEB22360) | human gut metagenome | biome: human gut; feature: human-associated habitat; material: faeces | place: Denmark | collected 2008/2010 | reverse complement strand
GCTTTGAGCCTTTAGAGGGTTGCTCATTAAGCCGAGCAAGGTCATGAGGCTTAGTAATAAAGGTAGTTTTGCTTTCATAAGAGAATATGGTTGAGGTTATAGTGGCAAAAAATGGAAAGGCAAAGTAGTTTGCAGGCAAGCTCAGTAATGCCGTTGTACCGCTGCTCCTTCCATCGTGCGAAGATACATTTTTTGGTCGAACGATGCATCATATAGTCAGATTCCTTGACCCCACAAATCGTTACTCGTGAGCGTTGCGGAGTGGAAGAGCCTCTCGTTACGCTTTGTAAGTCTAAAGAAAGCATTACCTTTGCAATACCATGCGAGACTGCCAAAGTCAACAGCCTCACAAGATTGCAAGCAATGCCTGCATGCAGATAGATTTATAGAGACGAGATATGCAATTTAACTACTATTCGGACAACGAACTGTTGATGCCACCGATTAGGCGACAAATCGCCAACCGTTGGATGCGTCGTGTATGCGAGGAGATGAATCGCACGGTCGGAGAGATTAACTTTCAGTACACTGATGATGAGGGTATCCTGAGAGCAAATAAAGCATTTCTCCAGCATGATTACTATACAGATGTCATAACCTTCCCTCGTGAAAGTGAGCAGGAGGGCGATGATGCAATCTATGGCGATATACTCATTAGCATCGACACTGTCGCGACAAATGCGCAGGAGCTGGGCGTGCCGTTCAAGCAGGAGCTGTACCGTGTGATGATACATGGCATCTTGCACCTCTTGGGCATCGATGATCAGACGGACTCCGAGCGGGAGCTGATGCATATGGCTGAGGACAGAGCACTCATGCAGCTGGAAGAGATGCTAGAGGGTCGCGACTACTTTCGTGAGCAGGGCGGAGCGAGGTTCTTCAAATATGTCGACAAGGTGTGCGCCGAAGACAGGGCTGCAAACTAATCTTACGATAAAGCATCATGACATCTTCATCTTCTCTAATCTTAGGTATCGAGAGCTCGTGCGATGATACCTCGGCCGCAGTACTTCGGGGTGGGCTCCTCTGTAGCAACGTGATTGCAAGTCAAGAGGTACACAGCAAGTATGGAGGCGTGGTGCCCGAGCTGGCTTCACGAGCTCACCTACAGAACATCGTCCCCGTCGTGCAGCAGGCGGTAGCACGGGCTGGTGTCACGCTAGCTGATCTAGATGCGATTGCTTACACACGCGGCCCAGGGCTTCTCGGGTCGCTCATCGTCGGGACCAACTTTGCCAAGGGGCTGAGCTTAGCGCTACAGATCCCACTCGTCGAGGTCAATCACCTGCAGGCACACGTTCTCGCACACTTCATCGCTAAGCCTGAGGAGCCACACACACCACCGCCATTTCCCTACCTCTGTCTACTCGTCTCGGGAGGTAACTCACAGATCGTACAGGTCAATGCACCTGATGATATGCGCATACTGGGGCAGACGATTGACGATGCCGCTGGCGAAGCCTTTGACAAGTGCGCCAAGGTGATGGGTCTCGGCTACCCAGGGGGACCGATCGTCAATAAGCTCGCCAATGAGGGTGACGCTGAGCGTTTTCACTTTAGTAAGCCACAGGTGCCAGGGCTGGACTACAGCTTTAGCGGGCTGAAGACCTCTTTCCTCTACACCCTACGGGATGAGCTTGCCAAGGATGCTGACTTTGTTGCGAAAAACAAAGCGGACCTCTGCGCTTCACTCCAAAAGACGGTCATCGACATCCTCATGAGCAAGCTACTACGCGCCAGTAAAGAGACAGGTATCAAGCACATCGCTGTGGCTGGTGGTGTCTCGGCCAATACGGGTCTGCGTGACGCTTACCACACTTATGCTGAGCGATACGGCTGGCAGGTCTACATACCACCCTTTGCCTTTACAACAGACAATGCCGCTATGGTCGCCATGGCGGGAAGCTTTGCCTATGAGCGAGGAGCCTACGGATCGATAGATGCCGTCCCCTTTGCCAAGACAACCATCTAATCCACGCCTTATGCTGACACCTCAGACGACAGAAGAGCAGCTACAGCGTCTCATCGCACACTGGCTAGAGCAGCATGAGACCGTCTCGACCTGTGAGAGCTGTACGGGAGGCTACATAGCGAGTCAGCTCACGTCGCATGAGGGCAGTTCGCACTGGTTCCAGGGAGCCCTCGTGACTTATCAGATAGAGCTCAAGGAGAGACTAGCCTACGTGCCAACCGCTACTATCGAGCAGTATGGCGTCGTGAGCCGAGAGGTTGCTGAGGCGATGGCTAGCGGAGCGCGTCAGGCTTGTCGTAGCACCATCGGCATAGCAACTACAGGCGTGGCAGGACCAGCCGGCGGTACGGCTGAGACACCTGTCGGGACCGTCTGCATCGCTATAGACTCCCCGCAGGGCATTTACTCAGCACGCTTGGAGTGCGCAGGCTCTCGACAAGAGATCATACGACAGACCTATGGCGAAGTGATCGATCAGCTCTATCAATTGACACTACACTAACCCTTTTCACTATCACACGCAACGAATAGACTACAATGAAGCGACTATACCACACCACCTTGCTAGTTATCCTAGCACTTTGCTCCTTTGCCCTGACCGTGCAAGCTCAGAAAGCTTACGTCGGTCTAGAGTATCAGTTGAGCTACAACGACAACTGGGGAGCCAATCGCCCTGTCATCCTAACCGTCTATCCCAACAGTCCTGCTGCGCAGGCTGGACTACGAGGTGGCGACATCATCGAGGCTATCAATGGACGAGAGACCCACACGATGCCCGAGGAGGAGATGATACGCTTGCTGCAAGGTGCGGGGGGAGCCTCTGTCGATCTGCTCGTTTCTAACTTTGCATACCATCGTGTGGAGCGTCATCTCAAGCCTATCGCTCAGCCTGCTGATGCGCTTACGGAGCGTGACATAGCTCATGCCTTTGGTATGTATAGCCTGGAGGACGAGTCCGATATATTGATCTCTTACCCGATCAGCTCAGGCACGGAGGGCAAGACAGACTTGATCAACTATGAGACCTTCGGCTTCGTGCGAACCAATAAGCAGTACACCAATCGGGACGTTCTCATTGAGCAGCAGATTACTGAGGCGCTACAAGCTAAGGGACTCACCTACGATCAGAAGAACCCTGACCTCCTCGTAGATACTTACTATAGTATCTCCGAAAACGGGACCTACGATGCCGCTGCAGCTCGTCGCTCTGCCGTGCAAACGTCGCTACGCATCGATCCCAAGGCGCATAAGCTCGTCGAGCTACCAATCCTTCCCATGGGGAGCAACAAGTCGCTGGCTCGCTTTTATCTTAAGTTTGGCATCACCATATACAGTGGTGTCAACGAGCACAAGATGCTATGGACGAGCGAAGCCGAGGAGCTACTCTCTGACGACTATACGCTGACCGACTACACCGCCCTGACGGTGCCTGTGATGCTCTTGCAGTTTCCCTTCACGCGCTACTTCAATTCACTCGTCGTGCGCTTTGCGACTCACAGACACCTGTCGCTAGGCATCAACTATCAGGCAAACAACATCTCAACCATCCACTCGCTACCGCTGCACTCTCCTGCTGCCGAGGCGGGACTACGTGCTGGTGACGAGATTATTGCCATTAATGGTCGCCATCTAGGCACTGCAGATGAACTCTCTAAGGGTTATCTGGCATTTGTCAAGAAGAGCATGGCCTGTCGCAAACTGGAGCTACCTTTTGCGATTAAAAATGGACCAACCAATTGTCGCTATTGGGATTCGGAGGACTATGCTCGAGTCGCTAAACTACTCGACAAGGATAAGTACTTCGGAGGCTTTAGCTACCTCTTCTCGTTCAACCCCTGGATCACGACAGCTCCCCGCACAGGTGTCACCATCGACTACCTGCGTGACGGTGTGATGCTGCGTGTCGTCGTAGAGCCTAAGCTACAGGAGTCTTGCTACGTGACGCTTGAGTAGTGTCGCAAAACTAATCAAAGGATCGAGAGAGTATGTGTGACAAGCCCCATACGCAGCACTGGGTCGATATAGATATCAACGACTACGACTACCCGCTCCCCGACGAGCGTATCGCAGCGCATCCGCTGGCGGAGCGTGACCAGTGCCGGCTCCTCCTGAGCGATGCCACGGGGAGGCTAGAGGATCACACTTTTGCCGAGCTGCCACACCTGCTCCCGCCTCATGCGCTCCTCATTCGCAATAATACGCGAGTCATCAAGGCGCGAATCTTCTTTGTCAAAGCCACGGGAGCCCGCATCGAAATACTCTGCTTAGACCCATACAGACCTGTCAGCTATGAGGAGAGCCTTGCCTCGCTCGGTGCATGCTCATGGCACTGCCTTGTGGGCAATTCGAAGAAGTGGCGCCCCGAGCAGACCATCGCTTGCACGCTACCATTAGCTGGCGGGCATAGCATCACGCTACAAGCGAGTAGAGAAGCGGAGACACCAGACATAGTCACCTTTAGCTGGAGCGACGAGACCAAGACTTTTGGCGAGATACTAGAGCTGTGTGGCCAGCTACCCATTCCCCCCTATCTCAATCGAGAGACTGAGAGCAGCGATCTCACCGACTATCAGACCGTCTACGCTCGTATAGAGGGCTCCGTGGCAGCGCCGACAGCGGGACTACACTTCACGCCAGAGTTAGATGACAAGCTCCTTGCTGAGGGGCATCGCATCACCGAGCTAACGCTCCATGTCGGTGCGGGAACCTTCCTCCCTGTCAAGGGCCGTCAGGTCGCTGATCATCAGATGCACAGTGAGTATTGTAGTGTGCCGACCGCAACCTTGGAGACACTACTAGAGCATATCGACAGCCCCTTTGTACCCATTGGGACAACCTCTGTACGCACCTTGGAGAGCCTCTACTGGTATGCCGTTGCTTTGCAGCAAGCAGAGCAAGAGGGTGGGGAAGTGGCAGAGCCTTTTCACCTAGATCAGTGGTATAGCTATCGTATGCGTCAGAGCTGTGGTGCAGCGTTGCCGTCACGTTATGAGGCTATGGAGATCTTGCTCCGCTATGCTCGCCATAGGGGGCTTGATCGGCTCACCTTCTCTACTGCGCTACTCATTGCCCCAGGCTATCAATACCAGATGGTAGACATCCTGGTGACCAACTTTCACCAACCGAAGAGCACGCTCCTGCTGCTCGTCTCGGCACTCATCGGCCCCCATTGGCGCACCCTCTACGAGCATGCCCTCGCTGATGCGCAGTACCGCTTCCTCAGCTATGGCGATGCCTGCCTGCTCTACCGACAAGAGCTATAAATAGAAATCAAATCATACACACCATTTCAGTATATCACACTCAAATGAAAGTCATTACAACGGTTGCTGCGCTACAGCAAGAACTCTCTAGGCTACGCCAGGAGAACCCCTCAGCCCGTGTAGGGCTAGTGCCTACTATGGGTGCCCTGCATGCCGGACACCTAAGCTTAGTGGCAGCTGCTAGAAAGCAATACGACATCGTCGTCGTATCCGTATTTGTCAATCCTACGCAGTTCAACAACCCCGAAGACCTGCGTACTTATCCCCGCAAGCCTGAGGAGGACCTGGCGCGCCTGCGTGACGCTCAGGTAGACGTCGCCTTCCTGCCCACCGTCGAGGAGATGTATCCCGAGGCGGACACCCGTCAGTTTGACTTCGGCTTCCTCGGAGAGACGATGGAGGGAGCGCATCGCCCAGGACACTTCAACGGTGTAGCGCAGATCGTGAGCAAGCTCTTCATGCTCGTGCAGCCCGATGGTGCCTTCTTTGGTGAGAAGGACTTCCAGCAGATAGCTATAGTTCGGGAGATGGTTCGCCAGCTCGCTCTGCCCGTAGAGATACACAGCTGTCCCATCATCCGCGAGGCTGACGGACTAGCCCTGAGCAGCCGTAACCTCCTCCTGACCAGCGAGCAGCGTGACGTAGCGCCTCGCATCCACGACACACTTGTAGCGAGCCAAGCGCTCATTCCAGCACACTCACCACGTGAGGTCGTCGACTTCGTCGTCTCACGCCTCGCTGAGCATCCGCTCCTGCGCCCCGAGTACTATCAGATTGTCGACGGCAAGACCCTTCGTCCCCTCGATAAGTGGAGCGATAGCAGCGACCCCGTCGGCTGCATTGTCTGCTACTGCGGCGAGGTTCGTCTCATCGACAACATCCACTACAAGAGCTCAGCCAACTAGCTGACCAACCTACAAACATATCGATAAAAGGGGCGAACCTCATAAGGTTCGCCCCTTTTTAGTACGCTTCCTTGACCTAACTATCAGTGCCACCTAGAAAAAACTCTAGTTTCATACGGAAGAAACTAGAGTTCCAAATAGAGAGGTAGGGCGACTGGATAAAGAAAGGGGCTGAGTCCGCTGTGATGGACCCAGCCCTCTGTGGATGGTTGATCGTTTAGTAGCCTGTGGCTAGAAGCGATTGCGCACGGAGCGTGTGGAGCTGCTCTTGGATTGCTTCGGTTGCTCGGTTTTGGCTGCTTTTGGGGTAGCCTTCTTAGCACGCTTTTTGTCAGCGCGGTTCTTCTTCTTTGCCTTGGTGGCTTTTGCAGCTTTGCGCTGGTTGCTCTTGCCCTCGCGGAGCTCTTGTGAGCGACGGGCACGAGCGGTGTCGAGCTGCGAATCGTTCTCACTGTCACGCGCCTCCTGGAGGTCGTCGTCGCTTGCGGCAGGGGTGGTGTACTCAGTGCCGTAGAGGCTCTCCTCAAACTGCTTGAGCTCACCCTCTATCTGGTTGCTGAAGGCTTGACGAGCAGCCATCGCTGTCGAGTCGCTCATCTCGCTATTGAGCTCAGCGGTCTCACCGCCTAGCGTCATCGAGATCTGTCCACGGTATAGGTTGAGACTGAAGAAGTCGTCCATCGTGGCGGTCGTGGCGTTGTTCTTGGTCGAGAGCATGACAGGCTGCTGCGAGAGGTAGGGCTGCAGGTCGGAGTACTTGACCCAAAAGAGCGGTATGCGCACGCTACCCTCCATCGATATCTCGTCGTCCATCACGGGGCAGATAGCTACGATCTGACTGCTCACGTCGCTGGTCTTGACATCGTAGTAGTACTCCTCCTTGACGTAGTAGCTACGGATGGACTGTGTGGGGATGTCTACGGGGAGAATCTTGAAGGCGCGGTTGCCTGTCTGGCTAGGGTCTTTGTCATACACGATGCCAAAGCGGTCGAGGAAGTCTTCGAAGCGCAGCTGTCGCTCTGGAGTTAGGTTTTCGTAGCCTAGGTCTTCGTACTCATAGACGGTGAGGCTCCCCTCGTTGAAACGTTTGAAGAGAAGCGAGAAGAGGCTTTGCAACTTTCCCGAGGGACGTACAGGACGGAAGATCGGGGCATTGGCAAGGCTGTCTATCGGGAGCTGCCGGTAGACGACTCGGCGCCAGGGTGCTGTCTCGGTATCCTTGATCTGCTGGTCGGCGTAGTTCTTGGCGCGCATGGAGATACCATTGGCCTGTGTCTCCTGCTCCTGCTCTTTTCTATCGCGTCGCTGACGTGCCGTGGGGCGCTGGCGTGGTAGCTCCGTGGCGACTTGTGTCGAGTCGACTGCAGTGGTGGAGAGCGGGTCGAAGTTTTGCGCCTCAGCGGTCAGTGTGAGCGTGAGGGCAAGGAGTACTATGAGTAGAGACTGAATGCGTTGCATAGTATAGTGGAATGGGTCTATTCTTAAAGCTGTGGAGACTATCGTACGATTACTTCGATGGCTGGGATCTGTCGCTCGATGCCGTCGGGACCACGAGCGGTTACTTCGCTCACGAAGAAGCGCTTACCCTTTGCCATATTGCGGATCTTATCTCGCTGTCTAGCGGAAAAAGTGGGCCCGTTGGAGACCTCAGGGATAACGCCACCGACGGAGTCAAAGAAGAGAAGCTGGAAGCGCACTACTTGATAGGGTACGTCTAGCAGATCATCGTCGATTGCTGCCCCGATACCGTTGGCGGTGAGGAGGTCGCGCTTGGCGATACGTCCGCCCTTAAAGCGCTTGGTCGCACCATTGGCATCGGTGTACTGTATATAAGGAAGTGGGTCGGGGAGTGCTCGTACCCGTAGCGAGGTCTCGGCCATCTTGGTGGTGCGTCCGTCCGCCTGCTTGGCCATGACGGTGATGACGGCGGGAGTGCCTATCTTGGCGGGCTTAGCTACCCAGCCATTGCCTTGGCGGGTGAGCGTGCCGTTTGTCATCGTGGCGGTCACGTTTTGCGAGGGAACGCCAGGCACGGCGATGCTTATCGGGTTGTTGATACCCGCATAGAGGACGTTCATCATCGTAGGCGCAACCGTCGCAAAAGGCTCGGTGACGTAGTACTCCGACTGGAAAGGTTGCTTGACAGCGGTACCATCGGGCAGCTCCGTCTCGATGTACCCGGAGATGGGGAAGGTGCCAGCCTTGGACGCCGTGACACGGTAAATGCCTCCAGCGCTCTCGGAGAGAGTCGAGCCATTGACCACAATCTTGGGAACGCGAGTCGAGTCGTAGCTAGAGAGGACGATGCTCGCCTCGTACTGACTGCCCTGCATGACGAGCTGGCTGCGTGGGATCACTTGCGCCGCAATCTTATTGACGCGGAGGTCTCCGCTGTCGATGTTCTGGACAAGGTCATTCAGCACGTCTCCCTCGACGGAGCGTATGTCGCTCTGAAGCTTCGTGAGCATCGTGAGCGAGGCAATGGTGGGGATGTTCTCAAAGATCTGCTGCTCCCAGCTGAGTCCGCCTGCGCGCTCCGTGCTGAGCATCTCGGAGATATGTTCACGACGGCTGTCGCTGCGAACCATCTGTGTGGTGTAAGTGCGGAATGCCTCAATCGACTCGCGTAGCTTAGCACCTCGCCGTGTGAGTGGATTGAGCATGACGGTCGTGGGGGCGTTCATATCGTCCTTGCGTGCCACATCGTTGAGGTTGGCATCCTTACCATCTGCCTCTTGAGCTATGAGGAGGCGCAGCTGGTCTATCTCGTTGTAGAGCGAGTCGGCATAGGCGGTGAGTGCTAGTCCTTTGCGATACCAGGGCTCCGCTTTGCTAGGGTTTTTGGCATAAGCAGTCGAGAGCCCCTTCATGATGTTGTCATTGCTCTGCTGCGAACCCTCGATGGTGTGCGTGAGACTGCGCTCTACGAGGACAAAGCCCGAGAGCACCTCTGAGGAGACATTGAGTGCTACCATCGCAATGAAGACGAGATACATCAGATTGATCATCTTCTGTCTATTGCGGTTGCCACTGCTTCCTGCTGCCATAATGCCTAGATTGTGTTAGTTGAATAGCTATCGAGTAGATGAGGAGAGAAAAGCTATCTACTCTTGCGACTCCTGTGGTGCGCCCGCATTGCGTGGTGCTTGGTATGGCTGTGAAGCGTAGTAGTCGGGACGTGCCGAGGGATACTCCTGTCGAGGAGCGTAATAGCTAGGCTCGTAGCCTCCCTGATAAGGACGACCAGCCATGCCGGGGGCGCCCATATTGACCGTCAGCGCCTCTAGGATGCGAGCGTAGACACGGTTCAGCTCAGAGAGCTGCATGGTCAAGCGCTCATTTTGCGTGCGGAAGGTAGTACTATCGATGGCGGAGTCTTGGTACATATTCTTAATATGCTCCAGTCCTTGGTTGATCTGGTCAATGGTAGCGACCTGTCCTGTGATGCTTGCCAGTTGCGACTCGTAGATCTGGTTGAGACGAGCCAGGTGCTGTGAGGTCGTGTCCATCTGCGTCTGATACTCGACAGCGCTCTCACCGAGGGTGCGGCCGTCTTGCTGCATAGCGACCCACTGATCGGTCATCTGCTGAGACAGCTCGCCCAGTCGGCTAAGCTGCGAAGCGGCATTGGCTAGCTGATCAATGGCTGAGGAGAGACGCTCCACCTGAACCTCCGAAGCTGGTGCACCGTAACCACCCTCAGGAGCCGCGTAGCCCGCCTGTGCTTGTGGTTGTGCTTGAGGCTGTGCTGCGTAAGCTCTTGTCGGCTCGTGATGCTCTCCCTCAGGATAGGCATAAGAGGGGGCAGGCGCTGCTGCAGCCTCCTGAGCTTTGCGGAGGAGGTACTGTCGGCGAGCCTCCATCTCCTGCTTGTCCATCGGGTTCTTAGAGTCTAGCTCGGGGAAAACCTGCTCCCACTGGTAGTGCTCCTCAGGCTGCTCAAAGCCTGAGATGAAGAAGACGAAGAACTCGGTGATCATACCGATGAAAAGCATCTCATTGCCGAAGGGTAGGTGGAGCAACTTAAAGAGAGCTCCGAGGATCACCACTGCGGCACCCCAGCTGTATGCGAAGTTGAGCACTCTGCGCCCTTTCTTACTGGAGAGATACATCTCCAGACCATTCTTGTAGCGTCTATATTTCTTTGCCATGAGTCTATCTATCTGAAGGGTAAAGCCATCGTTAGGGCTGTCTGTTGCGTTGCTTATTTGGAGTTGTTGATGATGCTGCGCACACAGCGGAAGCCAATGTAAGAGTGCGCCTCATCTTGTGGTGCGTAGATGCGTCGTGTGGATCTGATGAAGCGAAGGACGTCCTTCCACGAACCGCCCTTGGCGACCTTGCGCCGTAGCATCGTGTTGTCCTCGCGAGCTGCGTTGTAGTACATCTGCGGATTGACATCGTCCATCATCTCGTAGCTAGAGACGAAGTAGCTCGAGCTGGTCCACTCCGCCACGTTGCCCGCCATATCGTAGAGCCCGTAGTCATTGGGCGAGAAGGTACTCACCTGTGAAGTGATCACCTGCCCGTCGGCTGCGTAGTCTCCCTCGAAGGGCTTGAAGTTTGCCAAGAAGCAGACATCCTCCGAGTCTAGGTCTTCGCTATTCCACGGGAACTTCGTGTTCGTCCGTCCAGCACGCGCAGCGTACTCCCACTCAGCCTCGGTAGGTAGTCTAAACTCTGGCACGATTGCTCCGTCGGGTAGGTTCAGCCCCTTGCGGTAGTTGTCCGTGCGCCAGTGGCAGAAAGCGGTAGCCTGCTCCCACGAGATACCCACCACGGGGTGGTTGTCGTAGCGAGGGTGGTTGAAGTAAGTGCGGGTGTAGATCTCATTCTTAGAGTTGGGGTAGTCATTGACCCAGACCGTCTCGTCGGGGTAGATCGCTACGATGTAAGTATTGAGGAAGTCATACTCACTAGCGAGTTGACGCGTGATCGTCTCACGGATTATTTCACCACGGTCGTTGACGTAAGCCGTGTCTTTGGAGATCATCACCGGCTCCTGAACTCCCTTGCTAGCACGCACCTCCTGCTGTAAGTTGTTGCGGTAGAGTGCTGCTGCGTGGTAGTCGTAGACCTCATACTTGTAGAGCATCTGCTTAGGATCAAGCTTGCGCTCGCCCGTCACGGGGTTCGTGTAGTAGACACTCTCCATCGCCTCCAGCTCCTGCTCTAGCGCACGCTTAGGATTGGGTAGCGGCTGAGACCAGTCGAGGTAGGGCTTGATGGGGTCACCATACTTGTCCGTAGTAATCTTGTAAAGCGGGTTACCACCGTAGAGCGGGTCAGCGAGACGCTCGCGAATGATCGAGTCACGCACATAGAAGACGAACTGTCGCCACTGCGCATTCGTTACCTCTGTCTGATCCATCCAGAAGGCATCTACCGAAATCGCCCGGTACTCAGCGGGGAGGCCCCATACCGTGTCCGCCTCACGCTCGCCCAGCACGATGTGCCCTTGTGGTATCTGCACCATGCCATAGGGCGCCGGCTCACTCCACGAGGAGAGACCCACGCCCACCAGCTCGGCGCTCACGCCAGAGCCACGCTTGGGAGCGCAGCCCACCATGCCCAGCACGGAGATGAAGAGTAAGAGTAGTGCCAAAGCACCTAGTAGGGGCAAGGCTCCAGCTCTGATTCTAGTCCTAAGCCTTTGTACGGAACGGGCGTCATGCGCGCTCTCGGACGGACTGCAGTATGTCGGCAAAGCTTCTTTCATAGCTTCTAAGTTGTTTCAGAGGTCTTCTGATTAAGTTCTATTTATATAGATACAGCAGCTAGAGGAGTCGGATGCTCTTGTAGCTGTTGGTCCCTTTCTTGTGGCTAGACATCGGGAGCGCATAGGTGATCACCAGCTCGTGACTGCCCCAGTTGCCCCTCGCCAACTGACTCGTAGGCATCTCAAAGAGGTAACCCACGTGACACTTGCCAAAGAGCGCTCCCAGCCGTAGCCCCGCAGCTTGCAAAGGTCGGTACATCAGACCAGCCTCCCATCGCTGAGCAAGGCGCACATCTAGGTTGACATCCACCCGCCACGACGTCAAGTTTGTTGAGGCAAATAGTGAGGGGTGCCACGATAATAACGCACCTGGTGGTGTAATATTGTACCCACAGACCGCATTGATATGTATCGGCACCTTCTGATAGTAAAGCCTGTCGAGGGTGATGCGCGGCACCGTGAGGTGACGCCCCGAGACTCCGATGAAGTACCGAGGCGTGTGCCATAGGATTCCCGCAGAGAGATCAAAGTTGCGCCCCGACACAGGCGTCTGTGGCAGCGAAGGGTCATTTGGCGTCATAGCCCCTCCGTCTGGTATGTGAGCCTTAGTGCCGTCGTATAGGAGGTTGATCATGCCTAGCCCCGTGCCGATAGAGAGGATTTTCTCCCCCTTCCAGCGAAGCTGAAAAGCATACTCCGCTTGTGCCTCCGTACGGGTAAAGAGTCCAGCACGCTGGGCTACGACCACTAGCCCCACACCGTGGTAGCTCTTGCCCCACTGCTGCTCCGTATGAGCCGAGACAAAAAGGTTCGCAGGAGCTCCCTCTATACCGATCCATTGCTGGTGATAGGCAGCCGTCAGGAGCAGATCTTTCTGCAGACCAATAGCCGCTGGGTTGTAGTAGCTCTGTAGTCGTCGGTAGTCCGAGAAAAGCGGGTCCACCTGCGCCAGCGAACGCATCGGGAGCCAGCAGGTCACGATGAGCAGACATAGAAAGAGCCTCCCAAGAGACTTATGACCCCACCTCTCCGTAGCGCATACGCCCCCCTCCGACTGGTGCTCATCTGGCGCAAGCCGTATAGCGCAGATCCGAAGTGGGCGCATCTCTTTCATCCTAGGTGGCGTGTAGTCATAAGCTAATAGCTATGCAGAGACTTCCTGATTATGAGTCAGTGTCTTGTATCTCTAGAGCGACGAGCTAGTACTCCTCCTCGTTGAAGAAGAAGTCCTCCTTGCTAGGGTAGTCCGGCCATATATCCTCAATGGTCTCATACTCCTCGCCCTCGTCTTCGATCTCCTCAAGGTTCTCGATCACCTCGATGGGCGCACCCGAGCGCTGAGCATAGTCGATGAGCTCTTCTTTGGTAGCAGGCCAGGGAGCATCCTCTAGCTTTGAGGCCAATTCTAACGTCCAGTACATAGTTAATCTATATCAGTGGTTATGTAATAAGGAGTATCCTATCGGACAAAACGGCGACATCGCTAGATTATTGCATTTATTCGCCGACTCGTCCCATAGCGCATCTCCTACGAGCGTGCAAATATAGACAACCTAGACCACATTTACAACTACTGATCGAGCCCATATAGGGCAAAGCTCACGAGCAGCGATTTGTCGGAGGGTGTGTAAAGCGAGATAACGAGGCGTAGGAACGCTCGGATAGTCTCTAGCGAGAGGGCGTCCGTCCATACATGGCGATGTCTTAGCTGTTCGTATCGTGTTGATTCCTTAGTATATACGAGTTCCAAAAATAGTTCCCCTCTTGGAACTTTTTAGTTCCAAGGCAGGAATTTTTCGGTTCCAAGGGAGGAACTAGAAAGTTCCTCCGTTGGAATTGTTCACTCTCCACGTGGAGAGGGGCTCACGAGTATCGGTTTGCGAAATTTATGTTGGAAACGGGCGGCGCGGCTATAATTGCTTGAGTACCTTCACGAGATGCTCACCGATGTTGATGGTGTAGCCTTGCTGGATGTAGACGACTCGATTGAATGTGTCGCAGATGAGGAAGATGGGTAGCGAACTGGACGTGAGCTTCATCTCCTCGCGGATCTCCTTGAGTATAGCACCCTCTGAGTCTATGCCCCAGACAACCTGAGCGGGTAGGTCAAAGCCCTCGTCGACAAATCGTGTGGCGGCGTCTTGGCTCTCAAAGAGTAGTACGACAGACTTACCCCACTCCTCAAAAGCGGACTTATAGATGGCGATGTCTCGTAGCGTATGATTGCTCGGCTCGTGATTTGGAGCGATCAAGCCTAAGATGTAGTAGCCACGTCCGGTGGTCGAGATGAGGCTCTTGGTGGTCTGTGTGGCGAGGTCGTAGTAGAGGTTCTCCGCATTAAAGTTGCCGATGACTTGTACCCCCTCATTGCTCTCTCGCATGGTGAGCTGTACGGTAGTGGTCTCCCCACGCTTGATCTCAAAGACCTCGCTATGCGTGAGCACGGCACCGCTGGCCATACGTGTGCCGGTGGTCAGTAGATATCTGCCCTCGTCTAGGGGGATGCCCTGGGCAAAGTCACGACTCCAGGTAGCCTCCTCGTCGAAGGTCAGCAACGAGGTCTTGCCATCAACGATGCGACTGATGGTAAAGTGCGCATAGTACTTAGGATCGCTGATATACTTCGAGGGGGTATAGCTTAATTGGAGTGTGCCCTGAGGGGCGGTGGCTATGAGGCTGGCTTGGTCGTGCCAGAGGACATCGACCCAGTGATCGTCCGTATAATATTGTAGCTTGCCATTGATCTCGTTGATGCGTGCGGGCCATCCGAGACTACGGGCTGCTGCTACGAAGAAGATGTTTCTGCCTAGCTCATCGGTCTGTCGCTCGCGGTAGACGCTCATGGGCTGCATCCGGAGGCGCTGCGGGTTCTGGTCCGTTACTAGCTTGACATTGGCGAGCGTCCAGTCGATCAGCTCCTGTGGTGAGCGGAGGGCTGCTAGCTGCTCACGGAGGAAGTGCTTGTACGGTGTGAGCCACTCCAGCTCTACACGGGGATTGAGGACGTACTTGCAGTAGATCTCTGACTGATTGGTCTCTGGGGTCTCACTGTCTTGTAAGGCCTCTAGGGAGATGTCTCGCAGATCCTTCTTTGTTAGGACGGAGAGGAGATTCTTGGCCATCTCTTTGTTGCCTGCTTGCTCCACAAACTGCTGTATGGTGGCGTGATTGCCTCGTGACTCATCGACCATCGTCGCCTCGTAGGCTTGCCGGATGCTATCCTCGTAAGCCAGACGCTCGTTGTTGATCCGTCGCATCTCTTCGGAGACTTGTGGTAGAGAGCCAGATATGCTAGGCGGTGTAATGGTTTCGTCGAGAACCTTAGGCAGGCTCTCAGACGATAGGATCACGGTCTCTACGGGCTTGGCACCGAAGGAGACTCTCTTCAGGGCTATGTCTCCGTCCTTTTCGACCCATACCATCATATCCCCGCGCCCAGCCGTGAGTTTGGCTCTTCCCAAGGCATCGGTAAACTTAGAGGCTACGGTGAAGTACTCCGCATAGTTGTACAGCTTGAAGTCTACGCGGGCATTGGCTACCGGCTCGCCAGCGGGCGTCTTCACCTCGATGGTGAGATCGGAGCTGGGAGCATAGTGGTCGATCACATTGATCTCTGTGAAGAAGGGCGTCCGCTGGATCACCTCTTCGGGTCCGTCGTACGCTCCAAACACCTTGGTGTGCATGAGCATACCGCGCGAAGCACTCTCGTTGAACCATCCTAGGTTGAGTACAGGCTCAGGCTCACACGCTCCTAAGAAGTACCACTTGCCATCGACCCACGCCTCGACCCACGCATGATTATCGTCCGTGTGCGCCCAGCGGGGCGTGTAGACCTGCCTGGCGGGGATACCCACAGAGCGGAGTGCCGCGACGAGCAGTGTGCTCTCCTCGCCACACCGTCCGTAAGCTGTACAGACGGTCGCTAGTGGGCTACTGGTGCGAGCGTCTGAGGGGCGGTAGGTAACCTTCTCGTGGCACCAGTGGTTGACCTCCAGCACAGCATCATACATAGACATGCCGATGACACGATCTTTGAGTTCCTTGTAGAAGACCTCTCGACTATTGTCTAGGTTCTCGTTATTTACCCTAACCGGTAGAACGAAGTGTCTGAACTCCCGCTCGGGTATCCGCTTGCCCCACGGCATCTCCTGGCGAGTCTGTAGTGAAAGTCGCACATTGTGCTCGTAAAAGGCTCTGCTATAGTCATAACGATCGGGGAGGGGTAGGTACTGATAAAGGAAGTCTAGGTACTGCTCGACCTGATCGCTACTCGTTGGGGTAGCGGTTGGCTTTGTTTGCGCTAGAGTCAGCGATCCGCTTAGGAGCATCACTGTGATGAGGTAAAGGAGAGCTTTTCGTGTCATAAGATTTAGATAGAGAGTTGTATTTGCTGTACAAAGATAAGTGTTTAGTGAATAGCCTTTAGGAAGTCGCGAACGATATCTGCCGAAGTCTCCTGCCGACCATCTGGTAGGCGTAGAGATGCCGAGCCATGTATCTCCCGAGCGCCTGTCTCGGTGAGTATGCGCCGGATATTGCTTGCCGTCACACCGCCACCAGGTAGTATCATAATCGCTCCCGCAGCTCGCTCGATGAGCTGACGAATGATTGGAATGCCCGCCTCCGCAGTATCCCGAGTACCAGAAGTGAGAATACGTGTGCAGCCCAGTGCACCGATCGTCTCCATAGCTTCTAGCGGATTCTGAGACTGATCAAACGCCCGATGAAACGTGAAGGAGACTCCCTGAGACCGCTCCAAGAGCCGTCTCGTGGCAACCACATCTACTGTGCCAGCGGGGGTCATAGCGCCACTGACGATAGCATCGGCATAGGGTAGCGCCGCCTCGATGTCCCGCTCCATGACGCGCAGCTCCTCCTCAGAGTAGACGAAGTCTCCCTCTCGCGGACGGATCAAGACATGGATGCGGAGCTCGGGATAGAGGGCGCGAACCTCTCTCAGAAGTCCTAGGGAAGGTGTTAGTCCCCCCACGGATAGTGCTGAGCATAGTTCTATACGCTTAGCACCTCCTGCCACAGCGGCCTGCACACTCCGCATACTTGCTGTACACACCTCTAGCGTGTAGTCTCTTACCTCGCTGCGCTCGCCAAAAGTCACTTCCTGCGTCATACCATAATTGAGTGGATTGTTTCTTTGCTGCGACAAACTTACTAAAAACGGTCCGTAATACACACTTTCTCTATCTCCCCAGATTCCGCAAGTCTCACTACAAATCAGCCGACCGTCACAACGTGTGGCCCTACATCGGGCTACACGTTTTATCTCCAAACGGCTTTAGAACGATAGCCACGTGGAAAATTTCAAATCTCCACGTGGCTATTTTTTATTTTCCACGGAAGAAAGAATATTTTCTTCCGAAGTATCATTCCATTCTTCCGAAGTATCATTTGATTCTTCCGAAGTATTATTGCTTGCCCACGTGGAGAATTTTCTTTTTCCACGTGGAGATTCTCGATTTCCTCGGTAGACGAGCAACTATTGTAGGGATGCACGGAAGTGTCTAGTGGGAGGGCGTCCGTTGTGTCAAAGCAAAACGGCGTCAGGGTTTTAACGGGGACGGACGCTCGACCGAGCGTCCCTACACCAGTTACTCGTCTAATCTCTAATTTCTAACCTCTCCTTCTCCCCCTCTTGCTTAATTCCCAATAAAGGTATAACTTCGCACGGCAGAGCCCTCACAGCTCCCCATCACGTTATAACTAAGCACGAACAATTAAAGCTTCCCCACTACTATGAGTAAACAACTCCGTATCTGGATCTTCGCCTTTCTCGGCACACTTCTCGCGAGCAGCTCCCTCTTCGCCGAAGGGGTTATCACCCTAACCACCTCAAAAGCTGTCGGAGAGAAAATCGGACTGGGCATCGAGGCGAAAGGTAATGTCACCATTGAGGGAGTTCAAGAGGCTCCTCGAATAGACGAGTTTAAAAGATCCTATACCCTCACTAGCCAGACGGTCGTCATCCGAGGCGATGTGACTGCGCTTGACTGCGCCTTCAATAAGTTGGACAGCTTGAAGCTGTCGGGCTGTACCTCTTTGACCACTATTCACTGCCAGAAAAACCCACTGACTAGCTTAGATGTCTCGGGTTGTACTGCTTTGACAGAGCTCAGATGCTTCCAGAATGAGCTGACCAGCTTGAACGTCTCGGGCTGTACAGCCTTGATAAAGCTCGAGTGCCAGTGGAATCAGCTAACTAGCCTAGACTTGTCAAACGTGCCTTCCTTGACAACGCTTAACTGCGAAACCAATCAGTTGACTAGCTTGGATGTGTCAAGCTGTCTCTCCTTGACTACGCTTAACTGCAATTATAATCAGTTGACCAGTATGGACGTGTCAAGCTGTCCCTCCTTGACAACGCTTGCCTGCCAAAGCAATCAGCTAACCACCTTGAACGTGTCAGGCTGTACGGCCTTGACATGGCTTGACTGCACTAGAAATCCGCTGGTAAGTGTAGATCTCTCTAACTGTAGATCGTTAAAGAAGTTGTCTGTGACCAGTGGTAAGCTAACTCGCTTGAATGTGTCGGCCTGTACCGCACTGACGGAGCTTAAATGCTCTAGCAATCAACTGACCAGCCTAGATCTCTCGGGCTGTACGGCTTTGACCAAGCTGGACTGCACTAGGAATCCGCTAACAAGTCTAAATCTCTCCAATTGTACGTCGCTAACGGAGTTTACTTGGAGCGAAGGCAACTTGACTAGCTTAGACGTATCGGGCTGTACTGCCTTGACCAAGCTGAGTTGTGGTTGGGGGCAGCTGACTAGCTTAAATCTTTCGGGATGTACCGCTTTGGCAGAGCTCTACTGCTCTAGAAGTCAACTAACTAGCTTGGACGCATCGGGCTGTACCGCCTTGACAATCCTTCACTGCAATGTGAATCCGTTGACGAGTATAAATCTCTCTAACTGTAGATCGCTCAAAGAGTTCGACTGGAAGCTTGAGAGATTGACCAGCTTGGATGTCTCAGGCTGTACCTCCCTGACGACGCTTGAGTGCAACAACAATATGCTGAGCAGCCTGAAGGTATCGGGCTGTGCTTCACTGACCAAGCTGGACTGTAGCATAAATTATGTGAGCAGCTTGGACTTGTCTGGCTGTACTTCTTTGACAGAGCTTAACTGCTCCAGAAATCAGCTGACTAGCTTAGACCTGTCAGATCAAAAAGGTTTGACAACGCTTAACTGCAGTGACAACCTCCTAAGAGAAATAGATCTATCAGGCTGTCCTCGCATTGACTCCCTGATTTGCGATATCAATCAGATTAAGGAGCGCGGGATGACTAAGCTGGTTAATAGCTTGCCAGACTTATAAGGTAAAGAGGTTGGACTCTTTAGAGTGTTTAATGAGACGAGTGAGCGTGAAGGAAACGTTTGCCTCTCGGATCATGTAGCGACCGCCAAAGCTAAAGGTTGGAATACTCAGTTTAGACGGGATCGTTATCGCGATATATGGTACGACTATATAGGAGCAGACAAGCCTACTTTTGTTGTAACTGAAGATTCAACTCGCGGAGGCATCGTTACTATCACGGGTGCTAACAACCTTAACACAGTCGCCTACGGCACGGAGCTGACCATAGAAGCTACACCCGCTGATGGTTACAAGCTGACGGCTCTCACCGCTAATGACGAAGATATCCTTGCTACGATGAAGGTGGTCGTGACGAACAATGTGACTATCAAGGCGACCTTTGAGGATCATACGGGCGTGGAGACGACCGTCACACAGTCGGTGCAGCTCTACCCGAATCCAGCGACAGACTACATCGTAGTGGCGGGTGTGGTACCTGCCAGCGAGGTGACGCTGCACTGCATGACGGGCGAGCAACTCTATGCGGGTCGTGCGGATAGTCGTGGCACGCTACGGATTGACTTGACACCCTATGCGGACGGGGTTTACCTGGTCTGCGTGGCGGGTGAGACTTACCGAGTAGTGGTAAGGCATTAGAGAAAAAAGGCGCGCCTTTTTTTAGAGGTTAGATGTTAGAGGTTAGAGAGGTCGCTGCTCGTGGGCTTTGCGGAGTTGGTGATATCCGAAAGGTGGCGTAAGTAAAGTAATTTGTATAACTTTGCGACATCGGTTAGCTCCTGCTACATGTGTCGCTCTCTAGTTAGAGGCGATGCGATGTGGAGCGGGTTGCCGTGGAGCGTGTCGCACGAGGTGGCGATGCGTCTCGCTGTGAGGCTACTACAGATGTGGAGGTACTCACGAGTGTGTAACGCAGTAAAATTGTAGTATGTCACGCCTCCTAACGATAGGGGAGTGGCGCAGTATGATGTCGGATTTGGTGTCGCCTTTTAAGGCCTTTCTCAAGCAGCACGGCTATCAGCTGACTTCTGAGCGAGTAGAGATCGCTCAGGTGGTCAGTCAGCAGCGTCGTATCTTTACGACTGAGGAGCTGATGGCTCGGCTGAAGGAGGGTGGCTATCGCGAGAGCCGTGGCACGGTCTATAGTACGGTGCATCTGCTAGCTGAGGCGGGGCTGATCGTACAGCTTCCGCAGTCGAGCGAGGCGCACTACTTGACCAGTGAGCAGGCTAGTCTCTATGCTGTCTGTCGCTGTCGCTGCTGTGGAGCTGAGGTGCTCTATAGACAGCCTCGACGTCTCAAAGCGCTACGTCATACTACGACGCATCGATATCGTTTGGCACAGCCTCTGCTGATCTTCTACGGACTATGCCAGCATTGCGAGCGTGAGACTGCTAAAACGAATAACAAGAAGTCAGCTACCCAATCGGGTATGCAACAGCAAGCACCCGCGAGTCGCTGATCGATAGAGATATATTAAGATATGAACAAGAAAAAGGTAGACGTCCTACTCGGACTACAATGGGGCGATGAGGGCAAAGGCAAGATCGTTGATGTCCTAACCCCAGGCTATCAGATGGTCGCACGCTTTCAAGGAGGCCCTAATGCGGGGCATACACTGGAGTTTGAGGGACAGCGCTACGTATTGCGTTCGATCCCATCAGGTATCTTCCAGGGCAACAAGCTTAACATGATCGGCAATGGTGTCGTACTCGACCCCGTCCTACTACGTGAGGAGGCTGAGCAGCTGGCTCAAAGTGGCCATGATATCAAGAAGCGTCTAGTCATATCCCGCAAGGCGCACCTGATCCTCCCGACGCACCGTCTGCTAGATGCTGCTCAGGAGCTCTCTAAGGGTGCTGCTAA
>OGRE01001384.1_pt1 | contig 21068 bp, 20 predicted proteins | sample 1553421 | NCBI WGS metagenome assembly OGRE01 (sample SAMEA2580076, study PRJEB22360) | human gut metagenome | biome: human gut; feature: human-associated habitat; material: faeces | place: Denmark | collected 2008/2010 | reverse complement strand
TGCCGTTTCCTTAACTTATTTTTGCAGCGGAAAGATGATCTTTTCCGCAAAGAATTCGCCCTGTTCCTCCAAGGTCAGCGTGCCTTTATATTTCTGTACGATACGCCGGATCACCTTCAGCTCATACTGTGCAGAACGGTTTGCCTGCTTTTCCGGCGGGCGCAGCGGACTGATGATATTCACCACCACAAAGCCCTGCCGCACACAGACCAGCAGGTCGATGACCCGGCACTCCGGGCGGGCGGTCTGCACTGCGCTTTCCACAGCATGGTCCAGCGCATTGGCAAACAGCGCGTACAGATCCCCTGCCTCGATAAAGCCAAGACAACTGCCGTTTGCCACGGCATTCAACTGGATCCCCCGGGACTCGCACAGCAGGCTCTTCTCGGTCAGCACCACATCCAGCACCTCGTTGCCGGTGTTGCGGTTCGCATCATAAAGGCGGGCTGCGCGCTCGGCCTCCTCGATGCGCTCCGGCGGCACTGCTTCAGGCGACAGCTTGCGGAGATTGGCGATCTGCACCTTCAGTTCATGGCAGCGCTTATTGATGATCTGCACATTCTGCCGGGCAACCTGATACTGCTGACGCTGGCGCTCGTACAGCAGGTTCAGAGCATTCATCTCTTTTTCCATGGCAGATTTCTTGAACAGCTCACTCTGAAAATACAGCAGGGTGATAAAATAGAACTGCCCGATCAGAATGGTGGCTATAACGCTCCGCGGAAACTGTTCCGCGCGGAAATTGTCCAGCACCGCTGCCTGTACCATAAACAGGATGCCGATAAAAAATGCGCTGAATAGCTGCCGGGGCCCGATATGATACTCTCCTTTATAAGGCAGCTGCCGTGCCAGCAGGATGTACACTGCCGCAAAGAATACCACCCCGGACAGCAATTGTACCAGAACCGCCCAAGGGGAAGCCATGTTCAGCGGGTGTCCATGCCGGGAAAAATACAGTTCCAGAAAGCACCAGCCTTCGTAGGCGCACTGCGCGATAAGCAGACTCCACACCGCGCAGTACATCGCCCCTTTTTTATTGATATCCGTGCACAGGTAGATCATCCCACCCAGCAGCGCAAAAAAGGAAACATAAAGTACCAGCAACAAGAGCTGCTGCTGCCACAGTGTTGTGGATTGTGCCAGCGGGTCCAGCAGCTGCGCCAGCAAAAGCAGCGGAAACAGCATCCCGCAGGCGCGCACCCAGAAATGGGAGCGATGCCGCAAGGGCAGACAAAAGACCAGTGCTGCACCCCAGCGCAGCAGCGCCCGGAGCAGGCTGTTCAGCAGGGATGTGGTCACAGCACACCTCCCATGTAGGACGCCACTGCGGTAAGAAAGGCCGTGCGCTGCCGTCGGCTGATCTCCAGCCGGTCGTCTTTCACAAGGGCAAAGTCGCTTTCAATGCCCTTGACGTAGGCCAAGTTGACCAGATAGCACTGGTTGCAGCGGACAAAATGGTACTCTGCAAGCTGCTTTTCAGCGCTTTGCAGGCTGGCGCGCACCGCGAACTCCCCTTTGGCGGTGTGGTAGTACAGCATCCGGCTGTGGGTCTCCAGATAATAGATATCAGCGGTGTCCAGCAGCTGGATGCCGCCGCCCGCCAGCTGTAGCACCACCTGCCCGCCTCTGCGCCGCTGCACCCGCTGAATGGCGCGGGAGAGCTTTGTGCAGAACTGATAATAATTCACCGGCTTCAGCACATAATCCAGTGCGTCCACCTCGTACCCTCGGATGGCATACTGCGCCATGTTGGTCACAAAGACCAGCACCACCTCCGCATCCACTGCCCGGATGGCTTCGGCAGCGCCAAAGCCGTCCAGCCTGGGCATCTCCACATCCATAAAAATGATGTCGAACCCCGGCGTATAGTGCTCTGCGATTTCGGAGCCGTCTGTAATGAGGCTGATCTCCACCTGTACTCCCTGCTCCTCGGCATATTGCCGGACGAACCGGTTCAGGCATTCCCGTGTTTCATCCTGATCCTCCACGATTGCGATCCTGAACATCCTGCCCCCACCTTCTCTCTGCGTCTGATTGCCGTATCACTCTTTTTATTGAAACACACTTTTCCGTGAAATGCAATGGAAAACCTTGTTTGAAACAAGGCTGTTTTTAGACGCCTGTCTTGCAGGAAGCGGTCAGGCTCGCACAACACAAGCTCCCTTCTGCAAAGCAAAAAGGCAGGATACCATCGCCGTGATGATACCCTGCCTTTGATTGTTTACCGCTCCGTTGCGTAAACGCAAACCTCCGTAAACAAAAAACACACCTAAACCCCAGACCCCCTGCGTGTGATGCATGATGACTTTTCGATTTTTTGGACGATGAATCGTCAAATGAAAGCAATTTGCTACAGATCTGCTACAAACGGCAGTTTTTCGACTTGCATCAGCAACCTGTTTTTTATATTCTCACTGGCCAAACTTTCAACTCCTATACTCTCCCCTCGCCAAAAAAGTCTCAAATGTTTTGTGTGGTTTGATGATAGTATTTTCAGTTGACGTATGATACACTGAATTTTAAGGAGTTATTCAGTTGTACTGTGACTACTTATCTAAGCATTTTTACGGACACCAAATCTTGCATACAAAAATGCGAAATCTGCTTTGAATGGGGTATTTGCTTATGTTTAAAATCAACAATCTGGCAAATCAGACAAGTCACATCGTCACCGAACAGAAGGGTATCTTTTCCATTGTTGAGCACAATGTCGATTTCTCCGTAGCGCCCTGCAATGCAATGGAAGAATACTATATGAGCCAGATGAATGTCAAACGGAAACAGGCCATTGCCAATCTCAACGGAAAAGTTGGGCTTGTTCTCCAAGCGGGCGCAATGCAGTACATTGTTGGCAACGTGCAAGCAACCACCGGATTGAAGGGTGTTGGCGACTTCTTAGGCAAAATGGTAAAAAGTTCCGTCACAAAAGAAAGCGCAATCAAGCCGGAGTACGTCGGAACGGGTGTGCTCGTGACCGAACCCACCTATAAATATCTTCTGACCGAAAATGTCGGTGACTGGACAGGCGGTCTTGTAATGGAAGACGGCATGTTCCTAGCCTGTGAATCCACTGTCAAGCACGAGGTTCAGGCACGCTCCTCGCTTTCTTCTGCAGCACTCGGAAATGAAGGACTCTTCAATCTACGGCTTGCTGGCAATGGTGTATGTGTACTGGAAAGCAATGTTCCCCGTTCGGAAATCGTAGAAATCGACCTTCAAGACGACGTTTTAAAAATTGATGGCAGCTTTGCAATTTGCTGGTCCGGCAGTCTCAGCTTTACGGTTGAACGTTCCGGAAAAACCTTGCTTGGTTCTGCCGCATCCGGTGAGGGTCTGGTAAATGTTTATAAGGGAACTGGCAAAGTATGGCTTGCTCCATTAACGCCTTCTCAATCACTGGTTAGCGCAACGCATGCAAAAAATGCAAAGTAATTGACCACCTGTTCTTATTGCTTTCACTGTTTTACTTCTTTACAGCATCATCTTTGCAAAAAGCTCTTGGCCTTTAATATAGAGGTCAAGAGCTTTTTTGCTTGCCGCTGAACTTCTGTTTCAGGAGGTCATCAGCGTATTTGTTTTCGGACACCTTGCTGGGGTTGTGGTAGGTCTCGCCGTCAATTTCGATTGCGATTTTGGACTCAGGAGATTCCAGCGCAAAGTCGATATAGCGGTGCCGACCATAGATGTCCACGCAGGGGTACTGGACCTGCAAATTTTCGGTTTTCTCAGGTCCAAAAGCCTCACAGAAAAGCTGTACAAACAGCTCCTCTGCACGGCTGTTGACACCGGTTGCTTTTGGCTCCATGATGGTCGCCTGTTATTTTAACCCTTATCACCTTTTAGAGGTTTTGACAATCTATAATAAATCATTTTTATTTTACTCCTGCAACTAGACGAAAGCAATGCAGATACAGTATATTTTCTGAGAGCAAAAACTTCTTTTTCAATCAGATGCGGTTTATCATCGATCATTGAATATTCTTCTCAGAAGCTGTTGGAATATTACCAGCCGAAGATCCTTCTGGGACTGACCGCCACCCCGGAACGTATGGACGGCAAAAGCGTTCTGGACTATTTCGGCGGGCACATTGCCGCCGAGATCCGTCTGCCGGAGGCCATCGACCGGAAACTGCTCTGTCCCTTCCAATATTTTGGTGTCACTGACACCGCAGATCTGAGCAGCCTGAAATGGCGTACCGGCGGCTACGATAAAAACGAGCTGTCCAACCTGTACACCCTCAGCGGCATGGTGGCAGAGCGCCGCGCTGACCTTGTGGTGAACTCCATCCTGAAATATGTCACCGATATCGACGAGGTAAAGGGTTGGGCTTCTGCGTTTCCATCGCTCATGCCCAATTTATGGCGCGCTACTTTAATACCCACGGCATTCCATCTATGGCACTGACCGGCGATTCTCCTGACGAGGAGCGCAACGCCGCCAAGCAGCGGCTGGGTTCCGGGGAGCTCCGTTTTCTCTTTGTGGTGGACATTTACAACGAGGGCGTGGATATCCCCGAGGTGAACACGGTGCTGTTCCTGCGCCCTACCGAGTCGCTGACCGTGTTTTTGCAGCAGCTGGGGCGCGGCTTACGTCTGGCAGAAAACAAGGATTGCCTGACCGTTCTAGATTTCATCGGACAGGCCAACAAAAGGTATAATTTTGAGGAGAAATTCGCAGCACTGCTCTCGAACACCACCCGCAGTGTCAGCCGGGAGCTCAAAGAGGGCTTTGTCTCTGCACCTAAAGGCTGCTATATTCAGCTGGAAAAAATTGCTGCAAAATATGTGCTGGATAATATCAGCGCCTCCTATGACCACACCTCCGGGCTCGTGGCGCGGGCGGCTGCCTTTACCGAGGATACCGGCCTGCCCCTGACCCTGGGGAACTTCCTCGACTACTATCATCTTGACCCGCGTGCGATTTACAGCAAAAAGATCTGCTTCAGCAGGCTGTACGTCCGCGCAGGGGCGGCATCCGATTTTACAGAACCCTTGGAAGAAACTATGACCAAAGCCCTTGCACGCTTTGCGGTTATCGATTCCCGCAGGTGGATCCGTTTTTTGCTGGAGCTTCTGCCGAAATTGGACAACACCGACTTTGCAGCCCTGCCGCCGGTAGAGCAGCGGATGCTGCAAATGTTTTATGTGACCCTCTGGGGCAAAACTGCAGAAAGCTGGGAGGATGAGGAAGATCTCGATAACCTGTATGCTCTCTCGGATAGTCCCGTTTTGCTGGGGGAACTGCAGGCACTTTTGCAGTATCAATATGACCGCATTGATTTTATCGACGAACCTGTGGATGTGGGCTTTGATTGTCCGCTGGACCTGCACTGCACCTATACCCGCGACCAGCTGCTGGTAGCACTGGACTTTTTGAAGCCTGCTACCGTCCGCGAGGGCGTGAAGTGGCTGCCGGAAAAGCAGCTGGACGTATTCTTTGTGACCCTGAACAAAGCGGATAAGGATTACTCTCCCACCACCATGTACAAGGATTATTCCATCAACGAGAGCCTGTTCCACTGGCAGAGCCAGAGCACCACCGCCGAAAACTCTGCCACCGGGCAGCGCTACATCCATCACCGGGCAAAGGGAAGCCGGGTGCTGCTGTTCGTGCGTGAGTTCAAGGCAGATGCCCGTTTTGGTGGTGCAGGAGCGTATACCTATCTGTGCCCGGTGCAACCAGCCCATCAAGAGGGTCAAGCTGAAGGATGGCTCCATCATGCAGGCGGCAGAATTTGCAGCCGCCCATGAGGGAATGTGCGCAGACTGCTACAAAGCCACCAGATTGAACGTAGCATAATAAAACTGCTCTATTTCGATGTCACTTGATTCTTGTATGATTCTATATTTCATGGTACACTTACAGTAGTGAGTTCTGAAAGCTCTCCTCTGTGAGCGGAAAGGAGCATTGCATGAAAGATTTGCAGTTTCCTGTCGGAATCTCGAATTTTGAGAAGATTCGAGAAGGCGGGTATTATTATATCGACAAGACCAATCTGATTTCTGAACTTCTTAGCGGAGGTATCGCTGAAGTAACATTGATTACTCGTCCTCGCCGTTTCGGAAAATCACTTGGTATGAGCACTCTCGCAAATTTTCTGGATATCCGCAAAGACAGCAAGCAACTGTTTGAGGGATTGGCGATCTCCAAAAATACAGAACTTTGCAAAAAATGGATGAATCAGTGTCCTGTGGTCTTTTTCTCTTTCAAGGACACGGACGGTCTGACCTTTGAAAGTGCCTATGGAATGCTGCGCATGAAACTGGCATTTGCATTTCAGGATTATCAGTTTCTTTTGGATGACGATGCTATTTCTGACGATGACAAAAGCATCTTTAAGCGGATTCTGGGACGCACTGCATCAATGGATGAAACAAAAAGCTGCTTTTTGCTATTGACACGGATGCTGGAAATCCATTTCAAAAAGTCGGCGGTCGTCATTCTGGATGAGTATGATGTTCCCATTGCAAAAGCCAGCAGCAACGGATATTATTCGCAGATGCTGGACGTGATGCGGGCTATGATGAGCACCACGCTCAAAGACAATACTTCGCTTGACTTTGCTGTTATTACCGGCTGCCTGAAAATTGCAAAAGAAAGCATCTTTACCGGGACGAACAATTTCGTTTCGGATACGATTCTTTCTCCCCGGTTGAGCGAATCCTTTGGTTTCACACAGGCAGATGTAGATCAAATGCTGAAAGATGCTGGTCTTGAATCGCAGTCTGCTGAAATCAAGGCATGGTACGACGGTTATCATTTTGGCGATGCAGACATTTATTGTCCGTGGGATGTGATCAGTTATCTGCGGGATTTCCAGTATGGTGTAGCACAGAAGCCGAAAAGCTATTGGAAAAACACCAGTGATAACGCCATCATCCGTTCTTTCATCGACTATGCAGGCGACAATATCACCACAAAGCTTGAAACTCTGATGGCTGGCGGCTCTATTGTTCAGCATATTGAAGAAAACCTGACCTACGATTATCTGCACTCCTCTGAGGAAAATCTTTGGAGTGTGCTGTATCTGACAGGCTATCTGACCAAGGTGCGGGATAAAGATTTGACGGATTCGCTGCCGGATGGCTGCTCTGCGCTGATGATTCCCAATGCAGAGATTCAGGAAATTTTTGAAACCACTGTAAGCAAGTGGTTTGACGATAGCGCTAAGGCGTGGAACCGCAGCCCTTTGTTTGATGCAGTCTGGAGCGGAAACAGCGAAGCTTTGACAAAGGAAATGACCAAGCTGCTTCGCATGACCATCAGCTACCATGACTATCGGGAGGATTTTTACCACGCTTTCCTTGCAGGCATCTTTACTGGTGCTGGCTATGTGGTGGAATCCAACAAAGAGCATGGCGAGGGGCGCAGCGATGTTATTGTAAAGGATATCCGCAATGGCCGTGTGGCAATTTTTGAAGCCAAGTATGCCAAAACTCTGGATGCTCTGCCGGATGCCTGTGATACTGCCATTCAGCAGATCAATGACCGGATGTATGCGGCAGATTTCCGGGACGACTATGATGACATCCTCTGCTATGGCATCGCATTCTTCAAGAAACGCTGTATGGTAAGGAAAAAATAATTATCTACTGGGGAGTATCTTCGGATGCTCCTCTTTACTTTTGCAGGGCAGTCCGAGTGGATTGTCCTGTTTTTATTTGGAGGTACACAATGGAAGAACAAAAAATCAAAGTCCTTGCGCTCCTGCCAATGGAGTTGCCAAAGGAGATCGAGCTGGACAACACCCTTGAAGCCATGCAGAAATTTGTATGAGCCAATGTCAGTGAGCCATATCCTTCGTTTGGGGCAAAAAGAATCCCGTTGGACTCCGCAGCCGGAATCTAGCGGGATTCGATTCTATCGATCTTTTAATTCACTTGCTCGTTACTTAGTTGAAGATCATGTCCGCATTATTCTTCTCTGCAAGAGCAAGAACTTCGTCTACATAATATCCGGCCTCATCATCTGTTTCCATTCCAGTCGGCGCATTATTATAGATACTATCATAATCCTTCAAGCGTTCACTTCCAAAAATGCCCTCGTAAAAGTCCAGATAATCGCCAAACTGTTCCCATGCAACCAGATAGCCATATCTTCCCCAGCACCGATATACATCGCTATACATTGCGTCTTGCCATGCCGAATAAAAAGCATTCTCTCCGTAGCTCCGGAACTCTGCTTTTTGTTCTTCTGTCATTGCTCCACTTACATAAGTACCCCTATATATGTAGATATCTTCAGCCAGACTGTTTTGGTGGATCTCATATCCAGTGCTATCAGACTCTGTCTGATTTTGTGTATACTCCTCCGGTTCATCGTATACCATACTTTCTGCAACACTCACCGTTTCGCTCTCAGGTTCTGCCATGCTGACGCTGGAAGATGAATCTGCAAGCGCATCATCCAAAGCATTTTCCAATTCGTCAAGCGCATTGCTGCTGGCAATACCATGATAGCTGTCACTGATTTTGGAAAGCACGGCGTACTGTTCCAACAGATTCATCGTCTCACCGTCCATGGTCATCCGGTCGATGCTGAACGACTTATCCTCCTTCAGCTTAAAATAGATGCCCATGATAATCTCTTCTCCGGTCTGTGTGTTAACGCACTCACCGCTGTAGTGAACAAAAGTCACTCCGTCCTGTTCATAGTTTTCCCACTTGCCGTTTGCAAAGAAACCGTCCAGCACCTCGCCAACAGTAGCTTCTTCCGGGAACAGGTTCAGATAGCTGTCCGAGACACCTTTGGAGCGGGCACTATCCGAATAGAGCGTAGTATAGAGCACATACGCTGCGAATGCAACAAACGCCGCCGTAATCGCCAGCTCAATCAGCAACGGCATCTTGTGTGCGCCGAACAGCTTCCGAACCGCTGCCCTTTCTTCTTCCACCTGCTCCGCAGAAATTCTTTCAGGGTACAGGATGGCGATCACCTGCGACAGCAGAACGCTGCTGAAAACTGCATACAGATATTCCTTCTTACTGCTTTTGGACGGTTTGGTCAGGATGGTCATTTTCAGGCCGTCGGCTGTGTTTTTCAGCTGATAAGTACCACGCTTTTTGCTGTAAAAGGTCATGGCATCCGCAGTATCCGTCACCTGTTCAACATCCGGGTTGGCAAATCCGCGCCGTATGCGGTCTGCGGCTTCTTCCCAGCTCATTCCTTCCGGCAAAGGCAGATGGCCTCTGTCATGCTCTGGGCCGTATACTTTTTTATAGACATCATCCCGGAAGCCAAAATAGATCACTGCGGCGATCAGAAGTCCCAAAAGGACCGACACTGCTCCGGCACCGGTTGCAACACCTGTCACCACGCCCACAACGAACCCCAGCAGCAGCCAGATCTTTAAGCCATCCAACGCGATGCTTCTGCGGGCAGATGCGGTAAACAGCGGATGAAAGCCGCTCAGATTTTTGGATTTTCCTTTGGCTTTTTTAGCCTCTGCACTGCCATCGTAGATTTCAAATCGTTCTTTCATGGTTTTTCCTCCCATCTCAATGGATGCGTAACCTTTTCCATTCGGAATGATTCAAATGAATCATTTTGATGCTTTTATTATAAAGCGTTGATTGGACACCAATATTGTCCATCCGGCAAACTTTCATTGGGATTTTTCTATATAGCCTTACATAGAAAAACCGCCCCGGCTTCCTGTAACGGAAACCGAGGCGGTTCGTTTACTTTATGGGTGCTTTTTCAAACACTTAATGCCTACCAACTGGCATTCAGTTTTTGAAGTTTTAGTCATATCTGTATTTAGAGGACTTTCCGTACACCTTCCGGAGCGATTTTTTCAGGTTGACCACCGTTTCTTTGATGATCTTTGCCTCATCGGCAGAGCAATCCGCAAGCTGTTCGGTCATCCAGCTGTCGAACACCGGCTTTGCTTTTTTGATCTCGATGCACAGCAGCTCATCCGCGGAGCAGTTCAGTGCGTTGATGATGTCGATCAGCGTTTTCAGGCTGGGCACGGAGTTTCCTGTTTCGATATGGCTGATGTGCGTGACCACCACGCCGACCTCATTGGCCAGCTGTTCCTGCGTCATGCCCTTTGCAAGGCGGCAGGCACGGATGCGTTTTCCGATGTCGGCGTAGTCCACCATAATACAAGTCCCCTCCGTTTTGTGAAGTGATACTTGTATTGTATGTGCAATTTGAACCGTTTGTAATGTCCTAAAAGTGCAGTAGACTTTTAAGAGACTCTCTTTTTAACTTTTTAGTACAGGTTCTCGATGAATTGCTTCAGATTTTTTCCTGTAGAGGTTACATCCTCTGTCTCATGATCCCAGAAAACAACCTCATTCTTATCCAGCGCGTAACAAATATAATTGCCAAACGGATCGATTGCAAATGGAATCAGTTTCTTATTTTTGATTGCATCCAATGCCGGATACACACGATCCGCTTCTGTTTCCGACTCATCATATGAGAGCACGGCACCAAACACACGTTCTGTCGAGCCCACCATAAAATGATAGTTCGACGGTGTTGCTGCATTATGCTCTTCAATAAACTGCCTTAATTCTTTGGGAATACGAATTTCTCGCAGCGTTTCCACCTTTGCAAATGCCTGCGGGTCTTTTAAATCAATCTTATATTTCCATGCATTTTCCATTTATCACACGCTCCTTATCTGCACTCTGAGCCGCCGCCCCAGACGCTCCGGCCACCGGTATGGCGGCATTTACTATGTACATCTGAGTCTATCAACTGCATCTGTCCAGGATGCTCTGTATGGTGCCATGTCAAACCGGATATCCTAGGTTCGCCGTTCTTGATTTGTTCCAGCTGACGAGGCGTAAATTGCTTAGCAAGTGATGGGTCTTGTTCAATTTTTTTCGCCAATGCTCTTGTGCAATACGAAAATTGTTGATCGTCAGATGCCTCGTATAGTTTTCTTGGTAGCACCTCTCTGTCTTTTCCTTCAAATTGAGGAAATACCCCCTCAATTTTTTCACCGTGATACTGAATACGGACACGCTTGTATTCCACATTCGTTCCGGGGTAGGTTTTTCCTTCGTACTGCTCATTGATTGTATGAATGCGTTTTACTTCCTTCGCATCTGCTTTTTTATCATTTTCAAATGCAGTACTGGTCTTCTTCTTTTCCGTCTCAGAGGTTTCGTTTGCCTCTGCAACTTCCTTGAAATAATTGCTCATTACAGCACCTTCCTTTTGCAGAACTCCTGCCACTGCGTCAGGTATGTTTCAGGACGGCCAAAACGTTCTATCTGCTCGCGTAAGATCAATTCTCCTATCTGGTTCTGCACATTGCGGCTCAAATCCGACAATTCCACATTTCCAGAATAGACGATCACATCACGCCATTCTTCAATGGATTCTACGTTGTCCAACTCTTTTTCCACTACAGATGTGCAGACCAAATCATACACTACAGCTTGAATATCCTTTTGCTTACACCGGCCATTCTTCTGCAGTGCTTTTAACGCTGCGATTTTTGTTTTTGTTGGAACTGGCAACCGCAGCAAAATTTGCCTCAGCTGCTGTATATTTAGCTCCAACGATTCTCCTTCTTCTTTTTTCAAAAGATTTTGCAGCAAGAGCTTTTCACCCGATGCAGTCTTGATACTATCAAATGTCCGTTTGTGCACATACGGCTTTTCTTCACCATCGAACTTCCCAATCTTGCACAACACCGGCTCAACCCAATCATTTTGATATACAACTGCCACACCTTTGGGCAAACGTGCAATTTCATCCAGCTGATTTTCCTTCAACGCAGCAGCCTTACCGGCCAGCTGACGATCCTGCTCGTCTGGCAGACGCATGATGATCTTCGTATTGGTGTTGCGGATTGCCGAAATATCAACCGCACTCGGAGACTGGTCTGCAATAATGAAGCCCTCGCCGTAAGTGCGCATTTCTGCAATAGAGTTTGCGATCATCTCCACCGATTTTCCCGCCACATTAGAGCCCTCTTCTGATTGCTCTGTAGAAGTCCGGCGCAGAATGTTGTGTGCTTCTTCCAGCACTGTAACATGACGCAGCGGGGCGTTCATTTCTGTGCAGGAAGTCATCCGATATTCATTCAGCCGCATAATAAGGATGCCCATGATCAGCGCTTTGGATTCTGCCGAACCGACCCGGCTCAAATCTATAATAACATTTTCATCAAACAGGATCTTCTCCGGAATTTCATTTGCCGAGAAGATCTGCCCGTTCAGTCCATTTGCCAGTGACCGAACACGGGTCTCCAATGAACCACGATAGTTGCTCTTGACTTCCTGATCGTAGGCAGAACGATTGATCACATCCACCAATTCCGTCAGCAAGTCTTGAAAGGTCGGGAACAGTTCTTCACTGTATTCATTCTCTGAGGTTTGCAAATCCCATCCGCATACTTCATAGGCCTGCAGCATGGCGTCCTTGAGAACCGCGGGCATTGCCGCATACATCGGCCAGCAGACATTGAAGATCTCGATCAGACGGTCGATGTGCTCCAGTACATGGATGCCATCCGGGAAGCGGAACGGATTGATCCGCAGCAGTTCTGTGATCTTCGGGTTTGTGCCATATACATGAACATCCGAACGGTTGCCAAACACATTCTTGTACTCGCCCTTGGCCGGTTCCACAACCATAAAATTTACGCCGCCGGCATCCAGCTGGCTGAGTATTTCATACACGGTATTGCTCTTGCCGGAACCTGTAGAGCCGGTTACAAAGGTGTGCATCGCCAGACTATTGCGGTTGAGCCGTACTGTATTTTTGCAGACACTGCCCATATTGAAAATCTTGCCCAGCAGAAGGTCTGCGCCTTCTTCCTTCTGGTTATAGGAGACCACTTCCTTGCCAAAATCTGCGTGCTCTACCACCGGAAGTCCGCACACCGACCGCCGAGGCAGCCCCATGTGGATCGCCAGTTCGTTGCCGCTGACCAGTGAGCAGGGGGTCACCTGCAAACGGCCAGCCGGGCCGTTATACCAAAATACTGGGTGGATAAAGTTGGCAACATATTGCCCTACCTGTTCTGTCTGCTGCTGTCCCTGTCCCCACAGGTTGATCGCAGCCACCTCCACGCCAGAATTTTCGCCGCGCATCAATGCTTTATAGGTAGCTGCCGCCATTTCTGCCGCATACTGATCCTCTGAGGTAAAGTACGCTGCGCACTCAAACATGCCCAGGCTTTCAAATTCATCCATGCGTTTCAGCTGCTTGTTAATGCGTTCCAGCATATCTTCCACAGTTTTGTTATGCATGGTAACCGTCATGCCCTCGCCGCTGCTGTTCGTGGTGCCGTTTGCTTCCGTTGTGCTTTGGTTGCTGCTATCCGACCAGTTTTTGCTGGAGCTGTAGGTCTTGGAATTGGTTTCCGACTGCGATGTGCCATCGCTTTCGCTGCGAGAGATAAACGAGCCCGCCATTCCGACTGCACCGGAAACAATACCGCCTACCGCCATACTGGCTCCGCCTGTAAATGGTGCCAGCGCGGCTCCGACGAGTGTAGCCGCTGCTGCTACGCCCTTAACTGCTTTAGCCGCTGCATTCTCCTGCGAAACGCTGTGAGATGTGCCGGACGAGGTACTTTCGCTTTCCGAGGTGGATTTTGATTTTCCTTCCGTATGGCTGGTTCCACTGGTGTTGGAAAGTGTATAGCTTTGCGCCCGGTTCTGGGTATAATTCACCTGTGTGCTTGCAAAGGAGGAAAGCTGGCTGTATACGGTCTCGTACCCGCGGCGCAGTTCGCGGAGCTGCGCCTGCGTAGTGCCATTGGCCATGATGATTCCCGTATATTTTTCGCCCTGCATGGAGAGCACCAGTTTTTCCAGTCCCTGTACAAAGTTAGCATTCGTATGCTCCTGCTGGAGTTTATTATTGGCCACACAGGTGACTGCCGCAATGCTGTTTGTCTTGATTCGTCCCAGAACTTCCTGTACTTCATCCAAGGTGTCATAATCCCGTGTTTTCACCCCGGGGAACTGTCCCTTGAGTGTTTTTTCCACCAGATTCTTCAAAGAACTGGTCGTTCGTTCTTCGTCCGATGCACGGACGCCCATGTAAAAATCCGTTTTTACACCGTCGCTGTTGATGATCACATACACAGCGCTTTCGGTCAGTGCTAGCGTATTGAACACACTGGCAAACTTGTGTACAGCTTCTTCCTCTTTTTCGTAGACCATTTCGGTGATCTTAAAAAAGTCCACATTATCCCGGATATTATTTTTGAGTGCTTCCTTATCCAGCGGCACGATCTCCATCTGCGACAGGTCTGTGACATAGTTTTTCAGGATCATGTCATCCACTGCACATAAGGCCGTCTGATAGTCATGGTTCAGCTTTTGCATCGTAATGCTTTTTTCGCCGACATTCTGCAAGGCCACAGTATTCTGGTTTCCTTCATCCATTTGCACAACCTCCGTTCTTCAGGAAAAACGCGGCCACAAGGAGCATAATCACCACAAGTACCACACCAGCTGCCACCCAAATACCGCCGGCCAGCTTGCCCCGCTCCGGTGCGGACGTTTCCGTCCGTTCTGTCGGTGCAGCAGTTTCCGCCTTTTCTCCAAACAGCGCCGTTGCCATCTTTTTCAGCAGCGCCACCCGTTCCCGTGAAAAATTGCCGACCACTTTTACCATCTGGTCGTTAAAATAGTCTATCGTCCACTGCTCCGGCTGGTTTAGCAAGATTTCTTCATCGTGTGCTTCATACAGTTCCGGCATGCGCTCTGCGGCATACTGCTCCATTTTGTCAAACGTATCGCCGGTTTTGTCCAGCAGAAACGCATCCTTGAGCATAATGCGGACCCGCAGCCGGTTTTTCTGCTCAACAGCATCTGTAAACTCTTTCGTAAATTTCATAACTCTCACCTTTTTGTCGGCAGATTGTCTTTATACTGTTTGACTGCATTCAAAATGTCCTTAGCCGCCTTTTCCATGTCAGCCACATCCGTGAGACTCCATTTGTAACTGTTAGGCACTTTTTTAATGCCTTTGCCTGCCGTTGCCACTTTATTTTGAAGACTTGGATGGACCGTCACATGGTCAATCACTTTTTTAACGTCTTCGCCCGCCGTTGACATTTTCTGCAGTGCGTCCCGCCTCTTCTCTTTCCTTTGTTCGTCACTGATTTCATTTCTGGGCACTCCAATAACTTTTTTTACCATCAACCGCAAATTCTGAATGCGGTCTTCTGAGAAGTTATCAACTAATTTCACCAGTTCATCGTTCAGTGCAGCCCGATCCCACTCACTGGAAAACTTTTTCATGTCGCCGCCATCATAAGGCTCCATAAGCTTAAGTCCATTATTTTTCGCATACTGAAGCATCTCATCTACCAGAGCACAGCTCGGGTCTGTTACAAAAGCATCTTTGATCATGATCCTTGTACGGAGAACATTACGGCTTCTTACTGCCTCTTTAAATTCCGGAGAAAGCATTTTTCCACCTCCTCAGATATCCAGAATCGCATTCAGCTGGTTCTGGACATCCTCCAGCCATGCCTGCTTTTCCTGCGATTCCTTCAAGCGCTTTTCAGCATTTTTCTTATCGTCAACGCATTCATTCAGTTCGTCCATCTTTGCCCGCAAAAGATGATCCAGTTCATCAAATTTCAAAGAGAACTGATGCTTTACTTCCCGGGTCTGCTGCTGGGCAAACCGAATCGCGTTGTCGCGGTTCACGAACAGGTTTTCTTCAATGGGCGCAAAGAACTGCTGTGCCAGCTGGTTTTTATCAATGAAAGTCCGGTCTTCCATCACATCCCTCCAGTGGCCTTTTTTCTGGAGCCATGTCCACGGCTTATACCACCGTTTGCTGGTATTTTCCACCCACTCTTCGTCCACTTTGACCTGTTCTGTCTGAGACAGCTGCGCGATCAACTCCGACGCATTGGAATTGATTGCGCCAGACATCAGGCTGATCGGCGCAATATTTACGCTGCCCACTTCCAGATCTTCTGCCAGATCCGAGAGCCTTTTGCGATATTCTTCCAGCAGCTTTCCGGCATTTTTCTTCACATGATTCTCGATCAGATTTTCCAGTTTTACCTGTACGTCCTCCTGTAGGTTCTCTGCAAACTGAGCAAATGTTTCGCAAAGCTGTTCAGCCTGCTCCGGGCTGAGTTTTTCTTCACCCTCTGTCAGTTCCGTTGTAATTCGTTTCTGTGCCTCCTGAACTGTACGGTTCGCTCCACGCTGGATCTCCTGATCATAGTTGATTGCCTGCACCTTCTGCTTGAACGCTTTCGCAGTCTCACCATCTTCCAGCTTCTGCTTGATCTGCTCGATCTGCTGTTTGTACTCTTCCGCCCGGTCGCTCTGCTCCACGATTTCCTGCTTGACCTTTTCCATGGCATGAGCACTTTCCAGGTTTGCGGTAAAGGTATCCACAATGTTCTTGATCTTTGCCGTCTTGGCGTATTTCTGCACATACATACGGATCGCAGCTTCCACCGAGGGGATTCCGCAATGGATCAGCGCTTCGCCCTTAGCGTCCTTGGCTTCTTTTGCCGCAGCCAATTTCTGCTCGATCTGATCGCGGACGGAGGGTGTAAGCGGTGCTATCGTTTCAAAATGCATGTCCTCCCGTTTATTGAATTTTCTCACTCTTCCTATGGCAGCGTAGACATCCTCGTCGTCTTCATCCACATTTGGATCTGCCAGCAACGTGCGGATATCCAACGCTGTTAATGCCGATACCAGATAAATATTGGGGTTCTCGATACCGTGGTTCTTCAAAATGGTTTGTGCTTTTTTCAGTGCAGAAAGAACACTGTCCTCTCCCTTTTTGAATTCATCCAACTTGTTCACCACAAAAATAAATCGATCACGCGACTGTTTACCGCCCGTTTTCATACTCTCAGCCACTTCGCTCAGCAGGCTGTTGTCGTCATCTATGCCAAGCTGCGTTGCATTCATGACATACAGTACCAATGCCTTGGAAGATTCCGAAAGCATTCTTCTGGTTGCGATTCGGTGGGAAGGGTCGCAGGCATTGTTGGGACCCGGCGTATCGATCAATACCAGCGATACATCATCAGCCGGTACAAAGGGGATATTTCCCTTCGCGCGCACTCTGAACGCCTTACTTTCCTTCTTGTTCAGTTCGTTCATTACGCCCAGCGTAAGGTTCTCATAACGTCCGAGCAGTTGACCGGCTTTATCGTAAGCCTCTGCCGAGAAGCAGGGCTGGTCATTATCATGAATTTCCGTGATTTTAGCTGTACACGCCTCATTCTTAGCCGGCATTAGTTTCTGCCCCAGCAGCGCATTGATCAATGTAGATTTGCCGGAACTCATGGTCGCTACCACGCTCACCTCAAAGTCGCTGCTTTTGGCCAGTGTGAATGCGCGCTTGATATCCGGCGTTTTCAGTTCTTTAAAGGGACCGTTCTGAATCTCCTGAAAGATTCTGTCAATGCTGGCCTCCTTATCTGCCACTTCCCTTGCCGGTAAGTGCTCCAACGAAATGTGAAGGCCGATTTTTTCTGCATCAATTGCCATTGCCTCCACATCTTCATAGTCCGGGTTCGTACCATGAAATGTAAGCTGATACTCCGTATCGCGGCACTCCTCCTTCAGGATTTCCGGCATATCCTCGATCCACTCCTGCAAACGGCGATCCTTTACCTGTAGACGGCTGTTGCGCTTGGGTGTCACGTCATCCACAAGAATTTTTGTTTCGACCTTGTAAGGATTGTACTCAAGATAGATTTTTCTCATTTTACTGCTCCTTTATATGATAAATCATATTTTCCAAATTCAAAATGCCGGAATGCAGCATCAGCTGCTCTGCCTCACTGCAATCAGCAGACAAGTCAGGCCCTGCGCTCTCTTTCGGATAAAGGACATCCAACCGGAATGCATCACGTTTCAGCTTATGTGCCAGACGTTCCATGTCGTCCGCTTCTTCTTCCTCCATCGGCTCTCCCCAATAGGCCTGCTTGGCCAGAAAAGCCGCATATGCAGATACCGGCACCACACAGGGAGATTGGAACCCGACCTTTTCCAATTCCTTCCGGGTAGTTTCCAGTGTTTGCCGGATCGAGTCTTCATTTTTACGGTAGGAATCTACTTTGTTGATTACAAACAGGATCCGGCATCTGCACTGCTCCTTAAGGAAGAGTAAATGCTTTCTTTCATCGTCCGTTCCGATTGCCTGTCCATTCAGCACACAAATCACCATGTCAGGGTCTGTTTCCCGGATTAATTTTTCTGTGATTATTTTATGTTCTACGTTATCCGCAGAATTCACACCCGGCGTATCAATCAGCCACACCCGGCGTGTTTCTGGAAAACATGAACGGAAAAACGTACCAACAGAAATATATTCCGTCTGGTTGTCCACGCTGTCATCCATCAGGTCTTCCAGACCGGCATTCAGATTCAAGGCGCCATCCCATTCATAGCTGAATCCATCCTCATACGGTTTATTAAAAATAGAATGGATCTTTGCAGTGCAGGCTTCGTTCCGCGTTTTGTTTACTTTTTTGCCTGCAAGCGCATTCAGAAGGGTAGATTTTCCGGCACTCATCGTTGCGGTGATCAAAACTTTTATCGGAACCTGCTGCTGAAATGCCCTGTTTTTCGTCCAGCAGTCTCGGAAGTATTCAAGTTGACTGATACCTTTCAACGAATTTTCTGCTCCATACAAAAATTCAAAAACTTCTCGCAGCTTTTTGCGATATCGCTTCTGGCACAACGCTTCCAGCTCCGCAAAGATCTTTTTGCCCTTTTCCCTGTCCGAAAATGCTGCTATAAAAATGCAATCTGCCAGCAGGCAATACCGGTAAGAAAAAAACTTGAACGCACGGAATTTAGTTGCAGTCGCCACCTTCAGGTTCTTCGGCAGTCCGCTTTCGGTATGTTCAGGTTCTTTTCCATCCAGCAATACCTCCCCTGAGGTTGACTCCAAAACAGCACATAGCATACGCATCAATGTTGTTTTACCTGCACCGTTAGCACCGATAAGAGTTACAACTTCACCTTCATTAACTTCAAAGCTAACATTTTTAACAGCTCCAATACCCAAAGGTATCGCTGCCGGTATCCTTCCTGCTCGTTTTTTATTGGGTGTTCCTGAAGCATCTGTGCCACAGAAAGGCGATCCAATTTCATATTCTCACTCTTTTCCATTCTTAAAGTACCTTTACATAGTCCCCCTGACTCCGTACCCACATTTGAATACCCGTGCCAAAGACCTCGGCTTCCACAATCCAGCCCTTTTCCGTCACCTGCAAAACCTTTGCAGTGGGCAGTCGGTCAAGCACCGATTCCAGACTTGGCCCGGTATACTCGAACCGAATGGTCTGCAGCTCGCCGCCGTACATAAACTGGATGCGCTTGCGCATCTCGCCCTCCTGAAAGCGGTCGGTATAGCGCTGGGCAAAGTGTCGGTCGAGGGTCTTATAATTCTGGATACGGTCGATGCGGTAAATCGTCGGGGAGTTATCCTGCGGGTTCTGGAAATGCTTATCCTTGTCGATGCCCTCAATAAACGCAGCCAGATAGAAATAATACTCGCTGAACAGGATGCCCACCGGCTCAATGGTGCGCACACGGGTCTCGCCGTCATGGGTGCGGCAGTAGGTAATTTCCATAACATTGTGATTTTCTACTGCCGTACCGATCTCCCACAGGCTTTCAATAAATTTCCGGCCATGCTGTGGCTCAACGTAATGGAAGCGTTCGTTGCTGATGAGATCTTTGACCTGATTCAATCGGTCCAGCGGGGTGCACACCTGCACCAGCTTGTCCAGAATGGGGAACATTTCCTCCTTGACCATGGAGCGGCTTTCCAGCAGGATCTTGCACACTGCCAGAATTTCGCTGCTGGTGAGGAAGCGCGAAAGCGTGTCATCCAGCAGATAGCCGCCCTTTGCGGAGTTGTATAAGATCTCCCGGCGCGGCTCGCTGTCTGCAAAATGATTGCGCAGGGTGTCAAGGTCGCGCTGGATGGTTTTCTCACTGACACCGAAGCGGTCAGCCGTCTGCTGTTTGTTCAGCACACCACCCTGTACCAGCACCTGCTGGATATAGAGTATACGGTCCAATCTACTATTACGCACAGTTCATTCTCCTTCTCTGCTCATTGTAACACAACACAACTATCACTGCAATTCTTTGTATGAAGTTTTGTCGTTTCACGGAATTACAAAAAAATTTTGTCTCTTTTGCACAACCCCAGTATACAAAAAAAGATGGACAGACTGCCTGTCCATCTTCTATAGCAGTTTGCGTTTTTAATGCACAAGCAACATCCGCAAACTGCATATCGCAAATATGCCGTTTTGATTGGCGCTATTTTTGAAAATTGCGATAAAAAGTCAAGGTAGACTATTCTTAAATTGCCAACCTCTTTTGAAGCGATATGCACTGTTCATCAGCTCGTCTGTGATTGTGTAAAGCGCCCGACGTGGCGAACCATATCCGCCAATCAACCCAATCACAATTGTAAGATTCAGCACAAATGCAATGCTCAACAGCACCATCAAAAATTTTTTCATACGTTTTTCTCCTATTTGACTTATTTTTCTGCCCCTATTATACGGATTGGGCTGGACGGTATGGTTGTCCATCCTACACAAGCCACAAAAAAGGAACACGGCATTCTCATTTTGAATGTACCGTGTTCCTTCCGTCCGCTTTTGCAGCACTTCTTCTACATAGAAGTCAATCCTTCATTTCTGTGTCCTCCCGAATCTGTCTCTTATACTTATAATAGGTATTCCGGGCAAGACCTGTGAGTTTCATGCACTCGGCATCGTCAAGTGTGCCGCCAAACTCCTTACAATGGATACGGATCTTCTCCTTGGCTGCTTTGGACTTTTTGGTTTCAAAGCCAATGCCTTTCTTGCGGCCAACCTGCTTGCCGTTCAGCCGGGCGGTCAAAAGGCCCTCACGGGTACGCTGGTGCAGATCGGCAACTTCTTTTTCGGACTGTTCAAAGGCCAGCTTGATCTGCTCTTTTGCCAAGGCCATCAGATACTCGTTGATGCCCTTCAAGATGAAGTCTACATTCGTCCCTGTCATGGCAATGCTGCCGGACAGAGCTTTTTTGTAGGTCTCGGTGTCGATGTGGTGCTCTTTCAAGAACACCAGCCGGA
>OGRE01001370.1_pt1 | contig 21315 bp, 20 predicted proteins | sample 1553421 | NCBI WGS metagenome assembly OGRE01 (sample SAMEA2580076, study PRJEB22360) | human gut metagenome | biome: human gut; feature: human-associated habitat; material: faeces | place: Denmark | collected 2008/2010 | reverse complement strand
GCTAAAGCTAAAATCTTTACCACGCGTATAACACGTGGTATCAATTTATAATAAAGAAAACCTATGATTTCTCATAGGTTTACTGTTGTACAACGATAGTTTGAAATTCGAAATCTGCATAATGATGACGTGCTAATGTATATTCAAAAATAGCTCCATTACTCAAATATGAGATTTGTTCTTCCTGAATATATGGTTCATATTCATTCAATTCTAAATATTGTTGTTCCAATGGTGTTGATAAAGCTGCATTAATTGTTAAATGACAACTTTGAATTTTTAATTTTAAAACTTTTTCAATATATTCATAAACTGAGCCTTTCAAATGCTCTAATTTTAGATTTGGAATTAAACTAATTGGCATATAGCTTATATCGATAAGATGTGGCTTTTTATCTAAAAATCTTAAACGAAGAATATGATAAACAAAATCTCCAGGTTCAATCTGTAATTTTTTAGATAAATGCTCATCTGCAGGTATAACTTCAAATTCCAATACTTGACTAGTTACTTCTTTAATACCTTCATATTTAGCAGTTAATCCACGGGCAAATTTATTTGTTGCATTTTCGATTGAACTATCGTAATCCTTTACAAATGTTCCTGCTCCACGTCTTCTAATGATCAATCCTTCTTTGACCAAAATATCCAATGCCTTTTTCATTGTTTCCTTATTGCAATGATAGCTCATGCATAAAACATATTCATAAGGGAGTTTTTGACCAAAAGTATATTCTTGATTTTTAATTTTTTCACGTATATCATCTGCAATATCTTTATACTTTGCCATACTCTCACCTCACCAATATAAAAATACCATACTTTTACTTTGATTTCACGGTTTTTTTATATATTTTTATAATTTTATACTTTCAATCAACTCTTTTTCTAATGAAAAAATCTTTAACTCATCATTTTCATAAACTCCATAACTTTTGACTCCAGCTTTTGGCAAAGATATTGATGATGGATTAAAAATAACGATACCATCAATTAATTTTGCAACTGGTTTATGGAAATGACCATACATGAAAATATCACCTTGATTTAATAATGGCATCTCATCTTCATTATACAAATGACCATGAGTCACAAAGAAACGATGTCCATCTATATATAATTGCGTATAATCTGCACGCATTGGAAAATCCAAAACCATTTGGTCTACTTCTGCATCACAGTTCCCTCTCACAGCAATAATTTTATCTTTATAATGATTCAATAAAACAGCCGTTTCTTTAGGGTTATAACCCTCAGGGAGTGGATTTCTTGGCCCATGATATAATAAGTCACCTAATAATATAAACTGCTCCATATGCTCTTCTTCAAAGATTTCAACAATCCTTTTGAAATCCTCATAAGAACCATGAATATCAGAAACAATCATACATTTCATTCTAACCCCTCCAATTCAACTCCAACTGGACAATGATCAGATCCCATAATCTCAGTATAGATATAAGCATCCTTAATATTCTCTTTTAAATCTTCTGATACAACAAAATAATCAATACGCCAGCCTGCATTCTTTTCTCTTGCCTTAAACATATAAGACCACCAAGAATACATTTCAGTTTCAGGATATTTATATCTAAAAGTATCAATAAATCCTGAATTCAATAATTCACTAAACTTTGCTCTTTCTTGATCTGTAAAACCAGCATTCTTATGATTGGTTTTATCATTTTTTAAATCAATCTCATTATGTGCAACATTTAAATCACCACATAGGACAACCGGTTTAGATTCCTTAAGCTTTTGAACATGCTGTCTAAAGGCATCTTCCCAAACTTGACGATAATCTAATCTTTCTAACTCTCTTTTTGAATTAGGCGTATAAACAGCAACAAAATAAAACTTTTCAAATTCAAGTGTTATTAATCTTCCTTCTTGGTCATGTTCTTCAATTCCCATACCATATATAACATTCATTGGTTCTTTCTTTGTATAAATAGCAACGCCACTATACCCCTTCTTGATTGCATCATTATAATAAGAAGTATATCCTTCAAACTCTAAATCAATTTGATTTCTTTGTAATTTCGTTTCCTGAATAGCAAAAATATCAGCATCAACATCCTTAAAAAAATCTTCAAAACCTTTTTTCAAACAAGCTCTTAATCCATTAACATTCCACGATACAAATAACATGATAATCTCCTCCTTAACAAGAAAAGGGGTTATACCCCCTCTTCCTCAATAGCATATCTGACAATTGTTTTTAATTTATCTGGCGATACCTTCTCTGGATCATTCAAATAAATCTCATGATGGAGTCCAATTAACTTCATATTTTGAATTGTAATATACTCCATAATTTGAATTGTTGTATCAATCTCTGTATTATACGCACCCTTATGTAACATCTGAACGCATTTGCCTTCAGTATACTTCTTTAAATATGCATCAACAATATATGGATTGTCTTTTTTAGCAGCTACATACTCTTTAATCTTCTCAAATGTTTCCTCATTCAAAACCTTTGGCTGAGCAATCATTAAAGTAAACTTTATCATTTTCTTTCTTGTGACATCAAATTGACTATTATCATACGTATCCCATAATCCCTCTAAAGGTGATATCAAATATAATAAATCTAATTCTTGCTTAAAGTAATCCTTAATAGCTTTAGATAATAAATGCAAAGCTTCAGATTTTAATTTAAACTCTTCTACATTAGGATTTCCGATTCCATCAATCATAATGAAATTGAATTCTGGCACATCAACAACATCTATTCTTCTAGTTGAAGCATCATATTGTGCTTTATACTCTTTTCTTATGCCTTCTTTCATTGGAGAATTCCTCCTTTCATTGCCTTACCATTATATATAATTTCAAGATAAATTTCCACCCTATTTTTAGGATTTTTTTATTTTTAAAGATAATAATTTTCATTTTTCACACAAATAATAAATTATTCAACTTAACGACTAAAAAAATAACCTTTTAGGTTCCCCTAAAGATTATTTCTCATCCCATAAAACGATTTGATTTTGTTCACGTGTTTTCTTCATATCAATCACACGTTGATTATTTGACCCTCTAAACTTCAAACGAATATTTTTTTCAGCCTGTATAAAAGGTCCATCCACTAAAACATCAATATAACTTAAAAGTTCATCACTCACAAAACAATGTGCCCGTCCACCTTCTAAAAGATCTTCTAAATCATAGCCAGTATAACACCAAACATCTTTGGAAGGAAGTTCCTGATGCATTTTTTGTAATAATGGTAATAATCCTTCTTGATTAGTCGGTTCCATGGGTTCTCCACCCAGCAAACTTAAACCTTGAATATGTGGTTGTCTCATAAGTTCAATCAAATCATCAATTGTCTGACTTGTAAATTCTTCTCCATAGTGGAAGTCCCAAGCAACTTCATTAAAGCATTCTGGACAATGATGTGTGCAACCAGAAACAAAGAGTGAGACTCTCACTCCCGTTCCATTGGCAATATCAACCTTTTTTATTGTTGCGTAATACATAATTATAAGTGAAGAACACGTTCTTTAATTTCTTGTGTTCTACCTTGATTCCAGAATTGCGTACCAATATATCCACATGTACGTCTTGCCACACTCATCTTGTCTTGATTTGTATTTCCACAACTTGGACAAACCCAAATTAATTTTCCATCTTCATCTTCCTTAATTTGAATTTCTCCATCGTATCCACATTCCATACAATAATCACTCTTTGTATTTAATTCAGCATACATAATATGATCATATATATGCTTCATAACAGTTAAAACAGCATCTAAATTATCTTGCATATTTGGTACTTCAACATAACTAATTGCTCCACCTGGTGATAGTTTTTGGAATTGTGATTCGAATGTTAATTTTTCAAATGCATCGATTTCTTCAGTTACATTGACATGATAACTATTTGTAATATAGTTTTTATCAGTCACACCAGGAATTTTTCCAAATCTTTTTTGTAAACATTTAGAAAATTTATATGTTGTAGATTCGATTGGTGTACCATATAAACTAAAATCCATATTCTCCTGTTGTTTCCATTCATTACATCTATCATTTAAATGTTGCATAATTTCTAAAGCAAATGGTGTGATTTCAGGATCAGTATGTGATTTTCCAGTCATGTATTTTACACATTCACAAAGTCCCGCATAACCTAAAGAAATTGTAGAGTATCCACCATATAATAATTTATCTAAAGTTTCACCTTTTTTAAGTCTTGCTAATGCACCATATTGCCATAAAATTGGTGCAACATCGCTAGGTGTCCCTTTTAAACGTTCATGACGGCACATAAGCGCTTCTTTACACAAATCTAATCTTTCATCCATAATACGCCAAAAAGACTTCATATCGCCCTTAGAAGAGCACGCAACATCAACTAAATTGATTGTCACAACGCCTTGATTAAAACGTCCATAATATTTTGCACGTTGTGTCTCAGGATCAACAAAAGGTGTCAAGAAACTACGACATCCCATACATGTATAACAATGCCCATCCCCATTTTTATCAACTTTTAAGCTTTTCATTATCTTTTCAGAGATATAATCAGGAACCATACGTTTTGCAGTACATTTTGCTGCTAATTTTGTTAAATTCCAATACTTACTTCCTTCAGTAATATTATCTTCTTCTAAAACATAAATTAATTTTGGGAATGCTGGTGTCACATAAATCCCTTGTTCATTTTTAACTCCAACAATTCTTTGATTTAAAGTTTCTTCAATAATTAAAGCCAAGTCATCTTTTGTTTGTCCATCAGCAACTTCATTCAAATACATAAAAACCGTTACAAATGGTGCTTGTCCATTTGTTGTCATTAAAGTAATGACTTGATACTGAATCATTTGTACACCACGATTGATTTCTTTACGAACTCTGTATTCAGCCAATTCATTGACTTGCTGATCACTCACTTCAATTCCTTCTTGGTCAAATTCCTCACGCACCTCTTTTCTAAACTTTTGGCGACTCACGTCAACAAAAGGAGCCAAATGAGATAAACTGATACTTTGACCACCATACTGTGAACTTGCAACCTGTGCAATAATTTGTGTTGCAATATTACAAGCAGTTGAAAAACTCTTTGGTCTTTCAATCATCGTTTCACTAATAACAGTTCCATTTTGTAACATATCTTCTAAGTTTACTAAACAGCAGTTATGCATATGCTGAGCAAAATAATCAGAGTCATGGAAATGAATAATCCCTTCTTCATGAGCTTTGACAATATGTTCTGGTAATAATAAACGTTTTGTAATATCTTTACTCACTTCACCAGCCATATAATCTCTTTGAACACTATTCACAGTTGGGTTCTTATTAGAGTTTTCTTGTTTGACTTCTTCATTATCACACTCTATTAAACTTAAAATTTGTTCATCTGTTGTATTCGCTTTACGCACTAACGCTCTTTTATAACGATATGTAATATATTTTCTTGCAACTGCAAAAGCATTTAATTTCATAATTTCATTTTCAACTAAGTTTTGAATTTCTTCAACACTTAATGCACGTCGCATTTTTTCACATTGATATTTCACATTATTTGTAATGTTGTCAATATCCTCATCAGATAATCTTTCTGTCTCAACAGCCTCAGCATTTGCCTTTTCTATTGCAGCTGTAATCTTGAGTTCATCAAAACTGACCTCTGAACCATTTCGCTTAATAATTTTCATATTTCATTTCCTCCCTCACTCTTCGAAAATATAACAGCAGTTTTATTTTAACAAATTCATTTGTTATGAAATATTTCGCTATGTCATCATAACACACGCTTTCTCTATTATAAAGCAATATGAACGATAGGTCATGCAAAATTTTCAGCTTTTTTATTCATAAAATAAAAAGCATTGAATATATCAATACTTTTTCTATTTTAATTTTTTTATTTCATTTTACAGATACCATGTACCTATGAGGATATCTAGTATTTAATTTCAAAAGAATGCTCATTATTTAAAACATCCAATAATTCTATTTCCATCTTATCAATATGAATATACCGAATTGTTTGCATATGCTCAATTAACTGATCAATACGTCTTTCCTCACCTTGAAAACATGCCTCCACATTTCCATTAGATTGATTTCTTACCCATCCAGTTAAACCTAAGCGTGAGGCCACCTGATAAACCGTAATACGGAAACCTACACCTTGTACACGCCCATGAAAAACATAGTGTTTCCTAACCATAAACATCACCTCTTTTTTATTTTATCACAAAGAAAAAAAGAGCCAAGCTCTTTTAATGTTTTTTAGCAAAGTTCCAAGTATCACGGCACATATCTTCTAAAGTTTTTTCAGCAACCCAGCCAAGTTCTTCTTTTGCACGTGTTGGATCAGCATAACAAGTTGCAATATCTCCAGGACGTCTTGCTTTAATCTCATAATTGACTTTAACACCATTGACTTTTTCAAAGGCCTTTACAATGTCTAATACACTATAGCCTTTTCCAGTTCCTAAATTACAAATATGAACTCCTGGCTGACTGTATTTTTCAATTGCTGCAACATGTCCTTTTGCTAAGTCAACAACATGAATATAATCACGAACTCCTGTTCCATCAGGAGTGTCATAATCATCACCAAAAACACCTAAACATGATAATTCCCCAGTTGCCACTTTCATAACATATGGCATTAAGTTATTAGGAATGCCTTTAGGATTTTCTCCAATTAATCCAGAAGCATGTGCCCCAATCGGATTAAAATAGCGCAGTAATGTAACTGACATTTGTGGATAAGCATGTTGAACATCAGTTAACACTCTTTCCATCATAGCCTTACTTGTTCCATATGGATTTGTTGTTTCTCCTAGTGGACAGTCTTCTGTTAAAGGCACAACTTTTGGGTCACCATAGACAGTTGCACTAGAACTAAAAACAATATTATTGACATGATAATCTCTCATCATTTTTGTAACAATTAAAGTTGTCATGAGATTATTTGTATAATATTCAATTGGTTTTGATACTGATTCTCCAACTGCTTTGAATGCTGCACAATGAATAATTGCATCTAGTTGATTTTCCTGAAAAACTTTTTCAGTTTTTGCTTCATCTAAAATATTAAACTCATAGAACTGAACATTTTTTCCTGTAATTTCATGAATATACTCCAAAACCTCAGGCTGTGAATTTGAAAAGTCATCAATCACAACAACATCATGCCCAGCTTGAAGTAATTCTACACAAATATGACTTCCAATATACCCTGCTCCACCAGTAACTAATATTTTCATTATTTTTTCCTCCTTAAATAATCATCGAAAATATTCTGTATAATTTCCTTGCTAGCAACACCTTCATGTAACTTTTGATCTCCATCAAAAAAACAAGGAACATAATAATAATCATAAGAGTCAGCCAATTCTACTTCTCTTGATTCTTCAATCATTTCAATCAGAATTTCTTTATAGATAGGATTTTCCACATACAATTCCTGCATCCAGTTTCTCGCTCTTTGGCAGTGTGGACAATTTTCCAGATAAAAAAGTTTCATTATATTAACCTCATCGTTTTTATCACAATTGGTGTCTTTGGACAATCCTGAAAATTTGTTTGAGCACTTGCAATTTCATCAACGACATCTAATCCATCTATAATTTTACCAAAAGCAGCATATTCGCCATCTAAATGCGGTGCAACATCATGCATAATAAAGAATTGTGAACTCGCTGAATCTTTGACCATTGTACGAGCCATTGATAAAACACCACGTGTGTGCAATAAATCATTTTGAACACCATTACTGCGAAACTCACCTTTAATTGATGGACATGCTTTTTCTTTCATTTGAGCATCTAATCCACCACCCTGAATCATAAATCCAGGAATCACACGATGAAAGATTAAACCATCATAAAAATTTTTTTCAATTAAACTTATAAAGTTTTTCACTGTTATTGGAGCAACATCTGGATATAATTCTCCTGACATCATTTTTCCATTTTCCATTTCAATTTCAAATTTCACTGTTTCCATTATTTATCCTCTTTTTCTTCAATAATTCGATCAGTAGCATCAATGATAATTGGTGCATCTTTTTTCTTTTTCAAATATAATTTAACCCCAAAAAATAAAGCAACCAATCCTGCACATCCTAATAATAAATAGAATATCTTCTCCATTTGTTTAAACTGATAAGCTAACGCTACAGTTAAGCACAAATTAAGAATAATCAATGCACCTGTCGTCTTTATTCTATGGTTATAAAGGCAATCTAATGCTAAAGCATTTGATAAAAATAATATAATAATTAATCCAACTTCCATATTTTGCCCTCCTCTGTAAACATCATATCATTTTTTTAAATAAATTTCACTATAATTATACTGTAACCGTTTTCATTAAAAATGAAGTGTGTTAGAATAAAAGAAAGAAAACTTAAAAAAGGAGCGTGATATTATGAGAACTTATCACTCAAACGAAATTGGAAATGTTGTCGTGTTAGGCCACTCTGGGAGTGGTAAAACCAGCGTGATTGAAGCTATGGCTTATCGGGCTGGAATTACAAATCGTATAGGTACGATTGAGGATGGAAACACTCTGAGTGACTATTCAGCAGAAGAGGTGAAAAGACAAACCTCGATTGGTTTAACAGTTATTCCTTTAGAATGGAATGATTGTAAAATCAATATTATTGATACACCTGGTTCATTTGACTTTATTGGTGAAGTTGAAGCTGCGCTTAAAGTTACTGAAAGTGCTTTAATTGTTGTTCCTGCTACAGAAGGTATTAGTGTAGGAACAAAACAAGCTATGCATAAAGCACACAATAAAGCAAAAATCATTTATTTAAGTGGGCTTGATTATCCAAATGCAGCTTATAAAGAGAAATTAGAAGAATTAAAATTAACTTATGGAAAAGCAATTGCCCCTATTCAAGTCCCAATTATGGAAGGCAACAAAATGGTTGGCTATGTGAATGTAGCAAAAATGGAAGGACGTTATTTTGAAGGTGAACAAACCCACCCTTGTCCTATCCCTGATAATATGTGGGATGAAATTACTCCAATCAAAAATATGATTGATGAAGCTGTGGCCAATACAAATGATGAACTTTTAGAAAAATATATTAATGAAGAACCTTTTACAAAAGAAGAAATATCATGGGCATTAAGACAAGGTGTTATGAATCATACTTTAATTCCTGTTTTGTGTGGTACCAATCAAATTGGCATACAGATTGTTTTAAATTCGATGGTTGCTTTCTTTAGTGCTGCTGGTGATATGGTCAATTCTATGGTTGTAAAGAACGAAGACACTGGTGAAGAAGACTTAATTGGCTTTGATGAGTCTTTACCAACATCTCTATTTATATTTAAAACAATTGCTGATCCTTTTGTTGGTAGAATTTCTCTATTTAAAGTTTGTACAGGTTGTGTTCATACAGGTACTTCTTTATATAATGTTCGTAAAAAAGAAGTTGAAAAAATGAATAAACTTTATGTTATGAAAGGGAAAGAATTGATTGAAGTTGATACTTTGAATGCTGGTGATATAGGTGCTTTATCTAAATTAACACATACCCAGACAAATGATACTTTATGCACTTTAGATTATCGTGTTTTATATGAACCTATTCGTTTCTCTCATCCATATTTTGGTAAGGCGATTAAACCTGTTGGAAAAAGCAATGAAGAAAAGATTGCAAATGCACTAAATAAATTATTAGAAGAAGATCCAACATTACGTTTTGAAAACAATTCTGAAACAAAACAACAATGTCTCTATGGATTAGGCGATATTCATATTGAAACAGTTGTTGCAAAACTGAAAGAAAGATTTAAAATTGATGTTGCTTTAGATGATATTATTATTCCATATCGTGAAACAATTCGTGGAAGTGTCACACACCGTTATAAATATAAAAAACAATCTGGTGGTCATGGTCAATATGGCGATGTAGAAATGACATTTGAACCACTCAATGATTATAGTGTTCCTTTTGTATTTGAAGAAAAAATTTTCGGTGGAGCTGTTCCAAGAGCTTATTTCTCAGCAGTAGAAAAAGGTATGCTTGAAGCAACGAAAGCTGGTATACTTGCTGAATATCCTGTTCTTGGCATTAAAGCCACTCTTATTGATGGTTCTTATCATAGTGTTGATTCATCTGAAATGGCCTTTAAAACAGCTACTATCATGTGTTTTAAAGAAGCAATGCCAAAAGCAAAACCAGTTTTATTAGAACCATTTGTCACATTAAATGTTTATGTTGATGAACAGTATACTGGTGATATTATGGGACATTTCAATAAAAAGCGTGCTCGTGTTATGGGTAGTGAAATTTTAGAAGATGGCATGATTAAGATCACTGCTGAAGCACCTCAATCAGAAGTCATGAACTATGCTGTTGATTTAAGATCAATGACACAGGGTCAAGGATTCTTTGAAATGGATTTCTTAGGATATGAATTTGCCCCTGATATTGTTGCTAATCGTATTATTGAAGATAGAAAAGTCTAAAATACATCAAATGTTTTGGGTCATATGTTTGCTGATTATGATATAACAATGGTACGGAAGACTTCGAGGATGAAATGAATATACATGTGATATGTATCTTCGTTTTATCCTTTCTTTGTTCTACTGAAAAGAGTCCATTATGCCTAAGATCTCTATCTTATCAACCCATGTTTATTATTATCAACTGTCTATTAACCATTTATTATGATATCAGTATTTATCAGTCCATATCAATGAAGAAAAAATAGACTTATAGACAATGAATACTATTTGATAGACAGTCCGATATCATTTATAGCATAATCTAAAGGGCAAAAAATCAAACAGAGTTGATCTATTATCACATCAAATAAACATGATTTCCCAAATATTTTCTATGTGTTTCAATTGACACATACGCAAAAGTGTTTAGAATAAGAAGTGTAGATAAAAAGGAGGGATTGTCATGTCTCGTCAAAAAAAGATATTTATAGGCTTTTTTACTCTATGTCTTATGACTGCTTTTTCTTTGAGTTATATATCAGTTCAAGCAGAAGATTTTAAAGGTCAAGAAGAAAAATACATAAAACTCTGTTCATCTTCCAAGTTAACAGACAAACAACAAAAAACATGTCAAGAATTTAATACATATCTCAAAGATAAAAACAAAGAACTAGCCAAAGATACAAAAGAAACTCAAAAGAATGTTAAAAATACAGAAAATACGATTCAAGATATTATTAAACAAATGACAGATTTAGAAGCCAAAGCAGCTTCCACACAGAAAGAATTAAAATATATTCAAGATAGTATTGAATCATATAATAAGAACATTACAAAAAAACAAAAAACGCTTGAAGAACGTATGTATGCAATGCAAACAACAATGAATTCTGGCATTTATGTTTCTTATTTATTAGGGGCTGAAGATTTTACTGATTTCATGAGTCGTGCAGCTAATTTTAAAGAATTAACTCAGTATGATAATGATATTATAGAAGAACTTACAAACGCAATGAAAGAAGTGCAAAAGCAACAAGATACACTCAAAATTCTTAAAGAATCAATAGAGCAAGATAAACTTGCTCAAGCAGAACTGAAAGAAAAATTCACTGCAAAATTGAAAGAACAAAATAAAGAATTAGCAGCTAATAATGCTGAAGTCTCTAAAAATCAAGAATCTATTGAGAGTATTCAATCAAATCTTGCAGCCATCAAAAAAGCAGCTGAAGAATCAAAGGTCAATAATGTGACTCAAGCAACTCCAAACAAAAAACCATCAAAGCCTAATAACAACAATACTACTAACAACAATCAGAATAACCCAAAACCTCCTGTTGATTCTAACAATTCACAAACTGATAACAATCAATCTGATAACAATGATCAATCAAATAATGATTCATCAGATGATTTATCATCAAATGAAAAATTAGGATTACAGATAGCTAATAAAGCATTAACACGTCAAGGTTATTTATATGTATGGGGTGGTGGTCACTCAACAAGCAGTGTTCAAAATCCAAACTGGACAAAATTTGACTGTTCAGGATTAGTTAACTGGGCTCATTATCAAAGTGGTGTTAATATTGGTGTTGGTAATACCAAAACATTAGCAAACTCAGGAAAAAGTATTTCCAAGAATCAATTGCAGGCTGGGGATATCATTCTTTTCAGTAGTAATGGAACTTATAGTGGAATCCATCATGTTGGTATCTATATTGGAAACAATCGTATGGTCCATGCCCCAACTGAAGGCGAACCAGTTCAAGTATCTAGTTTAAATAACAGCTATTGGCAAAGAGAATGGTATAGTTGTAGACGTTTATATTAAACAAGCATCGAGATGCTTGTTTTTTTATGGTATAATAAAAATAGAAATGAGGGAGAATATGAAATTATTATTTAAACAAAGATTATTTTCATGGTTGGATAGCTATGACATTTTTAATGAGAACAATCAAATAACTTATAGTGTACATGGAAAATTAAGTTGGGGGCATTGCTTACATATCCATAACCAAAATAATGTGCATATTGGTACAATAAAAGAAGAGGTTTTCACTTTCTTACCTAAATTTAATATGTATATTCAAGATGAATATATTGGTCGTATTTACAAAGAATTTTCATTCTTTAAACCTGTTTTTCATTTAGATTGTAATGATTGGAAAGTACAGGGCAATTGGTTAGAGTGGGATTATCAGATTGTTAATTCTCAAGGAATTATTATTGCAACAATCTCTAAAGAAATTTTCCATTTTACAGACACTTATGTTATAGATGTTGTTCAACCTGATAATGCTTTATATGTTTTAATGATTGCTTTAGCTATTGATGCTGAAAAATGTTCACGCCAAAACTAACCGTTAATATAACGGTTTTTTTACTCAAACAGCTATAATCTTCATAAGAACTCAATAATATCAATCAAAAAAAGATAAAGCTGGGCTAGTTCTCAACGAACTGAAGATGAAACACCTTATTGGCGCCAATGGTGAATTGAATCCCAAATACCCTGGTGGTATTATTGCTCAAAAAGAAAGCAGAGGGACATACCATTATTCAAAAAGGTCATCAAAATATCAGGAGGTTCTTTTTGAACTCAATAACACTACAATCTTAATATGAATATTCAAAAAGCAGTCTTTCAAATATAAGAAAAACTGCTTTTTAACATTTATATATTTTTTTGACACTGTGGACAAAAATAAATAGTTCCTCCCAAATAGTTTGCTTTTTCTATAGGAGTTTGACATCTTGGACAAGGTTGATGAAGTGTTTTTTTACTCAATCGTGTTCTATATCCACCAAAATAACCAAAAATATTTTTCTCCGTATCTCTGCCACCTTGTTCAATCATTTCACCAAGAATACTTTGGATAGCTTGAAAAAGCTGTTGACTTTCTTGCTTTGACAACGAATTGACTTTACGTTTTGGATGAAGAGACGCTTCCCATAAAATATCCTGCAATACACCATTACCAATCCCTGGAAAACGCTGCTCAGTTGCTAAAAAAGCTTTGATGCTCATGGTTGGCTTTACATTTTCTAATACACTCACAAAATAATGATATGTAAACTGACTTGAAATTGGTGAAATCTTCTCTAAACTTTTCAAATAGTATTCATTTTCATAGTTTCCATGATGGCAAATAAGACTTCCATACATCGCAACTTGAAAAACCAAACTGGTTTGATCTTCAAAAAGTATAGCTAACTGATATTTTTCTGGTATCTCATCACAGGCAGTAAATACAGTCATATTCACACCATCATTGACACACATATAAACACCTTGATCACACTCAATCTCTACAAAAATCCCAAATCCTCTTGCTCCTTTTATCATATGTCCTTCTAATTGAGCAGGATAAGAAGCCACATCCCCTTGAAACCAACAAAACTTATGAGGTGATGTCGGTAACAAAACTTTAACAATCTTTTTGCCTATCAAAGCATTATTCAACTCTTTAGCACGTGACAAAGCCTCTGGTAATTCTATCATCGTTTTTCTCCTTTATTATCAAAGAGATGATGTTGCATCCCTTCTGGATTATCTAATACCAATTTATATGTTTGATAAATATCTGTTTCCTTAAATTCCACTTTTTGAAAATAGGAATTCAAATCATAAATGATGCCATCTCGATAGGAAAGCAAAATGGGTGAGTGGGTACTTATAATAAACTGTGAACCCTCTTTAACCAAGTCATCTATTAAGACTAACAATGCCAATTGTCGTGATGGTGATAATGCCGCTTCTGGTTCATCTAAAATATATAAACCTTTTTTTGAAAAGCGATTCATCATCAATTGAATAAATGACTCTCCATGTGAACAAGCATGCAGACTTTTTCCACCATAACCATTATACATTCTTGAATCTTCAGTCGCAATCTGATCTATTTCAGTCGCAACATTATAGAAACTCTCAGCCCTTAAAAAGAATTTTGTTTGTGGTTTATATACACCTTTAGGTCAGTTTACAAGGAACTACACACAAACCACGGAACGGGGCTGCTGACAACAAATAAAGGCTGAATATCAAGCACCGGGAAAGTGCGAGATATTCAGCCTGTTTTGTTGTCCGGGGTTTCCAAAGGGGCTTGCCCCTTGGCACACGACTTTGCTTGCAAAGTGTAGTGTGTTATACGCTCTGTCGGCGTTGCCGTAAAAATACCGTTGCCGCCGGGGAAGGCAAGGGCATTTGAAACGGCAGGAAAACAGGGCTGTGATTGCATGGCGTGAAGCCGCAAGTACAGGGCTGTTTTCATCAGCAGACAGGGCGTATATGAAAGCCCCCGTCTTTCGTTCCACGCTGGACTTCGGGACAAATTGTCCCGAACTTGTAGCCACACTCCATTAAAAATTGAAATGGGCGGGAAGCCATTTTAGGGCTTTCCCGCCTTGATTGCCTATCAGCAAAGGCTGGTGAGATTGTCAACGGCGGCACATTTATGTGCCGTTCATCTTGACCGTTGACTGGCTCGGCTGGCTTTGCTATTCGCCATATACTTAAATATCAACAGTCATTTAATTTTTGAATTTTTTTGCTATGAAGAGACAAAATACTCATTGTAAAGCCACAGACTCCCGTACATAAAAACATAACAGCCATGCCGCTTCCTGCGCTATCGCCTACGATTGTTCCCAGCATTTCTGCCGTACTGTTCCCGGAAGCCATAAAAGGCTCAAAAACATAATCTGCCAGCCAGCCGCCGAGGATAATGCCAGCTGGAATCGTGCCGTACTGGATAGCATTCCTGACGGCAAACACCCTCCCTTGCATAGCAACAGGAATCTTCTGGTACAGTATTGTATTCTGGTTTGCCATCATAAATGGAATCGGTAGGCTGGCAGCGACCGCAGCAACTGACCACCAGAATACATTTTTTCCAACTGCCATCATCAAGTCCCCAAACAGAAAAGACAGTGCCGCCGAAACATAAATTACCGCTATCTTATGACGGCTCTCTTTTTTCATGGAGACAATAATTCCTCCGACAATACCGCCTATGCCCATGCAGGCATTTACAATTCCAAGGGCAACGCTGTCCCCGGAACTTCTTGCCAGAATCATTGGTGATAAAATATTCTCATAGGTCAGCCTTGAACAGAAATTAATCAGTGCCATTGTAAGCATGATGTATAATATGCCTTTTTCTTTTTTCAGAAAGGCAAATCCCTCCGCTATTCCGGCAAAAGGGGAACTGTATGCTTTGTCCTGCACCTGTTCCGGGATTGTAATATAGAACAGCAAGACGCAAAAAGCAAAGGCGAAACTCACTAAATCTATCAGCAGGATCAGCGGAAGTCCGCCTGCCGCAAACAGGAAAGCTGCCAGCATGGGGCTGAATACCACGATAAGGTTATTGGAAAAAGAATTCATCCCGCTGACATTTGAAAGCTTTTCCTTTGGGACAAGCTTTCCCGTCGCCACTGCGGACGCAGGCTGCTGGAAAGCATTTGTTATACCGACCACTGCATTTATGGCATAGATATGCCAGACTTCCAGATATCCCGTAAGCAGAAAGGCCAATATTGCCAGTGAACCAGCAGCCGCAATGCTGTCCGAAACCAGCATAATCGTCTTCTTTTTATGTCTGTCTATAAAACTGCCGACAAACAGGCTTAAAAGGACATAGGGCACATAATTACAAAAGGACATCAGTGAAACGGACATTGCCGAATGGCTCTGTCCATATGCCCACAAGACAAGGGCAAACCCGGTCATGGAACTTCCAAGCCCTGATACGCTCTGGCTTAACCACAAAATAATATATTCCTTAAATAATCTTTTTTCCATTGAATTTCCTCCATTTTATTCTCTATTGTTTTCAGAATAAAAAGTACAAAATCCAATGTGGGCGATAGTTTTTACCTCTGTACAAATTTCGCCCGGACATCAGACTTTGTACAGAGTTGATAGCTTTCATCAATTATTCTATGATGTAAACATAGCATTTTAATACCCCCCTTTCTTTTATGTTACGTTTTCTATTATACAACTATTTTCCTGCCCGCTCAATCATCTTTTTCGCCAACTGCTGGAACTGCTCGGTGGTTTCCTCGTCCATCGGCAGAAGTTGTCCAATCTGCTCGGCAATCATAGCCGTTACATCGTCTATGGTAAGCGGGTTTTGCTTCTGCTCAACCAATGCGTCCTGCATAGTCTGGAACATGGCGGCGGTTACAGTTTCCCCCGGCTGTTCCCCATTGTCCATGTCTTTCTTAATATCCCGCAGGATAGCAAGGAAAATATTTTTGATTTTCTCAATTTCCGCTTCATGGTCGCCCAGCTTTTGGGCGTTCAAAAACTGCAAATCCTGTTTTGCTTCTGCCCGGTGTTCTGGGTGTTCTTTCATTAAGTCGGACAGGGAAGCCGTTGCCATTTCAATAAGCTGGTTTCGTGCCATTATCCCCTTTGCCGCCGTATCTTGAAAGTAAATCCGTATCAGGTCTATCAGCTTGGGAAAATTCCTGTGTTCCAACAAACGGTTGAGGACTTGCACATCAACTGTGCCTGTTACCAGCCCTCGGACGGCTCCCTCGGATAAGCCCAGTTCGGAGATGTCGTAACTTTTACGAACACTCACAGTAGACAAACCCAGTATGTAGTCTGTCGATACCTTAAATTCCTTTGCCACACCTATGAGAATATCACTACTGACCGTCCTTGTTTCGCCGCTGACTATCCGGCTCAACTGGGAAGCAGAAACGCCTATCTTCTCCGCAAGTTCTTTTTGTGTGATGTGGTTGCCGTTGCATAAATCTGAAATCCGTTGTCCGGGTGTTCCGGGTAAAGCCATAGTACGCACCTCCTCCGCATAGTTCCATTATACATCAAAATTGCAAAAATACAATTTTGAAAGTGTAAACTTCAAAGAAATGCAATTCTCGCAAAAATCCGGGGATTGCATTTTTTTCGTGTAGACTTAGGGTAGTTCATCGATGAGCCGCACCTTGAAAACAGAATGACCGTCCGAAAAGGAATACCCCGGCTGGGGAAGCACCGCAAAGAGCCAGCTTCGGGACAACTTGTCCCGAAGTGCGGGGAGCGTGCCAACGCCGGAACACGCCGCAGGAATGGGGCAGGAAGCCTTTTCGGGGAGAACGGCAAAAGAGAAATGGAGGAACGCATGAGAGATAACCCATACAAATGGCTACCGCCTTTAGAGCGCAAACCGGGCGGCTTCCTCTACCGCATGACCCCGGCACAGCGGAAACAGGCAAACGCCCTTATCCGGCGGGAGTGCTGTCATTGTGATGATGGGAATTGTATCGCCCTTGACAATGGCGACACCTGTACCTGCCCGCAGACAATTTCTTTCTCGGTCTGCTGTAAGTGGTTCCGTTGGGCTGTCCTGCCGCTGAATGGAACACTGGAAGCGGAGATTTTCCGGGATAAGGACTTGAAACGCTGTGCGGTCTGCGGCGGTGTGTTCGTTCCAAAGTCCAACCGGGGGAAATACTGCCCGGACTGTGCCGCCAGCGTTCACAGGCGGCAGAAAGCAGAAAGTGAACGGAAAAGGAGGTCGAGCGTGGACAATTAGACAGGGAAAAAGCCTTGAATTATAAGGCTTCCAGAGGGCAGAACCGGGGGAAGTGGTATAAAGTATCGCACTCCCCCGGAAATGCCGTTCTAACTGTCCACAAAGCGCACTATGACAAACACGATTTACATTCACCAGCCGGAAAAGGCGTTCAGCTTCACCCGGCTTCCCAATTTCCTCTTTGAAGCCCCTACATTTATCCCGCTGTCCAACGAAGCAAAGGTGCTGTATGCCTTTATCCTGCGCCGGACAGAGTTATCCCGCAAGAATGGCTGGGCTGATGAATACGGGCGCATTTATCTGTATTATCCCATTTGCGAGGTGGTCGCTCTGCTCCACTGTGGGCGGCAGAAAGCGGTCAACACCTTACGAGAGTTACAGTATGCGGGGCTTGTGGAGATACAGAAACAGGGCTGTGGAAAACCCAACCGCATTTACCCAAAATCCTATGAAGCGGTTTCAAATACCGACTTCAAGAAATCCCGTTCTGGAACGCCGGAGGACTGAAAAGCGCACCTGACAAGTACGAAAATCAATCCTCTTGAAGTACGGAAACCGGACGGTATATAGAAATACAAAGATAAAACAGATTTATTTATATCTATTCCATTCCAATCCTATCAGAGATATTTTTTGCGGGATTTTCCTGTGGAAAACTCCCGGATAGGAAAGGAATGGGGAAAGGAGCAGAATGGCACAACACGCAATTTTGCGATTTGAGAAGCACAAGGGCAATCCGGCAAGACCGCTGGAAGCCCATCACGAAAGACAGAAAGAACAGTATGCCAGCAATCCCGACATTGACACCAGCCGGAGCAAGTACAACTTCCATATCGTCAAGCCGGAGGGCAGATACTATCACTTCATTCAGAGCCGCATTGAACAGGCGGGCTGTCGGACACGAAAGGACAGCACAAGGTTTGTCGATACGCTCATAACCGCCAGCCCGGAGTTTTTCAAGGGCAAGCCCCCAAAGGAGATACAGGCGTTTTTCCAGAGGGCGGCTGACTTCCTTATCCAGAGGGTAGAGAAAGAAAATATTGTGTCGGCGGTGGTACACATGGACGAGAGAACGCCCCACCTGCATTTGACCTTTGTTCCTCTGACACAGGACAACCGCCTGTGCGCCAAAGAGATTATCGGGAACCGGGCAAACCTCACAAAGTGGCAGGACGATTTTCACGCCTATATGGTGGAGAAATACCCCGACTTGGAGCGTGGGGAAAGTGCCAGCAAGACAGGCAGAAAGCATATCCCCACCCGGCTTTTCAAACAGGCGGTTTCCCTCTCCAAACAGGCAAGGGCGATTGAATCCACCCTTGACGGCATTAACCCTCTGAACGCCGGGAAGAAAAAAGAGGAAGCCCTCTCCATGCTGAAAAAGTGGTTTCCCCAGATGGAGAACTTTTCCGGGCAGTTGAAGAAATATAAGGTCACGATAAAAGACCTTTTGGACGAAAATCAAAAACTGGAAGCCAGAGCCAAAGCCAGCGAAAGCGGCAAGATGAAAGACCGCATGGAACGGGCGAAGCTGGAAAGCGAACTGGACAATATGCAAAGGCTGGTTGACCGTATCCCGCCGGAAGTGCTGGCGGAGTTGAAGCGGCAACAGCGGCACACAAAGGAAAGGTGATTTTATAAGCAGATTTTTACGCCGCCCCTGTGCGGCATTGTACCTTGACAACTGAATACAGGAGGTTCTATGGAGCATATCAGATACAAAAAAGAAACAGAGGTCGTGACTTTTCAGGGAAAGGAAATCACACTGGAAAATCTCTCCCCGGTGTTCACGCCGGATCAGGAAGCGGCGAAACGCCGGGAACTGGAACAGCAGCTTTATGAGGTGTTCCGCAAGTATGCCGACAAGCGGCAGAGCGAGGAAGCCGGGGCGTAAGGTTTTCCAAAGCCATCGTTGATTTGCGGGGCTGCTGGCGGTATAATAGAACTGTCAGCAGCTCCGTTTCTTTTTTAAGAAAAGGAGTGACAAATGAATAACAGAATAGACGCAATCTATGCAAGACAATCGGTGGACAAAAAGGACAGCATTTCCATTGAAAGCCAGATTGAATTTTGCAAATACGAGTTGAAAGGCGGTAACTGCAAGGAATACACAGACAAAGGGTACAGCGGCAAGAACACAGACCGTCCGAAGTTTCAAGAACTGGTGCGGGACATCAAGCGGGGCTTGATTGCAAAGGTCGTGGTTTACAAGCTCGACCGTATCAGCCGTTCCATTCTGGACTTTGCCAACATGATGGAGCTGTTCCAGCAGTACAATGTGGAGTTTGTGTCCTCTACGGAAAAGTTTGATACCTCTACCCCGATGGGGCGGGCTATGCTGAATATCTGTATCGTGTTCGCACAGTTGGAGCGTGAAACGATACAGAAGCGGGTAACGGACGCTTACTATTCCCGATGCCAGCGTGGTTTCAAGATGGGCGGCAAAGCCCCTTACGGCTACCACACCGAACCTATCAAGCTGGACGGTATCAACACAAAGAAGCTGGTGGTAAACCCGGAGGAAGCCGCCCATGTACGGCTGATGTTCGAGATGTACGCCCAGCCCACAACCTCCTATGGGGACATTACCCGGTACTTTGCCGAACAAGGGATTTTGTTTAACGGCAAGGAACTGATACGCCCCACATTGGCGCAGATGTTACGCAACCCGGTCTATGTGCTGGCAGACCTTGAGGTGTACGAGTTTTTCAAAAGTCAGGGGACGGTCATTGTCAATGACGCCGCCGACTTCTCTGGCATGAACGGGTGCTATCTGTATCAGGGGCGTGATGTCAAGACACGCAAGAGCATGGAACTGAAAGACCAAATGCTGGTGCTTGCGCCCCATGAGGGGATTGTCCCGGCTGATTTGTGGCTGACCTGCCGCAAGAAGCTGATGAACAACATGAAAATCCAGTCTGCCCGGAAAGCCACCCATACTTGGCTGGCGGGAAAAATCAAGTGCGGGAACTGCGGCTATGCCCTTATGAGTATCTTCAATCCATCGGGCAAGCAATATCTCCGCTGCACGAAACGGCTGGACAACAAAAGCTGCCCCGGCTGTGGGAAAATCATCACTTCGGAACTGGAAGCAGTTGTCTATCAGCAGATGGTCAAGAAGCTGGCAAGCTACAAGACGCTGACGGGCAGGAAGAAAGCGGCAAAGGAAAATCCGAAAATCGCCGCCCTGCAAGTGGAGCTTCTCCATGTGGACAGCGAGATTGAAAAGCTGGTGGACAGCCTGACAGGCGCAAACAATGTCCTGCTCTCCTATGTGAATGTGAAGATAGCGGAACTGGACGGACGCAAGCAGGAAC
>OGRE01001367.1_pt1 | contig 21362 bp, 12 predicted proteins | sample 1553421 | NCBI WGS metagenome assembly OGRE01 (sample SAMEA2580076, study PRJEB22360) | human gut metagenome | biome: human gut; feature: human-associated habitat; material: faeces | place: Denmark | collected 2008/2010 | reverse complement strand
TCCCAATCCGCACTGCCTCACAAGGCCTTGCTTCCCGAAAGCGAGTGCAAAGGTACAACCTTTTACCGTAACTGCCAAATATTATAACCACTTTTTTTCAAGCGGAAACTCTTGCAAATTTAAGAAAACTTCCACAAACAAGCAAGGAATATGCTGTAAAACATATATTTAACACTCGAAATCATGCACGATTTAAGGGAAAACTTTTTTCTAAATGGAAAACGAAGGAGAGGAAAGAGCGGAGAGCAGGGGACGGAAAACGCGGGAACGAAGGAGGAAGAGGAGGGAAAGGCGACGGGAAAAAGGGGGAATAGCACCGGGATGAAAGGCACACAAGGAAAATATAGGGTATGTGTCAGGAGCCGTATACAAAGGAAAGATAAATAAGGAAGGGCAAAGGCTGTAAAAAAGGAGGAGGTACCGAGACAAGAAAGACGGATACAACTGGACAGAAGACACACACAAGGAAAAGTATGGAAGACGCATTGGAGCAACGGGACGAATTGGAACGGAAAAATGGAGGGGGCGGCAAGGATTGCAAAAAGGAGAAGACACAGGAACAGAGGACACACACAGGGAAAGCACGGAAGATGCACAAGAAGCCACACATGAAAACACCTCATATATATTAAGGTGAAAACCGGAAAGACAGGGAAAGAACGGAGCACCCACCGGTTGACCGAAGACAAGAGAAACAACTATCCGGAAGAGAAGACCGGGCAAGGAAGGCCGAAAACGGAAGGGAAACGACGGACGCCGGACAAAAAGACCGCCCGGGACTGAAAACGGAAAACGATCAGGCATCCACCGAAACAAAGCGGTACTTAACCGCCACCGTGCACATAAGACCGGCCACAGCCGCCCCCGCAAGCCCCCCACCCTGCAACATCACGGCTGCCCGGCAGACAAAGGAGAATTTCATGGGCTGATTATGGGAACGACGATACGGGACGGACCAGACAAACCCGCCACGGCAAAAGCGAATACCCATACCTACAGGACAAAGAACCGTAAGACGGAACAGGAAGGACCGTCGTCCCATCCGGTTACAGTCACCTTGGAAACCGTCCCCAAGCCCGACAGAAAGACAGGAAAAGAAAGAAAAAAACAATCAGAAAGACAACAAAAACGCCCAAAAGCGGGGCACAGAAAACCTCATCCGAGGCAAATCCGTAGCCCCAGACCTGAATATTTATGCAAAACACGCACCCAATCCTGCATATATACCGTATATCATACACTCCGTCTCAGCCAAACGGAAAATCAATCGGAAGCGAACGATTTTACGTTCGGCGCACAAAATGGAGACGACCGGCCGGAAACGGAAAACGGCACGGCTGAAAACGGAAAAAGACAAGCATCCGGGCCACGGAAACACCCCCTCAGAACCGCAGCCCGGATTTATCTGAAAGAAAAACGGGACACATCTTGAATAACCATAAGGCACCCAAAAGCCCCGTTACCTGACATGCCGGAGGCCCGCCGGCGCACACCCGAACCCCGCACACGGCAAAAGGAAAGCAAAAGCCGCCCCACCCTGGCAAAACGGTAAAACCCACCCCCGCGAGAATCGAATAAAATCCATCAACGCCGGAACCACTGACGAATACGGCAAACATAAAGGCCTAAATCTGACGTTCTGACAAAAAGACAAATCATCAAAAAAAAGAGTCATGTGTCCTCGAAACCGAGTTTGACATGACTCTTCTACATTTTCAGTTATAACATATAACCTTCTTCGGTTTTCATTTCAGTTTGGACATAATCGATTCTTATTCAAATCAAGAAAGAGTCCCCCCAAAAAACGAAAAACTTTCACTTCACACACTTCTTCCCGTCCACGACATACACTCCGGAAGGCAACCCCTGCAAGGCAGCATTCCGCTTCACCGCTGACCTGATAAGTTTTCCGTCTGTAGTGTAGACATTGACCTTTGCATCCTCATCTGCTCCTTTCACCAACCGTACCCCCGTCTGTTCACCATCTATATAAAGATTCAAACGCTTCGGGAAAACTCCCTCTAACTCCAAATAGCCTCGGAAAGCTTTAATTTCCGTTCCCGTTTCGGCTTTTGAAAATACGTTCGGTTCATAAGCATATACATTATCTCCGTAGGACGCCACCTTTTGGAAAGTTCCCTGCAAACAAACCGTAACAGCTCCATCTGAAACAACTGCTGCACCAGACGAAACGGCATCTGCATCTATTGTCACTTTCTCATAAGTTTGCACAGAGACCGTCTGAGCCACCTTTACCAGATAAGGTACTCCCGCTACCATGTCGCGCACATTCCCAAAATTCAAGTTACAATCCTCTCCGGCCAGTTCCACGCTTTCCAACGCTTTCACCTCTTCAAAATACTTTCGAACCTGAGCCGAAGACAAATCAAACGGCAAGCAAACCATATTCCACAGCCCCGACAACAAGTTCTGCCGTACTGTCACCGTGCCATACGTCCCGTCCCGCACGTCAAAACGACTATCGTCCTCACTCAACTCCGATACGTCACTGCCATAATACATCAACTTCACATCTGCCAAACCAACCCAATTTGCCGTATTGCCGGCACCGCCCACCAGACCTATTTCAGCCGTACGAGAAGAAACCGCACCTTCCACTGAGAAATAATCCAGCACCGCAGATGTCACGTCAGTCTGCTGCCCGTTCAAATACAGAGCCACATTCATGCCTGCCACATCGGCACTGCTCAATTCCACCTTTCGGAATGCCGCAGCCGTCAATTCATAGTTTCCATTCGGGAGCGAACCCACCGTCTGGTAAATGGGGCGTTTCCCATCCTTCAGTTCATTGCCCGGACCAATCCAGTTTTCATAGAACACACCACCTCCGTATTCCCCATTCTGTGCAGTATTGACCAAGGAACGGAAGTTCACCGTCCCGTCGTTCAACCAGCCGCCGTCCGCATCGCAAGCGGCATTATTCACCTTGAACGTCATGTCAAAAGCAATGCCGTTCAGCGGTTCCGCATCTATCACGTACCTCTGGCGTGCGGACTCTAAATTCTCGCACGCTTTCTGCACAGCCGACACATCTACGGCTTTCTCAGCCTCCGTTGCGGCAGACGCAATGTTGTTCTTGAAAATCGTAAGCGAAGAACTCAATTTAGGGACAGAATTCCCGGCAATCTCCTCTGCCACCATTTTCCGGTTCCGATATACTTCATAATCCACCATGACACTGCGGGCATTCTCTATTTCCTTCATCAAGCCAGACAACGCCCGCCCCAGAGAATCCACTGTAATGGAAGACACGTCTACTGCCACAGCCTCATCCAACAACGTTTCTACAGCTTGCGGCAAAAGTTCGCGGTCGAGTGAGCGAGCCACATCCACCTGTGCCTCCCACGTCTGTCGCAAGTCATCATCTCCTACGCCCAGATACTCCAATACGAAATCATTCATCACACACCACATTCCGGCATTATCGCATACTGCGCCCACGGTCAACTGCCCATCACCCACAAAAACATCTGTGTAAATACGCGAAACGGTTGCACCGGCATTCAAGTCCTCTGCATTCTGCCCCAGATGCAATGCCGTATTCGCCCCATCGGCCCGTGTCTTATCCACACTATACACCGAAACCGGTAAACCACCGGTAGTCTTCACATACAACCGGAAGTTCTTATTGGATGTGCCCAAATCGCTTCGCGCCTGCATACTCACCCGGTAGTTTCCTAACGGGAGCCCTGTCAACAATTGATGACAATCAAAAGTGGTATGCCAGAACTCCATCACTCCCTGACTGAACTTAGGATAGTTCGCATCCGATACCGTAAGCGTCCACCCGGTCGTATTTCCAATGTCAAAACCAGCATTTTGTATCCGCACCGTCAAATCGACCGGATGTGCAACAGACGCATTATCCAAACGGTATTGCTCCATCGCATCCAGCAAGGCATGATAAGCCGCCATACGTTCACGTGCCTCACCGGACACCAATAATACACGCGCCTCATCGGCCGCCTTTTTCAGAGCACCGCCCTTGTCTTCACCATACGTCAACGTATCTGAAGCCGCCACCGCTTCTTCAAGCAACATGTACGGACTTTGATACTCCAAAGCCACGTCGGCAAACGACACCCACTGACATGCATTATTCAAACCGGACTCCACTCCCACCGTCAAATCTTGGTCGAGTACATCCGTCGCCACTTCCGTCTCACGCAAAACCTTAACCGACGTCACCGGAGACCTGTCGTCATTGGCAAACAATTCTATTACCCCTCCGTCGGCTCCTTTCTGTGCAACCGCCTTGAAGACATAGCGCCCAACAGGCAACCCGGATGCAGACGCATAAATCAAACCCTGTCCGGCCAAGAAATTGCCCGTACAATAACGTTCTATCATGTTCTCTCCCGTAGCATCCCCACGCTGCGCATCCGACCCGTCTATGGCAAACACACGATAATTACCACCTTCAGCATCGGTCATCCAATGCGTACGGTTATCAAACATCACGTCGGTTCCCGAAGGCAACAGACGCCCTCCGTCCGGCAAAACCGAACTGACATCCATAGCTTTGCCCGCATGGGGTAAATAGGCCTTCCAAGCCTTATCCAAATTCTCATAAGCCCTGAAAACCTCATCGGCCGAACCCGCTGCGGCAAAAAGCTCCAATGCTTCTTTCAACGAGGCATCGTCCACTCCCTCCGTCTCCACAAACTTCTTATACCTCTCGTACGCGTCCTTGTAGTCCTCATAATGCACCTGCAACAGGTGTATCTCTCCCAACACGCGTTGATAACGCACGGCCGTCTCTATCCCATCCGAAGCCGATTCTTTCAATCCGAGCAACTGCAGCCAAAGCGCAGGTGTCACCTCATCCTCCCGAATGGCATCCGCCTCTTTTCGCATAGCGGACAAATCAACTGACAAATCCGTCTCCCCAAGGTAAAGCAAACTAAAGTTATCCATGGCAAACCAATTCATACCATTCGCCGAATAAGCATAATTCTGATCGGTCATATTCTTGGCTCCGAAAGTCACCTTGCCCTCTTCGCCGACATAGAACTCTACCGTAAAACGTCCGGCCTCCCCATCCAGTGAAGCCACCGGAGTATTTACCCCGTCGGCATACAAATACACATCTTTTACATAATTACGGGCAGCCTCTCCGCTCTTGCCTTGTTGCGTGGCAATGACAGATGCCCCCAATTCATATTTACCCGGCTTCAAACCTTCAAGGGTCTGGAATATGTTAAAACGTTCCTGTCCCCAACAAGTCCGACCATCCTCCGAAGCCGTACGTTTACGTTCGATATAAGGTTGGCTTAACCCCGAAACTGACGACACACCCTTTTGAAAACCTTCCACGTCCACCGCCCACAGTTCAGGTTTCTCACAATCAGGGTCCGGCAAAGAATGAGTCAACTCATCCTCATTGGGAATAATATGGAAAGATTTCTCTATCACGACTCCCGACTGGTTGGTCAAACGGAATATCAACTCGTGCTCCTGGTCATCCTCTAAAGTATAGGTATAGGAACCTCCCGTGACCAGCTGCCTGCCGTTCTCATCATACCATATTTCACTTTCTATGTAATTCCAGTTCGCATAAGAAGTGCTCACGGTCAGCGAACGCCCTTTTCCCATCAAGACTTCACTGCCTTCCACCACCTGACCGTTATATACGGCCGTTGAGGACAACGTTCCTTTAATCCCCTCACCGCGTACGGACACGGAAAACATTTGTGTACTCTCTATTCCATGGGTATTCGTGTACGTAAGACGATATATTCCGGAATGTTCAGCCGTGACTTGCCGTTGCTGTCCGGCCGCCCCGTCATCCCATGTCCATTTTCCCGTATTGCTCTCCCCCTCGGGTAAAGTAGCCGACAAGGTCAATACAGCCCCCGGTTCCACATCTCGGATTTCCGCATATTTTCGGGTTTCTGTCTTTCCGGCTATCACAGGAAAAAGAATTGTAGGCACTTGTTCCGCAGTAACCGGCCGGTCACTGTACATCAAGTCGCCGAACCCTGTATGGTCATACCCACCGCTGTTGTTCCCATACGAACCACCGCCACGCTCCATACCGATAATCCCTTTCATCGTCCGGCAAAAGTTCATCGGGATTCCCATCCGGTTCTCGTAATGATTGATGAACAACTGCCAAATAGGGCGCCATTGCCCGCGTCCGGTAGCATTCAATCCCCCCATCCACCAATTCTGTTTATAAGGCAGGTCGTCCGTGCCACTATTGTATGCTGCCACGTATTCTGCCGCACCGGCTACCATCGCCGCACCGGCCTGGCCTGGTATCAGCGTATTCGTCAAATTGCAAAAAGCATTGTCTCCCTGATTGTAAGCCGACTCAAAAGCGTACGACAACAAGCCCAACGCCGCCATGGCATGCCCTTGATCGCGCCCGCTCTCTTGCATTTGGTTCAAATAACCTAAGGGGGCACGCTCATCTTTATGGAACCAAGGTATCAGTCCCCAACCATAGCCGCACAAACCCTGTCCGAACGCATCGGGATGAAGGGCCGTCACGCAAAGCGACTCATTGCCCGGACCTTCTTTCAACCAATACATACCGTAATTATATATGTCCGGTAAGTCGCATAATACCCCCAAAGAAACACAGAAAAGCGCATTTCCCAATCCCCAGTTACTATGGTAATGATACCAGTTTTGTTCGCGCTCTACCGTATCATGCCGACGTTCCAAAAAATCTTGTGCCGTAGTAAACCATACATCTATCATGTATTGCTTAAACAATTCAAAATCTTCTTCCGGCCATTTCTTATAATCGCGCATGATTTCGGCAGCATTGATAAACTGGTAACCGATAAATCCGGGAATCAACGAAACATTCGTATTGCCGGCAAGTCCTTTGTTATAGATACGGTAAGCATTCAATACGTCTATGGCCACGTCGCCATAGCCCTCATCTCCCGTAATCTTCCATAACAATGCACATTGATAAGCCCGCGCCGCATTACGGTAAGCATTCATATAATTCTCCTGACCGGATATTCCACGTGAAATATACTCGTTCACGCCCCAGTTATGTCCGTGGTCTCCATTTACGGGAGGAGCCGTACGCAAGGCTTCCAAAGCCTCCAAAGCATGCTCATCCCCTGAGGCCAAGCGAGCACGCACGGCCTCAAAGTCATCCTCCGAGTGTAGCAGGCCAGGGTGGCGGAAAGCTGCCTCTTGGGCATATAACGTGCCTGCCACGAGAGCTACACTAAATAAACACAATAATAATCTTCGTTTCATGACAATAAAACTTTTCTATCCATATATTTTCAGCAAAAAAGAATGCCGCCCTTTCCCAAAAAAGGATACAGCATCCCCTCTATTTCATAAAGGACTTACCAAATATCCCATCCTCCGTTTTTATTCGAATACGCCTCGATGATATCATGTTCAGAGGCGTTACCGCCATAACCGATATTCACGTCACCACCCGCATTCACACTGCAAGCCATCATATCCGAGACTTCCATCTTTACCATCTCCACACGGGGAGACACATACGTTTTCTTTTCCATTGTTTATTAGTTTTTATAAGTTCATACCTTTTATTTGATTACTTTCTTTCCGTCCACGATGTAGATGCCGCGTTCCAAGCCACGGAGGGCTTCAGCCTTCTTCACACCGACCTTCACCTTCACGCCACTCAGAGTAAACACATCAACTATCTTTCCGCCATCTTCCGCCGTGTTACCCAACACTTCACCGACACGAGTCACCGATCCGTCTATTTCGATGAGCAAGCGGTTGACACCGGCAACCGGAGATTCCGAATCCACATTGATATAGGCGCGGAAGCCTTTCAGGCTTACCTTGTCTGCTTGGTCGGCCAGATAGAACATATCATCCTTGATAAAGTATGCTCCTTGCGGTACTGTGGTGGCATCGTAGTTTCCGGTCATCAAAACCAAATTCATCGGAAAAGCTTCCGGCTGTTTTGCACTGACCATCACACCATCAGCTTTGATTTCCGTCACAGTTCCTACCGGCTTCACCAAATAAGGCACACCGGCTTCCACGGCATCCACCTTGCCGAAATCCAACGTAATATCCTTTCCCGACGCTTGCATTCCACCTAACCGCCTTACCTCACCCAGTTTATTGGCCTCAATCTGTTCGGCAGTCAGGGCAAAAGGCACACAGAAAGTGTTCCACTTTCCGGCCACCAACTTGCGCTGAAGGGTCACATCAGCATACATGTCAGCTTTCACGTCATAAGCCTTGGACTCATCCAAAGCCAAAGCCTCGGCCTTGGGAGCCACTTTATAGAGTTTCATGTCGTTACAGCCTATCCAGTTGGCCAGATTACCCTCTTCCGTCTTCACGCCCAAACGCACTTCCTCTTCCGTACTCTGACAGAAAGAGACCTCACGATAAGCCAATGCTGTAGACTTCACCTCATCTCCTCGTTTCTCCCCAGCATATAAAGCCACCTTGGCTTCACCCGTACCCGGCACATTATTCACCGGCCCCGCAAAGGTAGCCAAACGCATGGTATAAAATCCTGAAGACAAGTTTACCGTTTGATATATAGCCCATAAGCCATCCGGTAATACGCCATCAGCATAACATTCAAAGAAAGCATCCCCACTCGTTTCACCGGTTTGAGCTGCATTATGTTGTGCACGAACTCCCCAACCTGCAACATTCATATTATCACCGTTCCATCCTTCTACTGCGCTCCAACTTCCGAAACCTGAAACATCCGGATTCTTCAACATAAACGTCATGTCGAACTGTTGTTCACCCATAGGGGTAGCCGACTGTACAAACGTCCGGCGAGCATTCTCCAAAGCTTCATAGCAAATTTGAAGTTCCTCAACCGTTTCAAGCTGAACATACCCTTCTGCCGTTTTTATGGCAATTTCAAAAGCATTCACCGTTTCTTGGTCTGCCGTGGAATTCTCCTTGTATATCGAACATTCTTCCAACAATCCGGCTATATCTTTTGATATGCCAACCACTGACGCACATTCTTCCACAGCCTGTTTCAAAGCATTATAAGCGGCATAACGTTCATCCAACGTGGCAACCGGCATTTCAATAGCCTGTTTCAAAACAGCCTGAAGCTTTTCCGGCAAATAAGCCTCATCTATAGCCTGAGCTTCTGTTAATTTAGCATCATATAGCCCCTGTATCTCCTGAGCCCCATCGTTGACTAAAGTCAAACGGAAATTATCAAAGAACAACTGTAAACGAGCCTCTGACTTATGTACATTTACTCCAATCCGCACCTTGCCGTCCACAACAAGCACATTACCAGCCCCAACCCGGTTCCTCTCTTTATCAGCCGCCCAATCTACTACAGCCTGTTCTACCGAACCTCCATGATTCCAATTCATTTTAGCCGTAGCCCTTGCCTCCGAACTCTGAATATAAAGGTCTGTCTTATCCCCAATCGTTGCATGTTCCTGCACAGATACACGATAAAGTCCATTTGGCGCATCAATCTCTTGATAAAAGTCCAAAGTAGGTGCCCAATGTGCATTGAACCCAAAGAATGGCATGCCATGGCTCATATCAGGTTCCTCCCCACAAGTCCAACCGTCCACCGTATTATCCTCAAATCCAGGATTCACCACCATCAACGGAGTAACATCCAAATTGGCGACTTCATCAGTAAAGCCGTTTCCTTTTTTATAAAACGCCTTACAGGATGCCAACAGTTCATTTCCGGCAATAGCCCAGACTTCTTTCTCTTTTGATGCAAAAGCCTTATCGGAAGCAGCGTCAATGGCCGATTGCAATTCATTTTTAGCAGTTTCTTCTGTCACAATCATGTTTTTCAAAGACTCTGCATATCCTTTAGTATTCAAGTAATTGGATGCAAAATCTGCCTTCGCCAGATTCACCTCAGCTATCAAGTTGTCTATTTCGGCTATGGCTGCAGCAAACTCCTCTGAAGTGGTACAAGATTCCTCCTTTACTGCGCCCAACTCCTCCAAGTAAGCTGTAGGCACCTGCCCTTCAAGGTTCTTTACCAAAATATGTGCCTCTTCCACTTTCTCCTTCAAGGCATCTGCCATGGCACCCATATCCTCTCCCAAATATTCTACCTTGACACGGGAAATAGCCAACCAGTTGTTACCATTGTTTTCACTAGCACGCAAACCGACTCGCAACGTACCGTCGGCCACCGTACCGACTACGGAAACTTCTCCCCACACATTGGTGGATACGGCTTCCTGACCACTATTGGCAAACAGGTACAGACCTTCGGCACAAACATCTCCACCGCCTTGGGCACGCCCCATGGCTACTGCTGTCACTTTGTAACTTCCGGCAGGTAGTCCTTTTATTTCCTGCCATATCAAATCGGCATTCTTAGTGGGCACATTGCTATCCGTCCAATATTCTATCCCCATACCGGCATACGCTTCACTGTTTATCGCAGAATTATTCACATTATAACCTGCAGACCGATTTAAAGGATCCTTTTTCCATCCATAACTTTCCATACACGAGGCATTGGACATCGCCCCCGACATATCCATGGGATTGCCTGCATTTACGGCATCCACTATGGATTGGTCTGCCAAAATACTTACGGCCGAAAGGACAATATGATTGTTATCACTCCCTCTCTCTCCTGTTTTTATCCCTAAAGAAAGAAGACCGTCCTCTCCGACAATTACCTCTTTCAATTCATACTTTGTCATGGTATAACCTGTTGTAATATCTGCTGCATTCTCATTGGCAAACACTTGCATACCATCCTTCAATGTATGGTCACCCAAATTCTGGCATTCCGCCCACATGACCACGGTATATTTTCCCTGTGGAAGTTTGGCATCCTGATATATGATTTTCGTATTGGCTTCATAATGATAACTAGCATCCTTCCAACGTTCCACGCCATTGGGACATGGGCATTCCCCTAGGATTACATCTTTATTGTTAGGATCATTGGGTATCGCATAAATCCGGAAATTTCCACCAGTTACGCCTGTCTTCCATCCCATCTGCCCATCATACATTCCCGTACTCAGTGTAGACATCTTGGCATTCCGCATCACCCAACCGGACAAATCCACTTGTCCGTCTTCTGCTCCAATCTGCAACCCGCCCATCGCATACTCATAAACACTCTTGTCCGTCACAATCCTTTTAGCTCCGTAAACCTGTTGGGAAGCCAAAGATGCCGCACTCATCAGCGCTGCTGTGAATAGTAATTTTTTGTTCATTTCTACATTTTTAATGAATTAAACTTAGGTTAATATCACTTTTTCATTTGTTTTTATACGGCTTACGAACATACACCACCAAGAAGCACAATGGAATCTTTGTTTTTAATTCTTTTAACCCTTATCGTCTAGTACATTAACATTCCACGCCATCTATCAATCGCAAAAAACCGTTCATAAAACACAATAAAACAAAGATTTGTTTGGAGAAATGGACAAAAAGCCTTATTTTGCAGAAATTTTCAGTCAGCCAACTTGTCGGGAAAAAGGGCTGACTCACGAAAACAAGGAAGCGTATGGCATTAAAAAAATTCTTTGCGTGCTGTTTTTGCTTAGTATGTGGAATAACAACTGTTCCGGCTCAAAAGCAACTGACCGGAAAAGCCAGTTATTATTCCGACAAGCTACATGGAAGAAAAATGAGCAACGGCGAAAGATACCACCGCGACAGCATGACCTGCGCACACAAGAAGTACCCTTTCGGTACCCTGCTGAAAGTACGTAACCCCCTAAATGGGAAAGAAGTGGTGGTGAGAGTAACCGACCGCGGCCCTTTCTCGAAACGTTATGTCATCGACCTGTCCAAGGCGGCAGCACGTGAGTTAGGATTCATCCGGAAAGGATTTTGCCAAGTGGAAATCACGCGGATACACCCCAACCGCATCCCGTTCAGGCCGGAAGATGCCGAAGAGATTCCGGAACTGCACTTGGAATACCAAGATATAGTGACCTACCCTGTACCGGCATGGCGACAGGAAATATTAGATGAAAAAAAGCCACAACCGACAAAAATCAAGAAACTTAAAATCGACAAGAAATAGAATTCAATTTGTAAACACAAAATGGAAAAGAAACTCAGAAAAGAGTCTGTTTGCGTACAGGCCGGATGGACACCCAAGAAAGGCGAACCGCGCGTTTTGCCTATTTATCAAAGTACTACTTTTAAATATGACAACAGCGAACAGATGGCTCGTTTGTTCGACTTGGAAGACACGGGATATTTCTATACCCGGTTGCAAAACCCCACAAACGATGCCGTGGCTGCCAAGATTGCCGAACTGGAAGGAGGCGTAGGTGCCATGCTGACATCTTCAGGACAAGCGGCCAACTTCTATGCCGTATTCAACATCTGTCAGGCAGGCGACCATTTCGTCACTTCCAATACTATTTATGGAGGAACATACAACCTGTTCGGAGTCACCATGAAAAAGTTAGGCATCGAATGCACATTCGTCGACCCGGAATGGGACGATGAACGCATCGAAGCCGCCTTCCGTCCGAACACCAAATGTTTCTTCGGCGAAACCATCTCCAACCCGGGCGGCCACGTGTTCGACATAGAACGCTTTGCCCGCATGGCCCACAAACACGGTGTACCCTTGATTGTGGACAACACGTTTGCCACGCCCATCAACTGCCGCCCGTTTGAATGGGGGGCAGACATCGTGACCCATTCCACCACCAAATACATGGACGGGCACGCCACATCGGTAGGCGGTGCCATCGTGGACAGCGGTAACTTCGATTGGAATGCCCATGCCGACAAGTTCCCGGGACTTTGCCAACCGGACGAAAGCTACCACGGGTTGACATACGCCGACGCTTTCGGCAAGATGGCTTACATCACCAAAGCCACGGCGCAACTCATGCGAGACTTAGGTTCCATCCAAAGCCCCCAAAACGCATTCTTGCTCAATCTCGGCCTTGAAACCCTGCATCTGCGTATGCGGCAGCACTGCGCCAACGCACAAGCCGTAGCAGAGTACCTGGAGCAAAACGAACGTGTGGCTTGGGTGAACTACTGCGGACTGAAAAGCAACAAATATTATGAGTTAGGACAAAAATACTTGCCGAACGGGTCTTGCGGTGTCATCGCATTCGGCCTGAAAGGCACAAAAGAAGATGCCATCCGGTTCATGGACAGCTTGAAGATGATTTGCATCGTGACGCATGTGGCCGACGCCCGCACATGCGTATTGCATCCGGCCAGCCATACGCACCGCCAGCTCTCCGACGAACAGTTGCGCGAAGCCGGAGTGGCACCTGACCTGATTCGCCTGTCAGTCGGTATAGAAAATGTAGAAGACATCATTGAAGACATCCAACAGGCGTTGGACGCATCGAAATAAGTGCCGGTAACCGTGGCTTCGGTTTCCACCACGCCCCACGGCCATCCCCTATTATGCCCAACCTCCCCCGGAAAACGCTGACAAATACGTTTCCGGGGGAGGCTGTTTTCAACGGACACGGTTTCTCAATGCCCCGATTTACCACCCAACTTCTTCCGCAAGATTTCGCGCACCTCGTCAGCCGGAGCCCCGACGGCCAACAGGGTACCGTCGCTGTCGACAAGGAAAGTGCCTCCACCGGAGTTTCCTATACCGTGTAAAGCCCATACATTATTGGCATCTTCTACCTCGGCATAACAAGCCCAAGGGTAGCCGTCCTTACTCACCGCCTGCTCCATGTCGCTCCGGCACTTCTCGCGGGCTATGCCCACCACCGTGAAGCCTTTGTCCTTGAACTCCTCATAAACGGGAATCATGGATTTGGAATTCGTGCGGCACGGGCCGCACCACGAAGCCCACAAGTCCACCAAGGCTATCTTGCCGCGTATCAGTCCGGACATACGCAAAGGACGACCGTCGCTACCCGTAATCTCATAATCGGGATAAGGCTGCCCTTCGGCCAATGTCCGGGATTGGCGCAAAGCGTCCACAACGGCATGGTAAGGATGTCCCGGCAAATAACCGGCATAGACGGAATCATAAACCGCCCACAACGCTTGTTTCAGACTGTCCGGATGATCGGTATCATCCAACTCGAAACGCAAAAAAGACAAGCCGGATACCGAAGGCTTGCGCGCCGCCTCGCGGAGCCGCCACGACTTTTCTTCGGCACGGCAGGTAGCAAGGCAGTCCTGCAAAGCCATCATCCGGGGCGAATAAAGCCTGCGGGACTTTTCCAAACTGTCCCGTTGCTTATAAATTTTGTTCGCCTCTTCCTGCGTCTCCGCCGTCCTCAGGCGTTCATACAAGTCCTTGCCTGCCGGAGTGAAATAATCATCCTCACTTTCAAGGGTATCCACACGGGCGTTGTACAGTTCGTACTTGGGACTGAATATGCTTTCGGCGCGTTGGTCCACATCCTGCATCAGCCGGTTCTCCGTCCCGTCGGTCTCCACTTTCGGTCTTCCCTCTTCCGGAATGGTAATATGCAGGGTGGCATCCTCACTCAAGAACTTTGCCCAGTAAAAAAGCCCTTCCATCCAGTCGTGCCACAAATAAAGTTGCCAAGCCTCTATACAGTCAGTATACAAATCATATTCAAACTTCCCGTTATGCACCGGGATGGAAATGAAAGGCTTCACCCGCGCATCCAACCCGTAACGGTGCAACACGAGGCGGCTCGCCTCCGTCGTTTTTTCCACCGTCCCCGTCAGGCGGCAATGCAGCTTGCCCTCACGCTCCTCCTTCAGGTTCACGCCCTTGATGAACCAACCGTCTTTCCCTCCTTCCATGAAGTCGAACGAAGTATCACGGCCATCCAACGGCGGAAAGACCAGACGGAAACTCACATTACCGGAATCGGGCATATACACGTGCTGCCCCAACGCCAGTCCCTCGCAACGCCGCAAGGGATAGTCTCGCCCCGTCACAGCACCGTGCAAATGCAGGACTGAATCCAGTTGCATCCAATACTGCTTACGGTTGTAAGCCTCCATATACAAGGTCGTAGCTTTCGGTGTGCACTCCACGCGGCTGATTTCCACCGTCGTTGTGTTACGGTCGCCCACTGCGGGGTTCTTCACATCGCAAACTTGCACTTCCTGCGCCCTCAGCAGCCCTCCGCCGCACAAGAGGACAATCGCCAACAATAGATAATTCAAATAATGTCCCATCGTATCACAGTTATAATAAAATCTTTCCATCAATGTTCCAACTGTTGCTTCAAGTTCTCCAAATGCAAACGGAACTGCTCTTCCGACGCATAGCGCAAACCGCTCCGCACCACATTCCCCATGCGGTCGAGCGTCTCGTAATGCGGAATCCCCAAGAAATTGAACAGCTCCATCAGACGGTTGAAGTCGTCGCGACTCACCTGCACCACGTCTTCCCCGGACAGGTGTTCGTCCACATACTTCCGGTAGTTCTCTTCCGGGCCTTCCCCTTCGGTGCTGATAAACAGGAAATCCACATCGGGATGGTTGCGCAAGGCCTCGCGCATCGGCTTGGAACGCTCGATGCCCGAACGGCAAGGACCACAAAACATCCCCCAAAAGTCTATCAGGACATATTTGCCCCGGTACTTCTCCGTGAGGCGGCGCAACAGTTTCCCGCCTTCCGTATCGGGCAGGGCGTAAGTAAGCGTGTTGCGGCGACGTGCCTGTTCGAGCAACCGCCCGGCCTGGACACGCATCACCTCACGGTTCATATATGCCAAGCGGTTTTGGTAAATGCTGTCGTACATGGACGGCGCTTCACTATAATTGCGTTCCAAATCGGAAGACAAGGCACGCAGCACCACCAAACGTCCGAGTAGCGAAGGCTCGTCCGCCCCCAATATCGCAGTGTCCACGGCCATCATGACTGCATCCTCTTTGGCCACGCTGTCCGGTTCCATGGAACCAGTCAATACAGCAGGGCTGCGCATGACCGAGGAGAACTCATAACGGTTCAGGAATATATCCAAGTCACGAAGCACCCAAACGGACACATCGTTGCAAGGCATCTCGCGCAGGAAACGATAGTTGGCAGGGTCACGATACGGTGCCATTTTCTTATTTATTTCCTCTTGAGTCATCTTCCAATCGATGGAAAAATGTTGGTTCATCTCGTAATCGAACACTGCCATACCATGCGCCAACCGCGTCTGGCACTCCGCCAAGTGACACTCCCACGGCGTATAACCGAAACGCCAAGCCACGTAGTCCACCGCCCGTAACCGCTCGCGCATCCGCCTCATGGCGTTTTCCGTGAAATCTTTAAAACCGAGCGAATCCGAAACAGCGGAAAACTCGTCATACGGGTAAGCACAAAGCTCCGAAACCCCGTGCTCCAAAGAACGCTTCCGCCCAAACGGGCCGGAAGGCGCAGAAGCGCAGGACACCGAACCATTCGCCTGAATGACCATCTCCGTGGTCTGCCCCGGCACGGCATAGAAGTTCAACCACTCGCGGAAATCCTTGCCTTCTATCGACAGTGCGCCCTCCACGGGATACCAAGCCCAAAAACGGAACTCGAACGTGCCGTCCTCACGGATATCCACCACGAGGGGAACGCGCTCGCCGGTGGTCGGCTCACAACGGTCATACAACATGGTGGAATAGCCTTGGCTGCGCGAATACCCCTCGATGCGGCCACGGACACAGGCCGTGTCCGCCGTGAAAAACTGCCGCTCCAACTCGGGTGTCATCACGAACGGATCCCGTTCCTCGGGCACCTGCGGGGCCTTCCCCTCTTCGTGCACGCCGTAGATATTAAACGCCCCTCGCATATTCCCCTCGATAAAATCAAAGAAACGGGTTTTCCGGGGCATAGGCTCAAACAGCACCTTGAATTCGCCTTCACCGCTTGGAGGAGTCACATAATGTTCCCCCAGCACAATGCCCTCGCCCCTCAAGGCTTTATACTTCCGATTGTCATCTCCCAGAAGCCAGGAATCCTTGGACATTTGAATCCACCAACCCGGCTTGTACCGCTCGTGGAAACTGATAATCGTAGCAGTGTCGGCAAACTCCACCTTCGTAATACGGATAGTGGAAGTGGTACTGCCCACCCAAGCCGGACGGGAGAATGTCCGCGCTTTCCGCGCTGTCGCCTCCGGGGAAGCGCAGCACAGCACGGCCAAAAGCAGCCATGCCCATAACGTTGCCTTATGTGTTGTTTTCATTTCGGTATTCATCGTTTAAGTGTTTCCTTTTTACGCCTTTACCTTACCACGACTTTCTTCGTCACCAAATTACGCCCGTCGGCCGACAGCACTTGGACGATATAGAAACCGGGAGACAAGGGAGCCTCTACTGCTGACGCCCCACACGGAAAGTCCGCCACACAGACACCGGAGAGCGCAGCGACACGTACCTCTACCGCCACGGGCGATGGCTCCACGCGCAACGTGCGTCCGGACACCGACACGACAGGTACGGACGCGTCCATCACCACTTCGCCTATCCCCGTCTCGTCCGGAAGGTTGGCCGACCCGTAACGGTTCGTATTGCCGAACTTTACCTGATAGGGCCACTGTTCGTCGTTCGCGTCGTTGTCGTCCCACACTTGCCGCCAATATTTCTTCGGGCCTCCGCTCACCACAAAGTAAAGCCGTTTGCAGTCCACCGGACAATCGAAGAATATCGTATCCTTCGGGGTGCCGTACACAGACTTTCCCATGTCGCCATACACCCGACTACCATCTTTAAGCAACGCTACAAAGCCATAACGCCATTCCGCGTATGTCGCATTCTTCACACGATAGCCCTCTTGACGGTTCAGGCCTTCGAAACAAACGGAAACCGTGGAACCGACCCTTTTCGGCAAATTCAGACGGATGATGTTATGCCCCGTATTCTCAGGAGCCGCAGAAGGACTGATGCGCCAATAATTGTCGGCCACCTGAAGCATGGCAGGCAAGGGACGGCTGTCCACTTTGGCTGCCCCGTACTCTTCCAAAGCCGGGATGTCCCAAGTGGCAAAACGGGCTGCACAGTCGTACATTTCGTCATTGAACTCGCTGTCCGTGATTCCCGTGAGGCGCATATAAGCCTCAACGGCATCTTCCGGGTTTCGGCTCTGGTTCCAAAGCCGCCCCATGAAGTCCATCCCGTGCTTGTAACACCAGTAATCCTGTATGAAATAGTTGTTGTAACGCGGCGATTCGTGCAGGATATGCTTGTGCACGTTTTGCAGATAACCGTTGAACCACTCATTGTTGAACTGGTCGGCCGGCATGATTTTATAGGCCTGCCATTGTGCGCACTGCTCCCAAAATGCACATCCCTTACCCCCTCCGGGTTCATACATCCAGCCGTTCCGGTCGCCGTTGTCGCAATGCACTTGGTATTGGAAACAGTGGCCTATCTCGTGGTAAAGCGTCTGCCAGTTGCGCGACGGGGCAGCCCAAGGCGTAAGGGTGAGCAAACCGATCAGGTCGTCCACGCCCGAACCGGAAGCTTCCCATCCTTCAGGTTCATAACGCAGGCGGATGACCATCTTATAAGTGTCGGTCTTCGACCTGCCACGACGGATGAACTTCAGCGAATCGGTATAAAAATCGAAAGCGATTTCGGCATTCCTCAGTACCTCGTCTATGTCTATCGTATGGTTGCCGCACGTAAACACGGAAGGGTTCTCACCGTAACCTTTTTCCCAAAACAGTATCCAATTCTTCGACTGGCGCGTACGCCCGATATAATAAGCATTGTCTGGGTCGTTGACATCTCCCATCAACCACTGGGCCGTATAGACTTTCTTGTCTACCGTCTGCGTGACATCCTGCAAAGCCTGTGCGGCCGAGCGGATTTGTTCCTCGGTCTGTTCCGTATTCTCCCAAACCTCCTGTGCAGCTTGGATGGCCGTCTCCATCTTTCCCCGCTTTTCCTCGTCTTCTTCATACCAGTCCTTCACTTGTCCGGCATAGCGGAGCACGTCGGCCAAGACATCATAGACGGCCGCCGAGGTCTCGATGGCCGTCACGGCTTCGTCCAAGGCGGCTTTCGCTTCCGCCATGGCTTTTTCATCCGGATTCTCCGCCGCCGCGGCTTTTTCGGCTGCTTCTATGGCTGCTTCCACCGCCTGGCGAACCGCAGACTGGATATGTTTCGCCTGCAATTCCTCACGGACATCATCGGCATAACGCGACAAATAAGCCGCATAATCTTCCGAGGTGTTCCCGCCGAGATAATACAGGCAGACGTTGTCGAGGCAAATCCAGTTGCCCGTGGCGTTTTCAGCCTTGAACCCGATGGTGACTTGCCCGTCCACCACCGTAAAATAGAGGTCTTTGTAGACCTTCATCGTATCCACCGGCATGTCATAAATCCCGGCATATAAGGTAACGCCCGTTTGCTTCTCTCCGGCATTCACCGTGCTGTTCGCGCCGTTCTGCTGGATATTGCCCACGGCGGCACGCAGGCGGTACTTCCCGTCGGGAATGCCTTCCAACGTCTGCCGGATACCAACATCCGGCACTCTGGACCCGATGTTCACCCAACGCTCCAAATAAGTAGTACCGGATTTGCCCGGAAAACTCGTGTTGGTCTGCGTGAGCATCCCATCGTTTTCCCAACCGGTCGTACCGTCCTCGAAATTGGGATTCACGATGCGCGAAGTCATGGTCAGTGGATGCTCCGGCGATGCGTTTTTATATTGGTAAGTCTGCGTAGCCTCCGTCAATCGTTGTGTCAAGGCCAAAATATCCGTAACTGCGACATGCTCGTCTTCATAGACCGTCTGCGCTTCGTCTATCGCAGCTTTCAATTCTTCGGCATACACACCCGAGCCGTCGCCGTAAGCTGCCCGCGCCGCCGAAAGGGCAGTTTCCAAACCGCCCTTGTCCATGTCGTCGCAGAGCAATTTCACGTAGTCCACCAAAATCTTGGCATGGTTGGCCGACCCTACCCCCTCGTTGGCCGCAAAACCGATGCGTATCTTTCCGGTGGTTTGTGCCGTAAGCGTAAAAATGAGCTCGTCCGTTTTCCACGACTTCACGGGGAAATTTTTCACGTCGGAAACCGTAGCGGTTCCGTTATCCGGCAGCCAGGCCAACAGGCTGTTTCCGGCACCGGACGTACCCACGTTATAATAAGCCGAAGACAAACGGTAAGTTCCTTTAGGAAGGGTCACACTTTGGGAATACACAAGCTGCATGCCCCAACCCGTAGTCAATCCGAGCGCACCGCCTTCCGAGCCTTCGTACCCTGAAGCCGGCAGCGCGGAACTGTTGTTGAACGTCACCTCCGGATTATAAGCAAACGTGCCGGCCACGGTATAAGTGGCCGTGGTTTCGTTCGTCCAACCGTAAACTTCGTTTATGACGTCCCCGGAAACATTGCCCGTTTGCCGGGCATCGTAGTTGAATTTCGTATCAAAACCGTGGTTTTCCAAGAAGTAATCGGATATATCCACTTGCGCCCAACCGTGCAGACTCGACGCAAGACACAAACACATGAATAAGTTTCTTTTCATATTATTAGGTATAATGTTTAGTCCCGTAAAGGGACATATTTTAAGCTAATAGCACAAAATCTCAAAAGAAAAAGTTATATCTTAAACGACTCTCAGGCAAATGAAAAATCATTCTCAGGCAATTGATTTTTCGTTCGCCTGAGAATGATTTTCCGTTCTCAGGCGAATGATTTCAGACACGTAAGAAGCTGATAAACAGAAATATCAAGAAATACAAATTCTTTACAACAACACATTTCCTCTTACGCCCTTTCCTATGTGCAGGAAAACCGGACGACAAAAATATCCCTCACGTACAAATTAAAAGAGCAGGCATGAAAAAAGCCGCCCGGAGTTCCGGACGGCTTTTTCTCTTATAGCAAATTAAATTATTCGGCGCTTGCAGGTGTTTCTGTCGCAGTTTCTGCTGCCGGTGCTTCGGCCGCAGGAGCCTCTTCAGCCTTGGCCGCAGACTTCTTGGAACGGCGCGTACGTGTCTTCTTCGTAGCTTGCTTAGCCATGTTCTCATCATAGTCCACCAATTCGATGAAACACATCGCTGCGTTGTCACCCTGACGGAAACCGGTCTTGATGATACGGGTATAACCACCCGGACGGTCAGCCACTTTCACAGAGATTTCCTTGAACAACTCTGTTACGGCATACTTGTTCTGCAAATAGCTGAAAACGACACGACGAGAATTAGTAGTATCGTCCTTAGACTTTGTAATCAACGGCTCCACGTATTTCTTCAAAGCCTTGGCCTTTGCAAGAGTCGTAGTGATTCTTTTGTGCATGATCAGAGAGATGGCCATATTGGCTAACATCGCTTGTCTGTGGGATGCAGTACGACTCAAATGATTGAATTTTTTATTATGTCTCATTGTTTATTAATCTTTATCTAATTTATACTTAGAAATATCAGTTCCAAACGACAGATTCAGACTCTCTAGCAAATCATCAAGCTCAGTGAGCGATTTCTTACCGAAGTTTCTGAACTTCAACAAGTCGG
>OGRE01001365.1_pt1 | contig 21386 bp, 18 predicted proteins | sample 1553421 | NCBI WGS metagenome assembly OGRE01 (sample SAMEA2580076, study PRJEB22360) | human gut metagenome | biome: human gut; feature: human-associated habitat; material: faeces | place: Denmark | collected 2008/2010 | reverse complement strand
CAAATATACTAAGAAAAACTATGAAACTCATCATCATATCCATTATCCTCATCGGGCTCGCCGTAGTTCTGCTCGCCTTGCGACTGATCGTCAAGGAAGACAAGAGCCCCCAGAGTTCACATATAGAGGACAATAAAGCTCTTAAGAAGAGAGGAATAGGATGTGCCAACAAGCAGATGGCTGAGCTAGCTTCAAGACAAAATCTAGCCGACCGCCTAGGCGATGACCCGCAATAATTCTTCCTTCTATCACACACGTCAATCAACACAATAACTCATATGAATCAGAAATCAATCCTCTTACTCTCCCTACTCGTCGCATCGCTTCTACTCGGTAGCTGCAATCAAAAGCAGAATGATCAAGCCACGACCTCAGACAGCTTGACAGCAGTTACCGCAGATCCTACGCACCAGCTCAAGATAGGCGTCGTATCTCTCGACTCGCTCTACAAAAACTACGAGTACTACACCCAGGCAAACAAGCAGTTAGAGGCTCAGCTCAAACGCAATCAGCAGACTCTAGCCAACAAGGCGCAGAAAGCTCAGCAAGCTTATGCTAGTTATATGGAGAAGGCACAGAAAGGCCTCTTTACCACTCAAGCACAGGTCGATGCCGAGGAGAAGCGCATCACCACCATGCAGCAGGAGGGCGCTCAGCTGGAGCAGCGCTATGCCGAAGAGGCGATGAAAGCTCAGGCAGATGCTCAGAAAGCCCTTCACGATGAAGTGGTCGCCCAGCTCAAAGCCTTCAACGCTGACAAGAAGTATGACCTGATCCTCACTTCCGCAGGACTTGAAGGCGTGATGTACGCTGGCGAAGGCTTTGACATTACTCAAGAAGTCATTGACTATCTCAATGCTGCCCACAAGGCTAAGGCCGATGACGCCAAGAAGTCTAAGAAGTAACCCACACATCCCGTGTGCCGTAAACCACGCACACTCGCTAAATACTTACCAACTATGAAAATCGCTATACTCGGATACGGGCGCATGGGGCATATGATCGAAGAGGTCGCCACCCAGCGCGAACATCAGGTGGTCGCTCGTATAGATAAGGCCGACGCTGCCCTACTGGAGGATGGTTCCCTACGAGAGGCCGATGTCGCCATTGAGTTTTCCACCCCTGAGAGTGGCTATCAGCTTTGCCAGGCTGCCCTAAAAGCGGGACTTCCTGTGGTCACGGGCAGTACAGGCTGGAAAGAGCAATTAGAGAAGCTCAAGGCTGAGGTACAAAGCTCTGGCCGTGGAGGACTCTTTGCTGCGTCCAACTTTAGCCTCGGAATGAACCTGATGATGATCCTCAATGAGCAGCTCGCACAGCTCATGGCTCCCTATCCCGAGTACACGCCACGCATTCAGGAGACGCATCACATACACAAGCTTGATGCGCCTAGTGGTACTGCCATCACACTTGCCGAGGGGCTCATTGAGCAGACCCCATCGCTACACGACTGGCATCTGGGGGTTGAGACGCATGACGGCTCTCTCGGCATCGAGGCAATCCGTGAGGGCGAGGTGCCTGGCATCCACACCGTCATCTACCACTCCGACATTGACGAGATAACGCTGCGCCACGAGGCTTATAGCCGTCGGGGCTTTGCGCTAGGAGCCACCCTCGCCGCTGAGTATCTCCTACAGCACCCCGTAGGCGTTTGGTCTATGCGTGACCTCATCCTACACAAATAGCCGTACCCACACACTTCCCTTCACGCTATGAAAATCAAGCTTCACTGGCAAGACAAGACCCTCTTTCAGAAGATTGTAGCGATCGTCATACCGATCCTCTACCTCCTCTTCTGTCTCCTCTGGGCAGGTCCCTTTTGGTTGATCTTCCTTCCCTTTATCCTGGACTATTACTTTACCAAGCTCATCAATTGGTCTTGGTATCGCAACATCAAGAACAAGACACTGAGAGGTTTCGTCTCGCTACTGGCAGACCTCCTCTGGGCGGTCATCGGCGTGCATCTGCTCAGCATCTTCTTCATCCAGAACTTCGCCATCCCCACCTCTTCACTGGAGAAGACGCTCCTTGTGGGTGACTACCTCTTTGTGGACAAAGTAACCTACGGACCTCGTATGCCGATGACTCCGCTGCAGGTGCCACTAACGCAAAACCGCTTCCTCGGTCGTGAGTCTTACCTCAGCAAGCCGCAACTATCCTACAAGCGACTCAAAGGCATCCGAAAGGTACAGCGTGGCGACCTTGTCGTCTTCAACTTCCCCACGGGCGACACCGTCACGACCAAGGTGACTAACCCCGACTACTACTACCTCAAGCAGATGTATGGCGGACGGGCTGCCCTGGAGGCTCAGCCTGAGGTCTTTGGCAAGATCGTCTACCGCCCCGTGGATCGTCGTGACCACTATGTGAAGCGCTGTGTGGGACTACCGGGCGACCTTATCGAGATACGCAACAACGACATCTATATAGACGGCAAACTACAAGCGCGACCCGAGCAGATGCAACTCAACTACTGGGTCTGCACCCGTGGAGGACGCTTCTCCGCTGAGGAGCTTAAGCATCTAGGCATTAGCCTCGACGACCAACATGTGGTCTCCGCATCACAGCTCACGACAGCCGATCTAGAGGAGATGGGCTTAGCCGGTGTCGACCCCAGCGATCTGCAGGCACTCTACTTGCTGCCTCTTACGGAGACCATGCGTCAGCAACTAGCCAGTGATAGCCGTGTCGCTAAGATCGTTGTGTCGCAAGACCCCAATACCGACCTCTACCCCGTAGGTTATAACCTCGGCTGGACCCGTGATAACTATGGTCCGCTACAGATACCGCGTAAGGGACTTACCATCGAGCTGACGCCCGACGCCTTAGCACTCTACAGCAGGTGTATACACAACTACGAGGGGCATGCCCTCGAGCAGCGTCCTGACGGCACTATCCTCATTGACGGGCAGCCCGCCACGCACTACACCTTTGAGATGGACTACTACTATATGATGGGTGACAACCGCCACAACTCGGCCGATAGTCGCTACTGGGGCTTCGTTCCCGAGGATCATATCGTAGGTCGCCCTGCGCTCCTCTGGCTCTCACTAGACAAAGATCTAGGTCTCTGGGGCGGCAAGATACGCTGGAGACGTATGATGCACACGATACATGGTCAGCCACTTTGACATAGCGACGAAGAGACGAGCCACCTGGCTACGCTGGGTACTTCCGACGGTCATAGTAGGACTCATTATCGTCGGACGGCTCTTCTTCTTTGTCTATCGCCAGCCAACGCCCAATGGTAGCAGCTACCACCTGATGAGCCGCATCGCACAGCCGCATCGAGGCGACAAAGTGCTCCTCACGCTCACATCCGATAGCTTGGCGGGGAGCAAACTGATGCTACGAGTCGTGGGCGAACCGAGCGACACCCTGCGCTTTACCGAGGGCAAGCTCCTGGTTCTGGGCAAGCGTGGTCGGCAAACCTTTATCATGCCACTCCCCCAGCCTTTACAGCGAAGCACTTACGAAGTGGTCTTGGCAGCCGATGAGTACTGGCTATTAGCCAAGCCTCCGCTCACGGCTGAGACAATAGACTCGCGTCACCTCGGACCGATCCACCGCTCAGAGATCTCAGCAACAGTCATATGGTAGTGCTCCCCACAGCATACGCTCCCTCGGTCGCCTATATGAGCTACCTGCTGGACAGCTCCACACGTATTGAGGCGCACGAGTACTATCAGAAGCAGACCTACCGCAATCGCTGCGCCATCGTAGGTGCCGAGGGCGTGATGAAGCTCTCTATCCCCGTCCTCGCGGGCTCCTCACAGCAGTGTCCTATCCAGTCGGTGCAGATCGCTGAGCATGACAACTGGCGGCACAAGCACTGGTACACCATAGAAACCTGCTACGGGGCGTCACCTTACTACGAATACTATGCTCCCGACCTAGCACCACTTTACCTCGACAAGGAGCGCCGATCCACATCGCTCTACCAGCACAATCAGTGGCTCATCATGCGCATCTGCCAGCTCATCCATCTGCCCTACCAGTGGCGAGAGACAGAGCAATATGTCGGTAGCTCTGCTGGCGTATGCTCACAGCTCCTGCCACCCATCTCCACCGCCAGCACAGTGACCGAAGAGGCTATCGTCTCCGTCCCGTACTACCAAGTCTTCGCAGGTTCACTCGGCTTCGTCGCCAATCTCAGCATCCTCGATTTGCTCTTCAATATGGGACCCGAGTCACTCCTCATCTTGCGACAGCTCCACGACCAGCTCTCAGGCAACTCCCTACGCTAGAGATTAGCGTAACTGTCGGCCACAGCTGCCGTCATAAAGACACCCACAATCAGGGCAAAGATTATAAGCCAAAAGAAAGAGATACATACCCCAGCGATAGCTAGACCTCGTGGCTTACGAAAGATGCCTATACCAGAAAAGATAGCACCCAAGATCCATACGATCCAGCCTAGCACTGGCACCCAGCCTACGAGGAGAGCTACAAGAGACAAGACAAAGCCAGCGGTACCTAGCGAGTTCTTCTGCGGACTCTGTACCACGTTCTGTACATAGACATTTGTTACTGGCTTGTCCTGTTGCTTTTCATTGCGGTTTTCATAGGGAGGAGGAGTATTTACTTCCATAGGAAACTAGTTGATAATGGTTTGCGGTACCAAAGATACGAAAAGTAAACAATAAAGAATCCCTCAATGAGGTAGCGTAGATTCAACTACTAGAGGCTCCTTACGTAGAGGCAAATGAAACACGCCCCAGCTCTAATCTTAGAGCTGGGGCGTGTTTCTATTTATAGCGTGAGGCTCATATGCCAGACGCTCTAGGCTAGTATGTCTTACTGCTTGTCAAAGGGTAGCGTAGCCACTCCTCCGTCAGCCATCTGTAGGCGGACATAGTAGCGAGACGATGCCAGTGCTGATACATCAATCGTGCTACAAGCCTCACCGCTCATGACGAGGAGCCCCTCTGTCGTATAGATCCAGTAGCTCTGACATGGGAGTGAGAGGTGTAGCTCGCTCGTAGCGACTGTCGGATAGAGATAGACAGGGCGCAGAGGCTCTAGGCTCTCCACGGCAGTGTCCTTTTGAGCTAGCAGACGAACCAGCTTAGACACACCACCTCTAGTCTGGATGAGGAGTGCAGCAGCACGGTCACGCTCTTGCTTCGTACTAAAGCCGACAGCGAGATCGCCACCCTTAGCGGGGAGCTTCATAGTAGAGAGCTTAAACTCCTCCATCAGCTTGCTCGGCTCGAGCGACACTGTAACCTCCTTGTCAGGATGATCTACAGAGACCTGTATCATCTGTGGTGAGCAGGGTACATTGGGCTTAAAGATGAAGTTGATCATCTCTGGATTAGCCTGGACCACTGGCAGGTCCGTACGACCAAAGGTTACATCATCTACCATAAAGGTGAGCGAAGTACTCGTACCACCCTTAGGACTGTACATCGTAAAGGCCACGTAGAAATAGTCATCGATCTGTACCCCATCTACCTTAGAGAGATCCACACAGTAGTCATACCATTTCTCTGACTCCATTTGTGGCACGAGCAGGAGCTTCGTAATGTCTAGGAACTGAGGCTTGACACCACCCGCACCATCAGGTGTTAGGATGTAAACGCCAAACTGCTCCTGACCATCTTTCGTTGGCAACTCATAGCGTAGACGGAAGGTCAGATACGCACTCTGAGCCTTAGCCTTAGAGAGTAGCGGAGAGATCAGCCATGCCTCCTGCTCACGCGCATCATCCTTGTCTAGAGAGTTGAAGAAGCTGATCTGAGCGCAAGTCTCCTCGACAGCTTGAGTACTCTTATTCTTCTGCTCCCAGCCCTTGAAGGGACGATCAGCAAGCGTCGCAAAGCTCTGCCACCCCTCGAGGTTAATGCCACGTGTGTGACGCTGACCATCAAAGTACTCCTTCAGGCTACCCTGCGCCTCCTTAGCATCCACGAGCTTCATCGCCTGAGCAATCGTTTTGATGCTCTGACGCTCCTCAGGAGCAGACTGCGTGAGTAGGATCTGGTTTAGCGTAGCCTCGGCAGAAGAGCCGTTGACCACCTTAAAGCGTGTAGGACGATGTGTGCCGACCTTGTAGGCACCACCCTCTAGGGTAGCCTTAGTCCAGTGACCACCACCATCAATTGTGTAGTGTAGCTCTAGACCATCCGTAGCGGGGAGGAGCTTCACATGGTCGATACCATTGACTAGTAGCTCATCGCTCTCCAGTCGGCCATCCTTACTGATAGAGACCTTACCAGCCTCTACCCATGAGCCACTGAGGTAGTAGTACCCCTTGTCAAAGCGGTGATACCCCTTCCAGTTGTCTCCCTTAAAGCGATTATCTAGAGGCTTATCCTCAGCAAAAGTCTCCATCCACTCAGCCGTCTCAGCCTTAGCCTCGCCAACGATCTCTACGACGAGAGGCTCCATGCAGGCTGTCGTCAGTGTTAGGGTCGCCTTGTAAGTACCAGCCTCTCGTGGAGCGAAGGTCACTTTTACCTTATTATTAAGGACCTTCTTCTGAGTTGGTGAATAGAAGAAGCTACTGGTGCTACTCTTGAAGTAACCACTCTCAGAGGCGGTCTGTACCTTGACCTCTTGGATTACGCCCGTCACGTCAAACTCTAGCTCCATCTCATCCGTCTCACCTATTGTGCAGACGAGAGTCTTATTAGGAGTCTTGTCTGAGAGCTTGACCATAGGAGGCGTAGCGGGGTCAATGATATAGCTATTGATGCGGATTGTAGCCCACCCATTCATACCATCGTACTGAACCGAGTAAGGCTTCGTCCCATAAGTTCCACTGATATAAGCACCAGGCTCAGTCGCTTGGATAGCGTAGGCGACCTCCGTGACCTTATTGCCCGCAGGCAGTTCGCTAGGCGTCAGGGTAAAGGTTCCTGACGGCGTCGTCACATTGGGCTGTACCTTACCTATGCTCATAGACTGTACGAGCATCGTACCCTGGATCGGCTCCGTTGTCTTGCCCTCACGATAAATGGCGTGTGGCAATACGGAGACAAAGCGATCCTGTGCGTGTAGCTTGGTCAGACGTAGCAGAGAGCAGTCGTCCACCTTGACGAGACTACCGGCTGAGACCTCTACCCCAAAGCGGAAGTAGCGAGCTCCTACGGGAACAACCGTTCTAAAGCGAAACTCATCCCACGCCTTGCGCCACTCAATATATCTATTACTTGCAATAAAGGCATCTTCAGGTGTCACAATAGGCTTGCGCTCTGCGTCCAACCACTGGCAGGCTAGGCGCACGCCATGATTCTCCGCAAAGGGCTCCTGCACTGAGTAGTGTATCACACCCTCAAGGACACTGCCTGGAGCCATAGAAAACTCCTTCGCATCAATGTCTATCTCCTGATAGAGCTGAGCGGTCTCAGTAGAGGATGTCTGATCTAGTCGGACAGCAAAGCCTGTACTGCTGTTGTACCCCTTAGTCTCCTTCATCGCATTCCCCTTGTAGCTCCATGAGGTAGGACGCTCAGCCTCATCAAAGTCATAAAAGAACTGGTCTACCAGTAACTCCTGATCCTCCTTAGGCTCTGGTTTACCAGGAGGAGGTGTCACACCGCCACTCGTGCCAGTACCTTGGAGCGGTATCTGCAGAATCGTCCCCGAGGCATTCACCTCGATAGAGGCTGTACGCACGCCCTCTGCTGTAGGGGTGAAGGTCACGGAGACTCCGCCTCCATGATTGTCAAAGGAAGCTCCCTTCGTAATTGTAAAGTCTCCCTTGTGCGCACCTGCCAGAGTGACCGTGGGCGTCTCAATTGCATTCTGTACGGTGATGCTGGTTGCTTTTTCCACAGAGGTCTTTCCGACAGCTACAGAGCCGAAGTCTAGGCTCTCAGGCATGGCGGATACTTTGATCTTAGCACTAGCACCTGTGGCTGAGGCTTTGAGCGGTATGTCAACCTTTGTCTTGCCAGCCACCACAGTGACAGACGCTGTTATGTCAGGATTGCCTCTCTTAGGCACAAACGTGACGCTCAGCTTACCACCCGTGGCGGTGAGCCCACCAGAGAGTGGCTTCAAGAGAAAGTCCTCCTTATTGATCCCCGTGAGGGTAGCCTCGGGCGTCCCTGTGAAGTTCTGGATAAAGATCTCTAGCTCCTTGGTAGCACCAACCTCGCCAGCAGCCACCTCAGAGAAGGTCAGCCCCTCTGCAGGATTGTAGCTGATTGTCACTTCTGTCGAGGCTGCCTTTAGCTCAATATTCTTCAGGTTGTAACCTGCGAAGTTGCCCTGCGAGCCTTCATTGACAAAGGCTATGAAGCCCACGCCCGTTAGCCCTGTAGGAATTGACACAGAGGTTGGTGTAAAGTCCTGCTTAGCATACTGATGCTCATAGAGCGTCTGAAGGGTCTCACCGCTCTTGTTGATGAGCAAAATACGAAATGGGGCATTACCCTTGACTAAAGCTACTTTTAGGTCAAAGGTCAAGCTCTTACCACCGATAGCATCTAGGGCTAGCGGACAGGTGACAAGGTAACTGCTGTAAGGAGCTTTGACCGAGATGCTTGATGCTGAGCAGGTAATCCACTGATCACTATATACCCCTGCCCACTTGACGGCACTATTGCTATATAGCGAGTGCCACGTCGTCTCTAGTGCAGCCTTGTAGCCACTCTGCAAGGAGAGAGCCGACTGCGGACTGTCCTCCGTGAGGACAGAAAAGTCGATACCCTCAGGAGGTGTACCGCTTTGTACACGGCTCGACCACGAGAGTGACACCAAGAGTGTCACAGCAAGTAGGAGCTTCGTAATCATCGTAGTGTGATGTTTCATAGGCTTTTGCTTGTTGTCAGTTACATATATATAAATTGATAGCGCAAAGATAATGCGATTTTCAACAAAACCACACGAGTAACCCATGTCTATGTTTTCCGACGAAGGACTACCCTCTAAAACTTGCAAAAGCCCAAAACAATCTGGGGGCTATCCCGAGGGAATCGAAAATATCCAGCAAGCAAACGAAAATCCCCCACGGAGGCGAGAAACAAAACTTCGAAAGAATGAAATGAAACTTCGGAAGAATGATTTCGAAGTTCCGAAGAATTTGTTCGTTCCTCCGTGGAGAATAGGCAATTCCTACCGAGGAATCTTGCGATTTCCTTGACAGTAGCGTAGATGAACTCATCCCGCGTAATGCGTCAACCCTGATGAAGCTCTAGTTTCTTACCTATGAAACTAGAGTTTCTTACCTATGAAACTAGAGTTTCTTACCTATGAAACTAGAGTTTCCGACCTGTGAAACTGGAGTTTCCGACCTGTGAAACTGGAGTTTCACCCGCATGAAACTACATCGGGCTCACGGGATCGGAGGCGTTAAGAGCGAAATTCCGTATCTTTGTGAGCGAATGAGTGGTGGGCGAGCTCGTCAGGAGCTTCGCATCACCCTCCTATGACACCTTATTTAGTTATGGATCTACATTACGAAGACATACGACGTGACTACGGTCGCAGGAGCCTCAGTCGTAAGGATCTGACGGACGATCCCTTTGACCTCGTCAGACTATGGCTGCAGGAAGCGGTGGACGATCCCAAGGTCCTAGAGCCTACGGCGGTACTGGTCTGCACCAGCACGCCCGACGGGCACCCTAGTTCGCGGACTGTACTGCTCAAGGAGCTTCTCGGCGAGGAGTTTATCTTCTACAGTAACTACGAGAGTCGCAAGGGTCAGCAGATGGCTGCCAACCCACACGTCAGCCTCACCTTCCTCTGGCACGAGCTGGAGCGACAGATACATGTCGAGGGCACGGTGCGGCACCTAGAGCCTGAGCTCAGTGATCAGTATTTCGCCACACGCCCCTACAAGAGCCGTGTCGGCGCTCGCATATCGCCTCAGAGCCACCCGATACCTGACCGCAACTATATCTATACGCACTTTGCCAAGGAGGCAGCTAAGTTTGCCCTACAGACTGTGCCTCGCCCCGACAACTGGGGAGGCTTTGCCGTATTGCCTAGTCGCATAGAGTTTTGGCAGGGTCGTCCTAGTCGTCTGCACGATCGCTTCCTCTATGAGCGTCAGGAAGATAATTCGTGGCTTATCAACCGTCTGGCACCTTAGTGCTTATGAACGCAACGAAACCTGTACTCCTAGCTATCGATACCGCCCTACAGGGGTGTAGTGTCGCTGTGACCGACAGCGAGCAGATCCTATATACTAAGGTATATCAAGAGACAGAAATATCTAATGCAGTGCTCATCGGGAGCTACACCCAGGAGGCTATCTCCTGGTGCCAAGAGCAGGGCTACCAGATAGCAGTCATAGCGACGACCGATGGGCCAGGCTCCTACACAGGGCTGCGCATAGGGGCTTCTCTGGCCAAGGGACTAGCCTTCGGGCGGAGCATTCCGCTCATTGCCGTCTCTACCCTGCAGCTCCTACTGGCAGGCTTGCCGAGCTTCGCTGGGGAGACTGTGGCTCTGCTCGACGCGGGGCATGGAAACGCTTATCAGCAGACTTTCGACGCTGAGGGCACACCTCGTGACAAAGCAACTTTTGTCACCATCTCATCAGAGTGGCACGCACCCGCTGAGAGCCGTATCGTCTATGTCGGTTCGCTGCCCGTAGAGGGTACGGCTGTCGCTCCGCCAACGGCCAAGACGCTCGCCACCGTGGCGCGCAGCTACTGGCTGAGGGAGCAATATGTCGACACCGCCTACTGGGAGCCAAACTATGTCAAGCCCTACAAGGCTGTCGTGGGACAAAACAAAGTCCTCGAGCGACTCAAACTATCTAAACAAGCATAAACCACAACTACGACCTAAATATGATCAAAGATATCATCGTACTTGCCAAGCAAGTCCCCGACACACGTAATGTCGGCAAAGATGCTATGAAGGCTGACGGCACTGTGAACCGTGCCGCCCTCGACGCTATCTTTAACCCCGAGGATCTAAACGCGCTCGAGCAGGCGCTCCGTATCAAGGAGCAGAACCCCGACTGCCGTGTCTCCGTACTCACCATGGGTCCTCCCCGTGCTGCTGAGATCATTCGCGAGGCACTCTACCGTGGAGCTGACCACGGTTACCTGTTGACCGATAGAGCTTTCGCTGGGGCTGATACGCTTGCCACGAGCTACGCTTTGGCATGCGCTATACGTCATATCTACAAGGGCGGACTGCCCGACCTCATCCTCGGTGGCCGTCAGGCTATCGATGGCGACACCGCTCAGGTGGGCCCGCAGGTGGGTGAGAAGCTCGGCATCAACGTGGTCACCTACTGCGAGCAGATCGATCAGATCGAGGGCGACCAGCTCACCATCACACGCCGTCTGGAGCATGGCGTGGAGACGGTACGTGCGCACAAGCCACTCCTGCTGACGGTCACGGGCAGCGCAGCACCCTGTCGCCTGCGTAATGCTAAGCGTGTACAGAAGTACAAGTACGCAGCCTCGGCTCTAGAGCTAGACGCACTGCCTGAGACCTGGCGCAAGCGTCTCGAGCGCAACCCCGAGGAACTGACGATCGACATCTTGACAGCTGAGAGCACCGGCGCAGACATCGCTCAGTGCGGTCTCTCGGGCTCTCCGACGAAGGTCAAGAGTATCGAGAGCGTCGTCTTTAAGGCTAAGGAGGTGATGCACCTCTCCAGCAGCGATGCCGACCTAGAGACTTTGATACAAACCCTATTAGCAAACCACACCATCGGCTGAAAGAGAGCCGCTTTTGCACACCCATATAATAAGACAGACTATGAACAATCTATTCGTATACCTAGAGATCGAAGATGGGAGCGTACACGACGTCAGCCTAGAGCTACTCACCAAGGGGCGCTCACTGGCCAACCAGCTGGGCGTGGCACTAGAGGCGATAGCTATCACCGACCGCGCTGAGGGGATCGCTGACACGGTCATGCCCTATGGAGTAGACAAGCTACACCTCTTCGTAGACCCTCGTCTGGAGCATTACCAGACGCTACCACACGCGAGCATCGTTATCAAGCTATTCCAGCAGGAGAAGCCACAGATCTGCCTCCTCGGTGCGACAACCATAGGCCGTGATCTGGGCCCCCGCGTCTCCTCGTCACTAGGCAGCGGACTCACCGCAGACTGTACCTCTCTAGAGATCGGCGACTATACAGACAAGGACAAGGAGTTCAAGGACCTCCTCTACCAGATCCGCCCAGCCTTCGGTGGTAACATCGTAGCAACGATTGTCAACCCTGAGCATCGTCCACAGATGGCTACGGTACGCCCAGGCGTGATGAAGAAGGAGATTTACAAGGCAGACCACAAGGGCGAGGTGATCAACCATTCGGTGGCTGACTTCGTCCGTGATGAGGACTTTGTCATCGAGATTATCGACCGCCACGTTGCCAAGAGCAAGATTAACCTAGGCGGAGCCCCCATCATCGTATCGGGTGGCTACGGTGTCGGTAGTGCTGAGAGCTTTGAGCTGCTTCACGAGCTGGCCGAGCTCCTAGGCGGAGAGGTAGGCGCTACGCGTGCAGCCGTCGATGCGGGCTTTACCGAGCATGAGCGACAGATAGGACAGACCGGCGTGACCGTACGTCCTAAGCTATACATCGCCTGCGGTATCAGCGGACAGATACAGCATGTGGCTGGTATGCAGGAGAGCTCGATGATCATCTCTATCAATACGGACCCCGACGCGCCGATCAATACGATCGCCGACTACGTCATCACGGGGCGTATCGAGGAGGTTATCCCCAAGCTCATCAAGTACTATAAGCAAAACTCTAAGTAAATCCCTCTAGACGACAGAATCATGGCTAATTTCTATACAGACAACCCACATATACAGTACCACCTCCAGCATCCACTCATGGAGCGCATTGCACGGCTTAAGGAGCGTGACTATGCCGATGCTGACCAGTATGACTATGCCCCCTCAGACTATGCCGATGCGCTGGATAGCTACCAGCGTGTACTAGAGATAGTCGGTGAGGTGTGTGGCGAGGTGATCGCACCCAATGCGGCCGAGGTTGACCTGACGGGACCAACGCTCCACGAGGGACGTGTCTCTTACGATCCGCTCACGGCACAAAACCTGGACACCGTACGACAGACCGGTCTCATGGGTATGTCTCTCCCCCGTCGCTACGGAGGACTCAACATGCCGATCACTCCTTATATTATGGCTGCCGACATGGTCTCACGTGCTGACGCTGGCTTTGAGAACCTATGGGGACTACAAGACTGCGCCGAGACGCTTTACGAATTTGGCTCTGAGGATCAGCGTGAGCGCTTCCTCCCCCGTGTTTGCGCTGGCGAGACGATGTCTATGGACTTGACCGAACCTGATGCGGGTAGTGACCTGCAGGCGGTCATGCTGAAGGCTACTTACAACGAGGCTGACCAGCAGTGGTACCTCAACGGCGTCAAGCGCTTTATCACCAATGGCGACTCAGACATTCACCTCGTACTGGCACGTAGTGAGGAAGGGACCAAGGATGCGCGTGGTCTCTCCATGTTTATCTATGATGCTAAGAAGGGGGGCGTGACCGTCCGTCGCATAGAGAACAAGATGGGTATCAAGGGTGTCCCCACCTGCGAGCTTGTCTTTAAGGATGCTCCGGCCGAGCTCTGTGGTGAGCGTCGTCTAGGACTCATTCGCTACGTCATGTCTCTGATGAATGGTGCCCGTCTAGGTATCATGGCGCAAGCTGTCGGTATCTCTGAGGCTGCCTATCGTGAGGCTAAGGCTTACGCTGCCGACCGTCATCAGTATGGCCACGCCATCGACAAGTTCCCCGCGGTCTATGAGATGCTTGCCCTGATACGTGCTAAGGCTGACGCAACCCGTGCGCATCTCTACGAGACGAGCCGCTTCGTGGATATGTACAAGGCTTACGACGACATAGCTCGTGAGCGTAAGCTGACCCCCGAGGAGCGCAAGGAGCAGAAGTATTACAGCCGTTTGGCTGACGCTTATACGCCCATTGGCAAAGGCATGAGCACCGAGCTAGCTAACCAAAACGTCTACGACTGCATCCAGATCTACGGTGGCTCAGGCTATATGAAGGACTACACCTGCGAGCGTCTCTATCGCGACGTGCGTATCACCAACATCTACGAGGGTACCACGCAGCTACAAGTCGTAGCAGCTATCCGCCACGTCACCACTGGCACATACTTCGCACGCCTAGAGGAGTACCAGCAGGTAGCTGTCTCGCCCGAGTGGCAGGAGACCAAGGAGCTACTAGCCACCTGGATAGAGCGTGCTAAGGAATGCACCGAGCTGGTCACCGAAGCTAAGGATCAGACCCTCCTCGACTACCACGCTCGTCGTCTCGTCGAGATGTGTGGACACTGTATCTTCGCACACCTGCTACTCATCGCAGCGCAGGAGCGTCCTGACCTCTACGAGCACTCCACACACGTATATATACAGTACGCCAGTGGGGAGATGGACAAGTGCGAGGGACAGATACGTCGCTTCGATCCCAAGCAGCTCCAGCACTACGCTGTGCAGACCTCTACGTCCGCCACTGAGGCGTAGCGAGCACAGACGAGTAACCCTTTGTAGGGACGCACGATCACGACTCCTGTAGGGACGCACGGTCTGTGCGTCCGTCCCCGTCAAAACCACAACGCTGTAACCTTTGACACAACGGACGCACCACCCCCTACAAATCGTTCCTCGTCCACTCCGATTCACTCCGATTCACTCCGATCTCTAACCTCTAATCTCTAATGTCCCCACTCCACTATGCAGCAATACCTTGACCTGATAGAGCGTGTCCTCACCGAGGGCAACGAACGCACAGACCGCACTGGCACAGGCACCGTCGGTGTCTTCGGACATCAGATGACCTTCGACCTAGCCGACGGCTTCCCCCTGCTCACCACCAAGAAGCTACACCTGCGCAGTATCATTCACGAGCTACTGTGGTTCCTCAAGGGCGATACCAACCTCCAGTACCTGCACGACAACAAAGTCTCTATCTGGGATGAGTGGGCCGACGAAACTGGCGACCTAGGCCCCATCTACGGGGCGCAGTGGAGACATTGGTTCGACCCACACACGGGGCAGACCATCGACCAGATGCAGCAAGCGCTCGACCTCATACGTCACCAGCCCGACAGCCGACGCATCGTCGTCTCAGCGTGGAACGTTGCCGACCTACCCCTCATGCACCTCTCCCCCTGTCACTGCCTCATGCAGTACTACGTCGTGGGGGACAAGCTCGACCTGCAGCTCTACCAGCGCAGTGCCGACATCTTCCTCGGGGTCCCCTTCAACATCGCCTCCTACGCCCTCCTCCTCATGATGACGGCGCAAGTCACGGGGCTACGTCCCGGACGCTTCATCCACACCCTCGGCGATGCACATCTATATAAGAACCATCTCGAGCAGGCACGCCTGCAGCTCACCCGCACGCCACGCCCGCTCCCCACGATGACCCTACGAGACCGCGGGCAGTCGCTCTTCGACTTCGTCTACGACGACTTCACCCTCACCGACTACAACCCCTACCCGCACATTCCTGCGCCCGTCTCCGTCTAGTTCCCGCCAAGCAAGACGGCTTCCCATTTCCCGATCTCTCTGATCTCCTCCGATTGCTCCGATCTCCTCTGATCTCTTTCTTCACCGCTTGTTAATTCAAAAGAAATAGTTATCTTTGCATCGGGTAGGATAGACTTTGCGGAGCCTATCACCTTATAAATAGACATTCACTAATAACCAACACAAATAACTATGACAAAAAAAATCTTACTAGCGCTCGCAGCGCTCGCAGCTCTCACACTGAGCTTCTCGTCCTGTCATAAGGACAACAAAGGCGATGACCCAAAGAAACCGACAGATGTTAAGCTCGTTGTCAAGCCTGAGTCTGTATCTGTAATGGTTGGCAAGACCGCAGCTCTAGAGATCAAGACGCATCCAGCTAACGCTGAGTACACTTGCATCTCTAAGGATCCCGCTATCGCAACTGTCGACAAGAAGGGCGTCATCACTGGTGTCGCTGAGGGTGAGACCACAGTCACAGTAACCGCAGGCACCGTTACCAAGGATGTAGCTGTTAAGGTTACTCCGCTTGTCGAGGTCAAGGATGATATGTACATCGGTCTTTACAATGATGGATTGGAGAAGTATATCCCAGCTATCTATATGCCTTACACGATGGCTGACCTAACTAAGTCTAAGCAGCAAGAGATCGTCAATGCTATGACCTCTAAGGGTTGGAAGTTCACTCACTACTCAAACGATGAGAATAGCGATGTAGCATTCCTATTCGTAGCTCCAGAGGACAAGTTTGACGATTGGAGAATGGTGGATTTCGCATATTACCACACACCTAAAAAGGGTAAGCCATTCTGCGTAGGTACTCAAAGTGCTTGGAAGATCGACCCTCTACGTCCAACCGATCAACTTACTGATGATGAGAAGAAACTTCAGGATATGATCATAACTGTTGCCAAGGCATACGGCTTTACGGAAGATTTGCATCTCACTAATCTCGACAATGATTGGAGTGCACTGGCTGGTTATAACCTATCTAGAGGAGATGATAAGCCTCTTAATCTCTTGGCATATGCTGAGCCTTCAAAAACAGATAAAGGTGAGGCTTTCTTCAGGATCAACTTCCAGATCTCTTGGTATGGTCCTGAGAAGAAGTCATCTCTAGCTACTCGTACGGTTCGTCCAGTACTTGAGGACAACCTTGATCTAAGCATGCTACTACGCAAGAACAAGTAATCACTAGAGAGTCTATGATGTAGCACAAATAGCGGCTACATCGTAATACTCCAAACGTATACCACATCCGCTCCTCTTTGCCTAGCAAGGAAGAGCGGATGTTCTTTTTATAAGCCCCCCTACCACAGCTGTCATACCCCGTCACTCACGTGTTTAGACAAAAGACCTAACGCAAACCATCGGAACGCACGGTAGCGTGCCTAGCGGTAGCGTGACCGTTGTGTCAAAGCGATAGGTATAACCATTCGTAGGGGCGGACCTGCGTGTCCGCCCGATAAATAAATGGGGGCATATTAGTAGCTTGTCAATAACGGACGGACACTCAGGTCCGTCCCTACCCTATACTCCGCAAATCTTTACTCTCCAAGGGCGGCGAGACATCTTGTTTTCGAGGGATGTGCGGGAATTGAATTTCTCGGCAGGTTGGTGACGGGTAAAGATATTTTTTGTACCTTTGCCAACCGAAGCCTTTACTCATAGTGAGTAGGTTCTTCACCATAGTAATCATAAGCATCAGAGACATACCGATATGAAGCGTACATTCCAACCATCGAACCGCAAGAGAAAGAACAAGCACGGATTTAGAGCTCGCATGGCGACTGCATCAGGTCGCAAGGTACTAGCTATGCGTCGCGCCAAGGGTCGCGCTAAGCTATCCGTATCTGACGAGTACTAGTAAGTCCGTCGCACCACTTCTCTAACCCATAAGGTTACATGCTCTAGATAGCCTCCTATCTAGCGCATGTGCAGGCTCACACTTAGAGTACACATTGCACTCTAGGTGTGAGCCTGTTTTTTGTCGAGAGAGGGAGTCTGAGGGGATCGGAGGCATCGGAGCTATCGGAAACATCGGAGCTATCGAAGACATCGGAGACATCGGAGCTATAAGACATCAGATCACTCAGATAGCACAGATAGCTCTGATTTCCTCTGATCCCCTCAGATCCCTCTGATCCCCTCTGATCCCTCCGATCCCCTCTGATCCCTCTGATCTCCTCTAGTCTCTAACCTCCGCCGCAGGCAGCTCGAGACGCTCCGCCCACGGCATCATGGCGTTGATGAGCGCGATGCGATCGTAGGCGGATAGTGTGGCGAGCGGTATGTCGCGCGGCGTCAGTACCCCCTCAGCGATCAGATGTGCGCGCTGCACCCCCTCGAGGAGCGGCACACGAGGCGTGTACCAGCGGTTCTCTTGGCACAAAGCGATATTCGTATAAGAGCTATCCGTCAGTAAGCCCTCCTCATTGACGATCACGATCTCATCCGCCTCACCACGCAACTCCAGTAGCGCCTGCAAGGCTTCCCGGTCGGCCCACTTGAGGTGGTAGTCTAACGCCGGCGCAGCGACAGCTCTCAGCGACTTGATCGTACGACGATGATAAGGAGCGTAAGCCACCTCCAGAGGCTCCGCATCGTATAGGAGACGGCACTTGACCACCCCCATGAGTGACGCCGGACAAGGGTGCTGCGCCAGATAGTCCGCCAGTCGCCAGCGAGGCGTGACGCCATACGCAGCGAGCGACCGGTCGACGCGCTCTTGATGCAGTGGCAACAACTCAGGATCGCCATCTACGTAGCGGATGCTTTCCAGTAATAATGGTACTCGACTCATACGAATGGTAGATAAACCTTCTGACACACCTCCCGATACTCTTCCGCACAGTGGCTATTGATCGTGATCCCGCCACCGCTACGGTAGCGCAGCGCACCATCCGCCTGCTGCTCTATGAAGCGTATCATCACGCCACTGTCTAGCGTCTCCCCGTCGAAGTATCCACAGATGCCCGTGTAAAAGCCTCTCGGCTCCCCCTCCGCCTCAGCAATCGCCCGTAAGGTCGCCTCCTTGGGCGCCCCACTAATAGAACCCGCTGGGAGCAGTTCGCTCAGGATGCTTCCGAGATGAGCGCGCCAGTCGGGAGCAAGCTGCCCGACGATCTCCGAGCTCACCTGAAGCAAGTGCCCACGACTAGTAAACAGTTCATCGATATACCTAAAGCGTCTCACCGCAACATGGTGACTCACGCGGCTCAAGTCGTTGCGTATCAGGTCGGTGATCGTGTAGTGCTCTGCCGTCTCCTTGTAGTCGGCGAGGATGGTCGCAGCAGCATCGGGCAGGGTCGCATCTATCGTCCCCTTCATCGGGAAGCAGCTGATCTCATCCCCCACGATGCGCACGAAGGTCTCAGGCGAAAAGCAAACGAATCGTCCCGGCAAGTAGCACTTATAGCGAGCTTGCGAACGAAGGAAGACCTCCTCCAGCGAGATATTCAACTCTATGGGGGTCGCCACCGTCAGATTGGCCAAAAAGCTATCGCCTCGCTCCAGGGCGTGACGGATCACTGAGAAACGCTCTGCATACGCCTCCTCGCTGATCGGTGTGGCCTGTAGCACAGCCGGTGTATCGCTCACAAAGTGTGCCGGGCTATTGGTCACGCCGCCAATATCGAAGCGTAGCTCTTGCTGCGCCAGTGGCTCCTCGAGGAGGATCAGTTCGCTCATCTCATAGTCCAGGCAGAAGACAAAGGGCTTGCCCTGCCCGCCCAGTTCGTTGAGCCTATCAATCATCGATTGCTTCATATCATTCGCTCGTTCTGTGACCACTTGCATCGTTAGTATCTGCAAATATACTATCTTCGTGGCTTGTAATGAAACATCTACTGATAGCTGACAATCACGACTCCTTTGTCTACAACCTCGTAGAGCTCCTACGCCAGCTCGACGAGTGCACCATGGAAATACACTACACGGAGCAGATCACGCCCGCCATGGTCGCGCACTGTCACGGCATCCTGCTTTCTCCAGGTCCTGGGATACCGACGGAGCAACCCCACCTGATGCAGCTCATAGACAGTTACCACACGGAGCTGCCCATGCTGGGCGTCTGCCTAGGACATCAAGCACTCGCCAGCTACTGCGGTGCCGAGCTAGTGCAGCTCCGCGCCCCCCTCCATGGGCATACCGACCAACTCATCATCGATCATCACGACACACTGCTACGAGACATCCCCATCGGGAGCCACATCGGGCGCTATCACTCGTGGGTCGTGCTGCCCGACAGCCTCCCCGACACGCTACAAGTCACGGCACACGCACAGTCCGACGGCACCATCATGGCGTTACGTCATCGCAGCCTGCCGCTGTGGGGCGTACAGTTTCACCCCGAGAGCTACATCTCCGACCACGGACGCCGCTACCTGCACAACTTCATCGCCCAGCTCTAGCGCATCGTCCCCGCCTTCCACCCAAATCACTTTTGGAAAAGCGACTTTTGATCCAAAAACCACTTTTCGAAAAGCTACTTTCGAGCGAAAAGTCGCTTTTCCAAAAGTTATTTTGTACCTTAGCTCCGTACTTATCAATGACTCAACGAACGTATGGAGCAGCAAGAGATACTTCCACTACTAGCCACCTATCATCGCCGACTGGCTCTGATAGAGACCCACTTCGTGCGTGCTCTGCACGACCAGATACACTGGAAGTCGAGGCTCATAGGGATACGCGGCACTCGTGGTGCTGGCAAAACGACACTCCTCCTACAGCACATCAAGCAGCACTTTAGCCATGTAGACGATGCGCTATGGATCTCCCTAGACAATATATGGTTCAAGACGCATAGTCTCACCGACCTTGTAGCCTATCTGTATACTCATGGGCTGCGACATCTCTACATTGATGAGGTACACAAGTACCCTGACTGGACCATCATCCTCAAGAACCTCTACGACAGCTACCCCGATCTCAACATCGTATACACAGGCTCCTCAATACTAGAGATAGACAACTCGCAGGTTGACCTCTCGCGACGCCAATCGCTATACACGCTACCCGTGATGTCCTTTAGAGAGTATCTAGGACTCTATGGACTGATAGATATGGAGACCCTCTCGCTCGAGGAGTTGCTCAGGGATCACGTCGCCATATCTATGGATATCGTCTCTCGCTGTAAGATCATAAAGGCTTTCAATGACTACTTAACGAGCGGGTGCTATCCCTTTAGCCTAGAGGCGGGTGAGGAGTACCTGCTCAAGCTGGCAGCGATCGCCACCCTCGTCATCGAGAGTGATATGCCTGCTGTCGAAAACGTCTCCTACGCCACTGTCGAGAAGACCAAAAAGCTACTCGCCATCATAGCGCAGAGCGTACCACTGGTACCCAATGTCAACAAACTGGGACAAGCACTAGAGACCACTCGTGATAATTGCTTGAGGATGCTCTACACACTAGACAAGGCGCAGATTATCTCGCTCTTGACAAAAGAGGAAAAGAGCTACAAGCGAATCTCTTCTCCCGAAAAGATATACCTTGGCAACACCAATCTGATGGCTGCTCTAGGGGTGCCAGTCAATGTGGGGAACAGGCGGGAGACCTTCTTCAATAACCAGCTCCAAGCAGTAGCCACTGTTACCTTGCCTCCGAAGGGAGACTTCCTCGTTGATGGTCGTTACCTCTTTGAGGTGGGGGGCGCTAGCAAGACCTTTGAGCAGATCAAGGACACACCCGACAGCTACCTCGCAGTGGACGATATAGAGACTGGTGTCGGCAACCGAATTCCCCTTTGGATGTTTGGACTACTGTACTAATCTGCTATACATCTCGCCTGTGGCCTCTGTCTTGATCGAGTATGGTAGACAGCTTGAGGGAGGTCTAGCGTCAGCGTATTCTAGTCAAACGGAAGTGTGACACGATAGTGTCCTCTCCTGAAATAGTACACAGTTGGGGAGCCAACCCCAACAACAATGAAA
>OGRE01001345.1_pt1 | contig 21638 bp, 16 predicted proteins | sample 1553421 | NCBI WGS metagenome assembly OGRE01 (sample SAMEA2580076, study PRJEB22360) | human gut metagenome | biome: human gut; feature: human-associated habitat; material: faeces | place: Denmark | collected 2008/2010 | reverse complement strand
TGCGACGCATTCTGCAGATGATCCCTGTGGTTCTCGGCACGACGCTTCTGGTGTATGCCCTGGTGTTCGCGTTGCCGGGCGACCCGGTCAAGGCGATGTTCGGCGACAAGCCGGTCAACGAAGCGGTCGCGGCCCAGATCCGTGCCGAATACAATCTGGACAAGCCGTTCATCGTCCAGTATCTGCTGTTCCTGAAGAACGCGCTGACCCTCGACTTCGGCAAGACCTTCTCCGGACAGCTTGTCATCGACGTGATCGGCCGCGCCTTCCCTGTGACCATCAAGCTCGCCCTGATGGCCTTCGTGTTCGAAGCGGTTTTCGGCGTGATCTTCGGTGTGATCTCCGGCCTGAAGAAGGGCAAGTGGTGCGATACCGTCATCCTGATCTTCTCCCTGCTGCTCATCTCCGTGCCGACCTTCGTCACCGGCTTCCTCTGCCAGTACTTCCTCGGTGTGAAGTGGCATCTGCTGCCGGTCACCGCCGGAGCGAATCCAGGATTCCTTGATCTGCTGATGCCGGCCATGGTGCTTGGCTCGGTATCGATGGCGTACATCATCCGTCTGAGCCGTACGGAGATTTCGTCCAACATCGCCCTCGACTATGTGCGCACCGCGCGCGCCAAGGGCATGGGCAACAAATCCGTCATGCTGCGCCACGTGCTGCGCAACTCCATGATCCCCGTCGTCACCTATCTGGGCCAGGATCTTGGCGCACTGATGGGCGGCGCGATGATCTCCGAAACCATCTTCAACGTGCATGGCATCGGCTACCTGACCTATCAGAGCATCCTTAAGGGAGAAGGCAACCTGGTGGTGTCCATCGTGACGCTGCTCATGCTGATCTTCGTGGTTTGCAATCTGCTGGTCGACATGCTGTACGCCGCGCTTGATCCGCGAATCCGTTACGCGTGAGTCGAGGGAGGGAACAAGAAATGACCGAAATGAATGAGACCAATCCTTCCACCGTGCTTCCGGGACAGGAACGCTATGTGGCACCGCTCGATGAGACGCCCCTGAAGGCCGTCGACTCGATGGACGAATCCGCACCGGCTTCGAACATGTGGGCCGACGCATGGCGAACCCTGCGTAAGAACCCGCTGTTCATCATCTCCGGACTGCTGATCATCTTCATCGTGTTCGTGGCGCTGTTCCCGAGCGTGTTGACCAAGCAGAACCCGAACTACTGCACGCTCGACAATTCCCTTGAGCCGGCTTCCTCAGGCCATCCGTTCGGCTTCGACCTGCAAGGTTGCGACGTATACTCCCGTGTGGTCTACGGCACCCGCACCTCGCTGAGCGTCGGCGTGTTCGCCACACTGCTGGTGGTGCTGCTCGGAACGCTGATCGGCGCAATCGCCGGCTTCTTCGGAGGATGGGTCGACGCCGTGCTGAGCCGACTGACCGATATCTTCCTCGCGCTGCCGATTCTGCTTGGCGCCATCGTGGTGCTCCAGATGTTCAAGACGAGCAGCTCCATCTGGAAGATCATTCTGGTGATGACGCTGTTTGGCTGGACCTCCGTGGCACGAATCGCGCGAGGTGCTGTGATGGAAGCCAAGAACCTTGAATTCAACACGGCGTCCACCGCTCTGGGATCCACCCCGATCCGCAACCTGTTCCGCCACATCCTGCCGAATTCGCTGGCTCCGATCATCGTGGTCGGCACCACCTCGCTGGCCACCTACATCGTGCTCGAGGCCACACTGAGCTTCCTGGGCGTCGGCCTGCCCGCCACCACGGTCAGCTGGGGCGGAGACATCTCCAACGCGCAGTCCATCCTGCGTACTGACCCGATGGTGCTGTTCTACCCGTCCGCCGCGCTGGCCATCACCGTGCTGGCATTCATCATGATGGGCGACGCCGTCAAGGACGCGCTCGATCCGAAGAGCCGTACGGCCTGAGTGTAAGTGAAGGGATATTCGATGACTGAAATGAATACCGAGAACAACCTCGAGGCCATGCAGCGCGCCCACGGGCCGCTGTTGGAGGTCAAGAACCTCCAGGTCGACTTCACCACCGATGAAGGCAAGGCCGTGCATGCCGTGCGCAACTCGTCCTTCAGCGTGTATCCCGGCCAGTGGGTGGCCATCGTCGGCGAATCCGGTTCCGGCAAATCCACTTCCGCCATGGCCGTGCTTGGCCTGCTTCCGGGAACCGGCCATGTGGTCGGCGGCTCCATCAAGCTTGATGGCCAGGAGATCTCCGGCTTCAAGCAGAAGGATTTCGACAAGCTCCGTGGTAGCAAGATGGGTCTTGTCCCGCAGGATCCGATGAGCAACCTGAACCCGGTGTGGCGCATCGGCACCCAGGTCAAGGAAGCGTTGGTGGCCAACAACATGGACATCGACCACGAAAAGCGTTCCGAATTCGCCAAGGCCCTGGCCGGTGACGAAGTGGAGCTCAAGGGCAATGACGATGAGACCTTCCTTGGTTCCAAGGAACTGCCTGATCTGATCGCCGCGGCCAAGGAGGCTCTTGTCAAGATCGGCAAGAGCGGTGACGAGCTTGACAAGATCATGGCCCGGTTCGCCGAGGAATGGGTTCCGGGATCCGAAACCCGCTGGCGTGTGGCCGATGGCCTGATCAAAGCCGGGGTGAAGGACGATGACGCATGGTACATCGCCAAGAAGTATGTGGTCGGCTCCACCATGGACGACCGCATCGCCGGTCTGCTGTCCGAGGCCGGTCTGCCTGACGCCGCCACCCGTGCCCGCCAGTTCCCGCACGAATTCTCCGGCGGCATGCGTCAGCGTGCGCTGATCGCCATCGGTCTGGCCTGCCGTCCGGAACTGCTCATCGCCGACGAGCCGACCTCCGCGCTTGACGTGACCGTGCAGAAGAAGATCCTCGACCATCTGCACATGCTGACCGATTCCCTGGGAACCGCGGTGCTGTTCATCACCCACGATCTCGGTCTGGCCGCGGAACGCGCCCAGCATATCGTGGTCATGTACAAGGGCCAGGTCGTGGAATCCGGTCCTTCACTGGAAGTGCTGCAGCATCCGCAGCATCCGTACACCAAGCGTCTGGTCGCAGCTGCGCCGTCCTTGGCATCGCAGCGCATCATCTCCGTCAAGGAACATGGCGGCGACGCCACCGCGGTCATGGAGCACGCGGTGAACGAGGATTCCCTGAAGAAGGGCGAAGCCATCATCACGGTGGATCACCTGACCAAGGAATTCAAACTGCCGCGCAAGAAGGAGATGTTCAAGGCGGTCGACGATGTGAGCTTCTCCATCAAGAAGGGCACCACATTGGCCATCGTCGGCGAATCCGGTTCCGGCAAATCCACCGTGGCCAACATGGTGCTGAAACTGCTTGAGCCGACCGCCGGCACCGTCACCTACGACGGCAAAGACATCTCCGGATTCAAGGGCAAGGAGTTGCTTGACTTCCGACGTCATGTGCAGCCGGTGTTCCAGAACCCGTACGGATCGCTCGACCCCATGTACTCCATCTACCGGTCCATCGAGGAGCCGCTGCGCATCCACGGCATCGGAGACAAGAAGAGCCGTGCCAAGCGTGTGCGCGAGCTCATCGACATGGTGGAACTGCCGGAATCGGTGATGAGCCGTTATCCGAACGAGCTTTCCGGCGGCCAAAGGCAGCGCATCGCCATCGCGCGCGCCATGGCCCTCGATCCGGATGTGATCGTCTGCGACGAGGCCGTCTCCGCATTGGACGTGCTGGTGCAGGACCAGGTGCTTCGCCTGCTCAACGACCTGCAGGCGGAAAAGGGACTGAGCTACCTGTTCATCACCCATGATCTGGCGGTGGTACGCCAGATCGCCGACGAAGTCGTGGTGATGCAGCACGGCAAGCTGGTGGAACACGCCACCACCGACGAGGTCTTCGACCATCCGAAGAAGCAGTACACTCGCGATCTGCTGGACGCCATCCCGGGCGGCAAGCTGCAGCTCGGACTCGACTGATCGCGTCCGCCGTCTGGAAAACCTCCCTCCCTCCGAGGGAGGTTTTCTTGTATTCCGGCTACTCTAAGACGCTATGACGATCACAATCACGACTTCGAATGTGAATGGAATCCGCGCTGCAAAACGCAAAGGCATCGAGCAATGGGCTGCGAAAAACACGCCGGACGTATGGTGCATGCAGGAGGTACGTGCCCCCCAAAACGAAATCGATCCCATCTTCGACGAATTCGGTTTCGAATACGCGACCGCCGGACGCGTCGATGACCAAAGCGAACTCAATCGCATGAACGAAATCTGCCGTATCAAAGGGCGTGCCGGCGTCGGTTTACTGTCGACATTGCCTGTTGTCGAAAAGCGGTATGGTTTGCCGGGACTTGAGGAAGACGTCGATTCCGGACGCTGGATCGAAGCGGATGTGCAAACTCCGCAAGGCTATGTCATTACCGTGACCTGCGTGTATGTGCATGCGGGAAATACCGATGATCCGGAAAAAATGAAGCAGAAATACCGTTTTCTCGACACCATGCTGGCACGCATGGAACAGTTGCGTGACGAGGCGGCACACGGCGGAAAACAAGCGGTGCTCTGCGGTGATTTCAACATCGCACACACGCCGCTCGACATCAAAAACGCCAAAGCCAACGAAACGCATGCCGGATTTCTCCCCGAAGAGCGCGCATATGTCGACAAATGGCTGGGAGAACTGGAGTTTGTGGATGTGATGCGTGAACTTGCCGGAGACATCCAAGGGCCGTACACATGGTGGAGCCAGCGCGGTCGTGCATTCGACAACAATGTTGGCTGGAGGATCGACTATCAGTTCGCAACACCGGAACTGGCGGAAACGGCCTGCGGATTCGTGATCGATAAGGCTCCGACCTACGACCTGCGCTGGTCCGATCATGCGCCGCTCAGCATTATGTATGACATTTAAGCCATCTTTAACCGTGAACAGACTGGGAATTGGAATATCACGCCCCGATTCCCAGCTCATATTAAGCATGGGTGCTAGGCTTGTCACGGTTGCAACCGTTATGAAATGAGGAACATCATGGGATTGTTTGGATTCGGTAAGAAGAAGCATCAGAGCGAGGAAGCTCTTGAGGCGGCCGCCGAAGAAAACGAAGAGGCTGTTGACGCAGCTGAAAACGTTGACGAAGCTCAGGAAGTCGTGGCGCTTCCGGAGTCTTCCGCTGAATACGAGGGCCGCGGTGACGAGCGTGGTCCGTGGGATGTGGAAGATGAGAACGTTCCCGACTACGATGAGTACCTCGATATGGGATCGTATTATCTGCCGTTCCTGAAAGGCATTGAATTGCGCGTGAAGGCCAACCGTGCCACCCAGCAGGTTCTTGGCACCACCATCACCTACGGTTCCTCCAGCGTGGAGATTGAGGCATTCGCGGCCCCGAAGACGCTCGGATTGTGGGATGACGTTCGTGCCGACCTGATTGAAGCCAACAAGGACGCGAAGGAAGTTGAAGGCGTGTTCGGCACCGAACTGGCATTGCCGGTTACCGTCAAGGGCGGACGTAAGGTGCTTACCCGCATCGTAGGTGTCGACGGTCCGCGTTGGATGCTACGTGGCATCTTCTCCGGCAAGGCTGCCACCGATCCTGAGGGTGAGGAAGCAAAGGCATTGAACCAGTTCTTCGCCGATATTGTGGTGGAACGAGGCGATAATCCGTTGGCGCCGCGTGACCTTATTCCCATGCATCCGCCAGTCGCTCCAGCCGAACGCAAGGCGGCAAAGGCCGCTGCGGAAGAGGCTGAGCAGAAGACTGAGATTCCAGGCAAGCCGAAGGGCCCATTCGACTCCGACCAGCAGGTTGAGGTCAAGACCACGCTGTCTCGTGGACCGATGTTCTCCGAAGTGCGCTGAGCCACTTGAACCGATAGCTAATACGTATGGCTGAAACTGAAGCGAAAAAACGAACCGGTCTTGGTGCGCTTGCCGACGCCGGTAATACTGACGATTTTTCCGTGATCGACGCCATCGGAGGTCCGAGAGGCGTCATCGAATCGATGCTGCCGGGCGTCGTGTTCGTGGTGCTGTTCGTCATCACGTCCAATTTGCAACTGACCATCGGCGTGTCCGCTGCGTTGGCCGTGTTGCAGGTGATCGTGCGCCTGTGCCAACGACAGTCCGTCATGGGAGCGGTGTCAGGCCTGCTGGCAGTAGGTATCTGCCTGATTTGGGCATGGAACAGTCACGAAGCTCGTAACTATTACATGTTCGGATTCCTTACCAACGCCTTTTACGTTGTTTTGCTGACGATTTCACTGCTGGCCCGAGTGCCTGGCTTAGGATTGGTTATCGAGTTCATCAGAACGCTACCGACCGAGCATTTTCGTGTCTGGCTTGCCGATTGGCGAGGTGACAAGGCGCTCAATCGTGCCTATACCATCATCACCGCGCTGTGGATTGGGGTGTTCGCGCTGCGTCTGATCGTGCAAGTGCCGCTCTATCTCGGCAATCACGTCGGCTGGCTGGGAACGGCGCGTCTGCTGATGGGCATTCCGTTCTGGGCACTCGCGATTTGGGTTTCGTATCTGATCGTGGCGACGCCAATGCACCGGCATAAGATGGTGCAGAAAACTTCTGAAGGCGATGCTGAGGTAGCACAAAACACTGAAATGAGGGAAGAGCACTGATGGAATCGACCATCCGCATTGAACGGTACGCCGACCAGGGTCGTTGCGTCGGTCATATTGACGGACGTGTTGTGTTCGTGCGATTCGCATTGCCCGGAGAACTGGTCCGTGTCGCATTGGACGAGCCGCATGATCGTGAGGATCGCTTCTGGACAGGCGAAGTGGTGGAAGTGCTCGAGGCGAGCGAAGACCGTACTGATCCAATATGGTCGTTGGCTGGTCCCCTTGCCATGGGTGGTGGTGTTGGCGGCGCTGACTTGGTGCATGTGTCGCTTGCCGGGCAACTGAAGTGGAAGGCCACGTCGGTTGCCGAACAGATGGCAAGACTCGGCCACGTCGACGTGGAAGTGCCCATTGAGCGTATGCCGGAAGACGATGCGGAGCGAGGTCTGCATTGGCGTACTCGCATCGAGATGATCGCTGATGCTGATGGGCGCCCGTCGATGCACCGTCGAGGCACGCATGTGCGCGTTCCGATTGATACCATGCCGTTGGCCAGCCGTACGTTGCTGGAAGTGGCCGAACGTGAGCATGTGTGGGAAGGGGGCTTCGAACCGGGTTCCCAGATTCGTCTATCCGTTCCGGAACCTCGCGATAATGCGCCGATTTCAGACAATTACGCCGTGCTTGTGAACGGCGAGGTGGTTGCTGGAAGCCGTGAGCTTACGGAAAAGGTGACTGTTGCCGGCCATGAATTCGAATACAACGTGGATGCAGGCGGTTTCTGGCAGATGCATAGGCATGCGCCGATCGCTTTGACCAACCATGTGATTGATTTGGTACGAGGCGAGCTTGACGGTGCCAAATCCGCATGCTTGTGGGATTTGTATTCCGGTTCGGGTCTGTTCACGCTGCCGTTGGCCACGCTGACGGCAGAGCGCACTCGCATGTTGAGCGTCGAAGGCGGCAAAACCGCGGTAAGGAACGCGCAACGTAATTTGAGGCATATTCATCTGGGCAACGTCGATGCGCGTGTGGGCGATGTGGCGAAAACACTTGCCAACGTACGCAATGATCTCGCCAAGCCAGATGTGGTGGTGCTTGATCCACCTCGTGCCGGCGCTCGCGCGAAAGTGTGCAGGCAGATTGCCGAAGCCGAAGCGAAAAGCGCGGTCTATATCGCATGCGATCCGGCAAGCCTCGCCAGAGACACCGCCACTCTCGTGTCACTTGGCTACGAATTGGCGGATATTCGCGCGTTCGACATTTACCCCATGACCCATCATGTGGAGACTGTGGCGCTGTTCAGAAAGCACGAGCAGTGAGCATGCCGTTATTCGCACGTCGTGCGTTTTTTGGAATGACTGCGATTGCGTTGTCTTGCGTGGCGCTATCTGGTTGCGTGCCGTCGAATGCCGCGGTGGGGGATACTCAATCTCCCGATACTGCGGTGGCACACTCCATGGAGGATCGTGACAGCCTGTCCATAGCTATGATTGGATCGGATGATGTCACCGCCGATTCCATGGCAATGGGTGCCATGGAAGCCGGTAAACTCAAGCCGGTGTACATTACCGTCTCAGGCACTGTGGACGCGCAATCCACCGCGCAGCAAGGCGTGCGTGACATGGTGCAACGCAAGGCCGACCTCATTATCGTCGCAGGAATCGACGTGAACGAAGCCAATGCCGAAAACTGGAATGATGCTTTGGAAACCGCAAGAAAAGCGGGCGTTCCAGTGGCGCTTCTCAATCCTATCGCCGTGCCGGAAGACAACAAACTCTATGCGGCGACCATGACCATCAACGACCGCATGGCTGACGCGACACCGCTCGACGACGCGGTCATGGCCGTAGCCAACAACGATCCCCACGACCGTGAGATACTGGTGACTACAATCGACCACTGACATGGCTCTGTGACCCGCCTACGTGAGATGTATGTCAAATCAGCGCTCGGCGAGTACCCTGAAAATTCCCTGAATTTTACCTGTGTTTCACAAGAAGTTGCCCAGAAAACAGGACTGTGACGGTAGGCTGGCAGTTATGAGCGAAAGTCGAACAATGCCTCCCATCGAAGAGACGGGGCTCACACAAGGCGAAGTGATTGCCCTCAGAGAAAGCGGACTGAATAACACAGTCAAAGCATCGACCTCGCGTTCTCTTGTCGACATTGTGCGAGCCAACGTGTTCACCCTGTTCAACGGCATCATTTTCGCCGCCATGGTCATGGTGCTGATTACCGGGTCGTGGAGAGATGCGGTGTTCGGTCTGATCATCATCATCAATACCGGTATCGGCATCTGTACCGAGCTGAAAGCCAAACGTACGCTTGACAAACTATCGATTCTGGTGGCCTCCGATTACCTTGTGCATCGCGACGGCAAAGACGTTGAAGTACCGCACAACGATATCGTGCTCGGTGATCTCATGTGGATTCGCTCCGGCGAACAGGTACCCGCGGATGCGCAGATCGTGCACACTTGGGGACTGGAACTGGATGAATCCATGCTCACCGGCGAATCACGGACCGTACGCAAAGGCGAAGGCTGCGACATTTTCTCCGGATCCACCGCCATCTCCGGCATGGCATTGGTGAAAGTCAGCGCCGTAGGAGAGCACAGTTACGCGGCCAAACTTACCGCACAGGCGAAGGTCTACAAGAAAACCGTATCTGACCTCAACAAGGGCATCAACACGATTCTGAAATTCATGACCTTCCTGGTGGTGCCGCTCTGCGTACTGCTCATCTGGTCGCAGGCACGCACTGTTGGCGGCTGGAATGTGGCCATTTCAACCGGCGAATGGCGTTCCGCGGTCATTTCCGCAGTGGCCGGTGTGGTCGGTATGATTCCTGAAGGCCTGGTGCTGCTCACCTCGCTGAATTTCGCGCTCGCAGCCATTCGTTTGGCACGTAAGAACACGCTGGTGCAGGAGTTGGAATCCGTGGAGACTCTCGCTCGTGTGGATTGCCTGAACCTTGACAAAACCGGTACTGTCACCGACGGCACCATCCGACTTGATTCCGTGGAACTGCTGGATATTCGAAGCTCCGGCATTATGCGCGGCAACGTGAATGAGCATGACGTCAGACAGGCTCTATTCGACCTATCGAACGAAGGACAGCCCAACGGTACAGGGCAAGCGATTCTGTCTGGACTACGGGAACAGGGATTTGCGGACGGCACTGTCGAGGCACGAGTACCGTTCTCGTCGGCGCGCAAGTGGAGTTCGATCTATGACGGCAACGCAGTATGGACGATGGGTGCGCCGGAAGTCATTCTTTCCCAAATCGATGGCGACCATGCCGACATACTCAAGCAAGTCAATGATTTCGCCAACGACGGCAACCGTGTGCTGCTGGTCGCGCGAATCGACGGTGCAGCGCCCGACGATTACGAAACCAATCCAAAACTCAATCCGGCATCGTGCCCTGTCGCATTGGTGTGCTGTTCCGAACATATTCGCGCCGACGCCGAAGAAACGCTTGCATGGTTCCGTGAACAAGGCGTGCGTTGTCGCGTCATCTCCGGCGACAATCCTGTAACCGTCGGCGCGATCGCAAGAAAAGTGCATCTGACCGGCGAACATGAACCACGATTCATGGACGCGCGTGAATTGCCTGCCGACATTACGGAACTGGCACAAGTACTGGAAAACGTGGATGTGCTTGGGCGTGTGCTGCCCGATCAGAAAAAGGTGATCGTGGAGGCATTGCATGCGGGTGAGCATGTGGTGGCGATGACCGGCGACGGCGTGAACGACGCGCTCGCCATCAAAGAGGCCGATCTGGGTATTGCGATGGGCAATGCTGCTCCCGCCACCAAGGCCGTGGCGCAGGTGGTGCTTGTCGATTCGAAATTCTCGCATCTGCCCGATGTGGTGGCGCGAGGGCGTCAGGTCATGGCCAATATGGAACGTGTGGCAAGCCTATTCCTCGTGAAAACCGTGTATTCCGCACTGATTTCGTTGGGTGTGGTGTTGACGCAGATACCATTTCCGTATCTGCCTCGCCACATCACATATGTGGGCGGATTGACGATTGGCATTCCGGCGTTCATTCTTGCGTTGGCACCGAACACGCGTCGTTATATTCCAGGATTTCTGAAACGCGTGCTGCATTTTGCTGTGCCCTGCGGTGTGGCGGTCGGATTGTCGATTTTGTCCACGTCGTGGCTGCTGCCGATATTCATGAAGTGGGATGTGCAGGATTCGGGTGCGCAGTTGGCGATGCTGCGTGGAGTCAACGCGATTATTCTGCTCATGATGGGAGTGTTTGTGCTTGCGCGTGTGGCAAGGCCGTTGCATTCTTGGCGTGGCATATTGGTATTGGCCTTTGCCGCAATTGGATTCGGAGGCATGCTCGTAAAACCGGTGTCGGATTTCTTCGCGCTGGTGGTGCCGACCGGGCAGATGCTGGCTGCGACGACGGTGGCAATGGTGCTTTCGGCGTTCGTGTTCTTGGTGTGTTTGCGTTTGGTACCGAAAATTCTGAGCATTGTCCCATACTTTAAGAAGACACGCCAGAGCTGAATTAACTTGGCTGTATCGTAGGCAACGAATAATCAGCTGTGTTATACAGCCAAGAAGCTCGGAGGTAGCATGTCTGTGCGCGACGACCAGCTCGACACCTTGAAGGTGAACGGCGAGGATTATGAATATTACCGCATCGCAGATCTGCCGGGCATCGATCATCTGCCGTATTCGTTGAAGGTTCTCGTCGAGAACCTGGTACGTAACATCGATGGCGCCAACATCACGGATGATCATGTCAAGGCACTGTTGGATTGGGATCCGGCTGCACAGCCGAGCCATGAGATCCAGTTCACCCCGTCCCGCGTGGTCATGCAGGATTTCACCGGCGTGCCCTGCATTGTGGATCTTGCCACCATGCGTGATGCGGTCAAGGATCTTGGGGGAGACCCCGAGGTCATCAACCCGCAGGTGCAGTCCGACATGGTCATCGACCATTCCGTACAGATCGACAAGTACGGCATCGCCGACGCGGTCGAACAAAACATGGACATCGAATACCAGCGCAACGGCGAACGTTACCAGTTCCTGCGTTGGGGCCAGCAAGCATTCAAGAACTTCCGCGTGGTACCGCCGGGAACGGGTATCATCCACCAGGTCAATATCGAATATCTCGCCAAGGTCATCATGACCAAGGTCGAAGAAAACAGTGGCAAGACTCTTGCCTACCTTGATTCCTGCGTGGGCACCGACTCTCACACCACCACCGTCAATGGCTTGGGCGTGCTCGGCTGGGGCGTTGGCGGCATTGAAGCCGAAGCGGCCATGCTTGGCCAGCCAATCTCCATGCTGGTACCGCGTGTTGTCGGTTTCAAACTCATTGGTTCCATTCCCGAAGGCGTCACCGCCACCGACGTGGTGCTGACCATCACTGACATGCTTCGTCAGCATGGTGTGGTCGGCAAATTCGTGGAATTCTACGGTGATGGCATCGCCTCGGTGCCGCTGGCCAATCGTGCCACCATCGGTAACATGGGGCCGGAATTCGGCTCCACCTGTGGCATTTTCCCGATCGACGGCGTCACTCTCGACTATCTGCGCTTGACCGGCCGTTCCGAAGACCAGATCGCATTGGTCGAAGCGTATGCCAAGGCGAACAAGCTGTGGGGCGACACCACCGATCCGAACTACGTCGAACCGCAGTATTCCGAATACCTGGAACTCGACCTCGGTACTGTCGTGCCGTCGATCGCAGGCCCGAAGCGCCCGCAGGATCGCATCAAACTGTCTGAATCCAAAGCGAAATTCGCCGAAACATTGCCCGCGTACGAAACGGACAAGACCGTGCAGGAGCCGGTTGCCGTTTCCACAGACTTCCGCGGCGAATTCGACATCACGAACGGTGATGTGGCGATCGCATCCATCACCTCGTGCACGAATACGTCCAATCCGTCCGTGATGATCGCAGCCGGCCTGATTGCACGCAATGCGCATGCCAAGGGTTTGAAGCCCAAGCCGTGGGTCAAGACCTCGCTCGCACCGGGCTCCCAGGTTGTGGCCGACTATCTTAAGGCGGCTGGCTTGCAAGACGATCTCGACGCGCTCGGTTACCAGCTGGTCGGTTTCGGCTGCGCCACCTGCATCGGCAACTCCGGCCCGCTGCTGCCGGAAATCTCCGAAGCCATCAACGCCAACGATCTGACCGTCACCTCAGTGCTGTCGGGCAACCGCAATTTCGAAGGCCGCATCAGCCCGGACGTCAAGATGAACTACCTGGCATCCCCGCCGCTCGTCATCGCCTATGCGCTCGCAGGCACCATGGATTTTGATTTTGAAACCCAGCCGCTTGGCAAGGATTCGGACGGCAATGATGTGTATCTGAAGGATATCTGGCCCACCAATAGCGAAGTCGCCTCCGTGGTGGATGGTACCGTCAGCCGTGAGATGTTCCTGAAGGATTACGCTTCCGTATTCGAAGGCGACCGTCGTTGGAAAGGACTTGACGTTCCTGAAGGCGAACTGTTCGCATGGAATGAGGATTCCACCTACGTGCGTAAGCAGACGTTCTTCGATGGCATGAAGGCCATTCCGGATCCCGTCGAAGACATTCGTGGCGCCCGCGTGCTCGCGCTGCTCGGTGATTCCGTGACCACCGACCATATTTCTCCGGCCGGCGCGTTCAAAGCTTCCAGTCCTGCTGGCAAATACCTGACCGACCGCGGCGTCGAACCGAAGAACTTCAACTCCTATGGTTCCCGTCGAGGCAACCATGAGGTCATGGTACGTGGCACGTTCGGCAATATCCGACTGCGCAACCAGTTGCTCGCGTCCGTGGGAGAAGAGGTCACTCCGGGCGGTTTCACCTACGATTTCCTCGACCAGAAGACGACCACCATTTTCGAGGCGTCCCGAGACTACATCGAACACGATGTGCCTCTGGTGGTACTTGCCGGTAAGGAATATGGCACCGGCTCCTCACGTGATTGGGCCGCCAAGGGAACCGTCATGCTGGGCGTCAAAGCCGTTATCACCGAAAGCTTCGAACGTATCCACCGTTCGAACCTGATCGGCATGGGCGTGCTGCCGTTACAGTTCCCCGCAGGCGAATCCTATGAGAGCCTCGGCCTTGACGGTACTGAAACATACGATATTGCCGGCGTTGAAGAACTCAACAATGGCATTATTCCGAAGACAGTGCATGTCACTGCCACCCACGAAGACGGTTCCGCAACCGAATTCGACGCGGTCGTGCGCATCGACACCCCAGGTGAGGCCGACTACTACCGCAACGGAGGCATCCTCCAGTATGTGCTGCGCAATCTCATGAAATAAATAATCACATGATTGAGATCAGCAAATAACAAAGCCCGTGTCACACTGTGCAATGCAGTATGACACGGGCTTTGTTGATACCGGTTTTTCATGCGTTTGATACTACGGCGGAATTGGTCTGTCTCGTCACATTATTGACCCAACGATACTTTCGATAATGCAGCAAAGCAGGAATCATCTTGATGCATTCGTCGGTATTCAGCAAAGCATAGACCGCCAATACCGGCAACTTCCACACGAAAGCCGCCAACAGACCGACCGGTACGACAATCAGCCACATAACGATCGCATCGCAGACAAGTCCGAACCGGGAATCGCCTCCGGCAGGGAAAATACCGGCGATAGTCAGATTGGTCATGCACCCGCATGCCGCATAATAGGCGCAGATAAACAGCATAATTGACAGATAATGCGTGGCCTGCGGCGTCAATCCCGCCCATTGCAATGCCAAAGGACGTACCGCGATAATCAACAGGCCGGTTCCAACGCCAACTGCCGCCACCAGTACACAGAGCCTATCGCCCATAACCTTCGCCTGATCGAAAGCATTGCGGCCAAGCAGATTACCGACAAGAATGCCGCCCGCATTGCCAAGGCCAAGACTCAAACAGACCAACAGATCCTTGACGATATTCGCAATGGAATTGGCTGCCACCGCATCCGTACCAAGATGACCCATAATCACGGTGTACATGGTGAAACCGCAACCCCAAACCAGCTCATTGCCAAGCACGGGCAGACTATACTTCCAAAAATCCTTCTGCAACACCACATCCGGATGCAGCATCATCGACAACCGCAAACGTGGGCGACCATTGCGGCTGGCTACAAGCACAGACCACACCAGTTCGATGGCTCGGGAAATCACCGTGGAAATTGCCGCACCGAAAATACCTAATGCAGGTAAACCGAACCAACCATAGATCAGCACCGCGTTCAGCGCAACATGCACGATCACGCCAACCGTGCTTATCGTCATTCCGGTGACCGCCGCACCCACATTCTTCATCAGACACAAATACATCTGCGACAAACCGATGAACAGGTACGAAACCGACGAAACCCGCAAATACTGTGAGCCGATGGCAATCAGCGTTATGTCGTTTGTCATAATTGACATCAACGTTTCCGGAATGAGTAGCGTCAATGCGAAAAACACCAGCGACAATCCGCCGGCATACAGCATGATGAACGCCAATACACGTTCGACGGCATTCGTGTTGCCCGCACCCCAATACTGGGCCACCAGAATACTCATGCCAAGCGTGAGCGCGGCAAGACACAAACTGAAAATGAACTGGAACTGCGTGGCAAGAGACACTGCCGACAGCTCGTTTTGACCAACATTCGTCAGCATAAGTGTGTCGGCGCACGATGACAGCGCCAGCATGAGTTGTTGAAACGCGATGGGCAGGGCGAGCGTCAACGTCTGTCGAAGAAACTCGCGCAAAGTGATGGAAGATTGCATGATGATGTGAGGATGGTTGGTGCGTGTAGGAAATGTACGAGAAATACATTGATGGGGTGTGGGCGATGATAGCCAATGCCCGTACCCGAGTGAAATTGCGGTGCGTGAACTAACGATTTACTGAATCGAATCCTTCCAAGCGCGATATTCCGCTGCCTTGCCTTCCCAATATTCGCGGTCGGCATCGGTGATCTCACGGATCACGTGGCATGGATTGCCGACTGCCACCGAATGCGAAGGAATATCCTTGACCACTACCGATCCCGCGCCGATCACCACATCGTCACCGATGGTAATGCCGGGGCCGACCACCACATTGCCGCCGAACCAGACATCATTGCCGATGGTGATCGGGCGTGCACCTTCCGGCCCAGAGGAACGTACGGCCGCATCAATCGGATGATACGGCGTGTACAGGCTCACGCGAGGTCCGAAAAAAACGCGGTCGCCGATGGTGATGCGTGCCACATCAAGGAAAATGCAATCCATATTGGCATAGAAATTCTTGCCGATGAACGTGTTGCATCCATAATCGCAATTGAATGGTGGCTCTACGAATCCGCCTTCTCCAAAGGCACCGAACAATTCGTGAAACAGCTCGTCACGTTCCTTGAACGCGTCGTACTTGGATGTGTTGATGGCCTGCACCAAGCGACGTTTGCGCATATTCGCATGCTGTTGTGGACTATCGGCCACATACAGTTCACCGGAGAGCATGCGCTCCCACTCATCTGCCGCTGGCTGCTTTGCAGTATCTGCCATGGTAATGCTCCTGTGTTATGAGTCGTGCGACAGCATGCCGCACGCCCCTTCTGGTCAATAATGGTCTTACGCATATCATTCAATGGCACGATTGCCCGGCAACACAGTATCTGCCTGTATTATCGTTCCCAGAATTTGCATTATTTACCGAAATGGTGGAATACAGTGGTGAATGATATGGCATGCGACATGACCGTGACGCAAGCAGAAAGCGCGGCAACAGGCGGTTTGAACGTTTCTTGTGTATGCATGCCGATCACTGGATGGGGACGTTTGCCCAATGGTGCGGAAATGGTGCAATACGACGCTCCGATGTTCTTCTCATTCACCGAGCATTCGTTATTGAGCCAATATCCGAACATGCGTGCGGAATGCCATTGGCATATCGATTTCGAATTCACTTACATTATGCGCGGCCATATGTGGTATTTCGTGAATGGCGAAACAATCCGCCTCGATGAAGGGCAAGGCATATTCGTTAACTCGCGACAACTGCATTACGGTTTCACCAAAGACAATGCGGAATGCGAATTCTCATGCACATTGCTCAATCCCACGCGAATGGGCGCGCCCAATGCGGTATACGAACGATTCATAGCGCCGATTCTGGCGGATTCATCAATGCCATATATCGTGTTCGATGCCGACAGCGAATATGGTAATGCGCTGGTTGACGGCATCAGACGAATCCATCGCGCGAAATTCGGCTGTTCGACATGCAACGAACATCCGGCGTTGTCTGGTCCGGTTTCTTCTGAATTCGTTTCATCCGAACCGGTTGACATGCTGTATAGAAAGCTGTGGTCCGATAGTGAATCGTTGACTGTACTGAGTTGTTTCTATGCCATGGTACGAGCATTGACGGCGTTTGCGGAGGAACGAGAAGGGGATGGTTCTCATGTTGGTGGCGTTGATGAGGCGAAAATTGCCGCGTTGCGCAGCATGATTGATTATGTGCAACAGCATTATCATCAACGGGTTACGTTGGCGCAGATTGCTGCTGCGGGGTGTGTGGGACGCACGCAATGCGCGGTGTTGTTTCACAACATGGTTGGGCAGTCGCCGATTGAGTTTGTAAATGATGTGCGCGTTCGCGCTGGCGCTGAATTGCTGGCGACCACGCAATTGCCGGTTGCGGAGATTGCGGTGCGGGTGGGATTCTCACGTTCGTCGTTTTTTGCGCGAGTGTTTCAACGATATATGCATGTTACGCCATCGGCCTACCGCAGAAGCATGCGCAGATAAACGCGTTTTTGCGGTAGGCCGACGGGGTACGTGATTAGCGCAATGCTGAAGACATATGTGATTGCCTATGTTATTTGGCGAGTTGTGTGGTAGCGGGGGAGGCGAGTGTTGGCCTTGTGCGTCGAATGCGTCCAAAAGTGAGGCCAAGACAGATAAAAGTCACTCCGAACAGTGCCACCAAGCCAATGGATGATGCCCATAGTCCGATATTCACGCCGGTGGATGCTGCGGTGCCAATGCCGAACACCTGATCGATTGACGTGCAGAACCACCATCCAGGCAACAGCTTACCGATGGTGATCATGGGATCCGGCATCATGTCCACAGGAAATGCCATGCCGGAGGTGAACATGACCAGCAGAGCGAACACGTTGACGAAGCCATTCGTCGCCATTTCGTTGAAGCCTGCCGATCCCAGCAGAAAGCCGCATGCGATCGCCATGAACGTGTAAGTCAGCAGCGACACGAATGACAGTCCGACATTCATGATGGTGAGCCCGTCAAGGGAGACTCTGGCCAACATCATCAGCAGGAACGTCACCGCAGTGTAGGCCACGCATACCAGCAGGCCGAACGCTCCGCATGTCAACATTTGCTGCGCTTCCAACGATACCGTGCGTGCGGGCGACGAGTAGAGTCTGCGCCTGATCTCACTGTCGTTGAACGTGCTGACCACCAAGAACGTGCATACCGGCATGACCAGCAGCAGCGGATACAGGCCGGTTTTGATCGTGCTCGCGAATGCCGGCGAACCCAGCGTGGCTGTGTTTTCATCTTTGGAAGACGAAGGCACCACGGCGATATGCGATTGTTTCGTATCGGCAACATTCAACACCGTTGTCATGGCGGTGCCGAGTTCACGTTGCGATTGCGGCAGACCAAGATAGGAGGTACGCGTCAAAGAAAGGAATTCGTTGACTTCCAGCTGAGCCAGGGATCCAGCCCCGGAAGCATAGCTGACCACAGTATCGATGGTTGGCTGCGTATCCGTGCCGCCGTCCGCGTACTGTAAATAATGTTCGGCGAAACCTTCTGGTACGATCGCGATCAAATCAACATAATTCGATGCGACAGCCTGCTGCAATGATACGGAATCGTCGTCAATGTCGACTATCTCACCATCCAAGGCAAGATAGGAACGCAACGATTCCGTCACATGCTCAGCGTTATTATCACGGTCGATCACTGCGATGCGGGCTGGTTTCGGCTCATACGTCGATGCTCCGGCAGCTGAGGAGCCTCGCATGATCTGCCAGCTGAGGGAGAACATCATTGTGCCGATCAGCACCAAGTAGATGATCACATACAATTTGCGCGCCTTGAGAATGCACATCGCGGCTTTACAGGTGTTCATAACGCTGCCTCCTCAGCAGAACGGTCGCCACAGCAAGCCAGACCAAGCTCATTGCAGCCAGCACGCCCACCGTGGTGAGGAACGGCTGGAAACTGTCGTAATACAGAATGTCGTAGAACAGGTTCGTTACCTGCTGTGCCGGATTTAATGTGCTTAATACGGGCGCGTGCTGCGCTATCTGATCGCTCAGATCCATGGCGAACGAACCATACAAACCGGAAAACAGTGAAAGGATGCAAGCCAGGGCCGTACACAATCCCTGCTTGGCACCTGTGGGAATACCCGGCAATGCGCCGATTAACGTGCCAAACGCGCTCGTGGCGAACGATGCCATCAAACATGCGCACAAACCTGCCCATTCACGGCCGCCAAGGGAGATCTGACAGCCGAAACGGATGTACAGCATGGCCATAGTCAGACTCAGGAACGAGCAGATCCAACTGGAAAGGAAACCGGCGAGCAACTGCTGCAATTTCGGTAGGGGAGCGACGGAACGTCGGATGCCAAGCGCCGAAAGATTCGCCTGCGCCATCGACACCGCATTCACGGCGAAACTCATGGCCATCATCGCAGCCATGCCAAGCAGCGCGTAATAGTAGCGTGCGGTGCTGCTCGGTTTGAAATTCGTCAACTGGATTTCTTTCGTGAACCCGCTTGATGATCCGATACTGCCGGTGAATGCGTCGTCCAGCAAAGCCGACGGATTATGCTGCGCGGTATTAATCACCACGTTGGTGTTGCGATTGTACAAGTCCACGATATTGCCCAATACCGTCAGGGAAATGTCCAAACTGCCGCTTGATGCCATCACATACGTGACGGACGATTGTGTGGCCTGCGAAATGGCCAACTGCAGTTTTCCTTCGCCGTCGACTGATAGCGCGCCTTGCGCCTTCCCGTCGGAAAGCAGCTGATTCGCGGCCTGCACTGAGCTGGTTTTCGTGGCCGTGATGAGCTTCGGCATGGCACCATCATCACTATCGGCCTTTTCATAATCGCCGTTGGCGTCGGACGAAATGCCGTCAACTAACGTTTGCGCGCCAGGGGAGGCACGCCAATCGTCATTATCGACCACGACGACATCGATCGTGCGCAATTCGTAACTTTCTGCGATATTGCCGAACATGCCGTTGAACATGGTCGCCAGAATGATGGGAAAAGCGAACAGCCAGAATAGTTGCGACTTTTCCCTGAAATGAAGTTTCAGATTGACCAGCAGTGTCTGCAGCATAATGACAAACCTTTCAGATTATGGTTTCCATTAGTCGCGCAACGCGGTGCCGGTCAGCTCGAGGAACACGTCGTTCAGCGTCGGTTGCCGGGAGGAAAGATGTCTGATATTCGTGCCGTTGGTTTTCAGCAACGTCAGTACGTCAAGAAGATTGTGATCGCCTCTGCGGCAACGCACCGTCAATTCGTGACCGTCATAATCGGCGCCGACCACACATGGCAGCGCTCTCAGCTCTTCCAACGTCTTCCTTGTGCCGGGCTCATCGTGAGTACCGCCCAAGTCATCGGTTTCCACGTTGATACGTTCGCCGGTGTCAATCATCGTCTTCAACTCGTCGGCAGTGCCTAATGCCAGATGCCTGCCGTGGTCCATGATGAGGATGCGGTCGCAGATCTGTTCGACCTCCTCCATGTAGTGGCTGGTGTAGATCACCGTGGCGCCGGCCTGGTTGAGCCGCTGGATGCCTTCCAGAATCGAATTGCGGCTTTGCGGGTCGACGGCGACCGTGGGTTCGTCGAAGAAGATCAGGTTAGGCTTGTGCGCGATGCCGCAGGCGATGTTCAGGCGTCGCAGCAGACCGCCGGACAGTTTGCCGGGCCGGAACTTGCGGAAGTCCTGGAGTCCGACGAATTCGATGGACTCCTCGACCAGCGGCGCGCGGTCGGTTTTCTTCGGCACGTACAGCGAGCAGAAGTAGTCGATGTTTTCGGTGACGGTCAGTTCGTTGAACACGGCCACGTTCTGCGGCACGATGCCGATACGACGTTTCAGCGCGTAGGAGGTCGGCGTCATCGGCTGGCCGAACACGCGAATCGTGCCCGAATCGTAGGTGAGCAGCGCGAGGATGCAGTTGATCGCGGTGGTTTTGCCGGACCCGTTCGGTCCAAGCAGCCCGAAAATCTCGCCCTGGTTCACGTCAAGGTCAAAATAGTCGAGCGCCACCATGTCGCCGTAGCGTTTGACCAGTTGGCTGACGTGCACGGCCAGAGCCGGGTTGGTTGTCGAGTCGTGTTCGGAAGCTCTGTTGTCGGTTGTCATAGTCACTCCCTTCCTTGGCGATTCCATCATCCCAAGAAGGGGCCGGACGCCGCCACAGGCAAACGTCACGACTTGGCCGTACAGGCGTGACATTTGTCATTACAGTCCTTCGGCGTCGGTCTGCATGGCCTTGTACACCTTATCGACCGGCATCAGGCTGATCTCGTCCATCGAATAGTTGGACGCCCTGTGGCTTTGCGTAATCATCGGTATCATCCCTTTACGGTTGTGTCGACGACATCCGACGCTTGTGCCTCATCTATTCGGGAAGTGTAGGCCCGTTGTCTTGGACCGTCATGCGGGTAATTCCGCATGCCCGTCAAGTTCGTCGTGTTCCGCACACCGCTAGACTGGTGGTGGAAGAGCGTCGAGCCGGGGAGGTGCCATGCGCGTGTTGGCCGAGATGGGCTTGCTACTCGTGTTGGGCCTGGCTTTGGCCTGGCTTGTCGGGCTACGGTCCGATGGCGTGTTCATCGCCGGCCTGCTGTTGGCCGTTTCCGTCGCCGGATTGGTGGAATGGCTGCGTCCCGCGCAATGGTCTTGGGTCTTGTGTACGGCGTATCTCGTCATCGCCGTGGCGGTGCCTTCATGGTGCGCGTTCATGCCGCTCATCGCCTACGATACTGCACGGCTGCCGGCCCTCGCCTCGACCAGAGCCCGGGCTGGGGCACGGACTGCGGCAAGTGGCCGCTCCCCCAGTGTCTCGCGGA
>OGRE01001327.1_pt1 | contig 21831 bp, 10 predicted proteins | sample 1553421 | NCBI WGS metagenome assembly OGRE01 (sample SAMEA2580076, study PRJEB22360) | human gut metagenome | biome: human gut; feature: human-associated habitat; material: faeces | place: Denmark | collected 2008/2010 | reverse complement strand
GTGGCCACCATGCTCTTGGCCGATTCAATCTCGCCATTGGCTATGTTGATAGCCTCTTGCAAAGCCGCGTCGGCAGAAAGCAAAGCATCAATCTGTCCGGCTTGGGTTGCTACCTGCGAATTCAGGGCTTCGATGGCAGCGTTTGCCGCGTCGATACCGGCCTGGAGTGCCGTACGGGCTTCCTCGATATTGGCCTTTGAAGCTTCGATGGCTGCCACTTGGGCCGCAGCGGCCTGAATGTCGGCATAATCCTTAGCTCCTTGTTCAGCTTCTGCGATAGTAGCCGTCAACTCGGTTTTGGCTGTGGCCAAAGCCGTTTCCAAGGCAGCCTCCTGCGCTTTCAGCGAATTGATTTCCTGAGTCAGGTTGTTGACCTTCTCATTCACCAATTCATCAAGATTCGTCGCATTGGCCGTAATCTGCCCTTGCAAGCCACTGATGTCATCATCGTAGTCCTTGCAAGAAGTCGTTACGCTTGTCGATGCCGCAAGAAGCGCACCAAACAAAGCCACACTGATAAACTTTCTCTTCATAATCAAATAAAATTAGTTAAAACGTATAATTCTCTACTCTCTTTATTGCCGTTGATAAACTTCTATCTCTATGCAAGAGGTGGAAATAGTATCCCGTAAATGCCTTATATATAATAAGGTAAGCTCAAGAATCGACTTTATAAAAACCTATTTATTTTAAGATTTTCTTGTTTTTTTCATCAGAAAAAGAAGAGATTATTTTGTTTGTATGCGATTTTATCTACATTTGCATCGAAATCTTCCACCTCTTGCATAGAGATGGAATTTATATTTTCCATATAACACAATGTATTTCAAGGATATATAAGAAAACAAGCATTGTAAAAGTCACAAACATTCCCCAACAATCAAAGTACATCTATTCATATATTTTTGTCATATTCTTCAAACGTGCCATTACAGTCCGAATTTAAAGATAGCAACGTGTGTAGAACATACCGGTTTAAAAAGCAGTACTCTCAGGGGGAGACTTCTGCATCCTGAAACTATCCGATTGGCCGAAGCCAACGAACCATTCCGCACAGGTATGAACCGTTCCATACTGACAAAACTTCACGTAAAACGGGATTTTCCATCCAAAAAGACATAAAACACGGCGGAAAATACAGAAGATAAAATGTAATCCGGAACGGAAAACCAGACAGATTCTGCATATTTATACAGAATCACCCCGGATTTTTCGCATATATACCGTATAATACTCGTTTTTTCTAAGCCGAACAAAAAATCAATCTAAGCCAAACAAAAAAAAGTTCTCCGCACATCTGCACTGCAAACCGCTCCAAACGGAGAAAAGACGGCAGCAAAACCGCACGCGTCCCGCCCAAAGGATGGTTTTTATAATTATTTGAGGGCAAAATACAAACCGTTATGCCCAATCCGTTTGCCACGGAAAAACTTAAAAAGATGACACGACACGAACCTATAAGCGTACAACACGCACAGCGACAGAACACGAAGAAACTGTCAAACGCGTAGAGGTGACAAAACGGCAATCCCCTATTCCACGAGAATCGCGTAAAATCCGACACAAGGGCAACCCCATGAAAATACGGCAAGGAAAAAGAGGAAGCATTGACACTTTGACAAAAAGAAATCTTATGGTCTTACCGTTCCACCGTTTCGCCATGCTGCATAAAAAGCAGGCGGTCGCCCAACATCAGTTCCAGCGAACCGTTCGGCACAATATAACGGTCGCCCCGCTTAATCATAATAACCAGCGTTCCTTCCGGGAGCGACAGTTCGCGAATATGACGTCCCCGTTGCAGAAGCTCTTCCGTACAAAGCACTTCGCGTAACGTGCTCCCGACATCCTCGGTCAGTTCGATACCGAAGTTGTCCTCTTTTTCCGGCAAGGGTTCCGTAAGGCCCAACTTACGCGCCACCCATGACAAGGACATACCCTGAAAAAGCAAAGATATCAACGTGACGAAAAACACGATATTGAAAATCTGACTGGCACCGTCCACTTGCGCCATCACCGGATAGGTAGCGAAAATAATGGGAGCAGCCCCACGGATACCGACCCAGGAAATAAAAAGCTTGGATTTATTCGTGATTTTCCGTCCAAAAGGCAGAAGGCTTAACCATACGCTAAGCGGACGGGCCACAAAGGTCATAAAGACGCTGACCAGGACGGCCGTCAGCATGACGGGAAGCATCTCGTGGGGATTGACCAGCAGTCCCAACATGAGAAACATCACAATCTGGAGCAGCCATGTCATGCCATCGAGAAAAGTTCCTATTTCCTTCTTCTTGAACAGGCGGCTGTTGCCGATGACCATACCGGCAATATAAACCGCCAGATACCCATTGCCTTTCAGCAAATAGACCGAGCAATAAATGATGAAAATGAAACAAAGCACCATGATGGAATAAAGTTCGGCATTCTTCAGGCTCACACGGTTGATGAGCCATACGGACAAACGTCCCAACAGATACCCCCCGGCTATGCCGACTACAAACTGCAGCAGAAAAGACCACAGGATTTCCCAACCTGAAACTCCTCCGACCTGCAGGCATTGTATCAGGATGATGGTCAACAGATAGGCCATCGGGTCATTGCTCCCGCTTTCGAGTTCCAACATCGGTTTAAGATTATGTTTCAGGTTGATTTGCTGCGAACGAAGGATGTTGAAGACGGAGGCGGAGTCGGTGGACGACATCGTGGCGGCCAACAACAAGGAACCGATGAGGGTGAAACCGACGCCCGTATGCAGTTGCCAGCCGGAAACCCAATAGACGAACAATCCGCAAAAAAGCGTAGTCAGAAACACGCCGGAGGTGGCCAACATGACACCCGGCGACAATACCGGACGGATGTCCTCCATCTTCGTGTCCATTCCGCCGGTGAAAAGGATGATACACAGCGCAACCATACCGATATGCTGGGCCACCGACACATCGTCGAACTGTATGCCCAGACCGTCTGTGCCGAACAGCATGCCGGCCAATAGGAACATCAACAGAGTAGGGATACCGAAACGGTAACCGGTCTTGCTCATCAGGATACTACAGAAAATCAGAAAGGCGGATACAAGCAATCCTATTTCAATGGAAACATTCATAGTTACGGCTCTTGGAATTTAATTGTACAAAGATGAAAAAAATAACATTCTTCGTCAACCGTCCGTGCCGTAAAAAAACAAAAAAGATATTTCGGAGTGTAACCATACAAGGCTTTTCCCCACAAAAAAAGGAGCCCGAAAGCTCCTTTTATCCTCATATCACTTCTTTTACAGACCGGGTTGGCGGTCCAGGTAACCGCGAATGTCGGGCGAAGAAGGACGCAGCATGTTGGCATTCACAATCTTTCCCTCGGGATCGAGCAGGATAAAATGAGGAATGCCATCGGCCTTGTATGCCGTCTGGAAACGGCTGCCGGTACCTAAATGCAACTGTATTCCCGTCATCGGCTGGCTTTTCACCATCTTCAGCCAATCGGCCTTACGTGCATCCGTAGAAAGGCTCAGGAAGGTGATATTGCGCCCTTTGTATTCTTCTTCCAACTGCTTGAGGAAAGGCATCTCACGGCGGCACGGACCGCACCACGTCGCCCAAAGATCGATATACACATATTTCCCCTTGAAATCGGCTACGGTATAAGCTTTCCCGTCCACGTCCCATGCCCGGAAATCGGGAGAAGGGTTACCCGGACGAGCCAAATCCCAAGCATCATATTTTTCTTTGAAGGCAGCCTGCAGTACGGGATCGGTCACGTAAGTGCCGTGCAGATTCAGCAACTCATCTATATTGCTGATGCCGTACTGTTCCACTTGCTCGATAGCCAACACGTTCAGCAGCGTCTGTTTCACTTTGTCGTCCTCGATATGGTCGGCAATGTAGTTCATCATACAAATCGTACGGTCGTATGGTGTCTTTGCTTCTTCTTTCTTGCAGCCGAACATCCGGGCTATCTCTTTCATATACTCACGATACTCTTTCAGTTCTACCAGGTTCTCGTCTGCCACAGCATACTTTTTAAGCGTATCGTAATAGGCTTCGTCCGGGCGGTAAGTGGTATCCTGAGCCACAAAAGGATGCCCCACAGCGTACATCATCAGCGAAGAAGCATAGGCATAACGGATGCGGCCGGTTTCGACGGCAACGAAACGCGGACTGACTTCGTCCAACTTCCATGCCTTCAATATACGCATCATGGACTCTTCTTTCTTGTCCACCAACGCGGCGTACTCATCAAACGGCAGGGCCATCTTCTCTTGCGGGACATCCAACAGGGTCACCTGATTCAGATACTTAAAGATTTTCTCTTTGCCTCCATCCGCTTCAAATTTTACGGTTCCCTTGAAATCAGCCCCGTCGAAGGAGATATGGATACGCTCTCCGTCTTCCAAAAAAATATTTTTGCTGTCCATTCCATAAAACAGACTGGCATGTACGGCACCTATATGCTGAAAGGTATGGCTACCGTGCCCGTTGTCGTCCAACGGAATCTCTACGATCGTAGTCTGATACACCACAACAACTGTCGAAGCCGTCTTATTTGCCACATCGACTGTCAACTGAATATCGGCCCGACTCTCTACGAACCCCAAAGCACAAAAGACAAACGTTAAAAAGGCTGTCTTAAACCACATATTATTTTTCATCATCTCATTCATTATTAATTATTGTTGATAAATTACTTTCTCGCGGTAAATCACGTCCACAATATCTGCAAAACCGGAGTATCGTTCCACCGGAACGGCATTCTGGAAATTGCCTTCATTCGTGAATCCGTCATAAATACGCAATGTACCCTCGCCCGTATCATTTTTCTTGCTGCCTACAATCAGGTCGTAAGAACGGTTGTCTGTGTCTTCTTGTTCCCACAGATAGAATTTCAAACAGGTAATTTCTTCTCCTTCTGGCAATTCGAACTGTAATTCTGCCGCCGGAGCCGCATTGGAAAAATTCACGCGATAGACCTTTCTACCCACGGCATAATACATAAATGTCTTCAGGGAACTGAACGCAAAGTGTGTGGCCCCGGCAATGTCGGTACAAGCAGACAAATCCACATAATAAGCTTTCTCATAGGCATAACCGTATTTGGCTTCGGCAAAAGAGTAAAGTTCATTGAGAATGATGCCATACAAGAAACGTTGGTTGTCTTTACCCAAAACGGCATATGTCATCCCGTTACCGTCCTGATTACGGTCGTAGCGGGTATTCTCCATACAGATAAAGTCCATCCGGTCTGCTCTTTTTGGCCATGCGAAAAGCTCTTCATTCACTGTAGGGAAACCGTCGGCGGCCAATTCATCCATCGGCACGTCTCTCACATTATCCAATCCGATAGACGCGAACTCCGAAGCACAGACCACAAAACGGCGGTTATTCTTGTCCCACATCATAAAAGCCGGAATAAAAGGAGTCCCTTTGGCATTATAACCGACTGCCGGCTCTACATAAAAACCATTGGCTCGGACGGAACCGAACAACCCGTCGCCGGACAAAGTATTACAATAATACACACGTCCCGCAATATCGACAAACAACTTGCCTGGCCTGTGAGAAGCCAAGCAACGTACCGTACCGGTATACATTCCGTTACCGAACTCATAACCTATCATATAGGAGTCGTTCCACTGAAAATCGTTATTGCTCAAACGCGTAGTCCCACTACCGGCCACCAAATAGAAAGGCTCTTGCATCCCAGGGTCGCAAACCAACTGGTAAGGTTGTAGCCAATCCTCCAACTCCGTCCCTTTCAACAAATCATAATACACATTATCCGTTTCCTTGATGTGCGACACCATGTCCAGACGCACACGCCCGTTGTCGGAGCACAATACCAACCACCCCAACGAAAGCGGCGTATCCACGTTCAACGTGGCCGACTTTTGATAATACAGCCCCGACGCCTTCTCCCTAATGGTCAGTACCAACTGATAGTTGCCCTGTGCAAGAGTCAATTCCACATCCAGATTCAAAGCCGTACCCAACACAACCGGTTCCTGGCTCCCGGCCTGGTCGTACGCCTTCCATTCATAAGTATAAGCATCCGGTACGAACTCTTTTGCTGCCACCTCCGGCTTTATGACGAAAGGTTCACGGGAAATGGCAGAATAAGCGTCATCGAATGAAATGTTCAAATCGTTCAAATCCCTGTAATCGTAATTCCCCTTATCTTCCGCACAGCTTTGCCATAAGAACGGCAACACCAACCATAGCAAACGGATATATTTCATTCTTTCCATATCATTCCATTTTAGTTATCAGAGGTTATGGGAGTAAAATCCAACAGTTGGCGATCATCCCCTTCGGCTGCCGGGTCCACCAATGCGTCTACATCCACCGTTCCTTGTTCATATCCCAACAATATATATAATTGCTTCGTCATATAAGTATCTATTTCCCTATGCATGTACACCCATTTATTGAAAGGAATAGCCCCCTTCACATTATAGTCGGCACGATCCACCACATCATCGAACAGCTTCCACATCAGACGTAACTTACGTTCTGAAAACTCGCCGACATACTCGGGAAGCCATCCGGCCGGAGGAGTAGAATAGAAGTCGGAAAAATCTATCCGGAACTTCAACATCTCGGTGTAAGGACGTTCCTCGCTTCCCGTAGAATCCCTCTCCAGAAACGTAGTGAAATACTCGTTAGCCGACAGTTCCAGATAAATGGACTTCAATTCCGTTTTAATGGCTTCCGTACGTTTCAAACGAACCACATAGGAAAACATGGAAGCATGAGCCGGTACCACCGCCGGTGTCAGCAACTCATAATCCACTCCTTCCTCGGCATTGTCCGACCAAACCTTGAGATTGACCGGACGATCGATATCAGCCTGCCTTCCAATGGTCTGTATGACTACCGGTACGTCGAGATACATCGTTTCGTCCGGCCCATAAACGAAAGTCAAAGTCGTCGTATCTACCAACACACTCCCCGAAGTCCGGTTATTAAAGTAAATTCCGTCGGGAGCACTATACAAATCCGGCGTACGTTCATCGCATGCACTCCACAAGCAAAGCGCAAGGCACATCGGAAACCATATTTTTAAATTCTTCATCATAACCTGTTTATTGTCTGTTGTCTGATTCCGTATCCGGTAAAGGAACTACAAAAAATTTCTCCGAAACCGGGATGAATTCCGTAATAGGATCAAAAGTAATCAATACCGGTGAATAGTTCCGCTTATGATAGAAAAAGATTTGTCCCTCCCCATACAGCTCTCTCACGACCTCGTATCCCAAGACACGCGGAGCATATTTAGATTCATCCATTTTCTCTACTCCACGGTGTTCCCGTAACTTATTCACCCAATTGCCCATAAGAGGGCGTTCGCTCACCTCGTCGTAAAGGTCTGCAATAATCAGATACATTTCTCCCAACCGTATCATCGGAACGATGGTGTTCTCTATCTTCCCCACTTCGGTAATGTCCGCATACTTATAGAAATAGTAATCATTTCCGCTCTTTTTCCAGTTGGCAATGTAACGATAGTCGTCAGTAGACCCGCCGTAGTCCGCTCCGCCGCCGAAATAAGGCATCTCCAGAAGAGCCGGATCCATCCTGAGCACCGGCTTCGGGCTTCGATCCGGATCGTTGTTGTTCTTGAACATCAGATTACGGTTCACATTCGTCAGACCGAAAATCACTTCCGTAGCAAAAATGCGATCCACATTCTCCGGTGTCCCTAACACGTCCGCTTTATTCACAAACGGGAAATGCTGCGGGGCAATATTAATAATCCCTTCGGCATAGCTTTTAGCCTTGGCTTTATAGTCCTCCTGATGCTCATCCTTGTAACTGGATATATAGTGATATGCCCGCGCCAACAACGCCTGTACGGCATAATAATTAAGCCTCAACGTACGGTACTCCAAGAAATTGCTTCCCCCCGTCGTCGCATGATTGACCAAATGGTCCGTCGTCGTGATAATCGGGTCATCGGCCAACAGTTTTTCCGCTTCAGACAAGTCCTCTATGACATGGCGCATCACTTCATTCCCCGGTAACAGTTCCTGCACCTGCAAGGTAGTGGATGTCTCATAGGGAATACTGGTCTTCGTCGGGTTCAGCTTATACACGGGACCGAACAGACGGAACATGTCGAAATGCAGCAAAGCCCTTAACGCCAACGCTTCTCCCCGAATCAAATTATAATTGTTGCCTGTAAAGACCGACTTACGACTCTCCATCTGTTCCAATATCGTATTGCAATTACGAATCAATGCATACGCCTTGTCCCACGTATTGTCGAGTCTCGTACGCCAATACTCGGTAGTGAAGTTCCGGTTGTTCAAATCAATATAATCGCCCCAAGTCAATGGATCGGTACCAATCAGATAAGACCCTCCCATAATCTCCACCATTTCCACGGTAAGCGTCTGGCCGTACAGCTCGTCCTTGTTCAAATCAATATACACTCCGTTAAGCAATTTCTTGAAACCTTCTTCGGTACTTAACAAATCACCTTCGGCCATGGTGTCGTAGGGCTTCACTTCAAGCCAGTCACTACATCCGGCCGTGAAAAACAAGCCGGAAAAAGACAATATGATATATTTTAATATTTTCATAATTTCTATAGCTTTAGAATACGGCTGAAACAGAAAATGACACAGTTCGCGCAAAAGGATAATCAATACCCCGTTCCGCTTTTACGGTAGACACCCGGAAGATGTCGTTCATGTTAGCCTGAAGGGTCAACGACGACAGACCGACCTTTTTAATGAAAGGTTGCGTGAATTCATATCCTACATTGAAGGACTCTCCGGCAAACGTATTCTCATCCATTACGAAACGGGAAGACTTGTCCGTTTTCTGCACTAAGGAGATACCCTTAAACTGCGCTTCCTGACCTGGAACGGACCAACGGTCATACAGCGCACGCCGGTCCTGATTGTAGTTTATGTCACTCAAATCGATATTCTCCACCTTATTATATAAGTCTGAATTGAATATCTGCCCCCCGAGTTGGTAACGGAAATAAGCTCCGAACGAAAAGCCCTTGTAATAAAAGGTCGTTCCCAAGACCCCTTCCAATTTGGGCTGCGTGTCACCGACGACCACTTCGTCATTCACATCATAATCGAACGAATAACTACCGTCTTTCTTAATAAAAAGCTCTTTACCCGTAGCTGGGTCAATACCTGCCGAACGGACAGCCCAAATAGCCGTCGGGCTTCCCCCATCGTAATAACGCGTCGTCCCCGTCACCGAAGCCTGTCCGGCTTTGTTCAAGGCACTCAAAGAATTGCCTATATGAGCGTACTCCGATTTATACGTCCGCGCATTCAAGCTGACGGTCCATTGTATCCCCTTCTCCACGTTATGAATAGGAGACACACGCAACGTAGCCTCCAGTCCGTTCGTATTTTGCTGGTCGGCATTCATCGCTACGCTCTTTACGCCTACCGAACCCGGTGTCGTAATGACAGCCAACAGCGGGTCTGTAATTTTGCGGAAGACATCCACAGTTACATTCAAACGATTGTCGAACATGGCTATATCCGTCCCTACCGTATAATTCAAAGTGTTCTGCCACTGAAGGTCGGAATTTCCCAAAGCCGATATCAAAACACCCGCACCGAACACATTGGTCATCCATCCATTGAATTGATAAGTCGTGAAAGCCTGATAAGCGGAAAAGTTCTGATTACCGGGATTGCCGACAGACGCACGCAACTTGAGCAGTTGGAACAGGTCCGTGCCGCTCATAAACTTTTCCTTGTGAATGTTCCAACCTATACCCACCGACCACGTATCGCGGAAACGGTGGCTCGACCCGAACATGGAAGCCCCGTCGCGCCGATAGTTAACGTCGAGCAAATAACGGTTGTCATACGCGTATCCACCATTCAAATAGAAACTGGCCGCACGCGTGGTGCTTTCTGAATATGAAGGTTTTCCACCATCCGGATAGCCATTGGCAAAAGAAGGTGCACCGAACTGGTCTTCGGTGAAGCCTATTGCCTTATAACCGTTACGGGTAGACTCCGTGTTGGAAAAATTAAACCCGCCGACAAGATTGAGCATGTGGACTTCCCGGAACAGCTTGCCGTAAGTCACGGACAGGTCCCCTTCATACTTCGTGACAGCAGTAGTGGAATGTTCGTATGAGCCCTTCTCCGTATCGCTCATACTGTCGAAATCCGTATGCAACGGAGACAAACGCGTTTCGGCTGTGGCCGTAGTTTTCGTCACTCCGAATTTGGCACGGGCACGCAAATCCGTCGTGGCAAACCATTCCGCAATGAAGTTATTCGTAAAGCCAAATTCATCCCCACGGTCATAATTGTTCAGACGGGCATTCCAAAGCGGATTCGGAACAGGAGCCTCGTCGTCATTCTCCGGAACATACAAATACTTGTCTACTCCGCCATCGGCATTGTACTTGCGGTAATAGGGATTAGCCAAAGCATATTCGGAGAACGAGACCACAGGGTCGGACGTTTCCAGATAATCAATCGTCAGTTTATTACTGAACTGAAACTTCCCGGTACGATAAATCAAATCCAGATTTCCGGATAGGGTCTGGCGGCTCGACTCCTTCATCACGCCTTCCGTATTCCCGTAAGTCAGCCCTAAGCCATACCTGATTTTCTCTTCTCCGCCATCGGCATAAACATTATGTTTTTGCACGAAACCGGTACGCAACGGCTCACTCAACCAATAAGTATCCACTCCACGTGCCACTTCTTTCAAACGTTCGTTCCTCAGGTTGTCCAACCTCAGTTGGTTTAACGGGTCGTTCGTCAAATCAGTATATAACCCGGCCAATTCTTCGAACTTTATCTTTTCGTTGGCATTCATCAGGTTATAATCCGTCAAGTCGGCCTTTGTCAGGGAGAAGTCGCCTTTATAACTCAAGCGCAACCGTCCCTTCTCCGGCTTCACCGTCTCGATGACCACAACACCATTGGCCGCTTTCGAACCATAAATAGCCGTAGAGGCCGCATCCTTCAATATCGTAACGGAAGCCACGCGGTTCATGTTCAAATCCGAGACCGTCTGCAAATCGGTTTCAAATCCGTCCAGTATGAACAAGGGCTGATTCGGATCCGTACCATATTCCTCTTTCAACCCCATGATGCTGCTCTTGCCGCGGATTTCGATGTCCGGCATGCGGTTGGGATCTGAACCAAACTGGATGTTGTCCGCGATTTTGAAAGATGGATCGAGGGTTTTCAAACTCTGCAAGACATTCTGTACCCCGATTTTTTTCAATTCCGGTCCCTCGAAAGTAGCAGCCGACCCCGTAAAGCTTTCCTTCTTACGTTGGTATATTCCCGTCACCACCACTTCATTCATGGTTTTCGATGCCGGGGCCATCACAACCTTCTTAAAACTTTCCGTATGGGACGCGTCCAATTCCCGCTCTAACTTTTCGTAGCCGATATAAGTGAAAACCACTTTATAACGTCCTTTGGGCAAAGTTAATGAATAAGCACCGTCTATATCCGTCACCGTAATCACGTCCGTACCCAACACGCGAATGGAAACTCCAATCATGGTCTCTCCAGTCTCCTTGTCCACCACAACTCCTTTTACCGTCATTTTCTCCGGACTTCCGACTGTTTCAGCACGAACCGCCCCTCCGACACCTGTACCGTTCTGTGCATAAAGCGCAGAGACCGATGAAAGCGCCATAACAAAAACGAAAAGGGCAAACCCGGCACCGCAAGCCTTTAAACGGAAAAATACGATTCTCAAGTTTATTTTCATACTTCTTTCGTTATATATAAAAAGCAGGACATTATTACTCCTGCCAACCATTTTATATTCCCTTTCTCCAACACTTTGGAAAAAGAAAAATAAAACGAAGAGAAAGAAGTCCCACAAGACCCGGTTCCCTTCATTTTACATATATATCTTCAGGTTATTTCACTACAACTTTCGCTGTCTGACTGCCGACTTTTACCAAATACAGCCCAGACTTCAGACCGCCGAATGCAGCCGTAGCTCCGTGCACAGACGACACCAACATACCCTGTGCGTCAAACACACTGATTTCGGCACTTTCCAACCCTTCTACGCGAATCGAGCCGTCTGAACTATAAATTTTGACATCTTTGATACAACGGCTGCTAATGCCACTTCCTGTCTTCACGGCCTCACCGCCTATGACTGCCATTTGCAATGGCATTTCCATCACCTCGTCGAATCCGTTGTCTAAGACCAAATAACCCGGTGTCACCAACTTGTCTTTTTCCACAAAAAAGAACGAAGCTTCGTTGGGATTATAACCGCCTTCCTCTTCCGGTTGCGCCCCGAAGCACATGCCATTGGCCAATTTCACATCATGCGGCAATACCAATATGCCACCATCGGCATAGAACTCTGCGGCCACTTCCGTGTTTTCCACCCCGAACCAATTCCCTACGCTCACACCGGAAGGAACCGTTTCTGAGGTATTTCCCGTAATTTTCAGCTTAAAATTTTCAGACGCATCAGCCAACAAATTATTATCTACCCTCGTCGACGCGAAATCATACTCCCCAATCACATCACTAAGATTATAGGATATGTCTTCCTTAGTCATGGTATATGCAGAAGCGTAAGAAAGCATCCCCATAATACCGTCCTCCATATCCATAATGGTGACATTTTCCAATGCATTCTGCGCCGTAATCTCTATTTTGCCATCCTTCTCCGTCACCTGATAGTTAAAAACGACAGTTCCTCCTGTGGATGCTGCATCTGCTACAACCATCAAATTCATTCCCATCATAAACACGGCCGTTGGCGTTTCTCCCTTCAATGTACCATCTTCCTGATTGTAGGTCAGCGTCACACCACCGCCATAACCGAAGAAACCGAGCACCTTCAATTCATTCTCTGACTCGCCCGGCAACACGGCCATATTATAACCCGTTGTCGCAGGAACCGGAGCCTCGCCCGCCGCTCCAGGGGGGGGGGGCAAAGCCCGGCCCCCCCCCCGCCGCTCCAGAAACCATGTCAACATAAGAGCATTCTCCACTAAATTTATAGCGGCCATACAATTCCTTAACCGAAGGGAAACCGGCTGCCGAAACCATTTCTATACCCAATGAAACAACAAACAAGGCAATCAAAACAGCCTTAAAATTAATAGAAGTAGATTTTCTCATAGACACACTTTTTTTGCATTAAAACAATGCAAAAATAATAAAAAAGAAAGAAAAGAAGAGACTTTGGGCGTTTTTTAACTATAAAACAACCGAAAAAAATACAATCCTCCCCTGACATCCTTGCATCCACTTGCAAATCGAAAGGCTTTCCCTGCATTTTTCCGGCAAAAAGCACTATCTTTGTCCCGCTATAATGAAGAAGAGAAACGCATGATTGTATGTATCGCCGAGAAACCCAGTGTGGGTAAAGACATTGCCAAAGTACTGGGCGCCACGCAAGACCACCGTAATTATTGGGAAGGCAACGGCTATCAGGTCACTTGGACTTTCGGCCATCTTTGCGAACTGAAGGAACCGCACGAATATACTCCGCTCTGGAAAGCGTGGAGCCTTTCTTCATTACCCATGATTCCGCCCCGCTTCGGCATCAAGCTGAAAAACGACAAGGGCATCGAAGAACAATTCCGGGTGATTGAACGGCTGATGCAGGCTGCTGACATGATCATCAACTGCGGTGATGCCGGACAGGAGGGAGAGTTGATACAACGTTGGGTCATGCAGAAGGCCGGTGCCCGATGCCCGGTGAAACGCCTCTGGATTTCGTCACTCACGGAAGAAGCCATCCGTGAAGGATTCAGCAACCTGAAAGACCAGAGCGAATACCAGTCGCTCTACGAAGCCGGACTGAGCCGCGCCATCGGCGACTGGACTTTGGGCATGAACGCCACGCGGCTCTATACATTGAAGTACGCACAGGGCCGCCAGGTGCTGAGCATCGGACGGGTTCAAACCCCCACACTGGCTCTCATCGTCAACCGTCAACAGGAAATCGAGAACTTCAAGCCGGAACCTTATTGGGTACTGACCACCAACTACCGTGATACAGTCTTTACCGCTGTGTTGGAACAAGACGAAGAGGAAACCGCGACGGTTTCTCAGGACAAAGGTGCGAACGGCAACGGAAGCGGCAAGGCAAACGATGTGGCACGCCGGGGATTCACCTCGGAAGAAGAAGGACGGAAAGCCCTTGAACAAATCAAAGACGCACCGTTCACGATTACGTCCGTCACCAAGAAAAACGGAACGGAAGCCCCTCCCCGTTTGTACGACCTGACCTCGCTACAGGTGGAATGCAACCGCAAGTTTTCTTTCTCGTCCGACCTGACCCTGCAACTCATCCAGTCGCTCTACGAGAAGAAAGTCACGACTTATCCACGTGTGGACACCACTTTCCTGAGCGACGACATTTATCCGAAATGCAACGCCATCCTCAACGGTATAGCCGGCGAATATGCCGCCTTGCTCCAACCCTTGCGTGGCGCGACGTTGAAAAAGAGTAAAAAGGTGTTCGACTCTTCCAAAGTCACCGACCACCATGCCATTATCCCCACAGGAGTAGCACCGCACGGCTTGACACCGGACGAACAACGGGTATTCGACCTCGTGGCGCGGCGTTTCATTGCAGCGTTCTACCCCGACTGCAAATTCGCCACCACCACCATCCTCGGCGAAACGGCCGACATCCCGTTCAAAACAACCGGAAAACAGATTCTCTTGCTGGGTTGGCGAGAGGTGTATGCACAGGAGGCCAAGACGGTGGAAACCTTGGGAAAAAACGCCGAGGAAGAACGTACGCTCCCTGTTTTCACGAAAGGTGAAAGCGGCCCCCACGTTCCGGACTTGGCCGAAAAATGGACACAGCCGCCCAAACCTTACACAGAAGCTACGCTCTTGCGCGCCATGGAGACTGCGGGTCGCCTGGTGGACGACGACGAATTACGTGATGCCTTGAAAGAGAACGGTATCGGCCGTCCGTCCACCCGGGCCGCCATCATCCAGACCCTCTTCAAGCGACATTATATCCGATTGGAACGGAAAAACCTGATAGCCACTCCCACGGGGGTGGAACTCATCAGCCTGATTCACGAAGAACTGCTCAAAAGTGCCGAGTTGACCGGTATCTGGGAACGCCGTCTGCGGTTGATTGAAAAGAAAACCTACGATGCCAAAACCTTTTTGGAAGAACTCAAGCAAATGGTAGCCGAAATCGTGCATACCGTCCTGGCGGACAACACCAATCGCCGTGTCGCGGAAACACAGGAAGATAAGCCTGCACCCAAGGGAAAAAAGGGAGCCGCGAAAGAAAAACCGACCAAAACCCCAAAGACGACACGCAAAATCGCACCCCCAACTACCATAATCCCGGCCACGCCTCCTGCCCCCAAAGAGGGGGACCTCTGCCCGCTCTGCGGAAAAGGGCATATCATCAAAGGCAAGACCGCATTCGGCTGTTCGGAATGGAAAAACGGATGTACTTTCCGCGCACCGCTGGAAATCTCTTCATAAGCCACGTCCTTGCATACCGTACCGCTCCTACACAGGAATTTTGCAAAAACATCCTTCATCCTTCAGGTCGCATGGTAAGTCTCTCATAATTTTGATATTATAAGCTGAAGGATGTTTCAGGCATCTTTCAGCCATGCTTCATTTCGCTTGATTCAGATTGAAAAATCAGTTGGCTTAGAATGAAAAATCGTTTGGCTTAGAATGAAAAATCATTCGGCTGAGAACTTTTTATCGCTTTCCGCAATGAAAGGAAACTGAAAGATGGCTGAAACATCCTTCATTCTATAACGCATTATATGTTAATCGGTTACCTTATATCCTGAAAGATGAAGGATGTTTTTTCAAAACCCTTGGGGGAGCATGCAGGAAATGACGGACTCCGGCAAAATACCTTTTCTACCCCGACAACCTCCAACTGTCCCAAGTTCTTTGACAAAGGCACTCCATGCTTCCGCCCCTGCCGCATACATTTACTCCTGTAAGGCTAAAGGATATGGTCTTACCACAATCTTTGCAAATGAAGTATTGCTTGAAAACATAAAATCAACAGCACAATGAATAAACGTTATTTTCTATTGCTGTGTATTTTTTGCTTATGCGCATGTAGCCGACAAAAAGGCGGAGCTATAATAGATTTGACCGACATAGGACAGAACGAAATCGTTGTTCCTGCAGAAAGCATTTACTCTTCCATAAAATTCATTCCGCTTGAGACCCACGGGCAAAGCATATTGAGCAGCCCGAACGTGTTTGGAATGGACGGCGACAACGTGCTGATTTGGGACCAAGATGATATTCTGAGATTTGATTCCAATGGAAAATTCCTGAACAGAGTGGGACGGTTAGGAAAAGGACATGGAAAACACGGGCGTATCAACTCCGCCAATTATGATGAAAATAAGAAAATAATCTATGTCGGAAACATGGGAGGTTTCATATATAAATACGACCTTGAAGGCAACTATATAGGACAGTTCAAGATAGCCGAAAACGGTGAAATCCTCCAGACTGTCAGGTTCAACAAACAGTTGGACGCCTTGGTTTGCGAGACGAGGAAGTATTCTGGCGAGGGGCTTCAGGTCAGCCTTCGTACAGTGTCGCCTGAAGGAGTCGAGAAAGGGGCATATCCTGTATATAAGGATAACGAACAGGTTTCACGTAGTATGACAAGGACAGGCATGCTTCGTAATACTTCGGAGGGAGTCATGTTCATGCTGCCATTTGACGACAAAGTGACTTTACTTACCCAACAAGGTATCATAGACACATTAACGATGGACAGAGGTAATCTTCGCCCAAGCAGGAAACTATGTGAAAACTGGGATTATGCGGACGAACTCTACAGGACGAAGTATCAAATCGACAACATTGTGGTTACAGATAAATACTTTTATTTAACCGTGACCATGGACAAGGAGCAGTGCGACCTACTGGTAGACCGCCACTCGCATGCCTTTATCCACGATAAGAAGTATGCATACGGTAGTGAATCGGAACACCTTTCTTTAAAAGGATTCAAAAATGTAAGTTTTTGGCCTTGGGTGGCATTCGATAACAAGGCTGTAGATTTATTGTCCATAGACAGATTTAATGATGACGACTTGGAAGTTTTAAAGGAAATAGCGGTAAACGATTATCCATTGGACGACATGTCCAACCCCATCCTGGTTATCGCAGAAGAACAATAAATAATAGTTAAACTGTATTAAAAACACAGGCATTTGCGTGTAAACAGCACACTCTTCACTCCCTATTTATATAACTTTGGAGAGAAATTCAACCCAATAACTTTTAATCACTTAAACCATGAACAGTACTCGTATCAACAAACTGATTCTTAGTTTACTATTTTTATGCCTGGCAACCACAGGCCGTGCACAAACCTTCCCTCGCCTGCTTTTGAGTGGGGATTATCCCGACCCGTCCATCATCAGGGAAGGAAAAGACTTCTACATGACAAACTCATCTTTCAATTACGCACCGGGACTGCTCATTTGGCACTCTACCGATTTGGTGAACTGGACCCCCATAGCCCGTGCACTCCATGCACTCGACGGTTCGGTCTACGCTCCAGACTTGGTGAAGTACAAAGGACGTTACTATATCTACTATCCTGCTGCCGGAGCCAACTATGTGGTCTATGCCGATGATATCCGAGGCCCGTGGAGCCAACCGGTGAAACTCGACCTGGCGGGCATCGACCCTGGACATGTAGTGGGCGAAGACGGCAAACGGTATTTATATGTGGACAAAGGTGCCATAGCCCCGCTAAGCGACGACGGGCTGAAAGTGACGGGACCGAAAAAGACCGTCTACGAAGGTTGGCGGTTCCCCAAGGATTGGAAAACCGAAGGCAATGGCGACATGTTCCTCGAAGGCCCGAAACTGCTGCACAAGGACGGTTATTATTATATGGTATCGGCAGAAGGCGGCACCGCCGGACCGGCCACGAGTCACATGGTAGTCGTGGCACGTTCCAAAAGCGTGTTCGGCCCGTGGGAGAACTCCCCCTACAACCCTTTGGTGCATACCTACAATGCAAGCGACCCTTGGTGGTCGAAAGGACACGGTACGCTCATCGACGATGCCGAAGGGAACTGGTGGGTGGTGTACCATGCTTACGCACAAGGTTACCACACGTTGGGTCGCCAGACGCTGATAGACCCGGTGGAATGGACAGCCGACGGATGGGTCAAGCTGCGGCATGATGCCCGTCCGCTCCCGGCACAAGACCCTGAAAAACACGGACTGGAACTCTCCGATGACTTCACGGGCAAGCAACTCGGCCTGCAATGGACCTTTTGGAAGGAATACGCCCCCGAAAGCCTCTCATTCGGCAAGGACGGCATGAGCGTCAAAGCCAAAGGCAAGACTCCTACGGATGGACGTTTGCTTTTGACCACAGCCACAGACAAGAACTATGAGCTCACAACGGAAATCACCCTCGGAAAAGGGAACACGGGCGGTTTGCTCCTTTTCTATGACGAGAAGGCATACGCCGGTGTCGCTTCGGACGGAAAGACGCTCACGATATACCGCAACGGGGAAAAAGCCGAAACCATGCCGTCCAATTACCACAAGCATTTCCACCTCCGCCTGCTCAACCGTGCCAACCGCGTGACCCTCTCTGCCAGCAAGGACGGAAAGTCATGGAAGGAACTGGCCACGGATATCGACGTGTCGGGACTTCATCACAACAACTACGGTGGGTTCTATGCCCTCCGTCCTGCACTCCTGTCCGCAGGAAAAGGACGTACTACTTTCCGCAACTTCACCTACCGTGACGCCACACCGCAAGAAAAAGACATGGCGGCCTACCTTATGGTATTCCATCAGGACGAAGACCACTGCCTGCATGCAGCCATCAGCCGCGACGGTTATACGTTTACCGCCCTGAACGACGGCAAGCCCATTATTGCAGGCGATACAATCGCCGACCAGAAAGGTATCCGCGACCCGCATATCTACCGTGGCCCGGACGGCGGCTTCTACTTGGCCATGACCGACTTGCATATTTATGCACAACGCGAGGGTTACCGCGATACGGAATGGGAGCGCGACGGGAAAGCTTATGGTTGGGGAAACAACCGTGGCTTGGTGCTGATGAAATCGTTCGACCTCATCCATTGGACACGCACCAACATACGTTTCGACCAGATGTCCAAGGAATTTGCACAGATAGGTTGTGCTTGGGCACCGGAAACAGTCTATGACCCCGCCACAGGACGGATGATGATTTATTTCACCATGCGGTTCGGCAACGAGCAAAACAGGCTTTATTATGTCTACGTAAACCAAGATTTCAACCGTATCGAGAGTATTCCGCAAATCTTGTTTGAATACCCCTCTGGAGCGTCTGCCATCGACGGCGACATCACCCCGATATGGAACGAGGAGCGGCAAAAAATGGAATATCACCTGTTCTACGTGGCGCATGAATCCGGTTCGGGCATCAAACAGGCGGTTTCCGACCGTATCGACGGAAGCTACCGGTTCGACCCGCGTTGGATAGACTTTGAACCAGTGGCCTGCGAGGCGCCTAACGTCTGGAAACGAATCGGTGAAGACAAATGGGTGCTCATGTACGATATATTCGGTATCAACCCACATAACTTCGGTTTTGTAGAAACCAGCGATTTCGTACACTTCAAAAACTTGGGACGCTTCAACGAAGGCGTGATGAAGACCACTAACTTCCGGTCGCCCAAGCACGGCGCAGTCATCCACCTGACCCAAGAAGAGGCCGACCGGCTGGAGAATTATTGGAACGGGAAAAAACAGAAATAACCGAAGAAAAATTACCTCATCCCCAACCGCGACACAAGGAAAGCTAATCCCTGTGCCGCGGTTTTCTTTTCTGATTTAACGTTCTTTATACTTTTCATAACAGGTAGTTTTAATTGTTCATTCGTATAAACATAAAACGAATGACTCAATTTATATCGAATCACACTTATGAACAAAAACATGAAAAGCAAAAGAAACAGGTTTAGGACGCTATTGGCATCCTGCCTTATCGTATGTGCCGGCCATACCGCAATGGGCCAGGAAAATGGCCTTCGCCTGCACTTCGATTTTAAAAACATGAATGGTACTTCCGTCTCAGATACGGAATGTTCCGGTATCACGGCCTCACTCAAAAATGAAGCTACGGTAAGCAAAATGGGAAAATACCGCGTACTCAATCTCGGTAGCGGAACCGGTTATCTCGACCTGACAGAACAAGCGGGCGAACTGTTCAAAAGTATGGATGCGTACTCCATCTCCATGTACTACCGCGTAGACGAGAAAGCCTCACTTTCCGGTGCCGGCTTCTTCCTTTGGACATTCTCCTCTTCTGCGGCCTGTACGGGGTCGGAGGGCAAGTACTCTGCTTACCGCCTCAATGCCCAACGCTTTGCCAACGCCACAGGAGGATACGGCAACGAAACGGCTATAGAAATCGGTGGAGAAGCGGCCAAAGGAAAATGGACACACGTCGTGTACACCCAAGACGGACAAACCGGTACGCTCTACCTCGACGGAGTGGCCAAAGGAACGAACACCGAGATGCCCACCAATTCATCCAACTTCACCACTTCTGTTCCTTACGCATGGATCGGACGTCCCGCTTTTACAGCCGACAATTACCTGAAGCAAACTCTTGTAGCCGACGTCCGCCTCTATGACCGTGTACTGGGAACATCGGAAATCGGCGAACTGGCAGCCGCAGTTGACGATTTGGAATACGAATATACTTACGGCAATCCGGGCGACTTCACGGCATTGCAAAATGCCATCAATGAAGCCCAGGAATATATCACTTCACACACCTCTTCTTACACAGGCGCAATCGTTGCACTTTACCAAGACGAAGTCAATATCGCCCAAGACCTCGTAAACGAAGGTAAAGTAAACCAAAATGCCATCGACCGACAGCTCGAAAACCTCGCATCAGCCCGTACGGCCTTGGAAGCCGCGGCAGGATTCGATTTCGATGTCACAGGCATTACGACAGGATACGACACAGAAAGAGGATTCCGGCATCCCGGTGCCCTCCATACCGATGCCGACTTTGAACGTATCAGGGAACAGCTCAAAGCCGGAAATGAAAAAGTCGTAGCAGCCTACAATGTATTGGTCAACGCCGGATTCTCACAGTCTACGGCTGCTACAAATCCCGTACCGACCATCATACGTGGAGGGGGAGTAGGAGAAAATTACATTAATGCAGCGCAGGGAGCTTCTATCGCTTACCAAAATGCCCTGCGGTGGAAAATCGACGGTTCGGAAGAACATGCCAAGCATGCAGTGGATGTCCTGATGAAATGGGCACGCGTCACCAAAGGCATCGGAGGCGACTCCAATTATGCACTGGCTGCAGGACTATACGGATATGCCTTTGCCAACGCCGCCGAACTCGTGCGCGACTACGAAGGATGGTCTGACGAAGATTTCACCACATTCAAACAATGGATGCTCGACGTGTGGTATCCATCTTGCATCGGCTTCCTGCGTTCCCGCAACGGAACTTGGCAAAATTCGGGAAAACGGTGGGAATGCCCCGGACATTACTGGTCGAACTGGGGACTTTGTAACGTATTGGCCGTCATGAGTATAGGCATCCTTTGCGATGACGTATTCATTTATAATCAGGGACTTTCTTTCTTCAAATACGATCAAGTGGGTACTTTCACCGACCCGCGTACTTCCGACCCTATCCTGAACGACGGACTGACCGAGTTTTTAGGCAACCTTGTCGTCACGACACAAGAATCCGATTTGGAAACCGGAGCTTACGGCAAACTGGGACAAATGCAAGAAAGCGGCCGTGATGTAGGCCATGCCGCCATGGCCGGCGGGCCGGCCCGAGACGCCGACCCCAACCGTTTTCTACGCCT
>OGRE01001321.1_pt1 | contig 21929 bp, 14 predicted proteins | sample 1553421 | NCBI WGS metagenome assembly OGRE01 (sample SAMEA2580076, study PRJEB22360) | human gut metagenome | biome: human gut; feature: human-associated habitat; material: faeces | place: Denmark | collected 2008/2010 | reverse complement strand
GAGCCACTTGCCGATCAGCACGAAGGCGGGGATCATCACCAGCGCATCTAAGTAGAGGTGCAGCTGATGCCCCTCGGAGCCGTAAGCGAGGAGTAAGCCGATGACGGAGCAGGTAGTGCTGAGGGAGACCAAGGTGTCCATACCCATGACGCCTCGCCTTAGTTGCTTCAAGGCTCTCCAGTGAAAAGGCCCCGCCACGTAAAGGTACGCCACCAGCGCCACCAACGGAGCAACCCAACGCTCGCCCACGCCTCCGAGCAGATACATCCAGATCATCACGCCGATGGTCAGAGCCGCTCCGATGGCTGTGCGCCAAGCGAGCTGACGTGCTGAGCGACGCTCTTGCTCCAGCGCTTGGCTCATCGCCTCCGTTTCGTCTGTCGTGAGGATGAGCGAGAAGCCGAGCGAAGCAACCTGCTCAGCGATCTGCTCACGCGTGATCTGCTCGGCATCGTACACTATATATAAGGAGTGGGTGTCAATCTGCGCCGTAGCCTCGAGGACGCCCGTGACACCTTGCAGTTTATTCGTCACGGCAGCTGCGCATCCAGCGCAGTGCATGCCGACGATGGGGATATATTCGGTAGTTTGTTTCATAGTAAGTCTATATAAAAACAGTAAGTCTAAATAAAAGCGGAGAGAGTTACTTCTCCTCTGAGACAAAAGTACAACAAATCAATCGCCACTGGGTTGCAAAAGCAGAGCTATTCGATAAACGGTTCCTCCCTTGGAACCGAAAATCCTCCACTGAGGAAATGAAAAATTCCTCAGAAGAAAAAAATGATTCTTCCGAAGTTTCATTTGATTCTTCCGAAGAATTTTTTCTTTCTTCCGAGGAATTTGCTCTTTTCCTCCGAACTATTTGGGAAATTCCTCCGAGGAAATTTGGTGTTGTGTTGATGACGTGCAGCCCCCCGCTGTTTAGAAGCTCGGGAGGTGAAGAATTCAAAATTATCGGAGCGGACTCGTCGTGTGAAGGAACGGTCTGGCGACCCGTCTAGCGGGGCCACTCGACCACCTCTAGATCGTGTGGTCGCCCGGAGGTGATCTGCAAGCGTATGAGGGTGCGACTCTGGTGCCACCCACTGCGCCCCACCGCGCCTGGGTTGATGTGGAGCAGCCCTGGACGGGACTTGTCGGGCATTACCTTGAGGATATGACTATGCCCCGAGATGGTAATCATCGGATGCGCACTCCACGGCGTGAGATAAGGGTCGAAGACGCGCTCATAGTGCCCTGGAGAACCGCCTATATGCGTCATGACTAGCTCCACACCTGCCACCTCCGTGTGAACCACCTCTGGGAGCTGTGCATGTAGCGCAGCGTCATCGATGTTGCCATACACCGCTAGCGTGGGGGCAATGGCTTGCAACCGCTCTAGCACCTGAGGAGCACCGATATCCCCTGCATGAAAGATCAGATCACACGCGGCAAGTGCCTTGCAGATCTGATCATCGATATATCCGTGCGTATCGCTTAGGATGCCGATACGCTGATGCGCTTTCATGGGGTCTATTATTGCTTGCTACCCTTGCGACCGCCAGAGCGTCCCTTACGCTGTGAAGAGCGCCCTTTGCCTTGGGACTTGCCTCGTCCTTTACCTTGCGATCTGCCACGTCCATTGCCTTTGCCTCTAGAGGAGCCACGACTATGGACGCGCTCGTTGGGAGCATAGGTGGGCGCTTCGCCTAGAGATGAATCTAGCGGGATGCGGTAGATCTCCTGCTCGAGGAATTGCTCCAAACGTGCGAAGTCCTGCTGATCACTGGGCGAGACGAGCGTGATCGCCAAGCCCTTGCCATCGGCACCACGTGCTGTACGCCCGATACGGTGGACGTAGTCCTCGAAGTCACGAGGCACCTCATAGTTGATCACGACCGCAATGTCGTCAATGTCGATACCGCGCGCCACGATGTCGGTGGCTACAAGTACCTTGATGCGTCCCATGCGGAAGTCTCTCAAGACTTCTTCACGGCGCTCCTGCGACAGGTCTGAGTGCATCTCAGCAACAGGTAGCCCATCTCTAGTGAGTGTCTGAGCTAGTGCGTGAACGGTCGCCTTAGTCCCCGCGAAAATGATGGTGCGTGACACCTCAGACTCAGGATTCGTAAAGAGGGATCGGATGATCGGGAGCTTCTGCGCATCATAGCAGATGTATGCGGTCTGCATGATCGACTTAGGCGGCTTTGCCACAGCTAGCTCGACGAGGACGGGATCAACGAGGATGCTCTCCGAGAGCTTGAGGATCTCCTTGGGCATCGTGGCGGAAAACATCACATGCTGGCAATCCTCAGGCAGCGCCTTGTAGATCTCCATAATGTCTTCGTAGAAGCCCATGTCGAGCATACGATCTGCCTCGTCTAGTACGAAGTACTGCACATGCGATAGGTCACACGCTCCGAGACGTAGCATCGAGAGGAGTCGCCCTGGCGTAGCAATGACGATGTCTGCTCCGAGTGCCATGCCTCGTCTTTGCTGCTCCCAGACGATGCCGTCGGTGCCTCCGTAGATGGCGAGCGTGGAGACTGAGACGTAATAGCCAAAGCCCTCGACCTCCTGATCGATCTGCTTAGCGAGCTCTCGTGTAGGCGCCATGACGACGGCTCCGAGATGCTCTTTGGGTAGCTCTTGACGCGCTACCTTGTTGAGGAAAGGAAGCAGATAAGCTGCCGTCTTGCCCGATCCAGTCTGCGCACAGCCGATGACGTCTCGCCCCTCTAGGAGTGGTGGGATTGTCTCCGATTGAATGGGAGAGGTCTCCACAAAGTTCATCGCATCCAGTCCGTCGAGGACCTCATCCTCTAGATCTAGTTCGTAAAAGTCCATCAGCTTATCGTCTTATATATGGATAAAAGGAGCACCACAGTGTAGCAGTGTAGCAGCCTCGCAGAGTCTGCCACGACTCGTGATACGTCCAGGGGGAAAAGCGAGACGCAAGTCACAGAAGTAGGGGATGCACTCGATGCTCTTCCTACCATCTGCGCCTTGCGTCCGATTGTTTTAGAGTGAAAACTCTTCGTTGGTCTTAACGTGATTACTTATTGACCTCAGCCATGTGAGCGATGAGGCAGAGTATCTTGTTAGAGTAACCCCACTCATTGTCATACCAAGCGACGACCTTGACAAAGGTATCAGTCAGAGCGATACCAGCCTTAGCGTCAAAGATAGAGGTGTGTGGATCGCTCACGAAGTCCTGGCTTACGAGTAGCTCGTCGCAGTACTCCATGACCCCCTTGAGATTGGTCTCCGAAGCCTTCTTCATAGCAGCGCAGATCTCATCGTAGCTAGCACCACGCTTGAGCTGTACCGTCAGGTCTACGACAGATACATCCATCGTAGGTACACGGAAGGACATACCCGTGAGCTTACCATTGAGCTCGGGGATCACCTTGCCGACAGCCTTAGCAGCACCTGTCGAGGAGGGGATGATATTGCCAATAGCAGAGCGACCGCCACGCCAGTCCTTGAGTGAGGGACCATCGACCGTCTTCTGAGTAGCTGTAGCAGCGTGTACGGTAGTCATGAGGCCCTGCTCTACGCCGAAGTTGTCGTTGAGAACCTTTACCAACGGAGCGAGACAGTTGGTCGTGCAAGAAGCGTTAGAGACGAACTGCGTACCACGGACATACTTCTCAAGGTTGACACCCGTGACGAACATAGGTGTGTCATCCTTAGAGGGAGCAGACATGACGACATACTTAGCTCCTGCCTCGATGTGTCCCTGTGATAGCTCCTTGGTGAGGAAGCGTCCTGTACTCTCTACGACATACTCTACGCCAGCAGCGCCCCAGTTGATCAGGCGTGGCTCCTTCTCAGCTGTCACGCGGATCTTGCGACCGTTGACTACAAGCATGCCATCCTGTACGTCGACTGTGCCGTCGAAGCGTCCATGTACAGAGTCATACTTGAGCATATATGCCATATACTCGACATCGATGAGGTCGTTTATTGCTACTACCTCGAGATCATCACGCTTCAGCGAAGCGCGGAAGACTAGTCGGCCGATACGACCAAAACCATTGATACCTACTTTTGTCATGAGAGTTATATTGTATTTTTAATGTGTATGCAAGCGTTTGCACAAAGGCGGAAAGCCCCCCTAGGAGGGAGCACTCCTATTACTCGTACAAAGTTAAGCATTAAATGTTTGCGATGCAACCCTTTCGCCATTGCTGCACTTTCGCCACTCCCCATACGGACAGCACATTCCTCAGGAGGAACACTTGACTGAACCCCAGTAAGATCGTCTGTATCTCCTGATAGATCGTCTGTATGCTACCTCCTCTGTGAGGAGCGGTAGAGCTTTTCGTCATAGTCAGTCGTAGTTATTCGAAGCGGAGTGCCGTCGTCGGCGAGATCCGCTGGATGATGCGTGCCGGAAGGAGAAGGAGTATGAGGCAAAGCAGGAGCGTCGCCACATTGACCACGATCCATGCTACAGGACGGATGCGCATCGCAACGTGCGAGATATAATAGATATTCGGGTCGAGGGTGAGCCACTGCCACTGGTACTGGCTCCAGATGATGACGCCCGCTAGTAGGTTGCCCCAGAGCATACCCCAAGCGATGATGCGCAGAGCGATCGCTAGGCTCATCGTCGTGAGCGATCGATAGGTCATGCCGAGCGCCTTGAGCAAGCCGATGGTCTGCGTCAGGTCTAGGATAATGATCAGGAGCGCGTTGATCATCGTAAAGGCCGCTACGAGCGCCATCAGCACCAGCAGTATCTGCACATTCGGCCGTAGCGAGTCGATCCACTGGTAGACCCCGCCATTGATCTGTGAGCCGGTATAGATTCCTAACATTTCTTTCGTAACGCCCGGCTCCGAGAGCGACTGAATCAGCTGGTCTGAGAGCGAGGTCTCCATCTCTAGAAGCGAGCGGTCCTTATTCTTTGCGAGGATCTCTATGCGTGTGTACTGATTGGGTTGCCAGCCACCTACACGTCCTAGCAGGTTGTTGCTTACGTAGGCGAGTGGCTGCGCCGTGTTGGCTAGCTCCAGTATTGCTATCAGCGTGAAGGAGCGCACCGACACCTTGTCACCCAAGAAGTAGAGCACCACCTTGTCGCCGATCGTTAGCCCGAGCTTCTGCGCAGAGGCTTTAGGCAGAACAATAGGATTAGCCCCCTCCGCAAGCGTCGTGTCAGACAAATCACCCATAGCGCAGAGTGGCTCGAGGAATGTGAAGTCGTCTACTCCCGTGACGGCTACCCCCTGATAGGTACTATCCGTCTTGATCATGCCGACAGCCGAACGGACGGGACGCACGGAGGCTATCTCTGGCATCTCGTTCATACGCTGCGTCATCTGAGGCGTCAGGGTGATCACATTGTCCAGATCTATCGGTTGCTTGCCATACTCGCAGAGGATCACATCGCCTGTCACGAGGCGCACCGTATCACGGACGCTGTACTGAAAGCCGTCCATGATCGCAATTCCTAGGAGCATGACCGCTAGGCTCAGGGCTATGGCAGGGATCGCAAAGCGCACCAAGGCGTACACCTTGCTGTGACGACGATTCTCTCGGCTGTAGAGCTGGTGAGCCAGCCAGATGGGTAGTCTTAGTCTCATGCTTCCTCTTCGATAGCGGCTAGTTCAAACCAACGCTCAGACGCCTGCTCCATCTCTTGCTGCGCCTGTGCAATCTCTTCTCCCGCCTTGATCAGCTCCTCATTGGAGAGACTCCCCGAAGACATCCGCTGCTCTAGCTCCGCGATGCGTCCCTCGAGCTGTGGGATCTGCTGCTCCAGTTGCTGAAACTCTTGCTCCTCACGGTAGCTGCGCCGCTTCTTTCGATTGCCCTGACGAGTCGCCTGACTGGCTGCGGGTGCCGTGCTTTTGGTCTCCTGAGGAGTAGCTTGCTCCATAGCTTGCTGCGCCTCAACCTCTTGCTGCAAACGGTACTGGGTAAAGTTGCCCGGGAAGTCACGAATATGCCCTCCCCTCTCGAAAACGAAAAGATGCTCCACAAGCTTGTCCAGAAAGTAACGATCGTGCGTCACAATAATAAGGACACCCTCGAAGGAGCTAAGGTAGCTCTCCAGCACGCCCAGCGTCGTAATGTCTAGATCATTTGTCGGCTCATCGAGTATGAGCAAGTTCGGGCTAGCCATCAGCACGGTACAGAGATAGAGCCGTCTGAGCTCACCACCACTGAGTAGCGACACAGGCGTGTAGATACGATCACTGGTGAAGAGGAACCTCTGTAATAGTTGTGTAGCTGAGACCGACTGACCCGTCACAGGATCTGTAATGTGACTAGCGATGTCGGAGATTATGTCGATCACCCGCTTGTCGGGGGCGTAGCTCGGCAACTTCTGCCCGAAGTAACCAAACTGTACCGTCTCGCCGATAAGCACCGATCCGCTGTCTGGCTCTAGCTCGCCAATGATCATCTTGAGCAGAGTCGTCTTGCCACAACCGTTGAGACCGACGATGCCGACACGATCTCTGCGTGAGAAGGTGTAGTCAAAGTCTCGGATGAGCGGCTTCGACTCCTCAAAGCTCTTGGAGATACCCTCCAGCTCGATCACCTGCTTACCTAGGCGAACGGACGAATGAAGCGGCTCGATGGACGTCTGCTCACGCAGTATCTGTCGCGCCTTAGAGAGCTCAGATGAGAGCTCTGCAAAGTGCTCCTTGCGGGCTCGCTGCTTGCCACCTCGCGCTTGCGGGGTAGCACGCATCCAGACCAACTCCTGTCGATAGATATTAGCCAGTCGGTCGCTCGTTTGCGCCATTTGCTCTAGACGCTCTTGTCGCTTGACGAGGAAGGTCTCATAGTTGCCCTCATAGCTATAAAGCTGCTGCTGATCCATCTCTACGATACGGGTGCAGATATGGTCGAGGAAGTATCGATCGTGGGTCACCAGGAGCAGCGTGAGCCGTGATCGTGAGAGGTAACCCTCGAGCCACTCGATCACCTCTAGATCTAGGTGGTTCGTCGGCTCATCGAGGATCAAGAGATCAGGCTGCTGGAGCAAAACTCCGGCAAGTGCTACCCGCTTGACCTCACCACCTGAGAGCAGCTCCATAGGGCGCTCCACATCGGTGATGTGTAGGGCGTGCAGTATCGCTGTCGCCTCCTGCTCATACTGCCACGCGGAGAGACGATCCATATCGGGTAGGAGTCGCTCCTGCGCCTCAGCATCGCCTCGCTCCACGGCACTCTGCCAGGCACCCACGAGATGCGCCGTAGGGTCATGTGGCGAAAAGACCGCATCGATCACCCGCACCCCCTCAGCAAAGCGATGCTGCTGAGATAAGTAACCGATGCGCAGCCCATTGCGCCGAGTGATGGTCCCGCTGTCTGGCTCCAGCTCGCCCATGATGATCCGTAGTAGCGAAGACTTACCCGTCCCGTTGACCCCTACGAGTCCCACCTTGTCACCCTCTAGGAGCGAGAGCGAGATGTCCGTAAAGAGGACTCTATTGCCGAAACTTAGTGAGACATTATTCAGCTGTAGCATACTGCACTTTCGATTTATAGGATTGCGCCCGACTGAAGACCTCCGCTACGTAGCGCACCGTATGGGCGCCGTTAGCACGTCCGTGCTGCACCAGTGGATGGTTATAGTACTTCGGTTCGTTCAGACGAGCCATATAGATCTCTACAGAGTCATCCCAGCGATCAGGATCTAAGCCCGCGTTCTCAGCCAGTCGACGCGCATCGAGGACATGCGCACTGCCCGAGTTGTAAGAGGCGAGGGTAAACTTCATCCGCTGCTCGGAGTCGGAGATATGGGCGAAAGCGCGACCGAAGTCGCGTAGCGCCATACAGGCGACACGGATAGAACTCTCGGCATGCTTAAGCTTAGCACGACTGTAGCCATAGCGTCGTCCCGTAGCAGGCATGATACCCATCAGCCCCGTGGCTCCGCCCATGCCGACGACCTCTGCACGAAACTTGGACTCCTGATAAGCTATCGCAGCTAAGACATACCAGTCCCAACCATACTTGTTGCCATACTGCTGAAAGAGGTGATCCCAATCAGAAATCACGCCCTGATGCCTCGTAGACTGTACTTGTGACTGTTCTGATGAAGCCTTAGGCGTGGTCGCAGGCTTGGTGCGCAGCTCTTTTACTTTCATCACTACCTCTTCATCGTCCTCCTCTTCATCGTCCTCCTCGTAGAGTTCGAGGAGCTTCAGCCGGTTTACTTCAGCGTTGGGCCATATCGAGTCATAGTCCAGTAGATACTCCAGCGCATAGAGCGTGCCGTACTGCTCCAGCTCTTCATAGTCCTCTCCAGCGCCCACCTCCGCAATGGGCACATCGTGCCACTCATTCTGAAGAGCAATGTGCTCGCGACTAGTCTTGGGCTGAGGCGCTTGATAGACCACGACAAAGTAGTAGACAACCCCCACGAGGACTGCTCCCCATAGCGACAGCGTTATGGAGCGCAGGAGCCGCCTCATACGAGTCGGCTCACGACGTATCTCATTCCATCGAGAGCAATTCATATCGCTAAGGTACGAAATTAGAGATTAGAAGTTAGAGATTAGGACTTTTTCTAGTGGCACTTGCCACTAAAGACACTAGCCGAGCCAAAACTAACCGCCGATAGCTTTCCTCGGTTTTCTTCGGTACGAATTTCCGATTTTCCACGGGGGAAAAAGAAAATTCTTCGGACATATCATTTGATTCCTCCGAAGTTTCGTTTGATTCTTCCGAAGTTTCATTTCTTAGCCACGAGGATATTTTCGATTTTCCACGTGAGGATTTTCGATTTCTCACGTGGGGAGTGATCAGAAAAGTTCAAGGCGACCAGAAATGATCATTAATACATCCTTTTTTGTATCTTCGCTTACGGAAGGTGTGCGTGCGTACCCCCTCGCTTTAAGACATTCTCTACACTAACACATTACGCAAGACCTGTATAGCTGGCTGTGCCATAGCACTCTGCTCGCTAGGTCTGCAGGCTCAGAACGCTGAGCTAGTGAGACTCTCTGTACCTCAACCTGTACTACAGGAGATCAGAGCTACTGATGCTACCAACGCTGGGGAAACAACTCTCCCCGCTGGTCAAGATCAGCTTAGCGGCAACTTCAAAACGACAAAAGAGACTGCTACAACTGCAACAGTCTCCTTTTGTGTCCTCATAATACTAACCAAAAACAGCTTTATAAGATGAGACTATTTTACACGCTATCGCTTTTGATGATTGCTCTCTTTTTGCCTACTAAAAGTTGGGCTCAAGAGATCGAAAGCAAGACTGGGAATAACAATTCCCCTGAGGCCATTCAGATCACCTTTTCGGGAGTAACTGACCAGGAGATCATGTGGTTTATGGAGACTGACGAACCATTTGAGATTGATTGGGGAGATGGTGTCTTCATACATCATGAGAAAGCAAGCTTCCCACAAGAGAATGATTCTGAAGAGGTCTACACGAGCAAAGCCATAAAAGGCCTGTTTAAGGGAGGTACGATACGACTAAAGATGAATCCTAAGTCTATCAGAAGGTTTGCTTCGAGTTTCCAAGGGATTTCTTCTTTTGTCCCCATGGCGCCACTTGAAAATCTTTCTCTACTGCTGCTCAATTCCGAACAGTTGAAAACATTATCCTTGGATAAGATGCCTGCACTTAAGACCTTACAGTGCACGAAGAATAGAGCCTTGAAAGAGTTGGATTTGTCTTCCTTGTCTGAACTAGAGTATGCCTTTGTCCAGCAAAATGGACTGCAGACCTTGACACTTGGTAAGCACCCCAAGCTCAAAGAAATAATAGCGCGAAATAATAAGCTGGAGCATATAGATGTCAAGGGATTACCCCTCTTGGAACAACTGAGCCTCCATGCATGCCCAATCTCTACGCTGGATATTAGTACTAATCCTAATCTCAAGGTGTTGCGATTGACTGAGTGTGCCTTCTCTTCAGAGGAGCTAGACAAAGTCTATCGAGTACTACCTCAAGCTGACAAAGAGATTGCTAAGCAAAGTGATAACTACTACAAGATATTCATAGATAAGAATCCTGGGACCAAGGAGTCTCATACAAATCTGATTATCGATAAGGGGTGGACTCCCGATGTGATAGGGAGCACAGACAATCCGACCTTTAAGGAGAGCATTACCCTTACATTATCTCCCGACCATCCTGAGACAATCAAACTCAAAGTTGTTGCTGACGGTGACTGGACTATCGAAGGAGTTAAGGAGTCTGCTGCCTCTACTAATCGCAAGACCGCCTACACTCCCACTGGTCAGACAATTAAGCTCACAGGCAACATTCGTGAGCTAGACTGTGCCTCAGCACACATTTCAGCTCTAGACCTGACCGCTAGCTCTAAGCTCCAAAAGCTAGACTGCTCGCTAAATGCTATTAATACACTTGATCTATCTACTCACAAAGAACTGGTACGACTAGATTGTAATAGCAATAACTTGACCGCCCTATCCGTAGCTAATAACAAGACACTGATCTATCTAGACTGTGGAAGAAACCAAATCCAATCAATGAATCTTTCCTGCAGTCTCTTAGAGGAGTTCAATTGCGGAGTCAATCAACTATCGGAACTAAATCTCGCAAGTTGTCCTGCACTCAACACGGTCATGTGTCATCAAAACCAGATCCGTGGCGCAAGTATGAAGCGTCTCATTGAAAATCTTCCCAAGAGTGCTATGGATGGTGCCATACTCGTCATTGTCAATACAAAAGCAAATGAAGAGCAAAACGTTTGCACAAAGAATGATGTCGCCCGTCTCAAGACAAAGCAGTGGGATGCTTATGACTGGAATGATGGCAACTTTGAGGAGTATGCTGGTAGTGATGATGACACCCCAACAGAGCAAGAGACCATTCGCCTCAAAACCTCCAAGAGCGTAGGAGATAAGATCTCGATGATAATCGATGGCAGTAGCGATATCTCTTGTTCGGGTCTTAAGGAGCAACTTGTCGTGCAGAACAACAAGGTTACTGAATACACCATTACAAGCTCTGAGATAATTCTCTCTGGAAGTTCCATCACACTATTTTCGTGCACAATGGGAGAGATTACGGAGGCTGATTTCACTCACGCCTCCTCTCTCACATCTCTTAATATAGGTAGCAATGCCTTGACTTCACTTGACCTGTCTGCTCTGAAGTCCTTACAGATGCTTCACTGTGGGATTAATAAATTGACGAAACTAGATCTCTCGGCTTTGGAGGAGTTACAGACCGTCAATTGTGTGCAAAATGCTCTTACCTCGCTAGATCTGTCTCATAATACCAAGCTAACCTTCGTCAACTGTGCCAGCAACAAGCTCACAGAGCTACAAGTAGCTGGAGAGTCTCTTCAGACCCTCTCTTGCTATGGCAACCAAATTAAAACTCTAGATCTGACTGGATGTCCTAACATTGTAAGAGTAGAGGGTTTTGAAAACGCACTAACGAATATCAATGTCTCTCAGTGTCCAAACCTAAAGCTACTTTACTGTGGTAGCAATAAGCTAACCTCCCTAGATCTTTCGCATAATACGAAACTCGAGGAGCTGGGCTGTGGAAGCAACTCTCTAGAGAATTTGGATGTGAGTCAACAAAAAGAGCTCTCCCTACTCTACGTGACCGACAATAAACTCAAGTCTCTGGTCCTTTCTCCAGAAGCTGTGCATTTAGAGCGTATTGACTGCTATAACAATCAATTGAGTGGGGCGACGATGGATCGCCTAGTAGCCACAATACCAAGTGTTTCTGCAGAGAACTTCGCAGAAATCTACCTCTACGATTCAACTTCTAGTACGGAAGGCAATAAGGCTACAGAGGATCAAGTACAAATCCTTCGAACAAAGGGTTGGAGTGTATACGACCAGAATGGAGAAGATCCACTTCCTCTAGCTAATGAAACCGTAACTAAGGAAGAGCTACAGTATTCTGTCAACTTAATGGATGGTGAATTGACATTCATTGGCGCAAAAAGAGACTGTAAATACTACCTGTTTGATGTCCAAGGGCAGCTAATAGCCACGACTACGACTGATAGTAATGGCTTTGGTACTCTTGACATTCCAAGCTCTCAACACAGTAGTTATGTACTCTATGGTGGTGGACAATCTCACAAGCTATTCCTCTAAGTATAAGACACTGACTAATAAAGGCTCGACATCGAGTTGAGCAAAGAGAACTGCCACTGAATACTTTAAAAAGGACGGTCTGAGGATCTTCAGACCGTCCTTTTTAGAATACGGCAGTACGCAAAATCACTTTGCTATAAGACAAACGAAGCAACATCTATGACCTATGGATATCAGCGACCTTATGCGGTAAATAGTAAGTAAAACGATGGAGTGCATTTTTCGTACCTTTGGGGTTGAATCGATATTGCGACATCTATGTCTAGACCTATAGCACTCATCACCGGCATCACGGGGCAGGACGGCTCTTACCTCGCTGAGCTACTTCTATCTAAGGGATACGAGGTGCACGGTACGCTGCGCCGCGCCTCTTACTTCAACACCGCTCGCATCGAGCACCTATACCTCGACGACTGGGTGCGTGACCAGAGTCAGAGACGCAAGATAGAGCTTCACTGGGCCGACATGACGGACAGTTCGTCGCTCATACGCATCATCCAGGAGGTGCGCCCTACGGAGATCTACAACCTAGCGGCTCAGAGCCATGTCAAGGTCTCCTTTGACGTGCCGGAGTACACTGGCGATGTGACCGCCATCGGCACGCTCAGACTGCTCGAAGCGGTGCGCATCCTAGGCATGAGCCAGTCGGTACGCATCTACCAAGCCTCCACGAGTGAGCTATATGGTCACGTGGCAGAGACACCGCAAAATGAGCTGACACCCTTCCGCCCCTGCTCGCCCTACGCATGCGCTAAGCTCTACGCCTACTGGATCATTCGCAACTATCGGGAGAGCTACGGTATGTTTGCGGTCAACGGGATCCTTTTTAACCATGAGAGTGAGCGACGAGGCGAGAACTTCGTCACCCGCAAGATCACGATGGCGGCAGCACGCATCAAGCTGGGACTTCAGGACAAGCTTTATCTAGGCAATCTCAATGCGCTCCGTGACTGGGGCTATGCGCCTGACTACGTCTACTGTATGTGGCTGATGCTGCAAAACGAAAAGCCCGAGGACTTTGTCATCGCCACGGGCGAGCAGCACTCGGTGCGGGAGTTTGCCACGCTCGCCTTCCGCCATGTCGGCATTGAGCTGGAGTGGCGAGGTGAAGGGCTTCACGAGGAGGGTGTGGATCGTGCCACAGGGCGCGTGCTGGTCGCTGTGGACGAGAGCTTCTTCCGTCCCGCTGAGGTCGAGACGCTCCTGGGCGACCCGACGAAGGCACGAGAGCTCCTCGGGTGGAACCCGCGGATGACTCCTTTTGAGGAACTGGTCAAGCGTATGGTCGAGAGCGATCTAGAGCTATTTGCCAAAGAAGAGCGTAAGAAGCTATGAAACAATTGACACCTGAGAGCCGCGTCTATGTGGCTGGACACCGCGGCTTGGTAGGATCGGCGATACTCCGCCAATTGCAAGCACGAGGCTACCAACAGCTGATCACCCGCACGCACCAAGAACTAGACTTACTGGACGCAGTGGCGGTGGAGCGCTTCATGCGTGAGGAGCGCCCCGACTACATCTTCCTCGCAGCAGCTCATGTGGGCGGAATCATGGCCAACCAAACCTATCGTGCCGACTTTATCATGAACAATCTGGGGATCCAGCAAAACGTCCTCACCTCTGCGCTGCGCAATGGAGTCGAGGGATTGCTCTTCCTCGGCAGTAGCTGCATCTATCCTCGGCTTGCGCCTCAGCCAATGCGTGAGGATGCGCTGCTCACCTCGCCACTGGAGTACACCAACGAGCCGTACGCTATCGCCAAGATCGCGGGGATGAAGATGTGCGAGAGTATGAATCTCCAGTACGGCACGAACTATCTCTCGGTCATGCCGACCAATCTATATGGTTATGGGGACAACTTTGATCTAGTCAATAGCCATGTCCTGCCCGCTATGATCCGCAAGCTACACCTAGCGGGCGCATTGCTCCGTGGCGACCTAACAGCACTACGGCGCGACGTGGCGCGACGTCCGCTGGAGGGCTTGACAGAGCAGAGTAGTCTGGAGGAGTTCACGGCAGAGCTAGCACGCTACGGCATCACGCCCACCAGTTTACAGCTGTGGGGCACGGGATCGGCACTGCGTGAGTTTATGTGGAGCGACGACTTAGCCGAGGCTTGCATAACCATTGCCGAGCGGGTGTCATTTGCTGAGCTATACACCGCCGGCGAACAAGAGATCCGCAACACGCACATCAACATCGGCTCGGGCGAAGAGGTATCCATCCTCACACTCGCTACGCTTGTCGCTGAGGCAACGCACTACGAGGGGCGCATCGAGTGGGACGCCACGAAGCCGGACGGCACCCCCCGCAAGCTCCTCGACCTGACGCGTCTCACCTCCCTCGGCTACACCGCCACCACGCCCCTCGCCGTCGGCATCCCCCAGCTCTACGACTGGTACTGCCAGCAGTCTTTCGTAGAGAGTAAATGTAGAAGACCATTTTCGTGACTTCACGAAAATGGTTTAGTGAGCTAAGTGGAAAGTGTCCAGCTACATAATCGCTCAATTCCTAACTTCTTAAGATAGAGACCGAAACGAAGAAACTCCCCAAGTAATCCACGCTATTCACACAATAAGCTACGCATCTATGTCCGCAATACAGATACTCTGGGTCGATGACGAGATAGATCTTCTGAGACCGCACATCATATTCCTCGAGCAGCACGGCTATCAGGTCACTCCCTGCGTGAGTGGCGCCGACGCCCTCGACTTGCTACAGGAGCAGTCGTACGACTTAGTCTTCCTCGATGAGCAGATGCCAGGCTTGTCGGGACTAGAGACGCTCGCTCGCATCGCTCCGCTCTACCCTTACCTCCCCGTCGTCATGGTCACCAAGAGCGAGGAGGAGCACCTAATGAATGAGGCGATCAGCCGTCAGATAGCCGATTACCTCATCAAGCCGGTCAATCCGCACCAACTTCTCCTCTCGCTCAAGAAAGTACTGCACCGAGATCAGATCGTTACTGAAGCCACACAGCAAAACTACATACAAGCCTTCCGTGAGCTATCCCTACGGATCAATAGTGCTGGCACCATCGACGAGTGGATGGCCATCTATAAGGAGATCTCCAAGTGGGTCATGCAGGTAGACAACTACCTTCCCGATATGGCGGAGACGCTGCAGTCGCAGCGTGACGAGGCGAATAGACTCTTCGCTAAGTACATTATTAAGGAGTACGAGGGGTGGATACAAAATCCTAAGAGCGCCCCCACGATGAGCCACACGCTGATGCGCGACAAGGTCTTCCCGATGCTAGATCGTGGCGAGCATGTCTTCTTAATCCTCATCGACAACTTTCGCTGGGACCAGTGGCTCGCCGTGCAGGAGATGCTGAGCGGACTCTTCACCTTCGACGACGGCATGTACACCGCCATTCTGCCCACAGCCACACAATATGCGAGAAACGCGATCTTCTCAGGGCTGATGCCCCTAGAGATTGAGAAAACCTTTCCCGAGCTATGGGTCGATGAGGAGAGCGAAGAGGGCAAGAATCTCAACGAAGAGCCCATGATCACAAGCCTTCTCAAGCGTTATCGCAAGCCCTATAGCTTCGCCTACCGCAAGGTCTACGAGACCTCCTTTGGCGAGCGAGTCCTCGCTCAGCTCAACGAGCTGAAGGACAATCAACTCAACGTCATCGTCCTCAACTTCGTCGATATGCTATCGCACGCTCGCACCGAGAGCAAGATGATCCGCGAGCTCGCCAGCAGCGAGGCCGCTTACCGCTCCTTGACACAGAGCTGGTTTCGCCACTCGACCACCTATCGGCTCTTCGAGCAGATCGCTCAGATGGGTGCCAAGATCATCTTAACGACCGACCATGGCACCGTTCGCGTACGCAAGCCAGTCAAGATCGTGGGCAACCGCAATACCTCGACCAATCTGCGCTATAAGCTAGGGCAAAGTCTCACCTTCGATGCCAAAGAGGCTTATGCTCCCCGCAAACCTAAGGACATAGGTCTTCCTGTCAACCATCTGACAGACGGCTACGTCTTCTGCTACGAGCAGAACTTCTTCGCCTATCCCAACAACTACAACTACTACGTCAACTACTACCGTGACACGCTCCAGCACGGAGGTATCTCTATGGAGGAGATGCTCGTGCCTTGCATCACGCTCACGCCTCGTTAATACCATTAACTATATGCGTCTCACACTACAATCCCTTGCCGACCTCCCACGCATAGCCCAGGAGGTACACACACGACTAGCCGACTACCCCGTCATCGCCCTCCAGGGGGATCTAGGAGCGGGCAAGACGACGCTCGTTCACGAGCTGTGCCGTCTCGATGGCGCCAGCGAAGAGGAGGTGGTCAATAGCCCCACCTTTGCCATTGTCAACGTCTACACGACCCAGTCCGACGAAACCATCTATCATATAGACTGCTACCGTCTAGAGAACCTAGCAGATGCCGATCAGATAGGACTAGCCGAATATATCCGCTCAGGTGCTCGCTGCTATATCGAGTGGCCCGACGTCATCGCTCCACTACTCCCCGAGGATACCGCCGTCATCCACATCGAGGCGCAGCCCGACGGCTCCCGCCTCCTCACCCTCCTCACCGAGTAAGCTCGCACAGTCATTGCGCTTCGCCTACTAGCGCGAGGAGAGCTAAGATCGCAAGACTACCGTCCCTCCTATTATATATATGGAGTAAAATCTTCTTGGGCTAAACAAGAGTCTATCGAAGAAGACGTGTACCCGTTTTGCCCTTTTCGGGTACATGTGCAGTGAGACGTGGCAAAATTATCAGTAGCTTTGTAGCATCATATACCTCCGCACGATAGAGACTCCCAGAGACTATGACCAAGCCATACGACATACCGCACCTGCCGCTCCCGCACGATCTGGAGACCAAAGCTGTGCTCAAGCAAGCAATCCAAGCCAACATGCGACTTGCCGAGCTCAAAGGCTCTGCTAGAGAGATCCCCAATGAGCATATACTCATCAGTACCCTCACCCTACAGGAGGCACGAGAGAGCTCCGAGATAGAGAATATCGTGACTACGCAAGACGACCTATATAGAGCAGAACTCAGCCTACCCAAGAGCATCATCTCAGCTCCCACTAAGGAAGTGCTCAACTATCGAGAGGCTATACAGTTAGGCTTCGAAGAGGTAAGACGGCATAAGCTCCTCACGACAAATACGATCGTACAGATACAGCATTGTCTCGTAGGCAACAGCGCAGGACTGCGCACGCAAGCGGGGACCACCTTGAGAGACCAAAGAGGTCAAGTGGTCTACACGCCACCACAAGAACCACAGCTGGTTAGAGACTATATGTCCAATCTCGATCGCTTTATCAACGATCCAGAGACTTGCTCCATGGATCCTCTGATCAAGATGGCTATCATACATCATCAGTTTGAGAGCATCCACCCATTTTACGATGGCAATGGTCGGACGGGGCGTATCGTCAATATCCTTTACCTTGTTGTCAATGATCTGTTAGATCTACCGATACTCTATCTCAGTCGGTATATCACAATTCATAAAGCGCAGTACTACCAGCTGATACAAGCCATTAGAGACAACGCTCCAGACAATCACTCCGATTGGGAGGCGTGGATACTCTTTATGCTACGAGGTGTGGAGGAGACAGCCCAAGAGACATTGATGTTGGTTAGAGGCATTGCTAGACTCATGGCTGAGTACAAGAGTACGCTGCGACCTCTTTTCGGTAAGCAGTACAAGCATGAGTTGATCAACAACCTATTCTCCCATCCCTACACCAAGATAGACTTTATGGCAGAGGCTATGTCTGTACAGAGGAAGACGGCCACAAAGTATCTCAATATGATCGTAGATGCAGGTCTCCTAGAGAAGGTGCAGAAGGGGCGGGAGAATTACTATATCAATACAAGTCTCGTCAAGCTACTTACACACGACAGCTTCACAACAAGCGACAACGTCGGGATCATCGAGTCCATAACGGAGTAGCTTTTCGGGTACATATCGGAGAAGACATGTACCCGTTGTGTCGTTTACACCTAAAAGAAGAGAGGAGAGTTTGTAAAATGCTCTCCTCTCTCTTTCTACGAGTATGCGTTAATTTGCAGCAAACATCGATCTTATAGTATTATACGATGACATTTAGGTCCTATTTGTAGGAGGTACACGCCTCGGGGTAAAGTTTCAGTGTCGATACTTGCATCTAGGTCTGTCGAGGTCTGTATTGTATTCAGTACCTCCCCGCTAGGTGTTATGAGTCGTATAGTACTCCCCTGAGTCACATTGAAGAAGACTATTCGGCCTTGAGTGATGGCAAAGGATACCTCCTTTGATCCAATGATGTCTTCGCAATCCAGTAAAATGCCATTTCCTTCATTCGCCCCACCTTTAAAATCAAACGCCTGCCAATTCTTGGGCTGAATTATTTTCAAGAAATCGTCGGAAAATTGATTTTGCTCCTCTTTTGACTCAGAGTCTATAACCATTACAAGAGCTTTATCTTTTGCTACCCTCTGGGGAAGAGCATCCATTACCGTTTGCATCGCATTAAGAGAGAATTTATTTTGATAGAGATAGACCTTCTTAAGCTTGCTCAGTCCTTCTATAGATAATGAAGAGAAGGCATTCGAAGAGATATCAAGTAGCTCTAGATCTTTGTTTGCAGAAATATCAAGGTTTTGCAGTCCTATCCTTGCACAAAAGAGTTCTCTCAGCAGTGGATTCTTATCAAGTTCGATTGTCTTGAGCTGATTGCCTGAGACCGACAGGACCTCTAGGCCTACAAGCGAAGAGACGTCGATAGAGTTCAGCAGATTGTCGTAAATGTAGAGCTCCTTTAAGGACGGGTGTGTACCCCAGATTACGCTTGTCAAGCGATTATTGGGCAACAAGACTGTTTCCAGCTTGCTATTATGACAAAGGTCAATTTCAGAAAGCTCATTGTAAGCTGCAATCAAACTAGACAAATTAGGAGCGTGAGACACGTCTAAGGAAGTCATTTTTATGTCTGATGCAATGAGAGACATTACATCGCCTTTGATTTGAATGTTTTGATCCGCAACCAAGAGATTACCCTGACTGTCTTTTGTCACCCCCTCTATTTCGGGTAGAGAAAAGTCTGCATTCATAGCAAGAATCGTTATAGGGCTACCTACAGTTAGCGCAGTATGAAACTGAATAAACGGCTCATCAATCTTTTCTATTTCTACTGGGGTCCCCCCGTTGTGATCAAGGGTCTTCCACCACTTAGACTTCAGAGACTCTAGTATAGAGTTATCAATAAAGTTGCCTTCCGTAGATGCCAGTCTATTTACTAAGACAATCTCCGCACCATCCCTCTTCGTACGAGCGGGAAGAGAAGCTATCATTTTTGTCACCCCCTCTTTGCTTAGATTGTTTTGGTGACAAAAAACTTTATTGAGCGACTTGGCTTCTGGTGAGAATAGGAGCGACTCAATTTGATTGTCTGATACATCAACGTATTCTAGGACTTTGTGAGAAGAGCAGTCTATACTTTTCAGTTGATTGCCCTTACATGAAAGTTCTTTGAGTAGTAGATTAGAAGATAGATTCAAACTCGCAATTCTATTGCTATCACATTCTAAAGACCATAGTTTAGTAAAAGGTGAGAGCTCTAGTTCTTCTATATTGGTATTGTTGCAAGCTAAGCTTTCTAACGGGAGATTTGCTGGCAGACTAAGCTTTGACAGATTGTTGTGGCTACAGTCGAGCAACTCTATTGAAGTTGACTTTGACAAGTCTATCTCGCTAAAAAGATTTTTCCTGCAATCTAGAATGGATAGACTTGGCAACCCAGAGAGATCCAGAGAGGAGAGCTGGTTGTCGAAGCAGTATATATTATTAAGAAGGGGATGCTCCGAAAATAAAATCGTTCGAAGTTTATTCTCTGAGCATTCTAGCGACATTAGGTTTTTGTTTTTAGTAATGTCTAGCTGCTCTAGTTGGTTATTATAGCAGAGCAACGTTATCAACCTACTCGCGCCAGAGATATCTAGCGATTTAAGTTGGTTAGAGTAGCACTTGAGCTCTTTGAGCTTGGCATGATTGAGCAGGGAGAGAGACTTTATTTTATTCTGATAGCACCACAGCTTTGTAAGTCCACTTAGAGTAGAAATGTCAAGTTCCGTAATCTCATTTTTGTCGCAAAATAACGTCGTTAGACTCTTAGTCTTAGAAAGATCAAGACTAATTATCTTATTACCTGAGCAGTCGAGAGATGTTATCTCTCCCTTAATAGTTATCGTACTACTAGTCGGGGTATAGCGATTCTTAGAGGAGGTATCTTCACTTGCTCCTTCTATCGTCCATGGACCATTAGCTTTGACTTTCAAATTGATGAACTCTGGCTTATTTGCTTCGTCCAGAGTAAATGTGATACTCTCTTGTGAGAATAGGTGTCCTGAAAGGAGACAGGCTAAAAGGAAAAAGCCCAGGAATACAGTTTTTTGTTTCATAGAGATTTAAAGCTTTAGTTGTACATGAAATGCCGCAAGAGACCTTTTACCTTACTCGGCAGTAAATTCAAGAGTTCTCTCACTGTGTGCCCTTTATATATCAGCTAGTGATCTCATTCGTTGGTAAAGGAGCCTGTTGCGACAGGGAAGTATCAAGGAGAAACGACTTGTCGACTTTTCGGTTTTACCATGGAAATGGGGGTATTCCTGCTGAGACACAAGAAATATATGGTACACAGCTACTTCTTGTGAGCAAAGATATATATATTTCTTTATTCCAGATGAAGGTTGTTTTTAGAACGCCAGAAAGGAGCTACTAGAACTCACAGATCATCTGTTGAGTAGAGACAGTATCCCTCACCCTCAGTAGAGTTAAAGTTCATCGCCGCATCATCTCTTTTCTAATAGAATAAATGCTTCGTGGCACAGACGAACTAGATATCAGAGGTGACGTGTAATTCGCAGTTAATGTGTTCGTCTTATTGTCTGTAGCAGACATACACAAGGCGGGCTAGACACGTGTCTAGCCCGCCTTGTGCGTTATTGCTATTTAGTTGCTAGCGGATCATTTGTGATAGACGTTGACCTCGGTGATCACACCTTCAGGAGTGATGTAGACGTACTCGTCTCGGTCACCTCTCAGCTCTATCTCAAAGCGATAGTAAGAGCCCTGAGGCATCTCGATGAAGTCGATATCGTCAATGCGTGCATTGGGATACTTCTGCTGGAGCGCCTGCATGACGACGTCGGGGACGTTTCTCTTAGCTACGTCCCAGCTCGTGGAGAGCCACTCACAAGACTTTGTGAAGAGTACCTCCTTTTCTTTTTTGTCGTGCCGTATCTCTACATCGACCATGCCGTCATCGTAGTCCACATCTAGGATACGAGCGTTGTGGTAACGGTCATTTAGGGTCTTCATACATTGCTCACTGAGGTGCCAATCCTTAGTCTGACCACAAGAAGCAAAAAGAGCTATACTGCAAGTCAGCAGGAGTGCTACAAATAAAGTTCTTTTCATAGGTTGGTTATAGGGTTATTAGACTAGTATTAGTGGAGGGAACGAAAGATCCCCCAAAGGGCAAAGATAAAACTAATATCTGAAGATATAGTGGTTTCATGTGATATTTCTGCTCGACTGATTGATGCGTTAGGCGCTTGTGACGATTCTTCGAGAGGAATTTCGGAATAGTTAGCTGGGAAATAAAAAATATCCAGCGAGCTAATTGGAATTTCTTCGGAGGAATCAAATGAAACTTCCGAAGAATCAAATGATAAGTCCGAAGTATTTTCGATTTCCTCGGTGGAAAATCAGGAATTTCCTCGGAAGAAAACCGGAAAGCTATCGGTGGTTAGTTTTAGTTCGGCTAGTGTCTTTAGTGGCACTACGCACATTCCACCCGCTAATGCAATTTCTCAAGAATGATGTTTTTGATGACTTCA
>OGRE01001316.1_pt1 | contig 21989 bp, 18 predicted proteins | sample 1553421 | NCBI WGS metagenome assembly OGRE01 (sample SAMEA2580076, study PRJEB22360) | human gut metagenome | biome: human gut; feature: human-associated habitat; material: faeces | place: Denmark | collected 2008/2010 | reverse complement strand
GCCGTCAGCGGCTCGATGACGGTCTTATCGGGATCGTCCACCAGCAGCATCACATGGGGCAGCTCGATGGGGGCATGACGGCGCACCTTGGCACGGGGCGGGATGCGATCCAGCACTGTCCCCTCGGTGGCACGAATCAGGGCGCCGGAGCCGGGGGTGAAGTCGTAGGCGTCCAGATCCACCATGCCGATGAGGCCATGGCGGATGCGTCCGTCGGACTGCTGGCGCTCCACATAGATCAGGGAGTCCTCCAGCGTCTGGAATACGCCGTCTTTCAGATACTGCTCCATGGCAGCGTTGATGCCGGAGATGTACTCATCCACGTTGGGGGCCTTGAGGTTGGCCTCCGGCAGGATCAGCCGCAGGGTAGACGGTGCCTTGCCCACCTTCTCCTCCACCGCCTGCCAGTACTCCGGCTCGGAGGTGAACTGGTCGCAGGCCACCACGGCCCACTTGGTCATGTCCTGATCCTTGGGCAGCAGGATATCCGCCGGGTAAAAGCCCAGCTTTTCAAAGGTCTTGTTCATGTTGTTCCTCCTTGTGTGTGGACGCCGCCGGAGCTGTGCCGCCGGCCGCCCGTTGATTCGTTCCTGTTCTTCCTGTATTATACAATAGTCCCCCCGGCTATTTCAACGTCAATTCCACAGAATCTGAAAATATTTTTGTCGTGCTGACGAATTTTCTGAATAATCCATCGTCAAATGGGCAAACTGACGGAGCAATCTCACAGATGGGAGGTTTGACCGTGAAGATCGTAGATCGCATCGCCCTGATCCTCGTCATTATCGGCGCTTTGAACTGGGGCAGCATCGGCCTGTTCCGCTTTGACTGCGTGGCCGCCATATTCGGTGGACAGCTGGCAGTATGGAGCCGTATCATCTATACACTGGTGGGCATCGCCGGACTGTGGTGCATCACCCTGCTGTTCCGGGAGGACGATGTCGAATAACCGAAAAAACCGCTGCGTGACGCTCACGCAGCGGTTTTTTATGTCTTATTCCGCAGCCGGAGACTCCTGCTCCGCCGCCCATTCCGCCTTGGCCTCCGCCAGCACCTTTCGGTCATGCTTGGTGGTGAGACTGGCTTCATCGAACCGGGCAAAGAGGTCCGGCCGCCGGGTCATAGTGCGTTTATAGCTCTCTTTTTTCCGCCAGTCGTCCACCTTCCCATGGTGGCCCGACAGCAACACCTCCGGCACCTTTCGACCATGCCACTCCTCCGGCCGGGAGTACTGTGGGTACTCCAGCAGACCGTCCCAGTGGGACTCGTCGGTGTAGCAGCTCTCCTCCGGCAGCACCCCAGGCACCATCCGGCACAGGCAGTCCGCCAGCGCCATGGCCGGTATCTCGCCGCCGGTCAGCACGAAGTCCCCCATGGAGATCTCCTCGTCCACGCACTCGTCGATGAACCTCTGGTCCACTCCCTCATAGTGGCCGCACACCAGAATCAACCGCTCATAGGCTGCCTTCAGCTCCTTGGCCACCTGCTGGTCAAACACCCGCCCACAGGGGGAGAGATAGATGGTGTGTACCCGCTCCCCCGCCTCCTGACAGATATGGTCCCAGCAGCGGTACAGCGGGTCCGCCTGCATGACGGCTCCCCGGCCTCCGCCGTAGGGATAATCATCCACCTGCATCTGCTTATTGGTGGTGTACTCCCGGATCTGGTGAGCGGTAATGGTCACCAATCCTCTGGCCTGCGCCCGCCCGATAATGGACTGCCCCATCATAGCATCAATGGCGTCCGGGAACAGGGTCATGATGTCAATCCTCATCCGTGGCCAGTCCTTTCATGTTCCGCACCCGCATGGTGCCGGTCTCCATGTCCACCCCACGGATGAACACCTCCCGCACCGCCGGGATCAGATACTCCCGCTTCCCCCGGACCTCGTAGACCTTGTGGGCCGGATAGTTCAGCACACGGGTGAGCCTTCCCAACTCCTCCCCGTTCTCGTCGTCCAGCACCGTCAGCCCCTCCAGCTCGGCATCGAAATATTCGCCCTCCGGCAGGTGGGCATCCGTCCGGCGGATGAAGACGGGCTTTCCCTTCAGGGCCAGCGCAGCATCCATATCCTCCACTCCCGGCAGCACCAGCAGTACCGTGGACTTGTGGACCCGTGCGCTCTTCACCTTTGTCTCTTTTCCGCCGATATACAGCGTGTCAAACGCCGCAAGAAAGGCCGGATCGAACCCGGCCGGATTTAGCTTTACCTCGCCCCGGATACCGTGGGCGTTGACAATCTGCCCCACGGGGATAAATTCAGGCCGCATAGAACCCCTCCGCTGTGATAGTTTTCTTTATTATACCACGCCCTGCCCCATTCTTCAATCTTTATTTACAACCGTTGTCACCGTCGGTAACCTTTCTGTAACCAATGCCTCGGCAGCTGCCGTTTTTTACCTGTCAGATACCCGAACAAAACCGTGAAAAGTGGTGTGTAACCCCATGAAAAATCCAAAAAACTTGACAAAAGTGGGTGGAAGTGATATACTCCTCCCATATTTCAAAAAAGTAACAAAAGTTACAAATGCATTGCGAGGTGATTTTCCACCGCCCCGAACCCTGGAAATGAAGGGCGGAATTGGGAGGTTTTTTATGAAAGAAGCAGTAATCAGAATGGAGACGGCGGCCCGGCCAACAACGGACCGATCCGCATCTCCCCGACTCTTGAAGGGGTTGCTGCTGGCAATTACTCTGGTGGCTCTGCTGGCCACCACCGTGATCCTCTGTCAGCAGGATATCGAAAACCCCAGCTATGTATACATGATCCTGGACGAGACCGGAATGCAGATCATCGACGGCCGGCCCGACGGTGACCGTACCACGGGTCTGCTGGACATTCGGGCCGACAACAGCAGCCGGGACGCCCAGCTGTTGCTGGTAAAGGGCCAGCAGGTGCAGGTAGCCGACGCTCAGGGCGCCACCTATCTGGTGACCACCCGGCGGGAAACGGTGGATAACCTGCTGCGCCGGTCCGACGTCACCGTGGGCGACGGCGAGATGGTCGTGGTGGACACCACCGGCGAGACGCCTACCGTCTCCGTTATGGCAGAGTATTCCCAGACCCGTGACGTCACCGTCACCACCCCTTACAAAACAGAGCGTGTGGTGAACCATATGCTGGCCAAGGGAACGGAAGAGGTGGTGCAGGAGGGCGTTCCCGGCACCGTCATCGAGACCTACAAGGACACCTACCGGGACGGCAAGCTGGTCTCCACCGAGTTGGTCAGCACCACCGAGGACAACGCCGTCACCGAGATCGTCGAGTATGGCACCATGGTCTCCTCCGTGGAGCGATCTGACTACATGGTGGACGTGACGACCTTTGATGACGGCACCGGCTATCTGCTGTTTGCCTCCGGCGACACCATGGCCTTCTCCTCCGTGTACGGCTCCTGCGAATCCACCGCCTACTCCATCCACGGCTGGACGGCCTCCGGGCGGCCCACCGCCTACGGCAACATCGCCGTGGACACCTCGGTGTTCCCCTTCGGCACACGGTTCTATATTCTGACCAACGACGGTTATCTGGAGTACGGCATGGCCGTGGCCTCCGATACCGGCAGTGCCATCAAGGGAACAAAGCTGGATCTGTGGTTTGACTCCTACGACGATGCCTGTTCTTTCGGTCGGCGCTACTGCACCGTCTATGTTCTCAACTGAAGCTCTGCAAAAAAGACCCCCGCTTCCTCTATGGAAAGCGGGGGTTCTTTGTGTAAAGCATGATTCCTTTACAGATATCATCAATGGGACAGCTCTGCGTCATAGAAAAACTGCCGCACCGCCGTCTCATATGCCCGACAGTCCCCAGCCTTACGCACCTGCCGCAGCAGGGTGTCCGTCTCCCGGAAGGACCGGGAGAAATAGTTCCACAGCTCCCGCATATGGTGCAGCACCGGCACGTCGCCGGAAAAATCCCGGCAGTACAGGCCGTACAGCCGGTCGTGAAACTCCCGCAGCTCCTCCAGAGACGCTGCCGGGCCTCCCGTCGCCTGCCGCAGCAGGGACGGGTCCGCCACCAGTCCACGGCCTACCATGACGGCGTCGTCGGGAAAGGTCTCCCCCATCTCCCGCAGGTCACGGACGGTGGTGACGTCCCCGTTGTAGCACAGAGGCAGCGCCGTGTGCTCTGCCGTCCAGCGGAACACCTCCCGGTCTGCCGCCCCCTTGTAGAACTGCGTCCGTACCCGTGGATGCACCGTCAGGCGGCAGATAGGGTATGTCTCCAGCAGGGCCAGCAGCGCCGGCCACTCCTCCGCCCGCTCCCAGCCGATACGGGTCTTGACGGAAATTTTCATATCCGGCAGGGCATCGAAAATGCCGTCCAGCAGCTGTCTCAGCAGCTCCGGCTGGCGCAGCAGTCCCGCCCCCTTGTTCTTTCCCGTCACGGTGCCGGAGGGACAGCCCAGATTCAAGTCTATCTGCGCCCAGCCACGGCTGCGGCACTCCTTGGCGGCCCAGACGAAGTACTCCGCCCGGTTGGTGAGGATCTGCGGCACCACCGGAATACCCCGGTTTCGCTCCGGGTCCAGTTCCTCCAGCTCCTTGCGCTGAAAGCTGAAATTCCCGTTGGGGGACACGAAGGGCGTCACATACAGCGCTGCTCCGCCGAACATCTCGTGCTGCACCTGCCGCCAGCGCCAGCCGGTAAGGCCCTCCATGGGCGCTGCATACCATTCAAGCATCGATTTTTCCCTCCAAACACATCTCCAGCGTCACACCCGGTCTCCGCCGGTAGCGGGACACCTCCAGCTGCGGCAGCAGCTGCGAAAATGCGGTATCCTCATGGATGAGGCGTTCCTTCTCCGTCCGGGTCAGCTGCTTGATGCGGTATTCCAACCGCAGGGCCGCTCCCTTGTCCTCCGCCTCCCACAGTGCCGCCAATGCCTGTATCGGGTGGGCTCGTGTATACCGGGCGCAGGCTGTTCCCCGGTCGGTGTGCTGCCGCATCCGGCGGCAAATGTCCTGTGCAACTCCGGTGTAAAGTGTATCGCCTTTGCAGTACACCATGTATACGAAATACACGTTCCCGCCTCCTTTTTCCTCAGTATAGCACGGATGCCCTTGCAATTACAACCGCCATGTGATAGAGTTTTGGGGAAAGTGAGGAGAATGTATGACTCTTTTTGACCACTATTTGGAATACATGACCCAGCTGCTGGAAGGACGCCGCTCACCGCCGGAGGGCATCACTCTGCCGGAGGGGGACGTGACGGAGAAGGCCGCTTCCCTGAGCCGCCAGCTTCAGCAGATGGGGGCCACCGCCTTTGTCCGTGCCTGCGCCCATCAGGACGGCGTTACGCTGCCGGAGGAAATTTACCGGCAGGCGGACGATACCACAAGCCTTCAGCAGCTGCTGCAAAGCGCCGTACAGCAGACCCCCGTACAGGAGGCTTCCCCGGCGGAGGAGCCCTCCGAGGCGGCCCCGGATCCCGATGCAGGCAAGCACGCCTTCGAGGTGTTTCTGGACTGCGTGGCGCTGGATGACGGTCTGGTGCAGTACCTGATGGAGGTGCTGCAAAAACGGGACTGGAAGGAATTTTACAAGCTCAGCCAGATCACCACCAAGCTGGATCTGGACCCGGAGGAATTTCTCTATTGGCTGGGCAACAAGGAGCTCTACGCCGACGAGGAGGAACGCTCCTGCGCCGTCATCATGGATGCCTGTCTGGAGCGGCTGCGGCAGGAGGGACAGCTGGAGCTGATAGCGGCACTGCTCTCCGGTGACCGCCGGACCTTCGAGCTGTTCCGGTGTCAGGCCCCGGAGCTGCAGCATCTGCCCGCCGCCACCTATGAGTGGTACAGCAAGAACTATTTGGATCGGGACTACCCCATCCGGATGCTGATGAAGTGCCGGGGCATCCGGTTCCCGGAGCATATCCCAGGAAATGAATCTAAGTAAGGAGCAACGATCCCATGACCACCAATGAAATGTATCAGCAGCTGGGCATCAGTCCGGAGGTGCTGGATTTTGGACAGCGAGTACTGGACGGACTGGACGAGGAAATGTCCCGTGTGGACGACATTGCCGAGTATAATCAGGCCAAAGTTCTCTCCGCCATGCACAAGAATCGTCTCAATGCCACCCACTTTAACCTCTCCTCCGGCTACGGCTACGACGACGAGGGCCGGGACAATCTGGAGCGCATCTATGCCGACGTGTTCCACACGGAGGCGGCGCTGGTCCGGCCCCAGATCACCTGCGGCACCCATGCGCTGGCACTGGCGCTGGGGGCCAACCTCCTGCCGGGCGACGAGCTGCTGAGCCCCGTCGGGGCGCCCTATGACACCCTGGAGGAGGTCATCGGCATCCGCCCCTCTCCCGGCTCCCTGCGGGAATACGGCGTCAGCTACCGTCAGGTAGACCTGCTTCCGGACGGCAGCTTTGACTACGACGGCATCCGGGCCGCCATCCATGAAAAAACCAAGCTGGTGACCATCCAGCGCTCCAAGGGCTACGCCACCCGCCCCTCCTTCTCCGTGGAGGAGATCGGGAAGCTGATCGCCTTCTGCAAAAACTGCAAGCCCGACATCATCTGCATGGTGGATAACTGCTACGGCGAACTGGTGGAGCGGCAGGAACCCACAGATGTGGGGGCCGATATGGTGGTGGGAAGCCTCATCAAAAATCTGGGCGGCGGTCTGGCTCCCACCGGCGGCTATGTCTGCGGCCGGCAGGATCTCATCGATCGCTGCGCCTACCGGCTCAGTGCGCCGGGCCTCGGCAAGGAGGTGGGCGCCAATCTGGGTCTGCTCACCAGTTTCTATCAGGGGCTGTTTCTGGCTCCCACAGTGGTGGCCTCCGCTGTAAAGGGCGCTATCTTTACAGCGGGATGCTATGAAGCGCTGGGCTTTCGTGTGATCCCCGGCAGCCGGGAGGTGCGCCGGGATATCATTCAGGCGGTGGAGCTGGGCAGCCGGGAGGCCATGTGTGCCTTCTGCAAGGGCATCCAGGCCGCTGCACCGGTGGACAGCTATGTGACCCCGGAGCCGTGGGCCATGCCCGGCTACGACAGCGACGTTATCATGGCCGCCGGAGCCTTCGTGCAGGGGGCCTCCATCGAGCTCTCCGCCGACGGCCCCATCCGTCCCCCCTACGCTGTGTATTTTCAGGGTGGCCTGACGTGGTATCACGCCAAGCTGGGGGTCCTCATGAGCCTGCAAAAGCTCCATGATGCCGGACTTTTGCCTAATTTGTAAGCATTCCCTGTCCCGCACGGCAGCCAGAAGAAACACAGCCCCGGACGCCGAAGCGTCCGGGGCTGTATGTTACTCACATCCACATCTCAAACAGCCGCAGCAGGGTACTCAAAAGCTTGCGGTACCACGGGCGGCTCTTCCACTCCTGATACGTCACCCGGCGGGAACGGTCCGTGATACGCTGGATATCCTCCGCCAGCCCCTCAATGGCCGGTACGCCGTAGAGTACCGTACCGCACTCAAAGTGCAGCTGGAAGCTGCGGTAGTCCATGTTCACAGACCCCACAAAGGCCGCCTCGCCGTCTGACAGCACGGTCTTGCCGTGGAGCAGACCCGGCTCGTAGATGTAAATTTTCACACGATGCACCAGCAGCTCACCGTAGTGGCTCTGGGCTGCCAGATAGGCGAATTTGTGGTCCGGTATTCCCGGCAGCAGCAGCCGCACATCCACGCCGCTGTCCCCGGCAGAGCACAGGGCCTGCCGCATGGGCTCATCAATGGCCAGATACGGTGTGGTGATATGGACGGAGCGGCGGGCGTTGTTGATGAGGTGCAGGAACACGTCCTCCGCCGTGGAGATGGGATTGTTGTCCGGCCCGTCCACAAAGGGCTGGCAGAAGCCCGCCGCCTCCCGGTGGTCGTGGGGGCGGTAGTAGTCCCGCTCCTGCATCAGCTGTCCGCCGTTGCGCTGCCACATATGGAGGAACTCCCGTGTCAGGCCCCATGCGCCGGGGCCGTCCAGCCGGATGCCGCAGTCCTTCCAATAGCCGAAACGGACGGTAAGGTTGGCGTATTCGTCTGCCACGTTGGCTCCGCCGGTGTAGGCCGTGCTGCCGTCGATGCAGACGATCTTCCGATGATCCCGATAGTTGAAGTACAGGCGGTTGACGTAGTGGTGGACCGGGTTAAAGACCTGTACCTCTACCCCGCTCTCCCGCAGAGCCTCGATCTGTCCGGCGGGAAAGCGCATCATGCTGCCGAAGTCATCGAAGATAATCTTGACCTCCACACCTGCCGCCGCCTTCCGGCGGAAGATCTCCTCCATGCGGTCCCATATCTGTCCCTGTGCAATGATGAAGAACTCCAGAAAGATGAAATGCTCCGCCTGCTCCAGCTTCTCCAGCATATCCTGTAAAAATGCCTCGCCGGTGGGCAGATACGTTGTCTCCGTATCACCGTAAAGGAGATATCCTTGACGGCTTAGATAGACACTGAGCCGCTCCCACTGGGGGAATTTTCGCCGCAGCTTCTCCATCTGGATGCGGTGGGCGGCCTGTTGGGCTTCCGGCTCCTCCGGCATGGGCAGCTTTTTCAGGTCCAGCCGCTTTTGCTGCCGGTCACCGTTCCAGAGAAAGTATAGAATGAGTCCCACCACCGGCACCGTCAGAACGAGGAAGATCCAGCCGAACTTATAGCTGGCGCCGTCGGTGCGGTTATAGATCCGCACGGCGTAGCCGAAGGCCGCCAGCTCCAGCACCGTGTAGATGATGGCAGCCCGCTGGCGCAGCTCCGTGCTGAGAAAGAATGCCAAAGCGATCTGCCCCAGCAGCAGCGCCGCCACGAAAACCAGCCGCAGCGCCGCCGAGATACGACGTTCCGTTTTCTGTTGTACCTGATGCGTTTTCAACGGGTCACCTCCTGTTCCCTTTGGGATACCACGCAGAGCTGTCCGCCAAAGTGGACAGCTCTGCTTTTTTGCTTATTTTCGATTGCGGAGCAGATCCTGCTGGATGTTCCACAGCCTGTCGGACAGATCCACATAGTAGCTGTGAGGATTGTCGAAGCGCTTCACCTCGTCCCACAGGGTGTCCACCTGCTGGCGGCAGTAGGCCTGAATTTCCGGCAGGCTGGGGCTGTCGTACACCCGCTTGCCCCCCAGAAACACCGGCACCAGCAGAGGCCGGGCGGTGAAGTTATACACCGTCTTTTTCTTCCAGGTGGCGCTGGGGTCGAAGATCTCCAGATCCTTGGTGTCGTCCAACGTCTCGTCATAGACGGTGATGTAGTCGGCGATGGCCTTGCCGGTGTCGTTGCCGTAGAACCGGTAGACCTTCTTGAAGTGGGGAATGGTGATCTTCTCCACGTTCTCGCTAATCTTGATCTTGGGGGTGATGTTCCCCTGTTGATCCTCCACGGCCGCCAGCTTATACACGCCGCCGAACACCGGCTCGGACTTGGCGGTAATCATCCGCTCGCCCACGCCGAAGAGGTCGATCTTGGCATCCTGCAGCAGCAGATCCTGGATCAGGTACTCATCCAGAGAGTTGGATACGGAGATCTGGCACTCCGTCCAGCCCGCCTCGTCCAGCATCTTCCGGGCCTTCCGGGTCAGATAGGCCATGTCGCCGGAATCCAGTCGGATGCCGCACTTGGTGATGCCCATGGGCTTAAGCACCTCGTTAAAGGCCCGGATGGCGTTGGGGACACCGGACTTCAGGGTATTGTAGGTATCCACCAGCAGCGTGGCGTTGTGGGGATAGATCTGGCAGTAGGTCTTGAAGGCGTCATACTCCGAATCGAACATCTGCACCCACGCATGGGCCATGGTGCCGCCGGCGGGAACGCCGTAGATCTGGTCAGAGATGGTGCAGGCCGTACCGGCGACACCGCCGATGTAGGCGGCACGGGCGCCGATGATAGCGGCATCCGCCCCCTGCGCCCGGCGGGAGCCGAACTCCAGCACCGTGCGGCCACGGGCGGCACGGGCGATGCGGTTGGCCTTGGTGGCGATCAGGCTCTGGTGGTTGATGGTCAGCAGCGTGAAGGTCTCGATGAGCTGGGCCTCGATGGCCTTGGCCCGGACGATGACCATGGGCTCACGGGGAAACACCGGGGTTCCCTCCGGCATGGCGTAGATGTCGCCGGTGAAATGGAAGTCCTCCAGATAGGACAGAAATTCCTCGCTGAAAAGGTTCCGGCCCCGCAGATAGGCGATGTCTTCCGGAGAGAAGTGCAAATTTTCGATATAGTCGATCAGCTGCTCCAGACCTGCGGCGATGGCAAAGCCGCCGTCGTCCGGCACCCGGCGGAAAAAGACATCGAAGTAGGTGATACGATCCTTATAGCCGCTTTCAAAGTACCCGTTGCCCATGGTCAACTCATAAAAGTCGCAGAGCATGGTCATGTTCAGTTTTTCCTCAGTTTTCATTTTCATACCTCAAGTAAATTTTTTTGGGTGTGCTGCGTACTATTATACTATCATTCCCCGAAACAGGCAATCCTTTTCCGTATTTTTCTCCCCGCTCCTCCCCTTTTCGTCGGTTTTTCCCGGACATTTCGATAAAATCTGTGTATCAGGGGTTGACAAAACAATCTCTTCTTGCTATCATAAGAAATTGTAGAGTTCTCTTACAAGTTCATACCTTATCAAGAGTGGCGGAGGGATCGGCCCGATGAAGCCACGGCAACCTGCGAAGCAAGGTGCCAAATCCGGCGTATGCTGAGTGCGGAAGTGATAGTCCCGCATTCGTCCTTCGACAGATGAGGAGCGTTATTCTAACACGATCCGTCGAATGGCGGAGCGTGTTTTTTCATGCTCCGGTCAACCTGAGAGAGCTTTCACCCGTATGGAAAATATTTTATAAAGGAGCATGGAAAAGCTATGGCAAAGAGACTGTTTACCTCAGAATCCGTGACGGAGGGACATCCCGACAAAATCTGCGACCAGATCAGCGATGCGATTCTGGACGCCATCATGGAGAAGGATCCCAATGGCCGTGTGGCCTGCGAGACCTGCGTGTCCACGGGCCTGATCCACATCATGGGCGAGATCACCACCCACTGCTACGTGGATATCCCCAAGATCGCCCGTCAAGTGGTGCTGGACATCGGCTATGACCGGGCCAAGTACGGCTTCGACGGCCACACCTGCGCCGTTATCACCAACATCGACGAGCAGTCCGGCGATATCGCCATGGGCGTGGACAAGAGTCTGGAGGCCAAGGAGTCCGGTGACAGTGCGCTGGACAACGGCGCCGGCGATCAGGGCATGATGTTCGGCTACGCCTGCGACGAGACGCCGGAGCTGATGCCGCTGGCGATCTCCCTGGCCCAGAAGATGGCCAAGCGCCTGACGCAGGTCCGTAAGGAAAAGCTGGTGGATTACCTGCGCCCCGACGGCAAGACGCAGGTGACGGTGGAGTATGACGAGAATGGCAAGCCCACCCGTGTGGATGCCGTGGTGGTCTCCACCCAGCATGCCGCCGAGGCATCTCTGGATCAGATCCGCCGGGATATGATCGAACTGGTCATCAAGCCCACGGTTCCCGCTGAGCTGATGGACGAGAACACCAAGATCTACGTCAATCCCACAGGCCGCTTCGTCATTGGTGGCCCTCAGGGTGACAGCGGTCTCACCGGCCGGAAGATCATCGTGGATACCTACGGCGGCAGCGCCCCCCACGGCGGCGGTGCTTTCTCCGGCAAGGACCCCACCAAGGTGGACCGCAGCGCCGCTTACGCCGCCCGGTACGTGGCCAAGAACATCGTGGCCGCGGGCCTTGCCCGCCGCTGCCAGGTGCAGTTGGCCTACGCCATCGGCGTGGCCCAGCCGGTGAGTGTGCTGGTGGACACTTTCGGCACCGGCGTGGTGTCCGATGAAAAGCTGGAGGAGGCTGGGGAGAAAGTTTTTGACCTGCGTCCCACCGCCATCATCCGGGATTTGGATCTGCGCAGACCCATCTACCGCCAGCTGGCGGCCTATGGCCACATGGGCCGTGAGGATCTGGGCGTGCGCTGGGAGGCTACCGACCGTGTGGCGGCTCTGAAGGCCGCTCTGAACGGCTGGTTTCCCCCTTGCAAGACCGGAGAAAATCTGATATAGTAAGGGTACGCCGTCCGTGATCGGGCGGCGTACCCCCTCCCCTATCCGGGTATGGCGGAGTTGGTACCGTGCCACATTTGGGAGTGCCGTGGTGGTATCCGGGATAGGGTGAGGCGAAACGCCGCAAAGCCTTGTAACACCTGCGTTCGCGGGACTTTCCCCGATTGCCGAAAACGGTACAAAAGCGGCTTTGACCACAGGAATGACCACAGACAGAAAAATCTTTGATTTTCTCCCTCACCGTGGTATAATGGCAGAAATTGAATATCCGGGTGTGGCTCAACTGGTAGGGCGCGACATTTGGGATGTCGAGGTTGGGTGTTCAAGTCACCTCACTCGGACCAAAATCCCTCTGAAATCATTGATTTCAGAGGGATTTTCTTATTCTTTGTCTATTGCGGCGCAGGATTTGAGCTGCCTTACGCTTTCAGCTTATACAGTCGATTCCCTTGGCCTGCCTCCACGACGACGATACCTTCATCGGCAAGCTGCTGTATGAGGGATTCAGTGCGGCTCAAGCTGGTGCCCAGGGATTTGGAGAGTGCAAACAGGTCGCTGGTGGGGTGGTCTGTGAGATAGTCGATCAGCAGTTGGCGCTGGGATAATGCGCTCAGGGGGACTTGCTTTCCGGCGGTTGCGTTTTCTGCGCCGCTGTGGCCTGTCATATACAGCGTAAGCGAGACGCGATCCGGCGAGCAGCTCTCCGAGAAAACCGGCTCCGGCCAGCCTTCGGATTTCCAAATACGGTACAGATTGGGGATGCCGCCGCCGGTGTATTCGCCTACATCCACGAAGCGGAACATCCGGGCCATTGCGGGGTTTCGCGGGTCGGACACGCCGCCGCTTTTGGCGGTGTCAAGAGGCACACGGAAGCTGCCGGGGTTGGAGATGGTGATTTTTTGATAGCCCTTGCTGACGATGATGCCGCTGCTGCCATGATAATCCGCATTAACAAGGCAGTTGGCCAGCACCTCACGCAGAGCTTGACGGGCGGGCTTTTTCGCGTTCTGTTGCAGTTTGTTATAAGCCCAGTAGTAGAATTCATAGACATTGCCGCTCCAAGGGGCTTCTTCCCAGTTGCCTTTCGTATCAAGCTGCTCACGGTAGATTATGGCATAATTGGGGTATTTGCAGAGAATGTCTTGGTGATTGCCGAACATCAGCAGGCCGGCGAAAGTCGGGTGCAGTAAGCCGCCGTCATCGCCTATGGCACCAATTTTTTGCAGGAATGCTGTGTCGTCCAAGCTCTCCCACATGTGTCTGGGGCGGTACAGCTTCATCCTCTGCCGGAAGCTGCGCACACTCTCGGAGTTGAGGGCTTCAAGTCCCATGCTGCGCACCAAGTGCATATCCGGCGACCGGACAGCCGCATCCCGCACCATGGCCTGATACTCCTCGTATGTACAGCGGTAATCACCCTCGCCGCTTCGGCGATAGGTGTTGCGGGTGTCATTGTCAACATACACCGGCTTGTAGGCCCGATCCGCACAGGGGACTTTGATAATGACGATGTGGTCGCCGCCAACCTCTTTCACATACACATCTTTTTCGGCCAGAATATTGACACTAACTTTCATGGGATCGTTGATAATGTGCCAAAACTCATGGATCAAGCCGTCGGGATCGGGCAGATCTACGGAATCGAAGGTCTTGTCCGCTGTCTCGATAACGCCCAGCAGGATAATGCCGCCCAGCGTGTTAGCGAAGGCGGAGTAGGTCTCCCAAATGCTCTTGGGCAGACCGCCCAGGGCCTTTTTGGCCTCTATGCGGTTGTTCTCCCGGTATTGCTCCAGGCGACTGAAATCAAGCATGGATGCCACCTCCCTTGGAGAATATTTTAGCATATTGAGGGCGGGATGGGAGACCTTTTTTCAAGCTCGATAAACTGTCGAGATTAGATGCGCAAGGAGCATTATTTTTGTTTGTTGACATACACAATTTGTAAATAGGAGGAGCACCATCCTATACTCGGCACGAAAACATTTTTATTAGATTAGAGAAATAATAGCTCAAGACATAATTAATATTCCCACCAAATTCTTTTCAACGGGACCAAATGTAGGGAGATATATGCGGTATTAGTGCCTTTTTTCGAGTCTGTCGTATATTTCATCAAACCAATGGCCATAGCGAATCAATGTTTCTCTCATCATTGAGCAAAACTGCGAATCACATTTATGCTCTGTGCCATTTATCGTGCCAATTAGAACAGGTCTTTTAGCATTAAGCTGCTTTACATGCGCCAGCTTGTTGCGAAACACGATAATGTTATCTTCATATGCTTTCGCAAACTGGAATTTTCCACTCGGCTCTGCAAATAACTCTGGGAGTATATCCTGACAAGAGGCTACGAGTTCTTGAATTTGCGGATTGCTGCTTAGTCCAAAAATCTTGTTAACAAGATGCGCCTTCATCATAGAAGTAAATTCGTGTTCCCGTAGCAAATCTGAAAGATCCCAATCCCTACCATCAGAGAACCTTTTTAAAAGTTCACCGGCATCATTGATTTTCTTTTTTAGAAGGTTCGTACTGACATAGGTCTTAACACAATGGATTTCTTCAGGAGACATCAAAGATTGCGAAGCAAGAATAATATCCTGCATCTGAGAATCAAATTCGCTGGTTTCATCCATTACAATACCACGAATATTAATGATGTTTTCGGAGCGCCTAACAGATTTATCGATCAATTGCTTGATCTTCTCCATAAAAATTCTATTATCACGATCCGAAAGAAAAACGCCCTCTAACTTGTACTCTTTCATAGCTTTCTCAAGAGTATTCACGCCAGCAGAAGAGTAAAACAAAATATCATTCACATAGTTGCTTGCTCGTATTGCCTCAATAATTTCATACCCTTTGCTTCCCTGCGAAAGCTGTAAATCAACTACCAAAACTTCAAAAGAGTTTAGATCATATTGTGAAATGTCAAAGTCTGAAACACCATAAATCCGCTTGATTTGGCATCGAAGGTTTTTGCTTTGAACATATCTTTCTGTTCGCCTGCTTAGAGTTTCATATGATTCATCGGTATCTTCGAACCACAAAATCTTATAGTTTATATCCATTGCGCTAAATACAGAATAACTTCAAATCCATGAGTATATTCACGATTATAAGCTACTCTTCCTCCAGACTTCTCAATATATTTCTTAACAGTGCTCAATCCGATACCACTACCAGATGTAGTGGTATATCCAGGTTCAAATAATCGGTTTTCATTTGCTTCTTTTTTCAAGCCATACCCATCATCTCTGCACCGCAGGAGGATTTTATCTTCTTCTTTCTCGAAACGAAAAATCATCATGTTGGCATTTGCCTTACGAGAATTATCAATAAGATTGTCCAGTATAATACTGAATTCTAGAGGATTAAATTTGGCATTGACAGAACCAGTAAGCGTATTTTCAACCTTAACGGCTATGGTGTTGTTGAATTCAGTACAATATTGCGTTACAAACTGAATCAAATCTGCATGTGAAGAATCCGAGTCTGCAGAATATCCAGTTCGCATCACAAGACTGTAGCTATTCATGATTTTTTTGCAGATCTGACTAATATTATCAAACAGCGGTCTTAGGCTGGAAATATCCATCCCTTCATCGGCAGCCAGTTCATAAACTTCAAGAATATTTGAATCGATTGCATCTGCATACCCCTTCATGATATGCATTGCATCAATAGCGTCCTGTGCGGTAAGGTCCGCTCTTGCACTAAGTAATCCAATTTGTTTTTTAGTTGTTGCAAGTTCTGTATGTGCTTTGTTTAAACGCTCTTGAGTTTCTTCTGCTTCCTGACTCGCGTGAACCGCTTGTTTTTGGAGTTCTTTCGTTTGACGTACGACTTGTGCTGCTTTTTCAATAAAAGCGTCATTTTGCGTTGCTTCTGCCATCTGACGCAATTGTTCGACAGCAGATACTTTTTGCCCTTTTTGCTTCAAAATTGCATTAACTAATTCTTTATTGCATTCAATAGAAATATATGCATCAGGCTTTGTTCTTGTTTTAATTTTTTTAATAATTTGCTCAATATCAGCAAATAGATTTTCATTTATCGATTCGGATAGAAGATCTTCTGCTGTTCCCCATTGGACAATTTGAATAATGTATTTTTCTAGTGGCTTTAGGACATACTCTGTGAAAAAACTCTTTAGTTCATCCAAATGAGGAGTCGCAATAAAACCATTATTGCGGCTTGAGGTTTCAATAAGGTTATTCCTGTCACCATTAATTTCAAGTTGTCCAATCAATTCACGGGTACCAAGAAATCTCTTATAACCTTGTTGCTTGCGCTGATCAATATCAAAAAAATCACGACCTGGTTCACCATAGGGAAACACACGAAAACCATTTTTATATACAAAAATAGAACCGTATCTAACTGCGTCAACGCCCATTTTACGAGTGAAATTCAATTTCGCAGCACGATTTAAGAAATATAATGTGCACCGAATGTCGCTTAAAGAATACTCGCTTTTCTCAGCCGTTTCAAAAACAAACGAACCTCTATCATTGAGGATTGTTGTTATTGTTTTTCCATCTTTCGATATAAGCACGGTTATCTTGGTAGTCTTCTGATTGATTATCTCGAAGATATTATTGACAATTAACCCGTTGACTTTATCTCGATTATCTTTTTGCTTTTTGTCCTCTTCAAGTTCCGCAGGAATATCCAAATATATCTCAAAAGGATCGTAACTGCTTGTTGCTGAAGGATTTACCAACTGTGTGAGTGCTTTTTTTAACGATAAAAGATCAGCCCGGGTCCATCCTTCGCGTAGGTTTGAAATAATAATAGATGTACCACAAGTGTCATCCTCCTGCTTAGAAAATTCATACTGAACATTAATGTCAGTAAAATTATCTAGGGAGTTTTTCTCAAAATCACTCCATGAAATAGAGATGCTATGCAAAATACGTTCCGACGCAGTTTTAGACGATAGGCAGACATGCTCGCCCAAGCGATCACAAGAAAAGCGGCCAACGCCTTTAGCCCCGGCAACAGCGCGTTTAATATTATCGCGATATGATGGATTCCGCTTTTCGGAATATGCAACAAAAAGCCATTTTTTAATAATGTCTTCTTTGCTCATACCTTTGCCGTCGTCAGAAATTGTAATTGTTGCTTCCGAAGTACCTAAGTTATCAAAACGAATTCTAGCGTATTTGGCTCCGGCGTCATAAGAATTTTTAACAAGCTCAAAAATAGCAATATATTTATCATTGATTAGTTCGCGACCAATGATGTTTTTTAAACCAGAACTAATTCTAAAGTGCAGTATCTCCGCCATCTTCTATCAACTCCTTAAGTACCAATCCAACTTGCTCTGCGAACAAAGGCGGAACAGCATTGGCTACCTGCGTATATCGAGGAACATCGACTTTTCGTCTATCCCCGCCGGTTGTATATTTCCCCTTAAATTCGTACCAATCAGGGAAGCTTTGTATTCTAGCAACCTCTCTAACCGTAGGAATTCTCGGTTCGCTATAATGGATCAAATCATCCGGAATAGATGTTGCCGTGGGGCATATTGTATCAGACTTAGTGACTGTTACACTGCGTTTTTTTAGGCCTTTGAAAGTCTTAGGAGTATATCGTTGCGACTTTTCGGACGCCTTCATCAGTTTCTTGAATATCTCGACGGTTTCGTCTTTGTGCTTAGCAAAGCGGTGGCTATTGGGAATTTTTTCACTTATTCCAATTCGCATATACTGCTGGTATGCGGATTCTGCTTCCCCATATTTGCCAGACTTAAAGTTGGGGAAGTCTGGGCAGTCTGCTGTGCCATTCGCCATTAACAAATCGCCAATAGCATCTTTAATTGTCACAGGGGATGTCAAGTTTTTACTTGTCAAAAAAGAGGTTTTGTTCTTTTCTAACAGTTCAAAAAACTTGCTTGGGGAAAACGATTTACTTGCAACCAAAATAAAACGTTTTCTTCGTTGAGGAACGCCATATTCGGACATGTCAATGAGTTTGCTGTGGGTCGAATACCCCTCGGCCTCTAGGGCGTCGGTGATTTTTTTTGAATACGGATCACCCTTGAGACCATTTTCGTCTGCAAACGCAACAGTAAATCCATGTACATTTTCAAAAAGCAAAGTATCCGGCTGAACCAAGCGAATAAAATCGAGATATGCAGTAAAAAGTTCGTTGCGGGCGTCATCTGATTTTCTACGCCCCGCCATCGAAAAACCCTGACAAGGTGGACCGCCTACAACAAGTGAAACATGTCCCCGCAGATTTCTAAGTTCCGCTGAATGAGACTTTATGACTTCGTAGATGTCCAAATTACTTTTTGATAACCAACTGGGCCATGAATAGTGTTTTTTCTTTTTTAACAAATTGGTTGACAGCGTTAAAAACGCATCAGCATTTTTCTCTACGGCAAAAAGACCATGCCAACCAGCATTATAGAGGCCGAGCGACAATCCGCCGCAGCCAGCAAATAAATCAATATAATTCAGTGGCATGTCTAGACTCCTCCTATTTTATATTTATATTATATCGTAATTTGTCAAGAATGCAAATGAATCTTTTCTATCTTGCTATGTTTGTTTTCTATGTTATTGCTAAATATCGGGGATACTGATAGTGGTCCATAACAGCAAGCACTGTAGTATCACCGTACACGACTGATACACATGTCCAAACGCCGTGCGCGATCACGGCTTTGTCGATAAAAGGCATTAAATAATCGTAACTGCTGAGAAAGTTTTCACAGAAAACCGCAAACTCGTTTTCTTCGAGACAAATTGTTGCTATGGAATGGTATTCGGCAACAACTCCGATGTAGTGAGTTGAATTGTTGTAAAGCGTTTCATAATTTGTAACATTTCTAAAAAAAGATGCTTTCATGATGTTCCTCCACTGGTTACAGCTAACTTATAAAATCATATCCGTGCATTTAACAGTTTATCCGTATAGCAGAGGAAGAAATTCTAATCATTTCATCGGTATTAAGGATACAGCTATAAACGCCGATTGGCCGGCACCCATGGCTGTATATCACCTATTATCCTTTGCTTTTATTCTTGTGCTTTTTCGCTTCCTGCACCGGAAGCGTCCCCTCCGCTTTCAGCCGTTTCGCTTCCGCGATCTCGGCTTTCATCTCTACGATTAGCACTTTGAGCTTCTCCTCGCACTCCTCGCGGGTATGAGCATAGACATTACGAGCGTGCTTTTTACCATCGGGCCACTTGGGAGAGTAGCGCCCTTCAAAGAGGTGGTCGTTGATCTCGGTGATACAGCCAGTGCCAGACTTACGCTTGCGGCCCACATAGGGCTTGAAATCGGTCATACTCGGCTTTTCCGCCTGGACTGGGGCAGTTTCCTGCCCCGGCTCTGAAGCGTCTTCCTGCGGCGCTGCTTTGCCAATACTTCGGTCGATGTTGGCGGCGGCTGTGAGCCGCATATCGTCGGTGATGTGAGTATAGATGTCCAGCGTAGTGGCCGCCGACACATGCCCCAGCATGGCAGAGAGGGTTTTCACATCCATGCCGTTCTCCAGCGCCAGGGTTGCGAAGGTGTGGCGCAGATCATGGAAGCGCACATGCTTACAGCCTGCGTGTTCCAAGATGAGCTGCAGTCTGCGGCGCACCACGCCGGGCGTGATGGGGCAGTCCTCCTTCACAGGGGACGGGAACATCCAACGGGAGTCCACCGTCTTTTTGTACTCCCGCAGCACTGCCACCACAGCAGGCGGCAGGACGATCTTGCGGACGGAGTTCTTCGTCTTGGGTGTGCTGATTTGAAGCTGCCCCCGCACATCGTAGACCTGCTTGTTCACATTCAGCACGCCGGTTTTGAAGTTCAGGTCATCCCACTGCAGTGCCATGAGTTCGCCCCGGCGCAGGCCGGTGGCTAAGTCCAGAAGGAATACTTCGTAGTAACCCTCGAACTTCGCCTGAATGAGAAACCGCTGCAGTTCCTCTCGGGTCAGCACCTGCATCTCCCGCGCCTTTTTCGGCGGCAGCTTGCAGCCGATGGCTGGGTTTAAACGAATCAGCCCATCCTGCACCGCCTTTTCCAATGCGGAGCGGCAGGTGGCGTGGCACATACGCACCATTCGGTCGGACAGCCCTTCGCCGTACTTGTCGGTGAAGCGCTTCCGGCCGCTTTTCTTGAGCCGACCGTAGAACTGCTGCAGGTCGTTCTGTGTCAGCTTATTCAGCGGGATGTCCCCAATCTCCGGAATGATATGCAGGCGGATGCGGCTCTCATAGGTCTCCTGTGTGGTGGGGCGGATCTTTGGCTTGGAGTGATTCTCATACCAGTATGTCAGCCAGTCCCCGAAGGGCATCTCAGACCGCACTTTTTCGGGCTTCAGCCCGCCGCATTCCTCCTTGAGCTTTTGGAGTTTTTCGAGGCACTCCTTCTTCGTTTTGGCGAGAACATTTTTCGTCTTGGGATAGCCGTTATCGTCATAGCCGATGACGATGCGCCCCTCCCACCGACCGTCCTTGCGCTGCCTTACGGTTCCGTCGCCGGCTTTTCGTTTTCTTGCCACGGTTTCAACTCCTTTCCGAAGATATCCTCCATGAAGCCGCCCACGATGCCGCAGGCTGTCTTCTGCATATCTGAGGTGACATGGGTGTAGGTGTCCAGCGTGAAGGAGGCGTTGGTGTGGCCCAGGATACCGGACAGGGTTTTGGCGTCCACGCCGCTGGTGAGGGCGTGGGTTGCGAAGGTGTGACGCAGATCGTGGAAGCGGATGCTGGGCAGCCCTGCCCGCTGGAGCAGCGTCTTCATGCGGCGATAGGCCGCGTTGGGATCGACGGGATCTTCCGGCTTCACCGGATCAGGGAATATCCATTGGCTGATGGCATCCGCTTTTCGCCGCCGTAGGATTTCGGTCACGCTGTGCGGCAGGATGATGGTGCGCATTCCCTGATTGGTCTTTGTCTCACCGATGGTATACTCGCCTTTCCGCTGGCTGTGGAGAGTGCGGCGCACCTTCAGCGTACCGGTATTCCCGTCGAAGTCGCTCCACTGCAGACCGCAGATCTCACCGCGGCGCAGGCCGGTCATCAGCTCCGTCTGGAAGAAGTCTCGCCACACCTCGTCCTGCTCCACCACTGTAAGGAAGTCGTCCAACTCCGCACGGGTGAGAATGCGCTTGGGCTTGTAGTTGGGCTTGGGCGCTGTCGTGCCTTCGGTGGGGTTTCTTGGAATGACATGCGCCTGCACCGCGTCCTTCAGCGCGGCGTGGAGTGTGGAATGGATGTGGCGCACCATGGAGTCGGAGAGCTGATGCCCCATCTCGGGATGCTCGTGGATGCGCCCCTCCGTTTTTAGGCGGCGGTACATTCGCTGGATGTCCTGCTGGGAGAGGAGGGAGATCTGCTTGTCGCCCAGCTGCGGCTTGATGTAGTATTCGATGTAGCGGCGGTAGCCCTCGAGGGTACCGGGCCGCACCGTACCCGCCTTGTACTCCGTGAGCCAGCGATCCAGCCACTGGCCCAGCGTCATCCGGCTGTCCTCGGTCAGCTCCACATCGCGGTAGCACTCGATGTTCTGGTGCAGCTTGTCCAGCAGTGTCTTTTGCGTCTTGGCATAGACGTGGCGGAACAGCGGCTCGCCGTTTTCCCGGTGCCCAATGACGATGCGTCCTTCCCAGCGTCCATCGTCACGCTTTCGCACCATGCCGTCACCGGCTGGTCTTCGTTTTGCCATGTATTTCACTTCCTTTGCTGAGATTTCTTTTTTGCAACACAAACAATTACCACATTTTTGCGGAAATAGCTATTGCTTTTCTCAATTCTTTTTCTGCGTTTTGAAGTGCAAATTAGGTGTAAATTGGATCAAAATCGGGGCATGGGGCCGGTAGAGCGTCGGCGGAAACCCTTGAAAACACTGAGGAAACTGGAACTCGGAGCGTTTCACAGGGTACAAACTCCCGAAAGGAGCGTTCTGGAAATGTCAAGAAATGTGCAGTCGGGAAACACCCAAAATCTGAAAAGCATGG
>OGRE01001307.1_pt1 | contig 22121 bp, 23 predicted proteins | sample 1553421 | NCBI WGS metagenome assembly OGRE01 (sample SAMEA2580076, study PRJEB22360) | human gut metagenome | biome: human gut; feature: human-associated habitat; material: faeces | place: Denmark | collected 2008/2010 | reverse complement strand
TTCATGTTTCTAATAACACTTAAAAGGGCGCAAAAGATTTGCCAAGTAGAAAAATGTGACAAAATAGCATGATTATAAGGAGCTTACAGGACAAAATGGCTTCTTTTTCCAGTGTATGACTGACGAATTTGCTGCGAAATGAGGAGGATAAATAAAAGTATTGTAGTATCTTTATCGGCTGTAATGTTATTGTAAATAAGATATGAACGATAAACCTCAAATAAAACTGTCTGAAACAGTAGTGCTGATTGATGCAGCTTTTCTGAACTTTGTAATTACAGATATGAAAGGATACTTTGAAGATACTTTGCAACGTTCTTTACAAGAGATAGACCTTTCGATACTGACTACCTATCTTACTTTGGACGCCGGGATTACGGAAGGGAAAAATGAAGTCCAATTTCTTTTTGTTTACGATAAGGAGTCTGGGCGGCTTGTACATTGCCGGCCTTCCGATCTGGAGAAAGAACTGAACGGGGTTGCTTTTCAAAGCCCTTATGGAGAATATTCATTTGCCAGTGTCCCGTCGGAGGGAATGGTGACAAGGGAAGATTTATTCTTGGATTTGCTGTCTATTGTTGCCGATTCGGCTGATGTGAAAAGAATGATTGTGATTTCCTTTAATGAAGAATACGGGAAGAAAGTGGCTGATGCGCTGAATGAAATAAAAGATAAGGAAGTGATTCAGTTCCGCATGAACGAACCGGATGCTCCGGTGAAGTATAAATGGGAAATGTTGGCTTTTCCTGTGATGCAGGCATTGGGGATCAAAGCTGACGAACTACAATAATATCAGTTCCTATATTTGCTGACTATACCTATATATTTAATACTTAAAATTTAGCCCTGTGTCTGATTTTCGTTTAAAAGTATTCCAAAGTGTAGCGAAGAACCTGAGTTTTACGAAAGCTTCGCAAGAACTGTTTGTAAGCCAGCCTGCTATCACTAAGCATATCCAGGAGTTAGAGACTTATTATCAGGCTCGTTTGTTCGAGCGTCAGGGAAGTAAAATTTCGCTGACCGATGCGGGGGAATTGCTGTTGAAGCATAGTGAGAAGATTCTGGATGATTACAAGCAACTGGAATATGAGATGCATTTGTTGCATAACGAGTATATTGGTGAATTGAGACTGGGTGCCAGTACAACGATTGCCCAATATGTCCTTCCTCCTTTATTGGGAAATTTCATAGCTAAGTTTCCGCAGGTCAATCTTTCTCTAATCAATGGAAATTCCCGGGGAGTGGAAACAGCCTTGCAGGAACATCGGATAGATTTAGGTTTGGTGGAAGGAATCTTTCGTCTGCCTAACTTAAAGTATACTTCATTCTTGCAGGACGAACTTGTAGCAGTGGTGCACGCGCATACCAAGCTGGATATTCAGGATGAGATTACTCCGGAAGACTTGCCGAATATTCCATTAGTTCTGCGTGAAAGAGGTTCCGGGACGCTGGATGTCTTCGAACGTGCTTTGTCGCAGCATAATCTGAAACTGTCTTCTTTAAATGTAATGATGTATCTCGGCAGTACGGAAAGCATTAAACTTTTCCTCGAACATACTGATTGTATGGGGATTGTCTCTATCCGTTCCGTACATAAAGAACTCGTTGCAGGTAATCTGCGTGTAATTGAGATAAAGGGAATGCCTATGCAGCGTGAATTTAACTTTGTGCAACTGCAAGGGCAGGAGGGGGGATTATCCCAAGTCTTTATGCGGTTTGCGGGACATCATAGTAAAAGTCTGTAATCGGCTTTTCCGTTACTTTTACATACAGATTAACTTCCCAGCATTTCAATGCGTTACGATGCAACAAAATGGCGGGAAGTTGGTCTTGTTTTTTAGTAATGTGTGGCACCAGAAAAGATTTTTCAATTTCATTTCTCATATTCTCATATAAAAAGTTATCCTTCTGATTACTAATCATATAAATTATGAGAATTAAAATGTTTACATGTATTTCTCATAATTTATTCAAGAAAACACGCTTAAAATACCGCATTTCTCATACTATCATTGGTATTTCTCATACTATTGCAAACGTTATTCTCATCATCCAATCATCAACACTTAATAAACTGTAGCAAAACTATTGTTCATCTTCGTTATAACTAACTGACAATCAAAGAATATCCTACTGAAATCAATAGATTTTCAATAAGAAATTCCTATCGTTGCACTCCAGTAAACAGGCTTGTGCACTGGAGTGAATAGGGCTATCTACCCGAGTGCACCGATCTGTTTACTAGAGTGCAACAATGCGGATGAAGGAAAGAAAATACAATGATGCCGGTTGCGAAAGATATGTCATCTACCGACTTAACATATAAACTACGGTTATATTGCCTCCTACATATTAGTCCCTTTATTTCCATCAAGCAGGGGTTCTTTGCATTTTCCCTTTTTCTCCGTTGGCTTCGTTTGGCATCATAAACGCTTTATTCATAAGCCATTCAATGCCATTTCTCCCATTTTATTCGTTTATTCCAGAGATTCTGGGTAAGTTTGCTCATACTCTGTATAAAATCTCATATTTCTTTTTTATCTTTGTTCTTATATCATCAAATACAAGAACTTAATGGATAAGATCACCATATATCTTCTGGAAGAAAAGCAAGCTAAACGAAAGGGGGGCTTATATCTGGAAATGGTAGAGTAGGACGATTGATCATGTTCCGTGAGTGTCTTTGCCATGACGTAGTTCCGTTTATTATAAACGAGCGGCATAAGCAGTTTTATTATAGGGGACTTAGAGAGTTTGCGTCTACTCCCGGATATTTGCTTGATACTTGCCTTTTGGCGCAAGATATTTATGTAGTATGGGTGAAATATTTCTATTCTGGATTATTTGACTGATACTCATAGAATACTTAAAGAATTAAAAATCAATGGATAATGGATATAGAAAATTATAATTTACAATGATTTCTTGATGTCCGACAAGGCGATTATAAACGTGCTTTTACTTATTAGAATGAGACGGACGAGATGACTAAAAGGAATTTATATATATAATTAAATGTTACTATTATGGGCTGTTTTATGAATCTTTTGTGGCTGTTGCTTGGTGGAATTTTTACGGCGGTAGAATATCTTATCTCAAGTTTATTAATGATGATTACTATCATCGGTATTCCTTTTGGGATGCAAACATTAAAATTGGCAGGACTTGCTTTATGGCCTTTTGGCAAGGAAGTTAGAAGCGGAAGTCGTTCCGGCGGTTGTCTTTATATACTGATGAATGTAATATGGATATTTGTAGGGGGTATTTGGATTTGTTTGTCACATTTGCTTTTTGGGGCGGTGTTGTGTATAACTATTATTGGTATTCCTTTTGGTTTACAGCACTTTAAGTTGGCGGCATTAGCTTTATCACCTTTCGGAAAAGATATTATAACTGTGTAAGGATAGTTCTGAACAGATTATCTATAACTAAAAGTTATAATACATAATCAGAAACTATTAGTGTGTCTTGATTGTTTCCTGTACCTTTGCACCCCGAAAACAATTAAAGATAAAATATATGATTTCAACAGCTACAAAAACGTTGCAGGGAAACAACAAAACCATTTATGTTGCACTACTTTCTACTTTGACTTTCTTTCTGTTTTTAGACTATATTCCGGGGTTGGAGGCATGGTCGGCATGGGTGACTCCTCCGGTTGCTTTGTTTCTTGGACTTATTTTTGCGTTGACTTGCGGACAGGCACATCCGAAATTTAATAAGAAAACATCTAAATATTTATTGCAATATTCTGTTGTCGGACTGGGATTCGGAATGAATCTACATTCGGCTCTAGCCTCCGGTAAAGAAGGTATGGAGTTTACAGTTATTTCCGTAATCGGTACTTTAGTGATCGGTTGGTTCATCGGACGTAAGTTGTTTAAGATAGACCGGAACACTGCCTATCTTATTAGTTCAGGAACTGCTATTTGCGGTGGGAGTGCCATTGCAGCCGTAGGACCGGTGTTGAGGGCGAAAGATAGTGAAATGTCTGTTGCACTGGGTACTATTTTTATTTTGAATGCGATTGCACTTTTTATCTTCCCGATGATTGGTCATGCTTTGAGTATGGATCAGCAACAGTTCGGAACTTGGGCGGCAATTGCTATTCACGATACAAGTTCGGTTGTTGGTGCAGGCGCTGCTTATGGAGAGGAAGCCTTGAAAGTAGCTACTACTATCAAACTGACTCGCGCTCTCTGGATAATTCCTATGGCTTTTGCCACTTCATTTATCTTTAAAAGTAAAGGACAGAAGATCAGTATTCCCTGGTTTATCTTCTTCTTTGTGTTGGCAATGGTGGTAAATACTTATTTACTTGACGGAGTGCCGCAGTTGGGAGCTGCGATCAACGGAATTGCCCGTAAAACATTGACAATTACCATGTTCTTTATCGGCGCTTCTCTTTCTCTTGATGTGCTAAAAGCAGTCGGAATTAAGCCATTGTTACAGGGAGTTTTGCTTTGGGTAGTGATTAGCTTGAGCACGTTGGCATATATCTATTTTGTATAAGAAAAACACACAAATGATATATAGAAAAGTGGGAGAATATTCGTACCATACGATATTTTCCCACTTTATTTTGATGCAGTTCCGTCTTAAAAAGACGGAGGAGATCCGCTTATTCTTTTTTCTTCAATGCTTCAAAAATCAAGCCCTCCAGTTCTTCTGCAAGCTCCGGATTGTCAGCAATACATTGTTTTGCGGCATCGCGTCCCTGACCTAGCTTTGTATCATTGTAGCTATACCATGAACCGCTTTTCTTGATAATTCCCAGATCGGCGCCCAAGTCGATGATTTCTCCGGAGTGGGAGATACCTTCACCGAACATTATGTCGAATTCTGCTCTGCGGAAAGGAGGTGCCACCTTGTTCTTCACCACTTTCACTTTAGTCAGCTTTCCGAGTACCTCTTCGCCGTCTTTAATCGCTTGGCTACCGCGAATATCCAAACGAACGGAAGCATAGAACTTCAGTGCATTACCACCGGTTGTTGTTTCCGGGTTGCCGAACATAACACCGATTTTCTCGCGGAGCTGATTGATAAAGATACAAGTAGTACGTGTCTTGCTAACGGCTGCTGTCAGTTTACGTAATGCCTGCGACATCAAACGTGCTTGAAGACCTACTTTGTTGTCACCCATATCGCCTTCGATTTCAGCTTTAGGGGTCAATGCGGCTACGGAGTCGATAACAATGATATCGATAGCGGAGGAGCGGATCAGTTGTTCGGCGATTTCCAATGCCTGCTCTCCGTTATCCGGTTGGGAAATATACAAATCGTCAATGTTAACTCCCAGTTTGGCTGCATAGAAACGGTCGAAAGCGTGTTCGGCATCAATAAAAGCAGCGATACCACCGGCTTTTTGTGCTTCGGCAATGGCATGGATAGCCAATGTTGTTTTACCGGAAGATTCCGGACCATAGATTTCGATGATTCTACCTCTGGGGTAACCTCCTACACCTAGTGCCACGTTCAAGGCGATAGAGCCTGTCGGGATCACTTCCACTTGTTCAACACTGTCGTCACCCATTTTCATGATAGAACCTTTACCGAAGCTCTTTTCTATCTTTTCCATGGCAGCCTGTAAGGCTTTTAGTTTTTCGCTTGATGCCATTTTATTATCTGTTTCAAAATTAAGTTCGTCTTTCTTTGCCATACCTTATAATTAATGGAATTATTGATTTAAAATCTGTGAGGCATGCTCTTTAGTCTTTACTTCTTTCGGAGTGATAATCCGTTCCACAATTCCTTCTTCGTTAATAAGGAAAGTGGTGCGGAAAGTACCCATATAAGCACGTCCGTACAGTTTCTTTTCTCCCCATACGCCGAATTCTTCCACTAACTTTTTGTCAGTGTCGGCTATCAGCGTAAAAGGAAGATTGTTCTTTTCGATAAACTTCTGGTGCGACTTTTCATTGTCCACGCTGACACCGATTACTTCGTAACCGGCTTTACGCAATTCTGAATAGTTGTCGCGCAGATTACATGCTTGTGCCGTACAACCGGATGTGCTGTCTTTCGGATAGAAATACAACACAATCTTTTTTCCCTTGTAAGCACTCAGACGGATTTCTTCACCTTTCTCATTGATGCCTAATACTTCCGGTGCTTTATCTCCTACGTTAATCATAACTTTCTTTTTAATATACGACTGATCTCCTACAACTCCAGATCTTTATCGAACACTTCGTGCCAAGGCAAACCTTGCTTGTTCAGTTGTTCCATGAACGGATCCGGATTAAATTCTTCTACATTGTTTACGCCCGGACGTTTCCATTCTCCTTTGAAGAACATCATGGCGCCAATCATGGCCGGAACTCCGGTAGTGTAGCTTACTCCTTGCATACCTGTTTCTTTATAGGCTTCCTGATGGCTGCAATTATTGTAAACATAATACGTACGTTCTTTTCCATCTTTCAGACCACGGATGCGACAACCGATAGAGGTTTCTCCTTCGTAGTTCTCGCCCAAATCCTGTGGATTAGGCAGAACGGCTTTCAAGAATTGCAGAGGTACGATCTTCACTCCGTTGTAATCTACTTCGTCAATACGAGCCATACCGATGTTCTGGATAACACGCAGGTGGGTCAGATATTCCTGTCCGAAGGTCATCCAGAAACGTGCGCGTTTAATTGTCGGGAAGTGTTTCACCAATGATTCCAGTTCTTCGTGATAAAGGAGATATGAATCGCGGGGACCGATATTCGGATAAGTCAGGTCTTTGTGGATTTCCAGCGGACTGGTAGTTACCCATTGGCCGTTTTCATAATAACGTCCGTTCTGGGTAATTTCGCGGATATTGATTTCCGGATTGAAGTTGGTTGCAAATGCTTTGTGGTGATTGCCGGCATTACAGTCTACGATGTCCAGATATTGGATTTCGTCGAAATAATGCTTGGCGGCGTAGGCGGTATAGATACCGCTCACTCCCGGATCGAATCCACAGCCGAGGATAGCTGTCAGACCAGCTTCTTTGAAACGTTCATGATAAGCCCATTGCCAACTGTATTCAAAATGAGCTTCATCTTTGGGTTCGTAGTTGGCAGTGTCCAGATAGTTAACTCCGGCTTTCAGACATGCTTCCATAATGGTCAAGTCCTGATAAGGGAGGGCAACGTTAATCACCATTTCAGGTTTGAAATTGTTGAATAAGGCTACCAACTCGTCCACATTATCTGCGTCTACTTTTGCTGTTTTTATATTAGGGTTACCTATTGCCTCGACGATTTTGTCGCATTTCTCTTTCGTACGGCTGGCAATCATGATATCTGTAAATACATCGGCATTTTGTGCCACTTTGTGTGCAACGACAGTACCAACACCGCCTGCACCGATAATAAGAACTCTACCCATTTCGTTAATTGCGAATTAAATATTAAGAATATTAGAATTGTTAGCTTGGCAAATATACGTGATTATTTTCAGATAATCATTCGCCGATACTCCTTTTTATTTGAAACGTTGCAAGGTGCCACTCTCGAATTCCAATGTTTTGCCATTATAAAACCAGTTCTCAAAACGGTTATCCTTTTTCAGTACTATTTCTATCGGGTCGCCGATAGACAGCCGGCATTCATCCGTACTCATGCCTACTTCGAGGTCGCCCCGCGAAATGATTTGCCAACGTTTCTCAGTAATGCCCGGATATTTTTTATGTATATCTTCAAACCCGAAAAGGTCTTCAATATAATTGTTGTTTCTGGTGATTACGTCATACTTCAAGTCAACCTTCATTTCGTAACTAATTCCATTCTTGTCTTTTAATGTCAAAATAGCCAGACTGCCGGGAGAGGGCATCCGAACTTCTTTTATTGTCAGGATAGTGTACCGGGGAAGATGAACGCGGGACTCCATTTGTTTGTTTTCAAGAGAGACAGTTCTTTTGGCAGACAATGTTTTTTTAGGATAAACGGTTGCCCCCAAGTACCTGTTTTTCAGGCTTTCGATATTATCCAGCTTCTTATTCGTAAAACTGATCGAATTTGAAAAGTATTTCATTCTCTTTTCACCTTGAAAATCACTCATATCCATACCGGAGTTTGTCCGTGAGAGGGCGACTTCCAGATAATAGGAATGTCCCTGTGTGTCTTTGAATATGATTTTCACGGGATACGCCTGGCTGCCCACTCCGACGGCCGTGACAGTTGCTTCTGTATTGACGGAAATAGGTATATCCCGATAGCCGGAATAGCTGTTGGCATCATCCACACGGACAGTTTCGGATTGTATGTATATTGTCTTTCCTATCAGCAGATCTTTTGCCGTATCTACATCTTGCAGGTAAACTAATCCGTTGATGCAGGCACGGGGCATTCTTTCGCATATCTCGTCCAGCCGCATATTCTTTATGTCATAATAATATTTTTCCCCTTCATCTTCGAAAACGAAGCGGGTGGTGTAGTTTGTTTCATCTGCTATTTTTTGAACCTTCTCTTCGGTTCCGGTGAAAGTGAGTATTTTGTGTCTCATCAGGCTATTATCCACTCCTTTTTCGGTGTTGTATATTAAAAGGGTAGGAAGAAACATTTCCCGTGCGGAAGGAGCAAACATGAATTTCATTCCGGGAGTCCATTTACATAAAGGTTTTAGAGGAAAGTGTTTTATGATAAACTGTTCTTCTTCACTTGTAGGAATTTCTTGGGCGGAGGGGGTAGTGACAATGTAATCACTTTGGGCGGTAACATGAGACATACCACAACAGAATAAAATCACGGATAGGACGATTGTTCTCATATTTATTTCTTTAAGTGAACTATGTAAATTGTTCATTTGTTGTATATTCAATGGCAAATGTATATATTTTATATTGTATTGGGTGTTATTTCCCAATCTTTTTGGTATCTTTGTCCACGATTTAACTTAAACGTTATAACAATATGAAGAAAGTTTTTGTTTCAATTTGCGTTGCAGGTGCAGCACTTGCAATGTCTTCATGCCGTTCGGTTGAGAAGGCAGTTCCTGTGTCATCTATCAATGGTGAGTGGAATATTATAGAAGTCAATGGCTCGAAAGTTGCTCCGGGCGAAAGTAGAACCCTTCCGTTTATTGCATTTGATACGGCTACCGGTCGTGTGTCCGGTAATAGCGGATGTAACCGTATGATGGGCACATTCGATGTAAATGCGAAACCGGGAAGCCTTGAGTTAGGTGCTATGGCCAGTACTCGGATGATGTGTCCGGATATGACTACCGAGAAGAATGTATTGAGTGCTCTTGCACAAGTGAAAGGATATAAGAAAGCAGGTAAGGGGAAGATGTATCTTTGCAATGCCTCCAATCGTCCGGTTGTAGTTCTTGAAAAGAAGGAGGCTGATGTGAAACTTTCAGTGTTGAATGGAGAATGGAAAATTAAAGAAGCAAATGGTGAGGCGATTCCTTCAGGAATGGAGAAACAACCGTTTATCGCTTTTGATGTGAAGAAAAAGTCTATTCATGGTAATGCCGGATGCAACCTGATTAACGGAGGTTTTGAAACTAGTACGAGCAATGCCAAATCGATTTCCTTCCCGGGAGTGGCAAGTACAATGATGGCTTGTCCTGACATGGAGACAGAAGGTAAGATCCTGAAAGCGTTGAATGAAGTAAAGTCATTCGATGTATTGGCAGGCGGTGGCATTGGGCTGTATGATGCCAATAATGCATTGGTTATTGTATTAGAGAAAAAGTAATTATTATAAGAAATAGGAAAGGCTGTATCAATAAAGCCTGATATTTATGAAACCGGTCTCATTGCTATCTGTTGCAGTGAGGCCGGTTTTTTGTTTCATGAACTAATTAATAGTGGAAGCTGATTGTTACAATTGCTTCAATGCTTCCCAATCAATTTCCGGTTCTTTGCCTGTTGGCTTGCAATAGAACTTAGTTCCCATTGGAACGGATTCGTTAAAGAAGCCTCCCATTTTCAGATAAAACCGATTGTCTTTAGTATTGCCACCTTGATAGTCGAGACGGACTTGGGCACTCGCTGTTGCATCGTGTGTAAAGGTAGCGTCAGTGAGTCGGGACCATTTACCTTCTTTGCTACGTGCCCATTGGTTGCCGAAGAAAACTTCACGTGATAAATATCCTTGTTCCGGACTGAAATTCTCAAGGAAGCTGTGAGGACGTTTATACCATGTGTTGGTTTTGGGGCGTAAGAAACTGGCTATTAATTTCCATTCTTTCTCATCTGTTGCATAGAAATAGGCAGTGTAGGTCGTATTTCCATTCCCGTCCGGTCTGATTTGCATCAGAAATTTATATGTATTACCGGCTTTCCAGGGATACTTCAAATAACTTTGTCCGCCTGAGCCTTCGTTGCCAAACTCTCCGATGTGTACATCTTTGCCTTGGCGTAACAGTTTAATCTTTTGGTCATCCGGAATCTCTTTGGGGGTTTGTGTATCAAAAGGACTCCATACCGAGAAAAGAATACGGCGTTCTGTCGGGGAGTTGTATTGCATTCCGAAATAACCTTCCCCGAAGCCGGCCGCCATGTAGTAGCTATGCATTGTTTCGCCTTCTTTGGGCACTGTGATTTCATTGTAGAACCATTCAGTATCACCTTCAGGTAGCGCATATCCCAAATGAACGGAAGGACCGCGGCGTCCCCAATAGTCAGAGAAGTCTTTCACATAATTACTTTTACCTGTAACATTGTCTGCTATCAACTGCTTAATTTCTCCGAAACTCTCACCACTTTTAGAGACTCCTTGTAAGTCGATACGGACATACCCTGCCTGTCGTATATCGATACTCCCAACAGGAACTTTGGTGAAATCATCCGATTGTAGATTGACTTTGAAGCCCTTCTTTCCATAACTGACTTTGATTTCGGAATGTCCTTTGGCATACAGTGACAGATCGGCTGTTGTCGGTTGATGCAAATAGAAGTAAATACTAACGATACTTTTAGGATTTGTCCAATGTGTAACTCCTCTTTGTGTTATTCGCGCACCATCTTGTTGCCGGGTTACATAGCCATTGCCGGAAACTCCTACGACAACTTGTTGAGGTTGTGCAAATACGGTAGTGCATAGTAGTAATGCAAGTAAACATAATAAATTTTTCATGTAGATGTCATTAATTGATTTTATGTATAATTCCGATATTAATAAATAGTTCGTTGTTTTATAGTGTAATATTGCAAAGTTAAGAATTAATTCTCTTTATCGAACCAGAATAGATAATATTTGTTTTAGTGTCAGTCACTGAATAACTTTCTTTATGGCTATCATGGCAAGGAAGTTTATTAAAAACTGTCGTTTTGGCAGATATTATGTCATGTATTCGTATAATTTCTTTTTGGCACACGGTTTGCTTTTTAATAAGCGTCCGTTCGAGACGAAACTCCATAACAGGAGTGGAGAAACAACCGGACAAAAAGAAATCATTGAATAATAATAAATAAAAAAATAACGATCATGGGAAAAATTATTGGTATTGACTTAGGAACTACAAACTCTTGTGTTGCTGTATTTGAAGGTAACGAACCGGTAGTAATTGCAAACAGTGAAGGTAAACGTACTACTCCTTCTGTTGTCGCTTTCGTAGATGGTGGCGAACGTAAGGTGGGCGACCCTGCAAAACGTCAGGCTATTACTAACCCGACACGTACCATTTTCTCTATCAAACGTTTCATGGGTGAAAATTGGGACCAGGTTCAGAAAGAAGTTACTCGTGTTCCTTATAAAGTAGTGAAAGGCGATAACAACACTCCGCGTGTTGACATCGACGGACGTCTGTACACTCCGCAGGAAATTTCTGCTATGATTCTTCAGAAAATGAAGAAAACTGCTGAAGATTATCTTGGACAGGAAGTTACGGAAGCAGTAATCACTGTTCCTGCATATTTCTCTGACTCTCAACGTCAGGCTACGAAAGAAGCCGGACAGATTGCCGGTCTGGAAGTAAAACGTATTGTGAACGAACCGACAGCCGCTGCTCTTGCTTATGGTCTGGACAAGGCTCACAAAGACATGAAGATTGCTGTGTTCGACCTTGGTGGTGGTACATTCGATATATCTATCCTTGAATTTGGTGGTGGTGTATTCGAAGTACTTTCTACAAACGGTGATACTCACCTTGGTGGTGACGACTTCGATCAGGTAATCATCAACTGGCTGGTAGAGGAATTTAAGAACGATGAAGGCGCTGACTTGACTCAGGACCCAATGGCTTTGCAACGTTTGAAAGAAGCTGCTGAAAAAGCTAAGATCGAGTTGTCTTCTTCTACAAGTACAGAAATCAACTTGCCGTATATCATGCCGGTAAACGGTGTGCCCAAGCACTTGGTTAAGACTTTGACTCGTGCTAAATTCGAATCTTTGGCTCACGGATTGATTCAGGCTTGTCTTGAACCATGTAAGAAAGCGATGAGTGATGCAGGCTTGAACAATGCTGATATTGACGAAGTAATCCTTGTAGGTGGTTCTTCACGTATTCCGGCTGTACAGAAATTGGTGGAAGATTTCTTTGGAAAGGCTCCTTCTAAGGGTGTAAATCCGGATGAAGTGGTTGCTATCGGTGCTGCTGTACAGGGTGCTGTTTTGACAGACGAAATCAAAGGTGTGGTATTGTTGGATGTTACTCCGTTGTCAATGGGTATTGAAACACTGGGTGGTGTGATGACGAAATTGATTGATGCTAATACAACAATTCCGGCTCGTAAGAGTGAGACTTTCTCTACTGCTGCCGACAATCAGAGTGAAGTAACTATTCATGTATTGCAGGGAGAACGTCCGATGGCCGCTCAGAATAAGTCTATCGGTCAGTTTAATTTGACCGGCATTGCACCTGCTCGTCGTGGAGTTCCTCAAATTGAGGTGACTTTCGACATCGATGCCAATGGTATTTTGAAAGTGTCTGCCAAGGATAAGGCTACCGGTAAGGAACAGGCTATCCGTATCGAAGCTTCTTCAGGTTTGAGCAAAGACGAAATCGACCGTATGAAAGCTGAGGCTGAGGCTAATGCAGATGCCGACAAGAAAGAGCGTGAAAGAGTAGACAAGATGAATCAGGCTGACTCTATGATTTTCCAGACAGAGAACCAGTTGAAAGAGTTGGGTGATAAGATTCCGGCTGACAAGAAACCTGCCATCGAAGGAGCTTTGCAGAAATTGAAAGATGCTCACAAGGCGGGTGATGTTGCCGCTATCGATGCTGCTATTGCCGAAATGAATGGAGCATGGCAGGCAGCCAGTGCACAGATGTATCAGGGTGGTGCACAGCCTGGAGCCGGTGCACAGCAGAATGCCGGAGGACAGAGTAATACCAACGCCGGAAGCTCTTCTTCTGATGATAGTATTCAAGATGCAGATTTTGAGGAAGTCAAATGATTCCGATAAGTAAACAGATAATAAACGATAAGCAAAAGCGTGCAGCTCAATGAGTTGCACGCTTTTTGCGTTTATGGGGTTCATGGTTGCTATGTGTTTTCTATGGGCTTTTTTATCTCTTATTTGCGACATGTTTGCGACAAGACAAAAAAGTAGATAATGTGGTACTTAATCACACTTATACATACTAATACATACTTAAAAGTAGATAACATGCCAACAATCGGATTTGAAATCAAACGGAAGTGTAAGGCCTGCGGCAAAGTGTTTGTCGCAAAAACACTTGACAGTCACTATTGTTCCCCTAAATGTGGTAAAGTGGCTTGGAAACGCAAAAAGGATGCAAAGGATAGAAACGCGAAGTTAGAAGCCATTGCCAAACAAGTATCAGACATCAGAGAGTACATTTCTGTAAAGGAAGCCGTCGCTATGTTCGGGGTGGAACGTAGCACCCTATATCGCCTGATTAAATTGGGACGTATTCCAACTATCAACATGGGTGCAAGGCTCACACGTATCAAACGCTCTGAAATGGAACGGCTTTTTCTAAACAGACCGGAAAGTATTGCGGAGAAAGAAAGGCCTGTTCCTAAAACATACAGTTTAGAGCCGGAGGATTGCTATACCATTACTGAGATTTGTGAGAAGTACCATATTAATGACAGTTCAGTATGGGCGCACGTTAGAAAATACTCTATTCCCTCAAGACAAATAGGAAACTATGTGTATGTACCCAAGCAAGAAATTGATAATCTATATAAATCAGAAGTAGAATGAAGAAAGCATTACCTAATACCAAAGTGACCGTCAAGCTCAGAAGGTCGAACTACAAAGAAGAGTGGTATCTGATTATAGAATCATACCCTGTTTACAAACGAGGTTCAACCCGTGCAAGCCGTGTAGTGGAATCCATTAACCGAACTATATCTACACCAGTTTGGGACAAATCGTCCATAGCACGTATCTTACCGGACGGAACATTCAACTATAAGCCTAAGCGTGATTTGAATGGAATTATCCAATGTCGTTCAACGATAGACCAAGAGGCTTGCATCTATGCCGACAATGTTCGTAAGTTACGCCAACACGAATACGATAGTGCCATCCTTTACACTGATAAGGAAAACGAAATCGCAGCACAGAATGAGCGGAGCGAACAGGATTTTATCAAGTATTTCAATTGTATTATAAGCACACGTCATCCCAATAGTTCCGATTCGATTATAGTCAACTGGAGGCGTGTAGGCGAATTATTGAAAATGTATTCACAAGGGCAGCCAATTCCATTCAAGGCGATTTCCGTTAAACTGCTTGAAGACATTAAGATGTTCCTTCTCCGTGCCCCAATGGGAGGGAATAAGAAAGGTACTATCTCACAAAACACGGCATCGACTTATTTCTCTATACTCAAAGCCGGATTAAAACAGGCATTCATTGATGAATATCTGACCGTTGATATAAGTGCGAAAGTAAAGGGAATAACAAACATAGAGAAACCTTGTGTTGCGCTTACCATGAATGAAGTGCAGATGTTGGTTGATACTCCTTGCAAGGATGATGTTTTGAAACGTGCGTTCTTGTTCTCTATTCTCACTGGATTGCGGCATAGTGATATTCAAACTTTGAAATGGAAACAAATTCAGCAAACAAGCAAGGGCACATGGCAGGCAGTCGTAATTCAGCAAAAGACAAAAAGGCCCGATTACAAGCCTGTCATTCAACAAGCACTTCAACTATGCGGCATACGTCCAGACGATGATGAAGCACTTGTTTTTGAAGGGTTGACTGATGCCTCTTGGATTTCTCGCCCGTTGAAAGTCTGGATAGAAGCATCCGGTATCAAGAAGCATATCACCTTCCATTGTGGCCGCCATAGCTACGCTTCGCTGTTGCTGGAAAATGGAGTTGACATATATACCATCAAGTCTTTGATGGGACATACAAACGTCAAAACTACGCAGATTTATACGCACATCGTAAACGAACAAAAAGAGAAAGCCGCCAATACACTGCATATAGAAAATTTGGATTTATAGGTTGTGGTGGTTGTATCCACCATTGAGCACCAACGACTTATGTAATACCAATCATATACTTACCACCGTTTACCCCTCATGAAGCATCAACTTTTTGAGGGGTATTTTGTAGTATAGAGGTGTTCAGTAAAGAATGTGTTAGTCCAAACAGTCGTTTATTCCCCTTTTATTATGTTGCCCAATAAATTTTCGTATTAATGAAACTTAAATCTGTCAGTGGTAAATGAGCGGTTGATTGGTGGCGGTCAAGCACCTATTTAGCACCTATAAGCATCCCTATACTTTTGCGGCATAAACTTTAATACGAAGAAAAAATGGCTTATAAAGTAAATTCATTGGAGGAAATGCCGAATGCGTTGTCCTACCTGATTGAGTCCGTAGAAGTACTGCAATCCAAAGTAAATGCCTTGCAGCATAAGCAGGCAAGTAGCTCACCTAAGTGGATGGATATAGACGAGCTTTGCGCTTATCTTCCATCACATCCAGCCAAGCAGACTGTTTATGGATGGGTATCAACCAAACAGATTCCCGTACATAAAATAAATAAAGCGTTGGCTTTTCTGCAATCTGAGATTGACGATTGGTTGAAGAACAAATCGCATAAGACACAGGATGACTTAATGGAAGAAGCCAGACGATTTGTCGAATCTAAAAAGATTATCAGATGATGGAAATGACAGACTATTGTTTTTCATTCTTTCGCAAGCCTATTCAAAACATCGAACCGATAAGGGCGGTAGGTATTGTGGATGTGTATCGTTATATCATAGGGCATTATGCCCAACCACAAATCGAAGCCCTGCATTTGATGATGTCTTCTCCCGAAGCCAAAAAGTACAAGGCCACCCATTTTGACTATTGTACCTTTTCGGGATTATTCCGCAAGCGTAATGAGAAGGAACTGATTATGCACTCAGGATTGATGTGTTTGGATTTCGATCATGTGGATAACATAGGGGAGTTAAAACAGCAACTACTCAACCATGAGTATTTTGATACGGAACTGTTATTTGTCAGTCCATCCGGTAATGGATTGAAGTGGATAATACCTGTTGACTTGAAAGGCTGGGAACATTCCCGGTACTTTAAGGCTGTTACCAACTGTATCAAAGCAACAGGCTTGCCGTTGGTAGATATGTCCGGAAGTGACGTTGCTCGTTCATGTTTTTTGCCACATGATCCACAAGCATATATTAACCCTAAATACAAAGATGATGTCGAAGAAAATATTTTTCGCCCAAGATTGGGAGAATGTCCCTTCTGAAATACAGCAAACAGATATGCCAAGTATCACTCCATTATATAATAAGGTGGAGGAAGATGTGGAACATATTGTCCGGGAAATAGAGCAGCGTGCCATTGATATAACACCCAATTATAAAGATTGGGTAGAATTGGGTTTTGCGCTTGTGGACGGATTGGGGGAAAATGGACGGGAGTATTATCACCGCATTAGCAGGTTTTACCCTAACTATCAAAGGGAAGAAACCGACAAACAATATACATATTGTCTGCAATCCAAAGGACAAGGTATTACCATTCGTTCTTTCTTCCATCTTGCAAACCAAGCCGGAATCTCGCTGGCTCCATTCAGCAAAGAACATTTATCCATTTTGCCAAATATCCAAAATGGAAAAACGGGTAAATGGATAAAGTCAGAGGAAGAACTTCCGGTATTTCCTGAGTGTGTATTTGAGCATCTTCCCTCTTTTCTAAATGAGGTTGTCAACAATTCTATATCGCTGGATGACCGTGATACAATATTGATTGGGGCGATTGTGTGTTTGTCTGTCTGCTTTCACAATATTTGTGGAGTGTACGATGAACGCATCGTTTATCCGAACCTTTATCTGTTTGTAGTAGCAGATGCCGGTATGGGGAAAGGTGCGTTGACTTTGTGCCGGGAACTTGTAGCACCTATCAATCGTAATTTGCATGAACTTTCCAAACGATTGGAGCAGGAGTACAAGGAAGCAATGAACACTTACATCAAAGGCAAGAAAGATGGTGGAATTACCATGCCAACTGAACCGCCTATGCGAATGCTTGTCATTCCTGCCAACAGTAGCGCAAGTTCTTTCCTGAAGATATTGGGAGATAATGACGGAATCGGACTGCTATTTGAATCGGAAGGTGACACATTAAGCCAGACTTTGAAGTCGGACTATGGTAATTATTCAGATGTATTACGAAAGGCATTTCACCATGAGTTAGTCAGTTTAAGCCGCCGCAAGGACAGGGAATATTGCGAAGTCAGCAATCCAAGAGTGTCAGTCGCTTTGGCTGGAACTCCCGAACAGGTAAGGAAATTGATACCTGATGCGGAAAACGGTCTGATGAGCCGTTTCTGTTTTTATATCATTCGTTTCAAGAGAGGTATAAGAAACGTGTTTGCCACAAATGATATTTCCCAATCCAAGAATGCCATGTTCAAACTGATGGGGGATAAATTCTGCCATCTGCATGAAGAATTTGTCAGACAAGGTAATTATTCATTTTCTCTTCCCTCTGATTTGCAGGAACACTTTATAGAATATCTAAGTCAGGTGAATGAGGAATGTTGCGACGAAGTAGATAACAAGATGCAGGGTGTAGTCCGACGGATGGGGCTGATTGCCTATCGTATAATGATGGTGTTGACTGCTGTCCGACATTTGGAGAATATGCCTCACGAATCATCTTCCTCAGACAAGACTATACAATTGATTTGCCATAAATATGACTATTCCATAGCCATGAGTATCTGCGAAACCTTGCTTTGCCATGCAGTGTTCATCTATCGAAACTTGTCAGGAAATCAGCCCAAACGTTTACAATCCCTTTCACAAGAAACGGGCATTTACGCACGAAGGAATACCCTTTATAATATGTTGCCAGAAACATTCACCAAAAAAGATTATGACGCAACTGTTTTAGCTTTAGGTGAAAATGGAAGTACGGCAAACAAATGGATAGAAGCCTTTATCAAAGATGGCAAACTGAGCCGAATAGAACAAGGTAAATATAGGAAGATTTTTTGAGTGGCAAGTTTGTGTTTTAGTGTCACTAAAACCTATGCGGCAAGCGGATAGAACTGCCACTCTCAAAAAATCAATTTATGAACATAAAAGTTTAGATAAGTATGAAGGATAAGAAACTTGGTGGTCGCCCTAAGTTGGCGAGTTATCAGAAACGCACGAAATGTTTTCGGGTAATGTTTACCGAGAACGACTACATTTATATCCAATCCAAAGCGGAGCAGGCTGGATTGTCTGTCAATGAATTTTGCCATCAGGCTGCAATGGATTGTCAAGTCTGTCAACGCATCAGTCCTGAAATGGTATCGGCTATTCGTGACCTTTCCGGTATCGCCAATAATGTCAATCAGATTGCCCACCAGATGCACACTTATGGTTTGGAAGCTGTCAAGCAACAATGCTTCTCAATCATATCAGAAGTCAATAGAATCATCACCCAAGTAAAGAACAACTGCCATGATAGCAAAGATTAAAACAAGAACCGATTTTGGAGGAATAGTGAATTACGCCAATGACCAAAAGAACAAGAAAAAGAGTGCCACACTTTTGGCACACGAAGGAGTCTGTACCATTAGTAATAAAGCCATCGCTGATTTTTTTCAGATACAAGCATCCATGCGCCCGAAAGTAAAAAGTCCGGTGAAACACGTATCACTTGCTTTTTCTTCGCAAGACATTAGCCGTTTTCCCGATAATGAAGAAGGAGATGCGCTGATGGTGGAGATTGCCAAGAAATGGATGGAACAAATGGGGATTCGTAATACTCAATATATCATAGCCCGGCATCACGACACGAAACATCCTCATTGCCATTTGGTATTCAATCGGATAGACAATGAAGGCAATCTTATTTCTGACAGCAATGAAAGAATACGCAATGCAAAAGTTTGTCGTGCTTTGACTAAAGAGTATGGATTTTACTTTGCCCCTAAAAATAGTAAAGCCAGAAATAAAAGTCGTTTGCGTCCTCACCAATTACGGAAGTATAATCTTCGTTCTTCAGTTCTTGATGCGCAGGTAAATTCTCGTTCTTGGAATGACTTTATTAGTACGCTCAAAGGTCAGGGCATAGATATGCGTTTTAATCATGCTGAGAACTCTGATAAAATTCGTGGTATATCCTTTTGTATGGATGAATTTAGCATTGCTGGTTCTAAACTTGACCGTGATTTGAGCTTCAACAACCTTTGCACTATGTTGGGTGATGTAGCTGCGGAACTGATTATTCAACCCCATCAAGTCATAACTCCCGGTGGAGGTGGAGGAACCAACAATGAACAAGGCGGGCGGGATGATAAAGACAAGGATAACCAAAGAAGCGAACCTTTTTATAAACCTTCAAAACGTAGAAGATAATGAAAGAAGATGTAATAGCTGCAAATCTTGCAAATTTGCGCCAAAGTATCAGTGAACTGAAAGAGTGTATTGAAAAACAGAATGCCACTGTTTCTAAATCGGAACAATCTGTAAAAGTGGAATTTGATGAAAAGACCATTTATACTGGAATTGCCAAAAGTTTCTGTACTTGCTGGAATGAAGCCTTGTCTGTGATCAAGAAACATATCTGGCAACAGCAGCCTAACACATTGCCGTTTTCGCTATGGTTTCCGAAACTCATTGATTTATTCAAGCAGAAGTCCAAACTTCTTGAATATCTTTATCGGCACGTTTGCGATTACAATCAGAATCGTATGACTATCGAAACTAATACCCGATGTATATTGAAACGGCAGGATGAGATATTAGCAAAAATCAATGAATTGAAAAGCCCTGTAACCGTTATTCCACCTAATATCAGTGGGTTGTTTATATGTGGCTATCATATAAAACTCCAGTATATTGTACCCATTATTGCCGTTATTATTATATGGGCTGTTGCTGCTTCTGCTAGTAGTATGAAGTTTAAGGAAGAATCCTTTGCGCATTATTCTATGTATAGGGCGGTAAAGGAGCAGCATCAGTACTTGATGGAAAAAGTAGGAATAGAGCTAAAAAGAAATACGGAATAGTCATCGGAGAAAATAAGCAACGGCTCTTTATTGTTGAGAATCAAGACCGCGACGATATTGTAGGCGACTTGTGCAGCGACTTGCTACGTGACAAGGAATTTCTTGAACTGACTGAGGAAAGCAGACAGAGGCAGAAAATAATCAATGTGGGTATTAGGCATCCACATATTCAGGATGCTGTCATGCAGTTGTTTACTGAGTATAGTGGCGAGGTGATAAATTATGAACTATAAAAGTGAAAAGAATATTGCATTGTATGTTTACTTCCTTTTTATTAACTAATCAATGACTTCTCAAGTCAAATATATCATACAACTTACGGTTGGTCGGCAAGAACGACCGCTACACCTCTTTGAATAAGAGCTAAGCGGTCGTTTTCATCATACCAAGAAATTATACATTATTATTAATGCCAGACAAACAAAGGATTTATTAGAATAAGATATTCAGTGCCTCATATTTATTCAACAGATACAAAAGAGTCTTTTCTATATAATTTAGATAACATACAGTCGTCTTACTCAATATATCAATATAAAAACAGATGTAATTTTTCAGACACAGCTCTTCTTCTTTTCTATACCTTATTACCACTTTTCCGTTTTCTTCAGACAATATAGCAGTTTCATTAATATCTGGAACATAATCGCAATAAGTGGTATTTTGTCCTGTTATCTTGGAATTAGGTTTGCAGTGATATTTACGTTCTAATATTACGTAATACTCCATCGGTGTCAAAGCTGGACGATAAAAGAAAGGATTACCCAAAATACCTAAAGGCAGAATCTTTTTATTTTGCTCATAAGGAGTGTCTTTTTGATTCTTTTTACCATAACAATACTTAGCCAATACAATATTAAAATACGGAAATTCAAAAAAACGGCTCTTTTTAGACCTATTTATACTGTTTTTTATATACTCTATACCAATATACCACTCCGTATTTAATTTTTTAAAAAATCGGACTGTTTGTGAATTTGACATACTCTTGTCATATAAATAGCCTGGGAAGAAATGCTGTATAAGTTGATTTGTATAACTGTTCCATGCCGTAGTGTTTACATTTAAACGCTTTGACTTTATCAAAGTTGGATAATCATTTATATTGACTTCGAAATTTATAAATCCGTCAAAATCGCTTTTTATAGAACATTTCTTTAAATATCCCATAGAAATATATTTTTCAAAGCAGCCCAAAGTAAGTTTTTCTCTTATATCACCAAATGAATTACTATCACTCTCGCTTGTTTTTAAATAAGGGAATGCACTATCAATATTTATAAATATTTCATCATCAAAAAAAATCATCTCCAATGTAACGTCGTTTTCTATATAAAATATTATTAGTATTGCCTAAGGTTTTTCTTACAGTTTCGATAATCAGATTCTTATCTATATGCTTGTCCCAGTAATTTGAATATAGTTGATGAGTAGCTACTTTATAAATAGGGCTATCCGTCAACTCAGGAATAAGATGTATGCAAGATTTTTCAAAATCTCTGGAATAACCGAGAAAAACGGGAGAAATGACGCTAAATGACTTAATATCAATGTCATTACGGTGTCAAACGATGCTAAGCCGAAAAAACGAAAAACGCAAAGGCAAGCGAATTTAAGAAGAAGAACGGTTTGCAAATCATTACCCGATAAGAAGTGAGATTTAACATATGCCGGATGCTATTTCGCCGTTTGTCACCGATTTGCGTATCAAGGTCTAACTCGTTGATATTTAACTTTGCA
>OGRE01001303.1_pt1 | contig 22194 bp, 23 predicted proteins | sample 1553421 | NCBI WGS metagenome assembly OGRE01 (sample SAMEA2580076, study PRJEB22360) | human gut metagenome | biome: human gut; feature: human-associated habitat; material: faeces | place: Denmark | collected 2008/2010 | reverse complement strand
CTACCCCAGCCGATGGCTGGGAGGTTAAGAGCATCACAGCTAACGGCAAGGATATTACAGCCGACAAGACCTTTGTAGTCGATGGGGCTACAGACGTCAAGGTCGTCTTTGCTCGTATATCCTTCTGCAATGTTGTCATCACCTACAATATAGAAGGAGGAAACATTTCACTTCGTGGTGACTTTGCCCCCCGACATGTTAATTTCTCTCCGTACTCAGCTAGCTTCCGACAGGGTAGCAAGCTGACACTCTCTGTTCAACCGAGGCCTGAATATATTGTCACCTCTCTGTCTGTGAATGGCAAAGCTCTGTCTCCAGCTATCCATGGTATCTATGACCTGACGTCTTACACTAATGCAGACAAGCTGACTATCGACATCAAGTTTGGCAAGAAAAATGTTGTTGTAACCTATGACGAGGTCAACCAGACGGGTCTCCCATCTCCTAAAGTTCAGGTCTCGCGCAAGATCGGGCGAGAGGCGGGTCCAACCAACTGGATAGATCCCCGTCCGTCCTTTACGGCTTCCGCAGGATCTAAGATGAATATCCAAGTCGAATATCGTGTTCGCCCCAGTGTTGCTGAGCCACCTCTAAAGTGTACTGTTACCATCGGTGGTAAAGCGGTTACTCTAACTCGAGCCAGAAATGACCGCACTCTATATAGGTATCTGACTTACGTAGGCACATTCGTTGTTCCTGACCTTGATACAACCCTCAAGGTCGTTTTCAAAAACTGATAAACCCCGAATAATATGAAACGAAATCACGTCCGATGGCTTACAGCCATCATAACTACAGCTCTGCTCCTTCTTGGAGCAGGGCTACCTGCTAAAGCGCAATTGGTCGTAAGCGACCCTACGGTAATTGCTAGCGATGCTGCCAACCTCATTAGAGACCTCGAAGAGGCTAAAAAAAGATTGAATTCTGCCAAAAAACAGTACGACGAATTTGTAAAAGTGTATGGTCAGGTTGCTGACTTTATTTCAACCTGTAACGATGTAAAAGAAGCTTATGATGCTATCGAGGACTTAAGTAAAATCCCTGATGCTGTGTTGCGTAATCAGCGCAATGTTAAGTATCTATACGACTTCGAAAAGATTAAAAGTCGAGATCAAACAATGGCAATCTTGAAGCAGTGTATGAGCCTTGTCAAAGAGGTGCAGACGCTCACTCGCTCTGATTTGGATACATCTAAAGATGGGCGACTAAAGCTCTCTGATGGAGAGCGTCTCTCTCTTATTAAAGAACTTAAAGCCGAGATAGTCGCTCTCCGAGATAAAGCTTATCGCATTGTCGAGGACTACGATCGAATAGCTATGGGTCGAGAGGCTAGAGCTAACACACGTCGAATGATTAACCGCCTTAATGGATATAAGAGCAAATGAGCTTCAGTAGTTTATATGAGACGCTAGATAGGCTCATTGAGCAAATTATCACGGCAAACCTTGATAACTATATGCTCCTAGCACAATCGCTAGGAGCTTTGGGAGCGTTGCTCTATATAGCTTATCGAGTGTGGCGTTCGCTGGCTAATGCGGAGCCTATTGATGTCTTTCCTCTTTTGAGACCTTTCGTTTTAGGTCTGCTTATTATGAACTTTACTTGGGTGACAGAACCTTTGAACGATGTCATTGGGGCTATCACTCAAGGAACAGAGGCTCTCTGCGAGTCTAATCAAGGGGAGCTAGATCAAGCTCGTGACGACCTTCAAAACTATATAGATCAAAAACTTGAAGAGATGAGCGATGGAAGCTTTTTCGATTTGATACTAGGCAATACTGCATCTCTGAGAGTTCAAGTTGATTTTTGGATAATGGGTGTCGTACAAGATATTCTGCAATGGCTGTTAGACTGTGCTAAGCTACTGCTGTACACTGTCTCCTCCTTTATGCTACTCATCTTAACGCTTCTCGGTCCTATCGTCTTTGCTTTTGCCATCTTTGATGGTTTTCAGTCTAGCTTGGTTTCGTGGATTTCTCGTTATATCCACCTGTCTCTGTGGCTACCTGTTGCGAACATTCTAAATATGATACTTAACAGTATTGAGATTGAAATGTGTCGTATGCAACTTGCGGACTTCCAGAGCGGTCATTTTGGGTTGTCTTTCGCTATGATTGTATTCTACATCATCGGCTTAGTCGCCTTTACTACCGTTCCGACCGTATCAGGCTGGATTGTAGAAGCAGGAGGTGGCGGTGGAGGTCTTACTCGCAACCTCACCTCGGGAGGTTCTCGTGTTGCGGGCTTGGCTGGAGCTAAGGCTGGAGCTGTAGCAGGTGGAGCTGTTACTGCTGGTGCTACGGTGGTTGCAAGCGGAGCCAAGAAGGCTTACAACTTCTTAAAGCCAAAGAAATAATCAGTTATGGAGTTCAAAAGTCTACGTAATATAGAGAACAGCTTCCGTCGTGTACGTCTATACACAATAGTCTTTGCGCTATTGTGTATGGGCGTAACGATAAGCTCTCTTGTAAGTGCCTACAACTTCGCTAACAAGCAACGTGAGAAGATTTACGTGCTTGACCAAGGCAAGTCGTTAATCCTCGCTCTCTCGCAAGATGTAGAGGCTAATCGTCCTGTAGAGGCTCGTGAGCATCTTAGGCGATTTCACGAATTGTTCTTTACGCTGGCTCCTGAGTCACAAGCGATACAGAGCAATATCAGTCGGGCGCTGGATATGGCAGACGAGTCTGCTTACAACTACTACACCGACTTGCAAGAGGAGAAGTATTACAACCGTCTCATATCAACAAACACCTCTCAAGTACTGACTGTGGACTCCATCACCTGTAATTTCAACTCTTACCCCTATGAGGCTGTTGTCTACGGCACACAGACCATCTACCGTCGGAGTAATGTCACAGAGCGGTCGCTTGTGACCGCCTGCTCCCTACTCAACACGGTACGTAGTGACCGCAACCCACAGGGCTTCCTAATCACTAAGTTTAGAGTAATCAACAATGAAACAAGACGTACCCTCCCCCGGTAGTGCCAGTACCATGCCTGAAAATGAAAAGTTTGGTTGGGTGAAAAAACAGATCAACCGACTCAAAGCGTGGTGTGACAAGCTAACGCCAGAAGAGCGTAAACGACTAACGTTTATCTCTATGGGTGTCTACCTAGCTGTTTTTCTTCTAGTAATCACAATCAACATCATTAAATGATATGGATACAAACAAGAAAGCTCCTGACAAGGCTAAGCTCAAGCAATGGCTAGTGATGGCCATTATCTCCGTCATCTTTGTCGGAGCATTGTATATGATACTTCGTCCTTACCTCAATAAGGAGGATAAAGGCGGTAATGGACAGCTCATCACCAATGTCCCTGACGCTGATGTAGCGAAGCTCCCTGAGGATAAGTTATCAGCCTATAAGGGATCAGACCTTGTCAGTCTCGATGAGGAGCAAGTCGATCCACGACTCCAACGACTCTATGACGAGCAGGACAATGCCGACGACTCTATTGAGTATGCAAATTCTCGCAATCCCCGCAGAGAGGAGTATGACCCTTATGAAGATGAAGGGTATCAATCTTCTCAAGAGATGTATGCTCAGTTTGTTCGTGAGCAAGAGGAAGAAGATCGTATATCTCGCCTCGAAGAGCAACTAGTTTCGCTAGAGCGTGAAAAACAAGATCTAGCCGAAGAGCGTGAGTATCTTACCCAGCTAGGTGAAATCAAGGATAGGCAGATCGCTGCAAACGATATATACAACAATGCTTATAAGCCAGCACCCCCTGCTCCCGCTCCTGAACCTCCAAAGGATCCCAATGCTCCAGTCAGCTTTGACGCTGTTGGTGCCAAGACTGTAGACACCTCAGTGGTCTCTACACTATCTCAATCAGGTAGAGAGGCCTCTAGCCAGCAGGCGCACGAGGCTTTGCTACAGAACCGCTTTACCACATCTGTAGGCTCGTTGCGTAGTGAGGCTGTTGCCAAGAACACGATGCGAGCTATCATCGATGAGACCAAGACCATCAAGCTAGGCGATGAGGTCAAAATGCGTCTTATGGAGGATATACAGATAGGCTCTGTGATGGTACCTAAAGGGACTATCATCGTGGCTAAGTCAAACCTCTCGGGTAATCGACTTCAGCTCAAAGTCACCTCCATCGAGTATAAAGAGCGGATTATAGGAGTAGACTTATCCGCCTTTGATCTCAATGGGCAAGAGGGACTTTATGTCCCGCTAAGTGCAGAAGCCATCGGTCTCAAAGCTCTTGGCGAGGGACTTGCAGAGACCGCCACGGGGGGTATTTCTATACAGCAAAGTGGTAAGGATCAAATCTTAGCTAACGTCTCAAACGGTCTCATACGCTCAGGAGGCAATTATTTGCGTTCGAAGGCAGGTGAGGTGAAAATCAAGATTAAGGCTGGCTATCAGCTCTACCTCTATGACAAATCTCAGCAAGGCTAATCTCTTTCCCCCCGTGGAATGTAGAAATTCCTCGGGAGGAACTTTTTAGTTCCTCCGTTGGAACCATTCAATCGTCCAATATCCAAACATCATCAATACAATGAACAAGACTTTATTCGCTATCATTTTCGCCCTCCTGACACTAGGAGCGGGCGCCTTCTCCACCGCTCACGCTCAGTCGTCAGGCGACCTGTATCAAGGCTTGACTAGAGGTATGCCTGATGGTCGTACCGTTATCCCCTATGGACTAGAGGTTACCTTTGACAAGACCACACACCTTATCTTCCCTGCACCAATACGCTATGTAGACTTAGGAAGTGCTAACATAGTCGCCAGCAGGGCAGAAAGTGCTGAGAATGTCCTCCGTGTTAAAGCCTCGGTCAAGGACTTTGAGACAGAGACCAATATATCTGTAATTTGCAACGATGGCTCTTTTTATGCTTTTAACGTCAAGTATGCCAACGAGCCTGAGAAGCTGTCTCTAGAGATGGTTGACTTCCTCCACGCTAGTGAAGGTAATCTTCCATCAAACAAGGCGGATATATACTTCAAGGAGCTTGGCAATGAGACCCCAACGCTGGTACGACTACTTATGTCTACGATACACAAGCAGAACAAGCGACTGGTCAAGCATATATCTGCCAAGCAGTTTGGTATGCAGTTTGGTCTCAAAGGGATTTATGTACACAACGGCTTACTCTACTTCCACACCTCTATACGCAACACTACCAATATGCGTTACCAGATTGACTACGTAACCTTCAAGGTAGTGGACAAGGCAGTGACGAAGCAGACAGCCATACAGGAGACTATACTCCAGCCACTACGAGCTTACAACGACCTTGCCGTTGTTGCTCCTAAGAGCGAGTTGCGTACGATTTACGCTCTTGATGCCTTCTCCCTGCCTGAGGGTAAAATCCTCGAAATCTCCCTCCACGAGCTTAATGGCGGTCGCACACTAACCTTTACGGTGGACAATAAAGACCTCGTAAGGGCTAGAGCTATTGATGATCTCGAATTACGCTTTTAGTTCCCTTGTTTTATGACTATGACAATCAATAATCAGATACGCTATGGGAGGCTGACTAGCCTTCCTGTAGCCTTGTTGTGCCTGTTACTGTTGGCTCTGCCAAGTGTAAGCAAGGCACAACGTGCCATACCCCACCAAGATGGATTAATTCTATCGGGTGGGGTACCGCTAACCAACGAGACTCCATTTGTCCAATGGGGCAATTGGTCGGCTCGGATAGACTATACGCACTACTTCTTCCACGCTGACTACCTCGTGGTAGGAATGGAGTATAGTCACGACAAGAGATCCTATTCTGATGCTTTGACCAATAGCTACTCTATACCTGTAGAGGATTACCTCTTCAAAGCTGGCTATATGTACCCAATACTCTCTGACTACACCCACACCTTCCTGCTTTACGCTGGCTTGTCTGCGCTATGTGGCTACGAGGACGTTAATAGACGACAGTATGACCTAAGCAATGGAGCCACCATACGCTCTCGCTCCCACTTTGTCTATGGAGGCTCTGCTCATCTATCAGCAGAGATTTTTCTCACAGACAACTGGCTCCTGACGATACGTGGTGATGGAAACTTTTTAGTCGGCTCCCAGCTTAACCTATTTCGGCCTCTAGCCACAATGGGCTTCCGATTTAACTTCTAAAACTACAGACTATGAATAGATACTTTATCCTACCGATCCTGCTAGCAATGCTACTAGGAGCTTGCTCTAGAGAGGTTGATGTGCAGGAGGTCTATCCCTTTGAGGTAGAGCTGATGCCATACCATCAAGATGCGACTAAAGGGCAGGCAGTGGAGGTGAGATGTAAGCTCACTCCACAGAAGCTCTTTGTCTCTCGTAAGTACTACATACGTAAGTTTCAACGTAGTGGCAAGGGATGCCTCCTACTGAATGTTGGTGGTGTTGAGCTTGCCGACAACGATAATTACGATTTAGCCGTAGGCGATTTCCGCTTATACTACACTCCTGAAGAGGGTAATCAACACACCATCGAATTAGTTGTGTCCGATGACGCTGGGCAGGAGCAGACTTTACTACTAGAGTTTCAATTGTCCGATAATTCAGGAGGAGCAGACGATTCTTCGTCCTCCCTTGGAATAGTTACTCACGGAGACAATGGGAACTATTATATCAATGGTTTTGACACGGGCATTGCTATTACAGACCCTAATCACAAGCCAGTAGTGACTATCGTAGATGGTTACTACTACCTTGATGGGGTGAAAACACCTGTGCCTAGCCACCCCCTACCTGACGAAAAAAATATTCCACCAGTAGGAGATGTTGCTCACGGAGAGAATGGCAACTACTATATCAATGGAACGGATACTGGTATAGCAATCAAGCCAGACCACAAGCCAGTAGTGACTATCGTAGATGGTTACTACTACATCGACGGAGTAAAAACTCCTGTCCCAGCACTCCCTGTTCCTGTTGTGCCTCAATATCCTGACGAGGTGCTTGTGCCAGCTCTCAAGAAGCAAGGCAAGTACGAAGTATTACTCATTAGCAAGTCTCCAGAGGTGACTTATACTGATCCCATAACAAACGAAAAGAAAACGGTGGTCGCCAATGGCGTGCGTATAGAAGATGGAGCTTGTCTCTATCAGTGTCTCTCGCCCGATTCTGTACCCGTTCCTTTTGCTACTATTAGCGGCTTACCCCGTATACCTGACAAGCGATACCAAACAGACAAGAACGGTTGTTTCATTGTTCCTGCGTCTGACCTACCAATCAAAGGTCTACCTGAGACTGGTGTCACCAAGTCTATCATCATCAATGGGAAGCAGTACTCTTCCGACAAGACCACTTACGTTCCGTCACGTATGCTTGTCAAACTAAGCTACTCTCACCAAGATGGACAACGATTTTACTTTCAGTTGACGCAGTGGGATGCAAATCTAGCTGGCGGAAAATTTGTTCCCCTTGCTGTGCATATCCCTCTTACAGGAGAATATGGTCGACCTGAAAACTTCTTCCTTTGGGCAATGAGAGATAAAGCCAAAGGACGAGGAGCTAAAAATGACTTCTCTGCCCTGCGCCATGCTTCGGTTAGAGGAACAGCAGACGGTTTTATTGAAGTTACTCTACCTAAGGTTCACATCGTTGCCGACCCTACACACCCTGCCTACTATACCACAGATCGTAAGCCGTTCTTCCTAGCACTCAGTATGTACAACGCTCCTTATGGCAATTCTCTTCAAACAATACAACTGCTCGGCATGGCAGAAAAGAGTTTCTTAGATTCTCTCTCTGACTTCTTCACCCTTTTCGAGTAGCTCCTCTAGCATCTGCCTATCATCCTGTTGTGCATCAATTGAGTAGGTCGGGAAACGACAGTTTTCTGACCTACTTTCGGTATCATATGCCCGTCATACCAAACAAGAAGGCGATAGATTGCTCTATCGCCTTCTTGTTTTTCTCATTTGCGGTTAATTGAAATTGAGTCTGGTGTCATACTCTTTACTTTTATATTTCCACCCGTTGCTCTCGGATAGAGAGATTGTTTTTCTCTCCTCTCTTACATCTTGACCATTTATGCTTTCCTTCCAAGTAAAAGACAGTGTTGTCGCAACAGGTGTCCTGTTCGCGTCTTTATCAGTATAATGTTCGGTTGCAGTGAACCAAAACGTTGAGTTGATAAAAATCGGGACTTTTGTGCTACCGTGCATTGAACGTGGAGTTGCCTTAAATATGTACTCGACCTCGGTGTTTGCAGGAATAACTAGTTTTCCATCTTCACTATCCCTATCTGAAGAAGATTCGTAGGGGGAACTCTTTTCAACTCCATTCACATAGAAGACAAAGGCTCCGCCGACGATACATTCAAACTCTATTGGTCTATTTGCCTTGAAAACTAGAGTCTGTTCCACAAAATCCGTTTCCGTCCTCCCGTTATTGTTATTATTATTGTTTGGCTCTGTCCAAACACGACCACCACCGCTACAGGCGGTTAGAAGAGTTATCGTGAACAGTCCACATAACACTGCTACAAGGCTCCATTTCTTTGTCGTATTCATATCTCTATTTCAGTTTGCTGGTTGTCTAAATTGCTGTCTCTCTTGCTGTTTGTAATCAAGAGATTTCTCTTCATCTCTATTACAAAGATACCAAAAACATCTGACACCACCAAATTTTTCCACCTTTATTTTCCGCTTTTCCAGCCCTAGTCGTTTTCCCCTATAGGTAGCCCTAAATTCTAGTCTTTATCATCAAGCGATAATCCACTCAATCTGTTTTCCTCTGTCTGAAAGAGTCCTTTTAGGACAATAAAGGCAAGCCCGAGGACATTTGCTGTTGTTGTGCAAAGCAATGCTCCAAGAACAGGGTCTGATAATTGTACGCATCTCTTGTTGAGTATTAGGATCACTAAAACTCCTGCTAGCCATACAGAGTCCACTATTATAACCCACCAAGCTAATAAACCCCGCCACCTTGTATTTTTCTTTAAACGGTCGTTGAGAAGCCATTTCTCCTGCTGTTGTAGCAGAGAGCGTCTATCGTCATTACTTGTTTGAGCTTTAGGAGGAGCAACACTTGTCTTTAACCCAATCTTTTTAGACATATTATTCTACCTCTTTGGAACTTACGTATATAATAGACTCAAAGTATTCAAGAATAAGAGCGTCAGGTATCACATCTCCCCACTTGAAGGATTCCCGTTTTCTTGTTTTGTCCCAAGGACTGTCAGGGCTATGAGACCACTCTGACAACTGCCCCGCATTCCACGTACCAAAAACTTCAAGTACAAAATTCACAACCTTGTGAAGCTGGGCATCGCTCTTCATCTTCTTTGCCTCTTCTTGAGAAATGGCTTCCTCAGAGAGTTCTGATAGATCATCAAACTTCAGTAATGCATTCCGAGTTGTAGGAAACACGGGACCATACGGCCATGCCTGAGGGTGTTCATTTAGGAGTCTCTTCCCATACACTCTTAGGTATGTACCATATATAATGTATAGTAACTTCTGAACCTTAGTTATATTGATCGCTATTCGTTCTTTGTTTACCAATGTCACCAAGTACATAGCAACATCGGTACTTCTATATATATAGGTGTCTTCTATCTGTATGCTCATACTTATTTTCCGTTCGATTGACTACGTGGAGTGTTGGTTTCAGTTGGTTGCGTTGTCAGTTCTTCATCGCAAAGGTACGCATAGTCGCTGTAATAAACTGTAAATACCCCAAGATTAAGGGACAACCTCTTGTCTATTTGGAAAATAAGTTGTATATTTGCCCTCGTGATGAAGAGATAGTTTCTACCTCCTTCCACCGAGGTCTTTGAAAGTGCCTGTTTGGCTACAAAATGGCTACACGATGTTTCACAACATTCACATCCCCCCTATAAACGAGACGTTTATAAAAACACTTTCGCTTCTTCCGAAGTTTCATTTGATTCTTCCGAAGAATTTTTTCTTTCCTCCCGAGGAAATCGAAATTTCCTCGGGAGGAATTTGGGAAATTCCTCGGGTGACATGGAATAAAACGAGACTGTTGCCAAAGTCAACAGTTTCACAATCTTGCTTGCAAGATTGTCTAGACTTTGCAGAAAGGATGAAGCGCAAGGCGCTGAGGGTGAGGTCTGAAGGGAGCATACCTCCGTATGTGACCGAAGCCGAATCCCGAAAGCAACACAGCGATTCGCCTTTATACAATAGTCTCAAAATGAACGTAGGGACATACAGCGCAATGCCGTACGTCCCTACGTTATTCGTTAACGGGCTGCCTCTCGCGCTAAGCGACGGAGGCTCGCTGGTCTGACTGATTACTCGATCATGATGTCGTCAACGTAGAGATCCCAAGCGACTTCCTTGCCCACCTTGAATGCAAACAGATTACCAGAGGTGGGTAGCGTAAGACCTGTTATGTCAAGCGTGACCTTAACCCAATCATTAGCAGTAATGTTGCCTGCGTATTGATTATTTGCAGCTACAGATACATTGACATCAGCATTGTTGACATCACCTACATTAAAGGCTTTATACTGCCCTCCATCTGTGTAAACATTGCAGGAAATGCTCTTACCAGCAGCCGTACCCTTGATGTAGAAGGAGATTTTGGTCTTGCCTGAGAAGTCCTTGCCTGCATTGTTCATAGCGGTGAAGAGATAGTCATTTTTAGCAGGCGTACCCTTGATGTGGAGTGCTGTACTGCCGTTGCGACCAGCACCTGCGGCTTCAGTTGCATAGTCCTTTAGACCGAAGCTATTTAGCGTACCCGTGAAGGCAGCAAAGTTCTCGAAGTCAGCACCTGAGAAGAGTAGCTCACCCGTTGTGGGCTGTGGCTCTGGATCTGGATCGGGAGTAGGCTCCGTACCACCATCGGGATCAACGGTGACGGTTCCCTCATCTACAACGTCCCAGTCAGAGATCTGACCATTGATCTGATCTACTGTGATGGCACCAGATGCGAGGGTGACGTTGAACTTGTGGTTCTTGCCAGACTGAAGAGCGAGGCTAGCGAAGGTGTAGCTGTAGCTCTTGCCATCGCTAAGCGTGATGACCAGCTTAGCATTAGCATTGGTAGCAGGGATGACAATCGTTGGAGCGAAAGCGCCACCAGCGAGCTGCAGCTTTTGCGTAGCCGTTGCCGTGCCGTTGGTGAGTGTACCATCAGCGATCTTCATTGAGCTGGTGGTGACGATGCCCTCTAGCTGTGCTGAGGTGATAGTCGTACCAGCAGGTAGACCAGCCATGGTGAAGCTCACGAGAGCTAGCTTGTGCGTAAACTGTAGTACGTGGTTAGCACCCGTAGCATCCTTGGCAGTCTTGATGCCCGTTAGGTTGTTGGAGTAGAGGACATCGGTCTGTGCGTTGGTCAGATCGATAGCTAGATCGGTCGTAGCGCTAGCGCTATAAGGATAGTAGCTGACGAAGTTGACCGTCTGCCCCTCAGCGAAGGTGAGCCCAGTAGCAGCAGGCTTAAAGGTAGCGGTAGCGCCTCCTGCGGTGGTCTTGTACTCTACGTTGGTAGCGGTAGCGTCACCAGTCATAGAGATACCGATGGCATCATTTGCCTCGAAGGCATTGTTTGCCATACGGAGATTGAGCGTTGGAATGTTTGAGCCAAACTGCATAGCCTCTGACTTGGGCTTACAGTTGGGAGCGTTGTTGCACGCTGTGAGAGCGAGTAGTGCGAGTGCACCGAAAAGTAGTTTCTTCATATCTCGTTGTATTTAGGTATTTGTTGATTGATTGTTATTTCACAGTAAGATTTTCGACTTGATAAGTCGTGGTGTGCAGGGGGTCCTGCGAAGCTTCATAGAGGAGAGCTATGTAACCCGCCTCGGCAGAAGCTGTAATGGTGTAGCTCTTCTTGTAGTGCTGGTTACCATAGCCACTAGGAGAGGTCGTGTCGTTGATGACCTCTAGGGTCTTGACGAGTGCGCCATCCTTGTCTAGCTGCTGGACAGTGAGGGTTGCTCCATTGGTGTGCCCAGAGCTGTAAGTCAGCTCCACCGTATGGCTAGAGCCAGCGGTCATCCGCAGACGTGGCGTGACAAGGACACATTTGTTCACTGGATCGGCAGACTTAAAGGCACTGGCCTGAGCATAGTGTATGTCGCCGTAAGAGCGCTTCTGAAAGTCACGCGTACCGACGAGCGCTTTGTTGAGCCAGCCAGGAAGGGCAAAGGGATCGTAGTCCTTACCACCCTTGGCGAAGTCATCTTGAAGCGGTAGTGCACGAGCCGTCTGTGTGAGGTTGACATCGTAGAGGTTCTCTCCAGCAGGCTTGGGGTCTGGCGTGGGAGTTTCGGTCGGTGTGACCACAATATTGGAGATTGTCCCATCATCTTCCCAATCTATGATCTGACCATTGAGTAGGTCTATGGAGATATCTCCCTGCTGATCGTCGAGGGTTATGTTATAGTAGTAGATCTTGTTGCTGACGATGTCTAGCTGCTTGATCGGCTTGGTGTAGGTACGTCCATTGCTGAGCGTGAGCTGTAGCTGAGCGTTCACAATCTCCTTGGGGAGGATGAGAGACGAAGCCGAGCGCTGGTCTGTACCAACGGTGAGCGGGAGCGTCTCCTTAGAACTGTACGGTGTGCGTAGCTCGCCCGTGAGGACATCAAAATCGCCCTCGACGACCATACCTTGCAGCTCCATCGACCGTAGCGTCACGCCTGCGGGAAGTCCCTGCATGGTGAAGACGATGCGTGAGAGAACATGTCCGAAGAGGAGTGTGTACTCCTTCTTGTCGACACGAGGCGCCACCTCGCGGTGATGAGCCCAGAGGAGGTCGACGGGCTCCTTGACAATGTCTAGATGTATCAACCCCTTCTGAACGGCTGTGCGGTAGGGAGCGTAAGCGTAGAAGTCTAGCTCCTTGACGGTGCTGGGATAGATGCGGTCAGACGTGGTCGTGGGGTGAAAGATGGCTATCTCTCCCCCAGGGATGGCGTGGTAGTGTAGGTTATTGCGTTCCTCCGCTCCACGTGCATAGACACCGATCTGATCGCTCACGTCAAAGCGCTCGTCCGTGGCGCGCACCTCCTTGTCGCTCAGACGTATGTTGCTCTTGAAGACTATGTAGTCCTTAGCCTGCGAGCCTTCTTCATCGGGGCAATTGGTACAGCGAGACTGCTCCTTAGTACAAGAGGTAGCGAAGAGTAGTGTCGCGAGTAATATAGATATTGTTGTAAGTAACTTATTCATAGTAGTAGATGACCTGCAGATTAGTCATTGAGTACGTTGACATCATTGAGTCTAGGGAAGAAGTCAAAACCAGTCTTCTCCTCCATCTCACTGAGCGTCTTCTTGTAGTTGTCATATCCGCCTGAATATCCCACGTGTGGTATGCACCACGCCTTGGAGTGCCAGCGCTCCTGTCTATCGCGCCATACGACTACCTTGTAGAAGTAGTCAGGTATGGGACAAGCCATGCCATCTCTATCATGAGCATACTGATAGTTCGTATTGTCAAAGCCTACGCCTGTCACTACATAGAGCGTGTCGACACCGTTAGCAAGAGTGCGTACCTGATTCTCTAGATTGCTCCAAATGCCACCATTGTGTTTTTGATTCTGTGGCACCATATTGGAAAAGTAATATGTAGTATAACAAAGGGTTGGATTCGCATTTCGATCTGCATTAGGTATCTGATGCCCACGCGAGTATCCATCTACATAAGACCCATTTAGATTGGGCTGAAACTGAGAAGGAACGGAAGCATCATACTGCCACTTATCATATCTACCACTTCCCATCAGATCCTTGTAAAGTGGATAAGCCACATAGTGAGCAAGGTGAAGCTGTGTATCATATAGTAGGAAGTAGTTGCGTGCCGAGGGGTTGCTCGGAAGCATGTGCTGTACCTCCATCGTGTTGGGGAGCGCCGTCTTGGCGGGTAGCTCTAAGTATCGGCCAACCTCTGTGACCTTGCCGGTACCCGTATCCTTGAGCGTGATCGTGTGGGTGCGCTGTTGCCCCATGACAAGGCTCTGACCCGCACGTAGTGACCAGGTATAGGTACGTCCGTTGGGCAGGGTGAAGAGCACCTTCATCTCGCTCGTGGTCTTCTCAATAGGTAGTATCAGCGCAGTAGCCGTAGCGGTAGCACCCAAGACGGTGACTGGCACTGAGATCTCGGCCGTAAAGCTGGCATCGACCTGCCACTGACGACTATAGAGGTCTAGCGTACCCGTCGTCGGCATACCGACAATGCGCACCGTGACACCCTCCAGGGAGCCGCCATCCTCACTGCGCATCTCGAAGCGGAACGAGGCGAGTGCCTGACGGAAAGCTAGCTGCTTCGCATCATCAGGCGCAATGGCGGAGAGATTGTCCGAGATAAGCAGAGGCTTGAGCGTAGCCTGATCAGCGACGCTGTAAGCGATCTTGCCCTCCTGGATATCAGCAGTGTAGGGGTAGTAAGCGAGGATATCATACTTCATCGATGAATCCCAAGCTACCTTCTGCTGCTCGTTGACTGGCTGGAAGGTGGCGATGCCCCCACCACGGATAGTCTTGAAGTGCAGGTTGCTATGCTGTACTTGATCAGCCGACCAAGTGGTATTCTGCGCCGTGCGACGTACGTAGATACCTATCTGGTCGCCCGCCTCCCAAGCGGTGCCAGCGACACGCAGGTCGTAGTCCTGCTGCGAGGCTAAGAAAGTCTGATTGGTCTCGCTCTGAGGCTGCTCCGCTCCCCCCTGCCTCCCGCTTGGCTGGCAAGCAGCCGTCAGCAGCAAGCTCCAAAAGGTTACTAAGAGCGCAAAGAGTAGACGATATGTCCTATTTACCATAGATTAGTTTGATGTCAAATTAACTATAATGTATGATACCGTAGCAACTAGCGGAGGTCGCTATGAGCCTACCAAGAGACAATGCAAAAGTAGTCCCGCAAAGTCACTCTATCGTTGCTGCGATGTTACAAAGCTACTAAAAAATAGTCTGTCCACCAATAGAATTCGATTTTTCTTCCAAAGGTGAAGCTTCATAATGTATGAAACTAACTCAAGCCTCCCCTTACAAAATACACTCCTTGCCATTGGCTAGGTAATTCCCGCTATGAGAGCTTACTTCGGGCTTTCACCCATTAGACAATGCGCATGCTGGGCATACGAAAAGAAGCTCCGTCGCAAGTTAACTTGCGACGGAGCTTCTCATGTTTTGGAATGTTTTTGTTTGGCTACCTTCTGTCGGTGCGACGGAGTTGATTGCGCTTGATATACTTCCTAGCAAACTCTCGCTGTACCTGCTGGTAGTTGACCAGCTTGCGTGCGGGGATCTGCTTGCGTAGCTCTGTCATAGTCTCTTCGTCTATCACTGCTAGCTGAGACTTGAGTTGCTGCTCACGCTCGAGGCATTTGGCTGCTTGCGCCTCAGATAGGGACTCGCTCCTCGTCTCCTCGTACTGCTTGCGTAGCTCGCGCCATAAGGGTATGCGCTTCTTATCAGCTGTGCGCAAGGTCCGGTCTAAATAGGTAGCCTCGTCAACTGTAAGGCCTAGTTCCTGAGAGAAGAACTCCTTGCGTAGCTTGACCAGCTCCTCTCTGCTACAGTTGTCTGTCTCACTGCGGAACTGCTGAGCTACAACTACGTTAGGCAAGAGTAGCAAAGGGAGCGCTACCAGTAGAAAATGAAAAAGCTTGCGTCGTCTCATCATATCGTCGTGTCCGTGCGTTGTGATCATTTATATCTCATCACTCATCTCGTCTTCAGAGAGTGCCCCCAAAGTTTCTCCTATGGCATAGTCATCGGTGAGAATATCTACACAGGTCTCGTATAGGTAATCCGCAAACTCGGCATCTGTCAGAGGTGTGACGCTGAGATCATATACAGAGCTGGCTACTTCATCGCTAGCTGTAAGAGGCTTCTGGGTAGTTCCTTGCCATACGCCCCAGAGAGCTACTACAGCAATCAGTGCTGCAGCGACAGCGGTCCATGGACGTAGCTTCACCCAGAGCTTAGCCCTACGATGCGCACTAGGCGCTACCACAGCGTCTGTCGCAGACGCCGGCTCATCGAGTGGTATCTGCGATAGAATGCGAGGGGATAGGTCATCAAAGTACCCCTCAGGAACATGGTAATGCTCCAACCGCTCCGAGAGCGAGGGTATCTGACGGGTCAAGTCTTCTGAAGGTGTAGGCATAAGAGGTGATTAAATAGAGTCTAGTACGACCTCGCAGGGAGGTCTCTTCTTACACTTCATTGGATGCCGATAGACTTGGTAAGTTTAATCCAGATTGGAGATGTGCTGCTGAATCTTCTTGACAGCGTGATGATAAGAAGCTTTGAGGGCTCCCTCAGAGGTGTCCGTGATGGTCGCAATCTCTCGGTAAGGCATTTCGTCGAAGTAGCGCATCTCAAAGACCTGTCGCTGCTTTGGCGGGAGCTTATCGAGTGCTTGCTGTAAGATCAGCTCTCCCTTGTCTCCGTCGAAGTAGGGATCGGCAACGGCACTGTCCAGGAGATAGCTAGTATCTTCATTGACAGCGTACTCGTTGTCCGTGATACGCTTCTTCTTTTTGTTGTAGTTGATCGCCTCAAAGAGGGCAATGCGATAGATCCAGGTGTAGAATTTCGCCTCGCCTCTGAAGGAACCAAGGTTTTGCCACGCCTTCAGAAAGGTCTCCTGTAGCACGTCATCCGCATCGTCATGCTGCCGCACGATACAACGGATCAACCAGTAGAGCTTCTCCTGATACATCCGCACAGCCTCTGTAAAAGCGGCAGCGCGGGTCTTGGAACTCATAATCTGCTCTTGCAGTTCATCTTCGGTCATGCTAAGTGGACACTATGATGGTGTGTAGCGATGGCTGGGAGGAGGTTTCTACTATCGTGCTGTCGCACCTTTGACTAGGTATACATATACGGGGAAGTGATCTGAGTAGCCCCCTTGCCACTGCCCTCCGACGAAGGTGCGTAGCGTGTACCCCTTGTACTGACCACTCTGCTGGATCATAAAGGGCTGCTTGAAGATAAACGCCATATCAGTCGTCTCCGGATCGCGATATAGCTGCCACGTGGTCGGATTGCTGCCGATGAGCTCACCATTGACCACTATGATGTCAAAGAGGTTCCACACGTCACGGTAGGCGAGCGTACCCATACCTTTATTATATAGTTGCAGCATCGGGGTGTAGTAGTCAGCTGGCTTCGTCTGGTCAGGATGATTCTGCACGCCGAGACCGTCACGTACGCTAGGGCTGATGGGGTCATCATTGAAGTCTCCCATCATGATCACTTTGCTCCCTGGGAAGAGTGTATAGAGTGAATCAGCAACGCTGCGCATCGTCTTTGCGGCTGCCATACGACGATGCAGAGAGACAGCCTCCCCCCCACTACGTGAGGGCCAGTGTCCCACGAGAACATGTACGATCTCGCCATCAATGAGTCCCGAGGCGTAAACTACATCTCTTGTTTTGATCCATGGCTCGTTAGGTATCTCTACTGCTCTAGCTCCTGATGCAAAGATCTTATAAACCTCTGGTTGGTAAAGTATAGCGCAGTCTATACCTCGTAGATCTGGTGAGTCGTAGTGGACGATGTCATAGTGTTTGTTTCGGAGTGAATCTTGGGCGATTAGATCCTCGAGGACGCCTCTGTTCTCTATCTCAGCGACTCCGATGATGGCGGGCCCGTCACCTCCGATGAGAGAGATGACGTGAGACATATTACGGAGCTTGTGCTGGTACCGCTCGGGTGTCCAGCGATTGGCTCCATTGGGGAGAAATTCCTCGTCATTGTTCTCCTGATCGATGGTGTCAAAGAGATTCTCCAAGTTATAGAATGCGACCGTCACCCGCTGTGGTGTGGTGCTCTGCTGTGCAGATATAATTCCAAAGGAGAGTGCTAGCAGTGCGACCAACCAGCCCCATCTACTATATTGTGTGCTATGTGTCATAAGTTAATCGTTCAAGTTCAAGTGTTAGACTACTTCAAGTGTTAGACTACTTCAAGTGTTAGACTATGCTTTCACAAAAGTACTGATAAATGTCGGATTACCCAAGGTCTCGCCTATAAAGCTTTCGTTAAGGTCGTTGCCTAAGGTGCAGTCTCACTGGGAGCGTCACGCTAAGTGGTCGGGCTGCCGGTCGACAAGAATAAAAAACGAGACCCCGCAACAACTATTGCGAGGTCTCGAATCGTACCAAAGTGGTGCCACCAGGAATCGAACCGGGGACACAAGGATTTTCAGTCCTTTGCTCTACCAACTGAGCTATGGTACCATTCTTTTTGCGTTTTGGTGATGCAAAGGTACAACAACTTTTTGAATTGACCAAACAGTAGTGCAATCGATGTTATTTTGTATCTTTGCGAGTAGTAACATAGCACAAATAGCATGGTGGACTTGACATCACACTACGGAGGTATCGCCCTCCGCAATCCAATCATAGCTGGTAGCTCTGGCCTCACGGCCTCACTCCAGCAAGTTACGGCAATAGCACAGGCTGGTGCTGGCGCTGTCATTCTTAAGTCTCTCTTTGAGGAGCAGATAGAGGCGACGGCACTGCAAGCGCAGGCAGAGGTGGAGACCTCTTATCCTGAGGGTCTCGACTATATGCTGCACTACACACGCCAGCACGAGGTTGAGAAGTATCTCGATCTCATTCGTGAGGCTAAGGGTGCGGTTGACATCCCTGTTATCGCAAGCATTAACTGTTACCGAGGAGGTGAGTGGCAGTCTTTTGCCAAGAGCATACAGGAGGCGGGTGCAGAAGCACTCGAGCTCAACGTGATGCGCATCGAGACAGATCCAGCACAGCGTGGTAGTGATCTAGAGAAGGAGCTCGTAGATCTAGCTATATCGATCACTCGTACGGTGCAGATACCTGTCGTCTTCAAGATCTCAGATCGCTTTACCAATATCCTTTACCTAGCGCAGGAGCTAGTCAAGAGCGGTGTCAAGGGCTTGACCTGCTTTAACAAGAGCTGGCAGACTGATATTAATATAGATACCCTAGAGATCGTCCAGGGGCCTGTAGTATCAATGGGACAGGAACTATACAACACGCTGAAGTACACAGGTCTCCTCTCGGGCAAGCTACCGCAGCTCGCTGTCTCCGCCTCGGGCGGTGTGATGGACTACGCCGGCATCGTCAAGAGCCTCCTCGTCGGAGCAAGCTCCGTTCAGGTTGCATCCGCACTATATCAGCATGGCGTACCCTACTTGACGAAGATGCTGGAGGAGTTCACACAGTGGATGACTCAGCACGGATACCGATCCATAGAAGAGTTTAGAGGCAGTCTCAACGCCTCTAAGCAGTCAGATCAGGAGCTCTACATGCGCTCGCAGTTTATGCGTTACTTCAGCAGTAAGGCATAAGTTCCTGCTTGGACACATACAAACAGCATACATACTTACTAATCCAAAGATTACATAAACTATGAACAGACTAACTATCACAGCAGGAATCGTAGCCGCTGCTTTATCCCTATCTAGTTGTGGGGATATGAATCAAACGCTACTCGGTGCTGGTGCTGGCACAGCTGTAGGCGCAGGCCTCGGAGCTGGTATCGGTAAGGTCGCAGGCAATACGGGTGCTGGAGCAGCTATCGGAGCCGTCGTAGGCGGTGCTGCAGGGGCTCTCATCGGCAACCGTATGGAGAAGCAAAAGAAGGAGCTCGAGCAGCAACTACCTGAGGGTACGCAGGTCGAGACCGTCAATGAGGGACAGGCTATCAAGGTTGTCTTCGACAGCGGTCTACTCTTCAACACGAATTCTAGCACGCTAAGCTCTTCTTCACGGAATGATCTGCGCAAGTTTGCAGACAACCTAAACAAGAACGATGATACCGTCCTAGAGATCATCGGTCACACCGACAGCTCGGGCAATGATCGCATCAACGATCCGCTCTCACTGAACCGCGCTAAGAGCGTCCGTGACTTCCTTGAGGGACAGGGAGTCTCTTCTGTACGTATGAAGTACGAGGGTCGCGGTAGCCATGAGCCTGTTGATACGAACGCAACGGCTGAGGGTAAGCGCAAGAATCGTCGTGTAGAGGTCTTCATCCTACCTAGCCAAAAGATGATCGAAGAGGCTAAGGCTGGTACGCTGAAGTAGTCTCCCCCCTCAAACGCATCACGCACTGCATGAGTCAGAGCGTGGTGCGTTTCTTTTTTTATTCTCTCAGTATCATTCACAGCAAGAGCTATATGCCTCACTTCCTACAACTAATCTCTACGACCCTCCTGCTCACCTTGGCTTTGCTCTCATGCAGCGCTACCGCTGGGCAACGCTCACAGGCACCTTCGCCTGTAGAGGCTTCCTTTGAGGTTGTCGACACGACTCGCCTGAGCGAGGGTGCAACCGCTGAACCCTATCCGATGGTAGAGATTCCAGCGAACATACAGGAGCCACTACAGCGGGCAAAGTATGCGCTAGAGCACTTCTTCGATCGCTGGCCAGCAGAGACGATGGATCAGCTCGTTGATCCCGTAGCTATGGAGCAAGGCTTGGTAGACTACCTCTCTATCTATGGTAGTATGCCAGCGGGAAGTGTCACTCAGAAGGATCTATTGCGTCCGCTGAAGCTGATGCGTGGCAAAGCCCTGAGTGAGGCGCTACGTCTCTACACCAAATATCTCTACGAGAGCGGATCTCCGCTAAAGAATCATACGCTCTATATCCAAGCATTGCAGTGGGCGACCACGTCCCCACAGGTGGAGTATGTGGATCAAGTGATCTACAAAGACATGCTGTCACTGGTGTTGCAAAATCAAGTCGGTACGCCAGCCTCAGACTTCGCCATAACCTTAGCACGACCAGCTGCAGAGGGTTACACCTTTACCGACACAACGCTCTACGCACTACGTGACAAGCCCAAGGTGGTCATCTTCTACACCCCAGGCTGTGATCGCTGTACGCATCTGCTAGAGGAAGTGTCTCACGATCAAATACTACAGCGTGCTTATCAAACTGGCAAGGTAGATATACTCTACGTCTCGCTCGTCTATGAACGCGGCGAATGGGAGAAAGGACTCTCGGATCTACCATCCTTTGGCACACCTGCCTTCAACGCTGATCTGCGTCTTCTCGAAGAGTCGCTCTATGACCTAGCCGTCACGCCTGTCATCTATGTCATCTCGTCGGATGGCATCGTGCTGCAACGGGATGCTTCGCTCGCTGAGATCAGGCACTACGTCTCTACACTTTAACCTATTACTCTATGAAGGGTATCATACTAGCCGGCGGTACAGGTAGCAGACTCTACCCACTGACCAAGTCTGTCAGCAAGCAACTACTGCCTGTCTACGACAAGCCGATGATCTACTACCCGCTCTCTACGCTCATGCTAGCAGGCATTCGAGAGATCCTGATCATCAGCACACCACAAGATCTGCCGAGCTTCAAGCGACTCCTAGGCGATGGCTCTGCTTATGGTATCGAGCTAGCTTATGCCGAGCAGCCGCGCCCCGAGGGATTGGCGCAAGCCTTCATCATAGGACGGGAATTCATCGGGTCAGACGACGTCTGTATGGTACTCGGTGACAACCTTTTTCACGGCTCTAGCTTTGCCACGCAGCTGGCGGCCGCTCGCGACAACGTTACCCAGCATCGCCTCGCCACCATCTTCGGATATCCTGTCTCCGACCCGACACGCTATGGGGTCGTTTCTCTAGATGCCAATGGCAAACCTACAGACATAGAGGAGAAGCCTAAGCACCCTAAGAGCAATCTAGCAGTCGTGGGCCTCTACTTCTATCCGAATGATGTAGTCCAAGTGGCGCAAAGCATCTCCCCCTCAGAGCGTGGTGAGCTAGAGATTACAGCGGTCAATGACTACTACCTACAGCAACAACAGCTCTCAGTCATCTCCCTCGGACGCGGCTTCGCATGGCTCGATACGGGCACCCATGAGGCGCTCATGGAGGCGACCAACTATGTTAGCGTCATACAGAAGCGTCAGGGACTGGTGATTGCGTGCCTTGAGGAGATCGCCTTACGTCAGGGCTGGATCACGATGGATCAGCTGCAAGAGGCCGCCGATCAGCAGCGAGGCAGCACCTACGGTCAGTACCTCGCCAGTATCAAAGCGTAGCCGAATAGACTGTCATAGAAATGCAAACTGTCAGCACGCACGAAGCTTCGTAGCGTGCTGATTTCGTTATATATACGAGTTCCAAAAGTAGTTCCACCTTTGGAACTTTTTAGTTCCAAGGCGGGAACTTTCGAGTTCCAATGGTGGAACTTTTCGGTTCCACGTAGGGAACTATTAGGGGGAAGGGCATTAGGGAGAGGATTGCGGGTAAGTAAATGGAAATGAGAGGGATTTGCACGATATCTCTGTGGTTTG
>OGRE01001297.1_pt1 | contig 22291 bp, 15 predicted proteins | sample 1553421 | NCBI WGS metagenome assembly OGRE01 (sample SAMEA2580076, study PRJEB22360) | human gut metagenome | biome: human gut; feature: human-associated habitat; material: faeces | place: Denmark | collected 2008/2010 | reverse complement strand
CTGGGTTCAGAACGTCGTGAGACAGTTCGGTCTCTATCTGTTGCGGGCGTAGGAAATTTGAGGGGTCCTGACCTTAGTACGAGAGGACCGGGTTGGACGAACCTCTGGTGTATGAGTTGTGCCGCCAGGTGCATTGCTCAGTAGCCATGTTCGGTCAGGATAAGTGCTGAAAGCATCTAAGCACGAAGCCTTCCCCAAGATAAGATTTCCCTTGAAGGCCGTAGGAGACTACTACGTTGATAGGCCGCAGGTGTAAAGGCAGCGATGTCAAAGCCGAGCGGTACTAATAGCCTGAGCACTTTCTGAAGAGGGCCCTTTTCTCATCCTGAATCGTCAAATGTTCCTATGAGGGACGTTTGAGTCGAGGAACTTTACGACACAGGCCGCAGATGCGGTAGAGTTTTAGGTGGTTATAGCAGTGGGGTCCCACCTCTTCCCATTCCGAACAGAGAAGTTAAGCCCACTTACGCCGATGGTACTGCAGTCACATGTGGGAGAGTAGGTAGCCGCCTCCTTAAGGAGCCTTGCAGCGATGCAGGGCTCCTTTTTTGTTCGTATTCGTCGTATTCTTCGAGGGCGGTTCGTTCCCGCGACCGGTCCGGCCGCTTCCCCTTCTCCGTTTCGTTACGGCGTCGGGCATAATCCCCGCCGCGCTCGGGCCGTTCCGGGTTTTGTACCGGAACGGCTGCAGGTCCGGTTGTCCCGAGGGAAATGCTTGCTACGGCATACGTCCGAACATGCGTGAATCCTGCATTGCGATCGCCCTCGGCGGAATGTTCCGGACGTTCCGCCGGTTGTCCCGGAATCGGAATCTTTCGGGATCTGTTCCAGAGGGGCTGTTTATGGGACCCCCTTCGTTTTTTTTCGGCGGCTCGTTCGCTTCGGAGCGCAGTATCCGAGTGTCTGTGCCCGGTGCGCGGTCTGTCGGGTGTATGAGGCGTACTCCTGAATGTCCGTCGATCCTGCCTGTATCTTCCCGGAGTCCTGACAGGACGGACCCTAAGACGCATGCAAGGAGAAAATCTCGGACAAAAATGCAATAAATAATGCAAAATGACCTGTCAATATTGATCTGATTGCCTTAATAGTGGCGAGAAAATCCTCGTGTTGTATTGTCCGTAAGGCGATAGCCTCTTTCGTCGTTCAATCGGATGATATGTCCTTTGAATTCTCAGAGGCGAATTGGAGTATTTGACGGATAAATCATATGTTCGTATAGTGTATTTGTTCCGTAAAAATGAGGAGAACCGGTTATGTGTTTTGCTATCGACTCTTTAGTCTTCTGTGTTTCCGGTTTCGAAACGTCGAGCGGCGGTTCGTCCTGGATACGGTTTGCCTGCATGGTGTTTCCCATCGTAATCTGTCGGGCTGGGGAAAGTACGATATCCAGGCGACCTGCGCTTGGTCATGCGTGAGAACGTTTGGAGGAATATTTTTGTCCGACTGCCCATGATGGACGCAAATTTGCATCGTTGAGCAGAAGCGTCGCTTGGGGCGCGAGATCAATTCATTCGGGAAATGATGGAAAAGCGAAAGACCGATACGAGGTGGGGAAAAATAGCATGGATTGTCGCCTGTTGCGCACTGGGGTTGCTGGTGGTCAAGGTGGGCGTCGAGGTCTGGCTCGGCAGCAAGATTCGCCGAACGATCGTTTCGAAAGTTTCCGAAGCGAGCGATGGAGCCTATTGGGCCGAGGTGGGCGGTGTCAAAGTCGGCCTGTTCAATCGTGCCGTGCGCGTCGAAAATTTTACGCTTCATTCCGACAGCGCGCGGTTACGGCTAAAAGGCTCGCCGCTCGCCGGGCTCAATGTGCGGGTCGCGCAACTGTCCCTCGGCGGAATCCGCTGGGATAGGAAGGGTGCGTCGATGCGGATCTCGGCCGATGACTTGGAAATCATTTCGCCGCGTATCGTGCTGAGCCGGAGTCCCGATGCAGAGGCCGACACGTCCGCCGGTTCGCGCAGGTCATGGCGCGACCGGCTCGATTCGACGGGGATCTTGGCCGAGATAGGACGTTTCGATATCCGGAACGCCCAGGTCGAGGTGTGCGACTCCCGGAACGGCCGGAGAGTCTGCCATCGCATCGAGGGGCTGAGCCTCGGCTCGGATGACCTTTGCTTCGACATGTCGGCCGATTCGCTGTCGAGGCCATGGTTTTGTAGCGACATGGAGCTGGCAGTCGACAGGCTCGACTACCGGATCGACGAAGGGGCGGTACTGCTCGAAGTCGATACGCTTCGATTCGGCGCGGGCGACGGCTCGCTTTACGTTGCGGCCGTTCGTCTGGAACCGCAGTATCCCAAGGATATGTTCGCCCAGCGGGCACCCGGACATATCGACTGGACCCGCGTTTCGGTTCGGAGCATCGGATGCACCGGTATCGATTGGGCCGCATGGACGGACGGCGGAGGACTTCGTATCGACAGTTTGAGCATTCCGCAGGCGGAAGTCGAAAGTTACAAGAATCGTCAGGTGCCTCGGCCGCAACGTGTGAAACAACTGTTTTACCGCTCGTTGCAGCGGCTGCCGTTCGCTGTCGACGTGCGCCGTATCACTCTGGGCAACGTGCGGGCCCGTTACGACGAGCTGTCGGAAAACGGAACGGAGCCCGGAATCGTGCAATTCGACAGCCTGAGCGGCGAGTTTTACGGTCTGACCAATCGGGGCGGAGCGGACGACTTTTTCCGGTTGGAGGCCCGGGGAAAGTTGTACGGGGCGGGTCTGCTGAAAGCGAGCTTCCGGTTTCCGTCCGACTCGTTGAACCGCCGTTTTGAAATCGACGGCTCCCTCGGGCCGATGAGCCTGCCGTTGTTGAATCGCGTCGTGACGCCGCTTGCCGGTATTCAGATCGATTCCGGACGGCTCGAGCGGATCGAATTCCGCGTGACGGGAAACGATGCGCGGTCGGAAGTTCAAATGACGATGCTATACGACGGGCTCGACGTGGAGATGGTCAAGCGGCAGCCGGACGGTCGGCTCAAGGAGCGGCGCCTGATGACGTTTGTCGTCGACAAGATGCTGATCCGGCCGAGCAATCCGGACGGTCGAGGCACGCGTACGGCGGACGGCAGCACGGAACGCGACCCGTACCGCTCGCAATTCAACTATTGGTGGAAATCGTTGCTGCCCGGTATTAAGAATACCGTTTTGGGCAAGGATTCGTACAGGTAGTGGGCCGAGCGAAAAGAGCCCGGATCGGTTGTGTAATACATGGTTTCATCGTATGGATAAGGGAACCGTTCCCCGAATCTTTACGATTTCGGGACGACAACGGACATACATATCCACACCGCTACATGCCCGGCCAATAGACCGTTATTTCCTTTGCCCGTCTTCATGAGACCCATTCACTTCATTGTTCACGGGGTGAGCGGGACGTCCTTGTGATATGTCGCTCACGTTTCTGTCGCGCCATTTTTTATCAAATGCGCTTTTTCTTGTCCTCGCATAAAATTTTTGAGCCGTTCACCGGAATCGGTCCATTTCAACGGCAGGTTATAACGTGAATCGGGAACATTCCGTAAACGACAGATCCCATGGCAAGCATTTGCGGCGAAAGACGGGCCGGGCAGGCTTGGAACGCGGGAGTGGATCGTCCGCAGCGGGGGAGCGATTCCGCACAGGTTTTCGGTGCGGACTTGGGGCGTTCGCAGAGATCGGATTGGGCGAACGATTACTCCCGACCGCACCGGGTCTCGGCGGCGTTCTCTCGAGCCTGCGCTTCCTGCGGCAGCAAGTCGTATTCCTTATAATAGATTTTCATCAGCAGCAGGAAGCCCGAGATCAGCAGAGGGCCGAAGATAATGCCCCAGAACCCGAATAGCGGGATACCGAGTATCACGCCGAAAATGACGATCAGCGGGTGCGTATCCGCCACTTTGTTCATCAGGATCATCCGGCAGAGGTTGTCTACGTTGGCGATGACCAGCACGCCGAGCGCGATCATCAGGATGCCCTGCCACAGCTCGCCGCTATAGATCATGTATGCGCCGAGCGGCACGCTGACGATGACCGTGCCGACCATCGGGATCAGTCCGCATACGGCGGTGACGAATGCCCAGAAAACGATGTTGTTCATGCCCAGCAGCCAGTAGATCAGGCAGGCCGCGAGCGCCTGCGACAGCATGACGATCGGGATGCCGAGCGCGTTGCTGAAGATGATCGTCTTGACTTCCTGCTTGAGCAGGCAGAGGCTCTTGCCCTTGAAGGGCACGTAGGAGTTGATGTGCCTCTCCATCTTGCGACCCTTGAGCAGCATGAAGTAGAGGATGACGAGCATCATGAATACGTTTGCCGCGAAGCTGTAGGTCGTGTTGATCAGCGACGATACCATTTTCGTCAGGAAAGTTCCCGAGTTCTCGAGCAGATCCTTGGGGATGGCTTCGAAACCGATCAGTTCGTTCAGCCGGATCACCTGCTTTTCGAAAAAGCCGACGATTTTCGACGTGTCGACGTTGGGAATCTCGGCCGCAATCACTTCGTAGATCAGAAAGCCGAGTCCCAGCAGCAGGACCGTCGTGCATAGCACAAGCAGGGCCGCCGCGAGCCATGATCTCCAGCTGTGTCGCTCGGTCAGCCGGAAAAGCAGCGGGCGCAGTACGACGTAGAGCGTCGAAGCGCCCAGAAAGGCTCCGACGAAGAAGCCCAATTGCTTGAGAATGACCAGTCCGATCGTAATCAGGATACCCAGAAAAAGCAACTGCCGGAAAAAAAGATTGTTCTTTTGCAGCGTATCGGCCGGGAGGTCGGGTCGGTTCATAGGACGGGCGGTTATTGGTTCCGACGCTCGTTCTGCAAAAATTTCTCCAAGTTTCGCGCGCCGCGCCGGAAGAGTCCCGGTTTGCCATATACGGAGCCATCGGGCGCGTGTCTCCCTGCCGCTTGCAACATATGTCCTATATTATTATGGACCCGATTGTATGCTTTATAATGTCCCCGTTTCGGTTCGTCGGATTTCCGGGGAGTTTCTTTTCTCCGAGTTTCCGAGTGACGGCTCATCCGGTTGCCGTTCTTTCTATGGGGCTGTTTCAAGCCTGCCGGAAACATATCGATCGCTTCTGTGAGCGCGATTCATCGAATTGTATTGATTTGTGTAATTACGAGGTGCTTTTATGGAGGCTTTGTATCGGATGGAAAGTCTGTGCTCGGAGGCTTTTTTCGGACGTTGCAGGCGGCTTGTTCGTTTTATTGCGTTATTTCGGCCGGATCGGTTTTCCGTACAGGAACGTTCTTAGACAATCTGGAATCGTTTGCCGGAACGATTCTTTTTTGCCAAATTTGTCCTTTGACGGTACGGCCGTCACCGATGCCCGATGAAACCGAACAACCCGACCGGAAAACCGCTTGCAGTGCGGACTTACGCTTTCGCTTCGCTTCCTGTCGAAGAGTATATCCGCCGTTATCGCGACGCGGAGCGGTTCGCCGACTTGTGCCGCCGGTGCGGCCGGTACGGACGTTGTTGGGCGTGCCCGCCTTTCTCGTTCGATGCGGAGGAGTATTTGTCGGGTTTCGGGACGGTTCATCTGATCGCTGCGCGAATCGAGCCGGGCAAGCGGTTACGCGCGCTTTGCGCCGATGCGGGGCAAAGCGAGAAACAGGGACGCGCTTTGTTGAATGAAGCCCGTTGCGAGCTGGACGCGCGATTGCTTGCCTTGGAAGAGGCATGGCCGGACAGCCGTGCCTTTTTTGCCGGTACATGCTTCGATTGTCCTGAGGGAACCTGTACCAGACTGTCGGACCTGCCTTGCGTGCGGCCCGGGAAAATACGCCCGTCGCTCGAGGCGCTTGGCTTCGATCTGGGGCGGACGGCTTCGGAATTGCTCGGCATCGAGTTGCGCTGGAGCGTCGACGGGAGGTTACCGGAATATTTCACGCTGATCAGCGGATTTTTTACCAATCATTCGATCGATTCACTGTCATGGTAGAGCAGAGGCGACGGGCGGTTTTCAACTGGAGCGGAGGAAAGGATTCCGCGCTGGCGTTGCAGACGGTGCTGCGGGAGGACCGTTACGAGGTCGTCTCGCTGCTTACGACGGTCGATGCGTCGAATGACCGCTCGTCGATGCACGGCATTCCGGCCGAGTTGCTCCGGATGCAGGCCGACAGCATCGGGCTGCCGATCCGTATCGTCCCGACAGGGAAGGGGATCGAGGACTACGAGCGGGCGATGGCTGAGGCCGTCGGCGATTTCGTCGCCCGGGGAGCCGAACATTTTATCTTCGGAGATATTTTTTTGCAGGACGTGCGCGCGTACCGGGAGCGTCAGTTGGAGCCGTATGGCGTGACGGTGGTCGAGCCGCTGTGGGGACAGGGGCCGGAACGGATTATGGCCGCTTTTCTCGCCTCGGGACTCGAGACGGTCGTTGTAACGACCGATGCCTCCTGCCTCGGTGCCGATTGGATCGGGCGGACGATCGACGGAACGTTTCGAGACGATTTGCCCGACGGTGTCGATCCGTGCGGCGAGAACGGCGAATATCATACGTTCTGCCATGCGGGCGGAATGTTCCGCTATCCGATTCCGTTCCGTTTGGGCGGGCCTGTCCGCCGGAGCTACACGGTGACGCTCGAAGACGGTGCGGTGAAGTCCTACGCCTACTGGTTCGCCGCTCTGACGGCTCCTTAGACCGGTCGATTTTCCTGTCGGTTAGGTGAAGATGTGCGCTGTATGGCAAAGGAATGCCCCGATTTGCCGGTCGGCTGTCCGTTCTGTTATTGTGCGAACCGTGCCCGGGGCTTCCGTCGGAACGATTTCACGGAGGCGGAATGAAGCCGGCGGCTGGCATTTCCCATGACTTCTCGCGGAGAGGGCTCCGGTCTTGCCGGCTTTGTCCTGCCGGATCGCGGACCGAGCCGCTCGAAACCGGATTTCGTGTCTTCGGGCGTCCGCCCCGGCCTGCGATTCGCCGCGCGGTCCTTGCAAAGAATTTCGTTCGTCGGAAAGCCCGCATGAAAAAAGCGCCGTTGCTATACGGCGCCTTTCTCCGGCATGTCTTACGACGGCGTAGACGTGCCTATTGTTGCTGTTGCCGGATCAGCTCCTCGGCCCGCGCTCGCATCCGCTCGGCGCGTTTCTGGCTGTCGGGATGCGACGAGAACATTCTTTGCAGTCCCGACGACTGGGAGCCTTGCGACAGTTCGGCCAGTTTTTCGAGGGCCGAGGCCATCGAATAAGGGTCCAGACCGTTCTGGACGCAGAAATCGAATCCGAAGTCGTCTGCGGCCGACTCCTGTTTCTGGGAGAATTGCGCGTTCGAGAAAGCCTGCACGAGGTCGCCCAGTTGCGAGTCGGTCAGTTTGGCCAGCGTACCTCCGGCCGAGCCGGCCGCGTTGCGTGCGGCCGAGGCCATGTATGCGTTCTTCATCGCATCCTTCGTGTCGGCATGCACGACGTGTCCTATCTCGTGCCCGATCACGCCCATCAGCTGCCGGTCGTCCATCAGATCCATCAGCGAACTGAATACGCGCACGCTTCCGTCCCCGCAGGCGAACGCGTTGACGTCGGCCACTTCGTAAACTTTGAAGTTCAGTTCCAATCCGTCGACTTTGACATTCTCGGTCAGCCTCTTGAGCCGTTGGCTGTAGGCCGAAGTGTCGGGCGACACGGGATTGTTGTTATCCGTCCATTCGACCGCCTCGCGGCTGAGGGCCGCTATGTCGGCATCGGAAAGCGTGACGGCTTTTATCATGTCAGCGCCCGCTTGGACGAGTTTCTGCGCGTTCAGCGTTTTACCGCCCAGCTTGATCTGGGCCTGTGCCTCCGTCGCGCAGAGCGTGCAGACGGTCAGCGCCAGCATTGTCATCTTCTTGATCATGGTCTTTTGCTGCGTTTCGGTTATTTTTTGTTCGGCGACCGGACTTTTCCCCGCCCGTGTCCGGAATAGAATGCAAATATATGCATTGTACGGTTATCATGTCCTTTATGGCGGAAAATAGGGACGGATTTTTCTGATCGATAGGGTAAGATCGTGCATGGGCAGTGCGGTTTTCGGGCGTATGATTCGCCAAAGCAGGTGCGGACGCAAGGATATTTTTTGTCCGTATGATTTTTTTATGTCGTCGGTTTGAATCTTAAGTCTTTGCAATACAGGATGTCGCTTTTGTTTATGGGCGTTTTTGCGATGCCGTCCGGCGATGTAGGACGGTCGACGGCCGGTTTCGGGAAGTCTTCTGCGAATTTTGCGGCGAAACCGGAAAACTATTTTTGTTTTATCAGTTTTCTTGTTACTTTTGCTCCGTAATTTGTCATGAGAAACCTATGACAGGTTATTTTAACGTATTCATTTTGATTTCGATACAATTTTTTTCATGAGTTTACGTTAATGCAAGCGTATGGGGATCGGCGTGGATGAAAGCGCCACGAGGACAAATTGCCTGAATTATTCGTATTTTTGCAGCTTGCCGGCGAGCGGTTTTCGTGCCGGGAAACGACGTGATGTTTGAAAAGGAGTATAATTTAACGGATAAGAGAATATGAACAACAGGAACAGAATGAGAGTCGTAGGAACTCTGTGTAAGGGGCTGACATTTTTGTTGTCGGGCGTTGCCGCCGTTTCGTGCGGTAATTCGAATGCAGGCCAGAACATGGCAGGAGGCGTTCCCGAGTTTGCGGTAGAGACGCTGGAGCCTGTCTCGGTCGATCTGAAAACGACTATTCCGGCCACGATCCGCGGGTTGCAGGACGTAGAGATCCGTCCGCGTGTCAGCGGCTTCATCACGAAGCTGTGCGTGGACGAAGGGGCCGTAGTGAAAAAAGGTCAGCCTTTGTTCCTGATCGACAAGGTGCAGTACGAGGCGGCCCGGAATGCGGCGGAGGCAGCCGTGAAGGTAGCCGAGGCCAACGTAGCTACGAATCGCCTGACGGTAAAGAACAAGACCGATCTGCAGGCACAGAATATCATCAGCGAGTACGATCTGGAAATGGCTCAGAACACGCTGAAGACTGCCGAGGCCCAGCTCGCGCAGGCGAAAGCCCAGCTGGTGTCGGCCGAACAGGATTTGGCCTATACGACCGTAACGAGTCCTTCCGACGGTGTCGTCGGGTCGATTCCGTTCCGTGTGGGTAGCTTGGTCAGCTCGTCTTCGGCCGAGCCGCTGACCGTCGTGTCGGATATCTCGAAAATGTACGTTTACTTCACGATGAACGAGAAGCAGTTGCTGGAGATGACGCGCCGCGACGGAGCCTCGCTCGGCAAGATGGTCGGCAACATGCCCGAGGTCGAGCTGATGCTGGCCGACGGAAGCGTCTATCCCCAGAAAGGGCGGATCGAGACGCTGACCGGCGTGATCGATACGAAGACCGGCTCGTTCACGCTCCGGGCATTGTTCCCCAATACCGATTATGTGCTTCGCAGCGGCGGAACGGGCAATGTATTGATTCCGAGCCAGCTCGATTCGGCCCTGATGGTGCCGCAGAAAGCCACTTCCGAAATTCAGGACAAAAAGTTCGTTTACGTGCTTCAACCCGATTCGACGGTCAAGAATACGCCCGTCGAAGTGTTCAACCTCGACGACGGTAAGAACTATGTCGTGACATCGGGGCTTCGTGCCGGCGACCGGATCGTCGTAGAGGGCGTGGCGACGCTGAAGGACGGCGCCAAGATCAAGGCCATTACGCCCGCCGAGGCGGCCGCGCGGCTGAATGCCCTTTCGGGTGCGGCCGGAGCCGCTCAGCAGCAGGCCAGACAATAATTCATACATGGACAGAATAAGGTGTAAGAGATATGAAGCTAGATAGATTTATCAATCGCCCGGTGCTTTCGACGGTCATCTCGGTCGTCATCGTCATTCTGGGTTTGCTGGGCTTGGTTTCGCTGCCCGTTACGCAATACCCCGATATCGCGCCGCCGACCGTCCGGGTGAACACGAGTTATCAGGGAGCCAATGCGCAGGCCGTGCTCAACAGCGTGATCGCTCCGCTCGAGGAGCAGATCAACGGTGTCGAGAACATGATGTACATGACTTCGACGGCGACCAATACCGGCGATGCCTCGATCGAGGTGTATTTCAAGCAGGGAACCGATCCCGACATGGCAGCCGTCAATGTGCAGAACCGTGTCTCGAAGGCGCTGGGGCTGTTGCCTTCGGAAGTGACTCAGGTCGGCGTGACGGCCGAGAAGCGGCAGACGAGTATGTTGCTCGGTTTCGCGTTCTTCAGCCCCGACGACCGTTATGATATCAAGTTCCTCGAGAACTATGCCAACATCAATATCATTCCCGAGATCAAGCGTATCCCCGGCGTGGGCGACGCGATGGTGATGGGTGCCGACTACTCGATGCGTATTTGGCTGAAGCCCGATGTGATGGCTCAGTACGGCCTGATGCCGACGGACGTAGCTGCCGCGCTGGCCGAACAGAATATCGAGGCCGCTCCCGGACAGTTCGGCGAGTCGGGCGACCAGTCGTTCCAGTATATCATGCGCTACAAGGGGCGTCTGCAGACCGAGGAGGAGTTCGGCGACATCGTCGTGCGCGCCACCTCCGACGGCGAGGTACTGCGACTCAAGGATATCGCCAATATCGAGCTGGGACGTCTGACCTATGGCTTCAGTAACCATGTGAACGGCCATGCGGGCGTGACTTCGCTGATCTTTCAGACGGCCGGATCGAATGCGACGCAGATCATCAATGAAATCAAGAGTTATTTGGAGCGAATCGAGCCGACGCTGCCTCCGGGCATGGACTATGCGGTTCTGCTCGATACGAACGAATTCCTGTTCGCTTCGATCCACGAAGTGATCAAGACGTTGATCGAGGCGTTCATTCTCGTGTTCTTGGTCGTTTACATTTTCCTGCAGGATTTCCGTTCGACGCTGATTCCGGCGATCGCCATTCCTGTCGCGCTTGTCGGTACGTTCTTCGTGCTGTACCTGATCGGGTTCAGCGTTAACTTGCTGACGCTGTCGGCTATGGTGCTTGCGATCGCAATCGTCGTCGATGACGCGATCGTCGTCGTGGAGGGAGTCCACGCCAAACTCGATCAGGGGTACACTTCCGCCCGCAAGGCGTCGATCGACGCGATGAGCGAGCTGAGCGGAGCGATCGTATCGATCACGCTCGTGATGATGGCCGTGTTCATTCCGGTGAGCTTCATGACCGGAACCTCGGGTACGTTCTACCGCCAGTTCGGTCTGACGATGGCGATCGCTATCGGCTTCTCGGCCGTGAACGCCCTGACGCTGAGTCCTGCCCTTTGCGCCGTGTTCCTGAAGCCTCATCGCGAGGAAGGCGAAAAGAAGATGAGCCTGATCGATCGTTTCCACGCATCGTTCAATGCCGCTTATGACGTAACGCTGAAAAAATACAAGAAGAGCGTGCTGTTCTTCATCCACAAGCGGGTATTGTCGTTCCTGATCGTCGCAGGCAGCATCGTGGCGCTTTTCCTGCTGATGAAGATCACTCCGACGGGTATGGTGCCCAACGAGGATACGGGTACCGTCTTCGCTGCCGTCAATCTGACCCCCGGAACGTCCAAGGAACGTACCGAGGCCGTGATGCAGCAGATCGACAGCCTGGTCGCTGCGCATCCGGCCGTCAAGTCGCGTACGTCGATCACCGGCTACAGCTTTATGGGCGGACAGGGTAACAGCTACGGTACGTCCATCATCAAGCTGAAGGACTGGAGCGAGCGACAGGGCGAGGGTCTGTCGTCCGACGATGTCGTCGGAGCGTTGACGATGCAGACCCGGCAGCTGGTCAAGGACGGGCAGGTCATGCTGTTCGCGCCGCCTATGATTACCGGTTACGGTGCGTCCAACGGTTTCGAATTCAACCTGCAGGATAAGACGGGAGGCGATCTGGACCGTTTCTTCGAAGTGGCGCAGCAGTTCCTCGGCGCGCTGAATCAGCGTCCCGAGATCATGTACGCCATGACTACGTTCAATCCGAACTTCCCGCAGTATATGGTTGACATCGATGCTGCGAAATGCAAGCAGGCGGGCCTGAGTCCGAAAGATATTCTGACGACGCTCCAAGGATACTTCGGCGGTCTGTACGCATCGAACTTCAACCGCTTCGGTAAGCTGTATCGCGTGATGATCCAAGCCGATCCGGAGGCCCGCATAAGTCCCGAATCGCTCAACGGCATCATGGTCCGTAACGGGACCGAGATGGCTCCGATCACGCAGTTCATGTCGCTCAGAAAGGTGTACGGTCCGGATAATATCAACCGTTTCAATATGTATACCTCGATGAAGGTCAGCGGCATGCCGAAGCCGGGCGTCAGCTCGGGCGAAGCGATCAAGGCGATCGAGGAGGTGGCGAGCCAGATGCTCCCGACCGGTTACGGATTCGAGTTCTCGAGCCTGAGCCGCGAGGAGCAGAGTACGGGTACCAGTACCACGGCCATGATCTTCTTGCTCTGCTTGGTATTCGTCTACCTGTTGCTGAGCGCCCAGTACGAGAGCTATATCCTTCCGCTGGCCGTGATTCTCTCGATTCCGTTCGGTTTGCTGGGGACGTTCATCTTCGCGCAGATTATGGGCGTCGAAAATAATATCTACTTGCAGATCGCGCTGATCATGCTGATCGGTCTGCTGGCCAAGAACGCGATCCTGATCGTGCAGTTCGCGCTGGCCCGCCGTGAGAGCGGCATGTCGATCGCTTCGGCGGCCGTTTCCGGTGCCGCCGCCCGTCTGCGACCGATTCTGATGACCTCGTTCGCGATGATCATCGGCCTGTTGCCGCTGATGTTCGCTTCGGGCGTAGGTGCCAACGGTAACCGTTCGCTGGGAGCCGGCTCGGTCGGCGGCATGCTTATCGGTATGATTCTGCAGCTGTTCGTCGTGCCCGCGCTGTTTGTCGCATTCCAAGCGCTGCAGGAGAAATTCAAGCCGATCCAGTGGAAGGATCCCGACTCGAGCGAGCTGGATGCCGAGATGCAAGATTTGATTAAGTAAAGCGTTTAACTAAAGAGCAATGATGATGAAACGAAAATATAGCGCGTTGCTGGCCGTGGCGGGTGCGGCGGTGATGCTGGGCGGCTGCAATATTTACCGTCCCTACAGCCGGCCTCAGATGGAGACGGCCGGACTGTACCGCGACACGGTTTCCGTCACCGACACGCTTTCGGGCGATACGGTCAACTTCGGGAACAGGCCGTGGCAGGAGGTGTTCACCGATCCGAAGCTGCAGTCGCTGATCGAACAGGGGTTGTCCAGCAATATCGACTTGTTGTCGGCAGCGTTGGTCGTGCAGGAATATCAGGCGCAGCTGACTGCGGCTCGTCTGGCCTACGTTCCTTCGTTTACGCTGGCGCCGAGCGGCGAGCTGTCGTGGGTTCAGCACGGGTCGCTGCAGAAGACCTATACGCTTCCGCTGTCGGCCAGCTGGGAAGTCGATCTGTTCGGCAAACTGCTCAATTCGAAGCGGGGAGCCAAGGCCGCATGGCTTCAGAGCGAGGCGACGCTGAGAGCCGTTCGCACGCAGGTGATCTCGGGCATAGCTACCGGCTATTATACGTTGCTGATGCTCGACCGTCAGTTGGAAATCACCGAGCAGACGATAGAGAACTGGAGCCTGACCGTCCGGATGATGAAAGCGATGAAGCTGGCCGGCAATGTCAATGAGGCGGCCGTTGTCCAAAGCGAGGCCAATTACTATGCCGTGTGCGCGTCGAAGACCGATCTGTTGCGTTCGATTCGCGAGACGGAAAACGCTCTCTCGTTGCTGCTGGGACAGCCCGGGCAGCATATCGACCGGGGCGCGTGGGACGAGCAGCAGCTTCCGGACGATTTCTCGGCGGGCGTTCCCGTTCAGCTTTTGTCGAACCGCCCCGACGTGCAGGCAGCCGAGATGGCCTTGGTCGCTGCAACGGCCAATACGAACGTAGCCCGTTCGGCGTTCTATCCGCAGTTGTCCATAGGCGCTAACGGCGGATGGACCAATAATTTGGGCGCGATGATCGTCAATCCGGCTCAGGCGATTTTCAACGCGACGGGCAACCTGGTGGCTCCGTTGTTCGCCCGGGGCCAGAACCGGGCGCGTCTGAAAACGGCCAAGGCGCAGCAAGAGGAGGCTCGGCTGGCTTTTCAGAAAAGCCTGTTGAGTGCCGGCAACGAAGTGAGCGATGCGCTGTTCCAGTATAACAGTGCTGCCGAGAAAGAAGCCTTCCGCAAAGAACAGATCGCTTCGCTCGAGCGTTCGGTCAGCTATTCCGAGCAGTTGCTCTATTTGGGGACCTCGACCTATCTGGAAGTCATCACCGCACAGCAATCGCTGCTGAGTGCTCAGCTTTCGGGCGTACAGGACCGGTTCGAGCAGATGCAGGCTGTCGTCTATCTCTATCAGGCATTGGGCGGCGGCAGATAAGGACCGTCTGACAAAGCAGGGGAAGAGCCGCATTCGTTTCGATGCGGCTCTCCTTGTTGTTTACAGCTTGGATAAGCTGTAAATATTTATCGGTTTTTTGTTTTGTTCTGCGGCTTTTTTACGTATTTTTGAAGCCGGGTCTATATCGTTCCGGACCGTTTTTTGCCGGACGAAACTCTAAATTATCGGAGTTATGGAAGATTCGAGGATTCGTTTGGCCGGTTCGGCCATGCTGGCCGTAGGGGTGATCGTAGCCGGTTGGTTGTTGAGCGGAGGTATCCGCCATTTCAAGGACAGTGAGCGCGTTGTAACTGTCAAGGGCCTTGCCGAAAGGGAAGTAAAGGCCGACCGGGTTATTTGGCCTCTGTCTTATAAGGAGGTGGGAAACGACATGCTCGCGCTGTACAATGCGATGGAAAGCGCGAACGCGAAGATCGTCGGTTTCTTGAAATCCAACGGGATCGCCGAATCCGAGATTTCGGTGGCTCCCGCCGAAATCGTCGACATGCAGGCCGAGCGCTATGTCCCCGAAGGCGTGCGTTATCGCTATAATGTGACCGGTGTCGTGACGGTAACGACGACCAACGTCGAGCAGGTGCTGAAGCTGATGTCGCGGCAGAGCGACCTGCTCAAGCAAGGCGTGGCGATCGCAAGCGGCGATTACCGTTATACCCCTCGCTTTATCTATACTTCCGACGCGCTGAATGCGCTGAAGCCGGCGATGATCGAGGAGGCTACTCGGAATGCCCGTGCGGCCGCCGACAAGTTCGCGCACGACTCCAATAGCGAGCTGGGCAAGATCAAGTCGGCCAGCCAAGGTCTGTTCTCGATTTCCGACCGCGATGACAATACGCCGAGCATCAAGACGATACGGGTCGTTACGACGGTCGAGTATTATCTGAAGGACTGATTTTTTACGGGGTGCCCACGATTTCCCTGCGAAAAGCGTTTATCTGAAGAAATATACTATCCAAACTTATTGATATATAAATAAAAGTTAACCTGTTATGAAGAGAAGGGAATTCCTGAAAACGTTCGCTGGCATGGCCGCGCTGACCGTCGTCCCGCGTCATGTTCTGGGCGGCGTCGGTTACACGGCTCCGAGCGACCAGCTGACCAAAGGTATCATCGGCGTAGGCGGCATGGGCCGAGGCCATTACGGATACGCGGGTACGCGTCTGGTCGCGATCTGCGACGTCGACAAGAATCATTTGGAGGCCGGACGGCAGTTGGCCGGCGAGAAAGTGGCGACCTATTCCGACTATCGTCAGCTGATCGCCGATCCGAACGTCGATATCGTACATATCGCTACGCCGCCGCACTGGCACGGCATCATGTCGGTGGAGGCCGCCGCGGCCGGGAAGGATATCTGGTGCGAGAAACCGATGACGCGTACCATCGGCGAGGGCAAGCGGGTTAAGGAAGCCGTGGAGCGTAACGGCAATATTTTCCGTTTGAATACTTGGTTCCGCTTCACCGATACGTTTTACGGCATGAACACGACTGTCGACAAGATCAAGAAGCTCGTCGACAGCGGCATGCTCGGTTGGCCGCTGAAGGTGACCATCAGCAAGCATACCGGTTTCGACTGGAAGTTCTTCTGGGTGGGGCAGCCCCAGCTCGAAGAGATGAAGGTCCCCGCCGAGCTCGACTACGACATGTGGCTCGGTCCGGCTCCCTACAAGCCCTACAATCCGCACCGAGTTCACGGGACGTTCCGCGGATACTGGGATTACGATGCGGGCGGACTGGGAGACATGGGGCAACATTACATCGATCCGGTTCAGTATCTGCTGGGCAAGGACGATACGAGCCCCGTCTCGGTCGAGATCGACGCTCCCCAGCAGCATCCCGATGCCGTGGGCACTTGGCGCAAGATCGAGTATACCTACGACGACGGCTGCAAGATCGTTCTCTGGGGCGAGGACAACGGTGATCCGAACGACGCTTATATCGAAGGACCGAACGGGAAGCTTTACCGCAATTTCCGGTGCGACATACCCGATTGGGAAGCCAAGCTGGCCGAATATCCCGATCCGATGCCCCAGCAGACCGATTTTCTGGACTGTGTGCGTACGCGCCGGAAGTTTGCGCTCAACGAGCAGAACGGATTCCGCTCGGCGACGATCGTCAACATGGGCGCCGTGGCTCTCCGGCTGGGACGGTCGTTGCGGTTCGATCCCGAGAAGCTGCAGTTTATTGACGACGATGCGGCCAACCGGCTGATCGACCAGCCGATGCGCGCGCCTTGGACCATTTAACCCAACCTTAAACCGATGAAAAGAAAATGAGAAAGATAGTTTTGATACTGGCCTGCGTGGCGATGGCCGTTCAGGCGATGGGGCAGGCGGCGCCGAACCGCACATGGAAAACCAAAGTGTCCGACGCGCTCGGACTGATGCCCGCTCCCGACCCGGCCGAGTATAACCGACTGATGGGCGATCTGCTTTCGACGGGTTCGCAGGGCGTCGACATGCTCGTGTCGATGTTCGACGGAACGAATAATGTACCGGTCGCTTATGCGCTCTCGGGCTGGGCTGCGTTCGTCAGTTCGGGACATGAAGCCGACCGGAAGGTATTCGCCGAGGGAATCGTTCGCGGGCTCGACGGGAGCGACGATCCGGAAATAGCCGCTTTCTATATCCGCCTGCTTCAGCAGGCAGGTGGCGACGAGAGCGTCGACGCACTGGCCGCGCGGGTGTCCGATAAGCGTTTGGGCTCGCCTGCGCTCGTAGCGCTCGCTTCGATCGGCACGCCGAAAGCGAAACAGGCGATTGCCGGGGCCGTGAAGACCGGCGAGGGCGATCGCGTGGCCTTGGCGCATGCCGTTGGCGACGCTGCGGTGGCTTCGCCTGAAATCGAACAAGTCTTGCTTTCCTGGCTCGGCAGCGACGACACGCTCGATAAAGAGGCGTATTACGCTTTGTCGAAGATAGGTACGTCCGCTTCGCTGCCTGCCTTGCGTGCAGCGGCCGAGAAGGCGCAGTATACGGGCGAGCCGACCAATGCGACGGAGGCCTATTCGCAGCTGATAGCGAAACTGTATGCCGACGGCCGGTCGAAGGAAGCCGGCGCGGAAGCTAACCGACTGCTCAAAAAGGCGACGGCGGCCGGTGCCGAGCAGAGCAGGATCGCGGCTGCGCGCATTCTGGCTTCGCAGCCCGGAAAGACGACGACCGCATTTGTCGTCAAGGCAATGAAGGATACGAACAGAGCTTATCGCAATGCCGTGCTCGATGCGACCCGCCCGTATGCCGATGCGGCGTTGTACGAGGCGTTGATCCCGGTTCTGACCAAGTCGAAAGATGCGGCCGCTCAGACCGATCTGATCGCTTATTTCGGATGCCGAAAAGCCGCTCAGGCGCTTCCTGCGGTACTGGATCGTTTCAATGATGCGGATGCCGAGTTGAGCGCGGCCGCGATGTGGGCCGCTACGAGGATCGGAGGCATGGAGGTTCCGGCTGCGCTGGCTGCCGTGCTGGGTGGTGAGGATGCCGCCCGGATTGCTGTGGCGGAAGCTTGTCTTGCCTCCTATAAAGGCAATATAGATGCCGTTGTCGCTCCGGTTGCCGAGAACGGCAGCGTACAGGGACGGGTCGCTGCGCTCGAGCTGCTGGGCCGTCGCGGGGCGACTTCCCGGGCGGGTGTCGTGCTCAAGGCTGCCGGGGACCTGAATCCGACTGTGGCGAAGGCCGCCTCCGACGCGCTGGCAGGCGTGGTGACGGATAAGGACCTGCCTGCGCTGTACTCGCTGCTCGAGGGCATGAGTTCGGCGTCGGACGCCAATGCCGCTGCCGTGCAGCATGCCGTAGCCGTGGCGATGAAGAATATGCCGGTCTCGGACAAAGCCGCAGCCATCGCGTCGCGCATGAAAGCGAATGAAGCCAAAAAGTCTCTGTATTACAGCGTGCTGGCCGAAGCAGGCGTTCCCGAGGCCGTCGATATCATTTCCGAGGGCTTCTCGGACGGAACGCCTTCCCAGAAAGACGATGCGTTCCGCGCGTTGCTGAACGTGCAGGGAATGGCTGCCGCCGATCGGCTGCTGGGGATCGCTTCCGGGTCGGAGGCACGCTATGCCGTCGATGCGCTCGGCCGTTACATCGAGTTGGCGGCACAGTCCGGCGCTACGGCGGAGAATAAGGTGCTGATGCTCTCCGGCGCGTTGGACGTTTTGGCCTCGAATCCGGCGATCGGGCCCGAAATGGCGGCCCGACTGAGGGCGATCGTTCTGGGTAAGGTGGAGCAGAACAAAACGTTCCAAGGCCTGATTCTGGCCGGCAGGTATCTCGACGATCCGGACGGGGCGGTCCGTCAGGCCGCCGCAATGGCCGTTCAGAATACGGCGCTCGCTCATACCGAGTATTACGGCCCGGTGGTGGAGAATCTGCTGAAAAAGGCCTGCGATGCCGATCAGAGCGCCGACAGCGGCTATCATCGGGAGGCGGTGAACAAGCACCTGGCCTCGCTGCCTAAGAACGGCGGGTATGTGTCGATGTTCAACGGCAAGGATCTCAGCGGCTGGAAAGGTCTGGTCGAAGACCCGATCGCGCGTGCGAAGATGAAGCCTGCCGAGCTGGCGAAAAAACAGGCTGTGGCCGACGAGGCGATGCACCGCGACTGGAAGGTCGATAACGGCATGCTCGTGTACGTCGGGCAAGGCTTCGACAATATCTGTACGGAGAAGCTCTACCGCGATTTCGAGATGTACGTCGACTGGAAGCTCGACGCCGAGGGGCAGGAGGGCGACGCAGGCATTTATCTGCGCGGTACGCCTCAGGTGCAGATATGGGACACTTCGCGCCGCAACGTAGGCGCCGAGGTAGGCTCGGGCGGTCTTTACAACAACACGGAGAACCCGAGCAAGCCGACGAGCGTGGCCGACAACAAGCTGGGCGACTGGAATACGTTCTACATCAAGATGGTCGGCGACCGCGTGACCGTCGTTCTGAACGGGCAGAAAGTCGTCGATAACGTGATGCTCGAGAATTTCTGGGACCGCAGCCAGCCGATTTTCCCGATCGAACAGATCGAGTTGCAGGCTCACGGGACGAAAGTCTACTTCCGCAACCTGTATATCAACGAACTTCCGCAGATCGAACCGACGAAGCTGTCGGCCGAGGAGCAGAAAGAGGGCTTCCGATTGCTGTACGACGGTACGAACATGCACGGCTGGATCGGAAACACGCGCGACTACGTGTCCGAGAACGGAGCGATCGCGCTCTATCCGGGCAACGGCGGCGGCGGAAACCTCTATACGAAGGAGGAGTTCGGCGACTTCGTGCTGCGGTTCGAGTTCCAGCTGACCGAGGGGGCCAACAACGGAATCGGTATCCGTACCCCGCTCGAGGGCGACGCGGCCTATGTGGGTATGGAAATTCAGGTTCTCGATAACGAAGCTCCGATTTACAGCCAGCTCGAGAAGTACCAGTATCACGGGTCGGTTTACGGAGTGATCGCGGCCAAACGCGGTTTCCTGAAGCCGGTCGGCGAGTGGAACACTCAGGAGATATGGATCAAGGGCGACGACATTCGCGTGACGCTCAACGGTACGGTCATCACCGAGGGCAATATCGCCGAGGCGAGCAAGAACGGCACACTCGACCACCGCGATCATCCGGGCCTTCAGAACAAGAAAGGTCATATCGGATTCCTCGGTCACGGTTCGGAAGTGCGTTTCCGCAATATCCGAATCAAGGAATTGAAGTAGGCCCTGTCTTGTTCCGATTGTCAGATTCCTGCCGGACGCCAAGAGCGCCCGGCAGGATTTTTTCGGGACCTCCGGCAAAGGAGCGTGGAGGCAGTCGGATACTTTAGTATGCCGAGTGTTCGCGTCCGGAATTAGGCAATTATATGCTTCCGTGGCCGTATGCTCGTCTTTGGATTTCCGATATCTGTTAGCCGCGATTTGCGACCGCAGGTTGCGTATCCGATTAGGCTGCATGGAGTCCCTTGCGTCGTAGGGGACTCCTACGGAGAAACCGGACATATCGGGAACGCGAAGGCCGGCACAATAAAGCATAAGCCGAGCGGAATTCTTACATCCTCCGATCATGCCCGTGACTACCTGTCGCGCATTCCGAGTCGATCCTGCCTCGCGTTTTCCGCGCCGTAGGAGATTTCGCTTCGGAAAGCCGAATGTGTTGATAATCATACGGCCGGTACGGCGAAGTCCTTTGGGAACGTACTTTCCCGTTGGGCTTTACCCATGTTTCCGCGACCGGTACGCGCTTGTCGGAGCCTCGCGGGCAGGCTCGGGACCGAAGAGAGCGGAGGGGCGTTCGGTCCGGGCCCGGTCCGGAGTCCCGATTTCGCCGGAAGTCTCGAAAAAATCCTGCCGGGCGCTCGTGGCGTCCGGCAGGAATCTGACAATCGGGAAAAGACAGGGTTTACTTCAACTCTTTGATTCGGGTATTGCGGCCGGCGGCCGGAGAACGGTTGCAGTCCGGATGGAATCCCGATTGAGCGGCTTGTCGCGCGCATCGGTGAAGTTTTGCATGTCCGGTCGTAGCTGCCCGGCGCGGGGCGGATGCGATCTCAGACATTTGGTTCGGGCGCGCGGGCGGCTTGCTTTTCGGGGGCCTCATCCGATTGCGCCGATGAATTCGGCTTCTTGCCGTCGCTTCGCTGGAAGCGGAACCTCTGCAGCATTGCGACAACGGTCTGCTTGCACGATATGCGGGAACGTGCCCGAAACGAGTCACTCGTTGCCGGAAAGGTCGCTCGTCAGCGTGCGGATTCGTCCGAGCAATTCCTCCTCTGTCCGGTCGTGTCGTCCGCCGGTCGACCGGTTGCCGACAGCATGCGGATCGTTGCAGATGCCGACGAGTCTGCCGAGCGCCGAGGCGGGTTCGGGCGACCATGTTTCGCCGACGGCCGTTTTCCCCTCGTTGTCCGTGCTTGCGAAAAAGTGGGTCGTTCCGTTCAATCCCCGGTGCGCTTCATCAGGGGAGGGTTCTTCGATCTGTCGGATCAAAAGCCGGAACAGTTCGCGCAGGGATACGGCCATGCTTTCCGAAATGTGTTTTTTGCTGACCTGGACCTTTACGCTCTTCCGCCGTGTTGCATACCGATAGTTGGCCGTGAGAGTGGTCGAGACGATGCGGTATCCCTTTTTGTCCTTCTCCAACGAAAAAGCGTATTCTTCGGTGAAAGACGGCAGCGAAGCGTACCTTGCTTCGGGCTTTTCGGAGAAGCCGCCGAAAAGCAGCGCGAACACGTTGTCGTAATAGACCTTGTGGTCATTCGGCGAGGACTGACTGCGCAATGTCTTCGGCCGGCTTCAGCCGGCATTGTCCGGCCGCGACCGACGTTGCGACCGAAAAAAGGAGTCCGAATACGATACGTTTCATAGCCGTTCCGTTTTAGGTCTCGTTCAAAAATAGCGTTTGGGGGCGATAACGGACCTAACGGTCGGATATTTTCGACCGATGGAATGGTGGAGGATCGGTCCGACGGTATCTTAAGGTTGCGAAATGCGGTTGTGTCTCAGGCAGCTTTCGGCACGTGCGTCCGATCCGTTCGCCGATAAAAACGGCCCGGCATGAGAGATTTGCCGGGCCGGTCCCCGAAGGGGACGACAGAGTGTAAGTTTGGGTTGGTGGTTGGGTAGGAATGCAGTTAGTTTTTCGTTGAGGTATGTCGATTCGATCGGATTTTCTCTACCAGAAACAGCGAGCGGTTCGGTTCGATACGCAGTCGGACTTCCGTCGTGCGGTCCCGGCTCGTGCGGTCCCGGCTCGTGCGGCCGGGCTCGGAATCGGCCGAGGCGATCTCGCCCGTATGCGGGTCCCATATCTCGAGCCGTTTTTTCCCGCGTAGCGCGACGGTCGAGTCGAAAACCGAGTCCGACAGGTTGGCCAGGTAGTAAATGTCCCTTCCGTCGAGCACCTTGTGCATGCAGCGAAGCGGGACGGCTCCGGCGGCGAAGCCGATGTCCGGGGCCTCGCCGGGTATTTCCAGCGCCTCGGCCAGCGCTTCGACCGAC